>Ga0209702_10000663_pt1 | contig 72024 bp, 68 predicted proteins | sample FRY01_FD_187210 | JGI IMG/M metagenome (GOLD analysis project Ga0209702, IMG submission 187210) | Freshwater microbial communities from Lake Fryxell liftoff mats and glacier meltwater in Antarctica - FRY-01 (SPAdes) (version 2) | ecosystem: Environmental > Aquatic > Freshwater > Ice > Glacier... | reverse complement strand
ATCCAGAAATTTCATTGTCAAGATCCCAGCAAAAGAGTTTTTAACTAAGTTTGGTGAGTTGTGCAACGAGCACAGCGGTTTTGCAATAGCGGGGGTTCAGTGCTTCGTAGATACATTTTGCAAGCCCGAACATTTGTGCTTCGTATGAAAGTTTGTGCTAATAATCGCCACCTTCGCCAAGCTGCAAACCGTTAAAAGCAAGCGTAATATAAAGTGCTAATTGTAAGAAATATCGTTTGACAACATTGTTTTGCCTGAGGGAAAATGCCCAAAATAAAAGGATCAAATTAAGCAAAATTAGCTTGCCGACTTTTACCAATGATATTTGCTAAATATTTCAAATTCGACTTTTATAAATCAAGATAAAATCTTAGAAAAAGGGTTTGACAATTAAACAATCCTTGGCAAAAAAAAATATTAATTAAGAATGGCATTAAACGGTGCGATCGCTCATACTAAAAAATTGCAAGTAAGAATAGCATTAAACGGTGCGAGCTCTCATACATTGGTCATAGCCTTGCGCATGGAGATTTTCTCATCGAGTTGAGTAAGATTATCATTGAATTCCTCGCGCAACTGTTTAAAGGTGATTATCTCTTGTTTGTGTTCGTTCCCCTGTTCTTTCAATCGATTCAGTTGCAATGCAAATAAGATCCCCCAATGACAACAAGGATAATTTCTCCAAAGTCATATCGAAAATATTTTAAGGACTTATTATCGTCCACAAGTTGTTTTCTAATTTTTCTGAAGAATGGAATCATACGGTTAAGTTTTCTTAATGGAGTCTAAAAAGTATATACCAGCATAAAAGAAAGGCTTATCCTCCAATTTCAGAAGTATTTCTTAGCTTCCTTTTAGTCTTTACTTTATGTCATCTGCTTGAACTTCGCAGATGTGGGGATCCGGGTTGAATACTTCGGGTTCGGATTCCTAAATTCCTATTCAATCTTTCGAGGCAACGATTTCTATTTTATTCCGTCTGTCATATGCAGGTATGGGCCTGTACCTGTCTGAGCTGGAGAGGAATGTGTTGTTGGAATGATGGAATCATATAGGAAATATGCATGTTTGCTCGGCTTTATATTCCTCAGCCTGAACTACTCTGCACAAGAGAGTCTCGGCCTAGGGCTTAGTAATTATTCTCCTTCTAATGCCGTCCAATTGAATCCAGCTCTTATCGCTGATTCCAAGACCATGATAGATATCCATCTCATGGGCGCTAGCTTCTTTGGGACCAATGAACACACCTACTTTGCTGGCAAAGGACCAGGGTTGATTCAAGCCTTGAAAGGAACCCAAGTCATTCCGCACCAAGCACTCAGCGCGGCTCCCCGTGATGGCTATATAGATGCATCCCTTGATGGGCCTGGTCTTTTCATGGTCCTCGGGAGGAATAGCATCGGTATTTCTTCCCGCTATCGTTTTATGTTCAATGGACAGAATGTCCCTTCAGAATTAGCTGAATTTATGTATCACGGATTCAGGCATGCTCCGCTCTATGACAGCGCACTCACAGCCAAAGACATGACGGCAAGGCTTATGGATTGGGGAGAATTTAATCTCTCTTATGCCTATATGATGGATGTGACTGATGATCATCATGTGAATGTCGGTGTGACCTTGAAACGCATTTTCGGGCGGAATCATGTCGGATTCAGGGCCTCAGAGATGGATTATATGTTCACTTCTGATGACCTTTATATCTCTGATCTGACAGGAGCTTATGCCCTGGGCTCAGACCATGCCGGATTCGGGAATGGATTGGCCGTGGATTTTGGGATAATGTACCGTAAGACCATCAATGGAAAATCTACGTATGTGCCATTCAGTGATGATTGCCATTGCCAGAAAAGCCGCTATCGGTATCAATTGGGTTTCTCAGTCCTGGATCTAGGAAAGGTGAATTTCAAGCAGAATGCAGCAACGGTCTCATTGGACGGAGCCAGTTCCTTTTGGCCAGATTATATAGATACAGAAGTCAATGACATAGACGGTTTGAACCAATTATTAGAGACACGTTTCGAGAGTGATCAGAACCACAGTTCTCGCAGAAATTCGAATAAAGTAGCACTGCCATCAGCGCTTTCTATCCAATTCGATTATGACTTCAATAATGGATATCATATAGGTACTGTGCTTCAGGAACGCATTAAAAGGGGAGGGCTCTATGATATGTTGCGCGCGAGGTATGTGGGAGTAATTCCGAGATATGAAAAGGAGAAATTCGAGCTAGCACTTCCTCTGTCAGTCTATGAATACGAGCGCTTTCAGATGGGATTGGCACTGAGATACAGATATCTTAGCATAGGCTCTGATGATTTGCTAGATCTAGCCTTGGACCGTGATATGTATGGAGCTGACATCTATATGAGCATTCGCATACCCATCTATAATTACCGTTCATGTATAGCGACCCGCAAGCGTGCGATACTTAAAGGAATATTGCCTTGCTGGGAGGGCTGAGTATCAAGGGGTTTTTAGAGATTCTAATAGATGAGAATCTGAGTTGACCTTAGGATTCGCATTCCATTTCCCAAGCTGCTCTTTTAATTCCTAAAGGAATCCAGACGCTTTTGGCTTTCCATTCCCATTCCCATTCATATTTTGATTCAAGTTCACCAGAATTTGCCCCTACCTTCGCAGGATGATAAAACAGTTGAGTCTCGTCTTCTTTCTGCTGCTGGCCTTTCAGAGTTATAGCCAAGACCCTGTGCCTCCTGAGGGATTGGAAGGTCTTCCACTGCGTACTTGGTTGCAGCAGAACTGGTATAACCCTTGGCATAGTACCCTCGGTTATTCCACGGCACGTGAGCTCATGTACGGAACCATTGACGCGAATGGCGGTCAGATCACTTGTGTCTATACAGGTTTTTTTCAAGCATCCTCTGTCACTACATTTCCTGATCCAATCAATACAGAACACTCGGTTCCTCAAAGTTGGTTCGATAGTTTTGAGCCTATGAAAAGCGATATCCACCATCTCTTTCCAACACATATGGATGCGAATACGGCTCGTGGCAGCTTGCCTTTCGGAGAGGTATTAGACAGCCAGACAGATGATTGGTTCGTAGGAAATGGCTCAGGAATCACTGTCACATCAAGCATCCCAAGTAGCAATATCGATGCGTATAGCGAGGTGAAATTCAATGACCACTTTGAGCCGAGAGAGGGGAGTAAAGGCAATACAGCTCGTGCCGTATTCTATTTCTATACCATGTATCCTTCAGTTGGTGGAGGTATCACGGACGTAGCGTCTCTGAACACTTTATACCAATGGCACCTGAATGACCCCGTAGATGCGCTAGAGATTCAAAGGGATGCGAGGATCCAGCAATATCAAGGGAATTATAATCCTTATGTTCATTCACCGGAACTGGTCGCCACAGCTTGGGGATTTCCAGTAGGCATGGAAGAGCAAGTCGCGCTTAAAATCCAGATATCGCCTAATCCTGCGCGCAATCTGATACACATAGATATTCCTGCTTTAGTATTGCGGGTTTCTGCAATTGATATGATGGGGAAAGAGCTTCCGCTTGAGATCCATGGAACACAAGTGGACATAAGTTCATTATCCCAAGGATTCTATATACTCAGTATACAGACCGAAAAAGGAGTATCGATGGAGCAATTCGTGAAAGAATAAGCTCTTCTTAATCTCAGTTCATATTTGCATTGGGACCGGAGTGTCCCATACTTGATGATTTCTGCTCCAATAAGTGCATCTTAAAGCGCTGAGCAAAACTTCCTTGTATGGTGCAATTCACTTTCAAGAACATCCCTGCAGCATGAAAACTCCATGAAGAACCATTCTGATAGAAGACCAAGCGGTAATACGGGATAATGAATCCGTAGGTCTCCAGTTTGGATTGAAATCGTATGATGATGCCTTGGGTTCGTAGTTCGGCATTGCAATAATTCACATCTGCGTCCTTGTCCAGAATCCTCTGTATCTCAGGGCTCGCCTCATAAATCATCATGCGGGGGGAACCTATGCCACGCATCTTCCAGCGTTCCGAGAAGCTGAAGGACCGACCCACCTGCTGGTCTAGTTCATCCTTCATAGCCCTGCTCAGATATGTCAGATTCCTCAGCATGTATAATCAATACGGCATGTAAAGCCCTTTATCCTCATATCTTGAAACAATCCCGAACGTAAAACGCTGAATGTTCTTACTTCAATACCGCTAAAGCAGCATCATAATCAGGCTCTTGACCGACTTCAGGGACCAATTGACTGTGAAGCACTGTACCTTCTTCATCTAGCACCACCACCACGCGGGCACACAGTCCTTTGAATCCGCCATCAGTGATTAGAACACCATAGTCCCTGCTGAAATCACCTGTTATGAAGTCAGAAAGCATCACTACATGCTCAAGACCTTCAGCGCCACAGAAACGCTTCTGAGCAAATGGAAGGTCGCGAGAGACACAGGCTACGATAGTGTTCTTCAGAGAAGAAGCCTCTGTATTGAATTTCCTAGTTGAAGCGGCACATACACCTGTGTCAACGCTTGGGTAGATATTAAGTATGACACGTTTTCCTTTCATATCAGCGAGTGACATATTGCCCATATCTACCTTGACAAGGTTGAATGCAGGAGCTTTGGAGCCCTTAGCAGGGATTTCGCTATTCGTGTTACAAGGGTTTCCACCGAGAGTGATCCTAGCCATGTTCTATTGATTTTTTTGCCAAAGGTAATTTTATTGAAGGCCTATACCTTATGCCTTGCATTTGGTGGCCTCAGGATTAATGAACATTTTCAGCATACTTAAAGGGAGATATAATGCGAGCCGAACCAGTTACATTTGATATGTTAGTAGGTCAATTATCTGACTTTCAGTACATTCAGTTTGCAGCTATCCCTATGATCAGCCTCGTGGCCTTGGAGTGGGTCTTCACTTTCATCCAGAAAAAGGACTACTACGACAGCAAGGATACCATCACGGCCACATTTATTGGATTGGTCAATGTCGCACTATCGGCATCATTGAAAGTAGCAATCTTCGGAATCATCTTGTTCTTTTATAATCTGGTACCTTGGAGTATACCTAACGTTTGGTGGGGATATGTGCTCTGCCTGCTTGCTTTGGATTTCTTTAGGTATTGGGCACATAGAGTTGCTCATGAGAACCGCTTCTGGTGGGCGACCCACATAACGCATCACAGTTCTGAGAAATATAATTGGAGCGTGGCCTTCCGTCTTGGTTGGACCCAACACATCAAGATCATCTTCTTCATACCTGTGGCCTTAATGGGCTTTGACCCGCTTATGTTCTTCATTTGTCATCAGATAGAGGTATTGTATCAATTCTGGATACACACCGAGTACATTCGTAAGCTACCTAGACCGATAGAGTACATCTTTACCACACCTAGCCATCACCGTGTGCATCATGCGAGGAATGACCATTATTTGGATAAGAATTACGGTTCTACCCTGATCATCTGGGACCGTATGTTCGGAACCTTTAAACCCGAACAAGAGCAAGCTGATTATGGTATCACCAAGCCAGTGAAATCCTATAATCCTATTACATTGAACTTCCATGAATGGTCTGATATCTTTCATGATGTGCGCAAGAGTAAAAGCATGAGGGAAGCCTATGCGATGCTGTTCACCAGTCCATCTCGCCTTGATGCTAAGAAGGAGCATTACCGCAAGCTCAATGAGGAAGCTTTAGAAAAAGTAAAAGCCTGACACAAGGCCAGGCTTTTTTAAAGTCTTTTTAATATTGATCTGTAATCAAGCAGCAGCCAGCAGCTCCTTCAGCAATATCCTTTTGGTGATGGGTAAGAAAGTCTCATTATGAGGCACATTCAACACCGAATGAAATCTGTAGATAGCAGGGACCGGAAGATCCTTATGTTCACTTCTCAGTTCTGATTTCAAATTTGCCAGACCATCAAAAGTGTTCAAGGTTACATTCTTGATATGTGTAGAAGTGATGGTCCTGAATGTCTCATCAGGGCGTTCGATATTGGAAAGATCATATCGATATACGCAGGCCTCAGGCTTTTCCTCTGTGGTAAGGATGAAATAACCTTCCTTGGTATAGAGCGGCAAGACCCCCAAAGTCTCCATGCGAATATGCTCTTCTATGACCTCATAGATCTCGCGTCCTTCATAGATAGCATCTTCCAACTGTGGCATGGCATATTTGACTATCTCACCAATGATGGTCATGAGCTGGTCATCCTTGGAGATTTTTTCATACATGAGTTTCATGGCCTTCATATCTATCCCACTCATCTCTACAGGTAGATTCTCATCCATCAATTCCTTGGACTCGATGTAATGCATCAAGTTCCTGTAATGGAATATAAGATCTGATAATTCCGGAAATAGGCAGAGACTGTTGAATTGTTTCTTTACCCTTTGCAGGTACCCCAGAAGTACATACTTCTTGTATTCAAAATCAATAAGGTAGTCTGTTAACCAATCGTGTTTTAATGTCCCCATCGCAGCTCGTTTTTCAATAGCATCTCCTGACCTTTACGGATCTAGAGTGCGATGGGTTACGAGCGATAAAAGACTATTCTGAGGAATGCAGGTAGGATAAGGCTTCAGGGCCTATGCAAAGGACAAGGTCAAGGATACTCAAGCCTGGCTTGAATTCTTGCCTATCAGAAAACACTTGTATATAAGTAGGGCAGGGGACGAAGGATTTCAGATATCTGGAGCGCAGATCTGAACCATATGTGCTAGATAGATACTGCTCAGAGTATCTCAGTGGTATCTCTTGCTTCAGAAAGCCGCATATCAGTTTATGAGCGGCTTCATTCAAGGAAAGCAGACTCTTATATTCATGCTCGAAGAAGGCCTCCAAGGCCGCTTCATAGTACATTAAAAAAGGAGAAGCGCCATATGCGGAGCGGATGGATCTCCAATGATCCTGTTGCCAATCCTGTGCATAGCTTACTTGAATGTCCTTCAAGACCTGTTTATGTCCTGAATGCTTGATCACGGGTACACTCAGGTTGAAGATGCCTTGGGCTCCACAGAGATAGACCCTGCTGCGTTGACTTTGCTTGACATAATGTTCATGGACATCTATCCAAGCGTCCTTGCTCAATAACTGCCTGTAATGATCTATGCTCCCGAAATAAGGAAGGGTCAATATGACTTCCTCTACCAAGGCCATCAGTCAACTCCTCTGAACATGCGGCTCCATCGGATCTTGCTCAATCCTGTAAGTTCCTTGTCCAAGGAAAGCCAAACGAATGAAGGCCGTCCCACCACGTGGTCCTCAGGAACGAAGCCCCAGTAGCGTGAATCCAAGGAGTTATGGCGGTTATCTCCCATCATCCAGTAATAATCCATCTTGAAGGTGTAGGAACGCGTCTCTTCACCATTTATATAGATCTTTCCCTCTTTCACTTGAAGCTGATTTCCCTCATATGAGCGAATCGCTCGCTCATACAGCGGAAGACTCTTCAAGTCTAGGTCCATTTTCATTCCTTTGGCAGGAATCAGAAGCGGCCCGAAGTTATCTCTGGACCAGTCATACTGTGGGTTATTTGGAAAAACAGCCCACACAGGAGCCCATGAAAGCCCAGCGGGCTCCCAATCTACATAGAGGCTATCTACCATGCTTTCAATATTCAAAGAACGCGCTTGTTCCTCCGTCAAGGTAATCTCATAGTCCTTTCCGGCACCTCGTATGTCTGAGTAATTGATCCCAAACTGATCTTTCCACTTGTCTTTTACAGCCTGTGTCACTCCAGCATTTGTGCGCAATCTATAGGTGAATTGTATTCCGGGGATATCACGCAGCGGAGCTCCATCTATACTCAGCATACCATTGATGATCTGCAGGGTGGTCCCTGGCATTCCTACACAGCGTTTCACATAGTTCTCTTTCTTATCCTTCGGGCGAATAGAGATGGTGGCATTCGGGTTGCTTAGGAGATTCTTTCGAGCAAACTCCTCGAATTTCTTAGGGTTCGCAGCGAAGTTCTCTTGGCTTCCTGCCGCTTGAAAGCCTATCTGTCGCAGGTATTGATACCATGAAGTGACTTCATCCTCTATGATTACTGTATCGCCCAATGGATAATTAAATACCACAGGATCAGTGATCTCTACTTCAGCCCATCCAGGTAGGCGATAGTAATCCAGTTCCTGCCAATCCAGATAACTGGGTGTATTCAAGATAGGCAAGGTATGATGCACGAGCGGGAAAGAGAGAGGCGTTTCAGGAAGCTTGGCACCATAACGTGCCTTGCTCACGAAGAGGTAATCACCTACCAACATAGATTTCTCCATGGATGGCGTAGGAATGGTGAATGCCTCGAACACGAATGTCCTGATGATGAATGCCGCGATGATAGCGAAGAGCAAAGCATCACTCCACTCATGGGCGCTGCTCTTCCTTCCTTTCCAATCAATGTTCCCCGTATATGTCACTTCTTCAGAGAAGGCCATCTTAGGAAAGAGATAGTATGGCGCAACGATGGCCAAGAGGGTGTTCTTCCAGCCTCTTTGATTGAATGACCAAGCCATCTGTACGTTCATGATGATGAGCATAAGGAATTGTACACCTGGAATGATGAGGATCAATACCCAATACCAAGGCCTCGCGTTGATCTTCTGCCAAACAAAGAAGTTATAAATCGGGATGAAGCCCTTCCAAGATGGTTCCCCTGCCTTTTGGAAGAGTTTCCAAAGGGAGGCAAAGTAGGCGATGACGGTCGCGGTAAAGAGAATGAAAGGAATGCTCATAAAATGCTTTTAACGGTTGAAGGATAGAATGTCTTTCATGGTGAATACGCCCTTGCGCTTGGAGAGCCACTCGGCCGCGAGGATAGCTCCTTGGGCAAAACCTTTTCTGCTCTTGGCTTCATGTGTCAGAGAGATGCTGTCAATGCTGCTCTCGTACTTCACAATATGTTTCCCTGGGACGTCAGGAAGTCTGTGGGACCTGATCGGTAGAATGTCAGCATCATGGTCCTTGCTATGATCCAGAGCCCATTTGGATAAGAAGATTTGTGATTCCAAGATACCATTGGCCGCAGTAATCGCAGTTCCGCTGGGACTGTCCTTCTTCTCTGTGTGATGTGTCTCCTCTATATGAACACGGTAAGCACGCTGAGAAGCCATGATATGGGCCAATTGGCGATTGATCTCAAAGAAGATGTTCACGCCTATGCTGAAATTACTGGCATGAAGGAAGCTTCCTTCTTTGCTTTTGACCAATGCCTCAATTTCTTCCAAATGCTGGTTCCAACCGGTAGTTCCTGTGACCATAGGGATTCCTAGGTCAAGGGCACGGTGCAGATTAGGGATGATGGCTTCAGGATGGGTGAACTCTATAAGAACATCGGCTTTTCCCCAGGCATCATTCTCGGAGCTGGTAGTGAAGCTTACCTCATGGCCAGCAGCAGTGGCTTCCTGCTCTACCATGCGCCCCATCTTTCCATATCCTATAATCCCAATCTTCATGCTGATGATCCCAAGTTAGAAGTTCAAGCTCAAGTGCAAACCTGCTGTGGTTCCAGAGGAAGGATCGCTGTATGGAAGGATGAAAATGCTGAGGTTACGGTCCACATCGAAGGAGAAGAGGTGTGCATCTACATTGGCATCCAGCACTTGCAGTATGTACACAACTCCAATGGCAATATAGCTCAGGTCCCTCCAGTTCTTCCGCTGATCTAATATGCTGGAAAGAAGCGTTGCGCTGAATCCAGTGCTGTTTAAAGTGGTAGAATCATTATCCTGCAAAGCCATAAGGTTCTTCTTGTAATATCGAATATCTTTCAGATTGCGGTCCAAGTAGTAGACGCTCAAGCCCAGTGCGCCATAGACGATGGGAACCTTCCAATATTTCTTATTGTAAATCTGACCAGCACCGGGTAATGCCAAACTCAGAAGTGTGGCTTTTCTGGGGGAATGAAATGCCAGAGTATCCCTCTCATCTACCTGAGCTATAGTAGCTAAGCTCAAGGTTATGAAAAGTAATAGTATTGCGCTTCGCATGACTTTAGATGTCCAGTGCATGAGAGATCCTGCGCAAGTCTTCTTCATCCTCGAAATGGATAGTGATGCTTCCTTTTCCTTGGTCATCAGCTTTCAAGCTTACTGTCTTTCCAAGGAGGCGGGTGAGGCCGCTCTTGAAGCGTTGTTGCTCAAAGGACATGGCCTTCCTTCCCGCACTCTTGGGCAGATTATTCTTAGGCTCAGGTTTCCCCATGGTCTCCACATCACGCACAGAGAGGCCCTCTTTGACAATACGGTGATAGGCTTTAATCTGATCCTTCTCCTCATCTATTGAAAGCAGAGCTCTAGCATGGCCCATGCTCAGTTTCTTGGTCTGTAGACCTTGCTGGATCTCAGCAGGTAACTTTAGGAGCCTGAGGTAGTTAGTGATAGTACTGCGTTTCTTGCCTACCTTGATGCTAAGCTGTTCTTGAGTCAATGAACATTCTTCTATCAAGCGCTGATAGGAGATACCAACCTCCACTGGATTCAAGTTCTCACGCTGAATGTTCTCTACCAATGCCATCTCGAGCATGGCCTGGTCATCAGCGATGCGTATGTAGCAAGGAACTTCAGTAAGTCCTGCGATCTGAGATGCCCTGAATCTGCGTTCACCAGAGATCAGCTGATAGGTGCCACGGCCCATCTTTCTTACTGTGAGTGGCTGTATAATCCCATGCTGACGTATGCTGCCAGCCAGTTCCATAAGCGCTTCCTTATCGAATTCAGTTCGGGGCTGGAAAGGGTTAGCCTCTATCTTCTCAATAGCCAATTTACTGATACTGTCTACGGATTCTGAGCCGCTGCTATGCGAACCTGCCGTTAATGTGATATCAGTACCTGCGTTCTCAAGTAAGGCGCTGAGCCCTCTGCCTAATGCGGGTTTCTTACTCATTATCTTCAAATGCTATAATCCTGTCCTCCTCACTGAGCTTGGTCATCTTATTCTTCTGGAGGATCTCCCTGGCCAGATTCAGATAGTTCACGGCTCCTTTGGAAGAAGCGTCATGCATGATGATGCTTTGGCCATGGCTAGGAGCTTCTCCAAGAGTCGTGTTCCTGTGGATGACCGTATCGAATACCAATTGCTGGAAGTGCATCTTGACCTCTTCGACCACTTGATTTGCCAACCTCAAGCGGGTGTCATACATGGTCAATAGGATCCCTTCTATACTTAAACTTTCATTTAATCTAGACTGTACTATCTTAATGGTATTCAGTAACTTACCTAATCCTTCTAAGGCAAAATATTCACACTGTACAGGAACGATTACCGAGTCGGCAGCGCAGAGACTGTTCACTGTGATAAGGCCAAGGGAAGGCGAGCAATCTATGATGATGAAATCATACTTGTCGCGTATATCCTCAATCGCCTTTCGCATCTGGAATTCACGCTCTTCCAAGTTAATCATCTCTATCTCGGCACCCACTAAATCTATGTTGGAAGGGATGATATCCAAGTTAGGGCTTTCACAGGAGCTGATGATCTCTTTGGCGCGCACTGAGCCTATGACACAGTCATAAATGCTGTATTGCACATTTCTAGGATCTAGACCGAGGCCTGAGGTGCTATTAGCTTGAGGATCAGCATCTATCAAGAGTGTTTTATGCTCTAGGACTCCGAGTGCTGCAGCCAGATTAATGGCTGTGGTGGTCTTTCCGACTCCACCTTTTTGATTTGCTATTGCTATTACTTTTCCCATTTCGTATGTAGGATTCTATGTTAGAACGTTCTTTTTTCTCCAATATTCATCAGGATGAGTTCCTTTCCCTTTTCAGCAAAGGCTTTTTTAGCCTTGGCATGATCTATCCGTATAGGAGGGAAGGTGTCATAATGCATCCCGATCACTGTATCACACTGTATCATCTCGCTGGCTATTGCAGCATCTTCATAGCCCATGGTGAAGACATCACCGATAGGTAAGAAGGCCAAACTCACCTGGTTATGTCTGCCTAAGAGCTCCATATCCATAGTCAATGCCGTATCACCAGCATAGTAGATTTCTTTGCCTTCCAATTTGAGAAGGAATCCGCCAGGGTTTCCTCCGGGAGAATCATCAGGCATAGTGCTTGAGTGCACGGCATTCACGAATTTCAAGGACCCGAAATCGGTCTTGAAGGTACCTCCAAGATTCATTCCATGGGTATTAGTCACCTCTTTACTCTCTAGCCACGTGCACACTTCGTATCCGCCATAGACTTTACATCCAGTGCGTTGGGCTATGGATACGGCATCCAGAATATGGTCATCATGCCCATGACTGATCAGCATATGGGTGCACTCTATCTTCTCATGGGACACCGTGCAGGCTGGATTTCCAGACATGAACGGATCGAGAAGGACTGCATATCCTCCTGAAGCGATCAAGAAGGTGCTATGTCCAAGGTAGGTTAGGTCCATGAGGTCTTCTAGAGTTTTCTAGGTCTTAACAAAAATGACCATTTTCGTCCGCTTGGACAGGGAGCATTTGTAGGAATCAGATGTCTTTATACACAGTCCATGTTAATACAGAAAGTATATGATCACAGTTATCAGTTCTACGAATCGCCTGGGAAGCAACACTTACAAGATTGCCAAAGTCTATTGCGAAATCCTTGGAAATCAAGGTGCTGATCATCAATTGATGGATCTATGTCAGCTTCCAAGAGACATTGCATTCTCTGAACTCTACGGTTCTCGCTCAACATCTTTTCAACAGGAATTCACCAGTATAGTTGAAAAATCAGAGAAATTCGTCTTTGTAATACCTGAGTATAACGGAGGATTCCCAGGCATCTTGAAATTATTCATCGATGCGCTTCCTCCTAAGGTATGGCATGATAAAAAGGCAGGGCTGGTAGGCCTTGCCAGTGGGCTTAATGGTGCCCTGCGCCCCATGGACCAATTCAGCAATGTGTTGAACTACTTGAAAGTAGATGTGATCAGTGATAAACCTAAATTATCCAAGATTGATGATGCCTTGGATGAGCAGGGGAATGTCATCAATGAAACCTATTTCAGACTGTTGGAGCTGCATGCTGAGAAGATGATTGGATTCTGATATATTGTCAGTCCATAAACAGTTCCAAGGACCTACTTCCCAGTACCTTGCGTTCTTGAGAAGTCCCCGTCCATTTCACCAAGCGTACCTCACCATCTGCTAACTCTATCCCGGTGATATCGCCATCAGCGAAGGAACAGCATCCTGTATTGAAATAGAAAGGCTTGGGAGATTGAATCTTCATAGGTTCTCCTCCTGCAGAGACCACGGTCATCAGCAATTCCCTTTTCTCCTTGAGTTCTTGCTCTAGAAGTTCTGCGTGGCGCTCCTTTAGATCTTTCTCCAGTGCTTCTATCTCATCTCTGAGCTTATCTGCGTGGGTATAGGACATAAACACTGGCTGATGAGTATGTCCACATATGAGGACCTTATCCTCTTTATCAGCCCAACGATACATGGCCTGGTCATGCTCGCTCTTCAATTTCACATTGTTTGAAGGCGTTGAGAGCGGGATTTTGAACAGCCTTTGGAAATTACGCCAGATCAGTCTTACGAATATTCTACTGATCCATGCGAAGCGGTCACTGCTCAGACTACCTTGATGCCCATGCACCAGCATCAACTCTCTACTTCGCTCTTCATCTTTCAGGTCTAAGACCAGCGCTTCATAGACAGGAATAGAAGGAAAGAGCCAACCTAGGTGTTTCTCTATCTGTGCGGCAAATCGCCAATCATCGTCATGATTTCCCCAAAGTCTATAGAGGCGCTTGTCATCATAGAAGACCTTCTCCTTGTTCATCACCGCTTTATAAGGGCCAAGAATTTGAAGTATGTGGTTCTCCCATAGCTCTTCTACATCGCCCATCAGGCATAGGGTGAATCCATCCTTTTCATAATGATCAAGAGCAGCGAGGTAAGTTTTCTCACATATAGCGAAGTCATCAGCCCCATCTTTCCTTCCACGATGATGGTCACTGAAAAGTACCCAACGTATTTCTTTCGTTTTGATTTCCAGACGTTTGGATTGCTTGAATGCTTTGTTCAAGGCAGTGTTGATACGCTCTTCTTTTGCTGTCATAGACTTGTTCAAAGATATCGGATGATAAAAAAGGAAGAAGGACTTTAATGAATGCGATCTTTGTGCCTTCTTCAATCCAGATAAACAGCTATGAGTTCGACCCTGATCGCTTCCGTCATCTTTGGATACTTTCTTATCCTAATCATCGTATCCAGGATCACTGGGAAGAATGAAGAGAACAGCTCCTTTTTTCTCGGAAAACGCAATACACATTGGGCCATCATCGCCTTCGGGATGGTGGGCGCTTCGCTGAGCGGGGTCACTTTCATCTCGGTCCCAGGCTGGGTGGGAACGAGTCACTTCTCATACATGCAGATGGTCCTGGGCTATATTGTTGGTTATGTGCTCATAGCAACGGTCCTCTTACCCATGTATTACAAGCTGCAGTTGACCTCTATTTATTCTTATTTGAAAGGGAGATTCGGGAATGCAACATATAAAACAGGAGCTTCTTACTTTCTGGTATCTAGGGTAATAGGTTCGGCTTTCAGGTTGTTCTTAGTCGCTTTGGTATTTGAGTATTTCGTGTTCAAGGGAAGGCTAGATTTCATATGGATTGTAGTGATAACCATTGGGCTCATATGGGTCTATACGGCCAAGGGAGGAATGAGCACCATCATATGGACAGACGCCCTTCAGACCATATGCATGCTAGCAGCAGTTATCATGTCATTCTATGCGATAAGTTCTGAGCTTGGATTAAGCGTTGGAGGGGCTATTACCAAGATAAGAGAGAGTGAATATTCCCAATGGTTCTATTGGGGTGAAGGCGCTGGAAATAAACATTTCCTTTCCCAATTCTTCTCAGGAGCTGCCATAGCTCTGGTCATGACTGGCTTGGATCAGGATATGATGCAGAAGAACTTGGCTTGCCGCAACTTGAAGGATGCGCAGAAGAATGTGATCAGCCTCAGTATCGTTCTCGTATTCGTGAATCTGCTCTTCCTGAGCCTAGGGGCCTTGTTGTATATCTATGCGGATCAGACAGGCATGGTTCATCCTGAAAAGGCAGACATGCTCTTCCCAACGGTGGCTCTTGAAAGCGGCCTAGGCATAGCAATCGGATTGTTCTTTATCGTAGGGATCATCGCCTCAGCCTATTCAAGTGCTGATTCTGCGCTCACGGCATTGACCACTTCATTCTATGTAGACATACTGGATAGCAGAGGAAAGGATGAGGAGGAGCAGAAGTCTATTCGCAGGAAGGTGCACATCGGGATGAGTGTTGTATTAGCACTGGTGATCTGGCTGTTTAAATTGCTTAATGACGAGAGTGTGGTCAAGGAACTTTTTACCATAGCGGGATATACCTATGGGCCACTTTTGGGGCTGTATGCCTTCGGGCTATTCACGAAGCTCAAGGTGCGGGATAGATGGGTTCCTATAGTATGTATTGCATCGCCATTGATCTGTTGGGTCTTGAAGACGTATCTCTATAGCTTCGGGTTTGAATTGCTCTTGGTCAATGGGGCCATTACTTTTATAGGGCTCTTAATGTTAGTAGAGCCCCTAGACCACTTACATAAAGATGCGACCTTGCTGGATGAAGATATCTGAGTTCCATAAGAACTTCCTCACTATGCTCTCTGGGAATGGCTTGGCCCAAGTGATTCCGCTGCTCATAGCTCCAATTCTTTCTAGGATATACACCCCGGCCGATTTTGGCGGCTATGCAAATTTCATGGCTATTCTCGGCATCTTCATCATCATCGCATGCGGCCGCATGGAGCTTGCCATCATGTTGCCAGCATTAAGAGAAGAGACCTTGGATGTGATCCGTAGGTGTCTGAGATTTCTGGTATGGGTATGTGGTCTCGCTTTAGTGTGCTCGGTCTTCTTTTCTGGCTGCCTGAGTGAACTCTTTGAATCACCTGACATAGAGACTTATCTGCGTGTCCTTCCACTCTTCATAATCTTCAATGGAATATATGCCATTGTCTATAATTGGCTTAACAGGGCAGGGAAGTATAAGCTCATTGCCTCCTCTAAGTTGATCATGGCCGTGGTGGTAGGACTGGTGAACTTGATCATGGGATTTTCAGGATATGGAGTGGCTGGATTGATCTTGGCCAATCTTGCCGGTCTTGCCGTCATGGTCCTACTTTTCAATAAAACCATCATCGAGATATGGAAAGGACTGAGGTCGAGAAAAGATGAACCGATGGAGTACATAGACAAGCGCTATTATGATTTCCCGCGTACGAATATGGCCCATGCTTTCTTCGATGTATTAAACCAACAATTCCTGTTTAATCTCATTTTCACTTCATTATTCGGTGTGACTGCTATGGGCCTGTATGCTCTCTCTTACCGATACATACGCGCACCTATGAGGATATTCAATACTTCTATCTCTCAGGTCTATTATAAGGAAGCTGCAGACTTGAAGAAGCAAGATAAGCCCTTTACCAGATTACTTCTTAAGACAATAGGGACCACTGCGGTCTTCGCTTTCCCCATGCTTTTTATTCTGATCCTCTTCGCTCCACAATTATTCGCCATTGTTTTCGGGGCTGAGTGGTATGAGGCAGGGGAGTATGCCAGAGCGCTCTCACCTGCAATCATCTGCCAATTCTTAGTCTCACCCATCAGTATGACGCCCATCATCTGCAATAAACAGCGCATCTTCTTCATCTGGAGTGTCTTTGGCCAAGCAAGTTCTTTGCTCTTGATCTATATCTTGAGAACACAATTTGATCTTTCAGTGACAGACTGTCTCTGGGGTTATTCGTCATTATTGAGTATCAATTCATTGATTACACTCGCATGGTTCTACCGTATCTCGGCCCTATCCCATTTATCCTATGACTAAGGGAAAGCTCGGTATCATAGGAATGCCTTTCTACTCGGCCCGGTTAGAGAATGACCTAAGAGATTATGATTCTGGTCTGACTGTCAAGGCATTTGATACCTATACTTCATGGTATGGAAAAGCAAGTTATGCCCTTCATGTCAAGGGCTTGGATTTAGTCTTTTCTATCAATGGAGATAATCGAAAAAGCCGTGCTTTCACTTGGGCCATGAAGAATAAGGTTCCCTTGGTCATGAACTGGTCAGGTACCGATGTATTGACCTGCAAAGAGAATTTCAAGCGCGGAGATTGGGATAGGGCTCTGGTTGATTATGCGCGTCACACTTGCCAATGTTCCTGGATCCAAGAAGAGCTGAAAGAGATAGGGATCCATGCTCAGATTATTCAATTCCAATATTTCAAGGTCAAAGAGAATCTGCAAGTTCCCCAAACGCTGAGGGTCCTCTGCCGCATTTCACAGGATCGTCCTGATTTCTATGGAATGAAAGAGCTGATAGCCTTGGCCCAAGCCCATCCTGAAATTAAGTTCACCGTGGTAGGTGCTGATTCCTATCGTAAAGCGCTTCCATCGAATATTGAGATGAAAGGCTGGGTCCAGGATATGGATGCTTGCTTGAGGGAACACCTTATCTGCTTGAGATTCCCATTGCATGATGGCTTGTCACCATTCATCTTGGAAAGCTTGAGTTATGGCAGACATTGTCTGTATCGCTTTGCATTCAAAGGATGTATCCATATTCCTGATACAGATGTATTGTTCAAGGAATTCCTCAAGTTGAAAGAGCGATTCCAAGCGGGTTCTCTTGGATTGAACCAAGAAGGAACAGACCTGATCTCTACTGATTTCGAGCAGAAGAACGTCTACGAAAAGCTGCTAATTTTTCTCTTTGAAAGACAATAATCACATGGGATGTTTCGCAATGGACTTGCGGTAGATTTCTCTGAAGGTAGCGATGCACTGTGCTCTTGAAGCTGTCTTATTCACTAGCTGGATATTAATCTCAGCGCAAGATTTTCTATCCATTTTAAGGGCCTGACCCAATGGATTATCTCCCATCTTCTCTATTACTCCGTTCCTGCCATCCTCTATCCACTCCTTAGAAACATCCAAGTCAGGGACCACAGGGATACAACCGGCCAACATGGCTTCAAGCAAGCTCACAGAGGTTCCATCACTCTGCGGAATACTTATGAAGATGCTTGAACGGGCGTACCAATCTTTATTCTGCTCAGGATCTTGCCATCCTACGAATTCTACTTTCTCAAGCAAGGACAATTCCTTGACCAACTTTTCCAAGCCCTCAGTCTCAGTGCCATTAGCACCTATGACCAATCTCCATTCTGGATGGTCAGCATGGATGCCATGGAAGTAACGGATCACCTGATCTATCCTATAATTAGGAAGATGCAGTCTATTGGAATATATGATCATTTCCTTCTGGGCCTGGTGTGCCTCATCTATTCCGTATTGCAATAAGGGGTATTTCTCTATTGCAGCAGGTGCCAATTCTTGCATCTTCTGAATCATATCCTTGGAATCAGCAGTAACGCAGTCAGCGAAGTGAAGGGATTTTTTGGTCAGATATCGGTAGAAAGTGTTCTGTTGTGGGATCAATAAGACATCAGATCCCCACGCAGTAATCACGCAGGGGACATTCATCTTCTTACATGCCCTGCTCATGAAATAGGCCACACGGTTCACCTGGTGTATGTGCACCACATCAGGTTTTAGTTTCCTTAAGAGTCTTTTTAATGAATAATATGAACGTAGGATATTCAGGGGATTCAGACTGCGGAAGGAGATGATGAACTGTTCTTTGGCATATTCCACATTCCATTCTGTTTCTGTAAGTAGAGACAGCTCTTTCTCTTCCTTGCTTAAATATTGCATGTAGGAAGAAACATGAACAGAATCAGGCCCGACATTCAATATTTTCATCTGTTATGGAGTTCTAGGATGAGGTCCTTCATCTTCTGCACCTGATGCCTTCTATGAAGGCTTCGGGTCTTTTCTGGGTCAAAATTCAATGTTCTTTTTTCTTTCCAGAGTGAATAGATCTCTTTCAATCCAAGGGCAATGGCTTTTTCATCAGCAAATTCTGTAACGAATCCAGCCTTATGTTCCAGGACCAAATCAGCAGCTACATCCTTCATGTCTACCATGGCAAGGATGGGCCTTTGAACAGATAGATAGTCGAATAGTTTTCCTGTATATCGCCCCATAGCCTCTGATGGCGGACAAAAGAGCAGATTACAATCCGAATATTTCATATGGTCCATGGCAACTAGATAGGGCACTCTTGGTATGAAATAAATGTGCGAAACTAAATTGGAAGGTATGCTGAAATTCTTACTAGTTCCTACAAATTCTATCTTGAAATCAGATTGAATATCTCCAGATTCCACTGCTTCAGAAAGTACTTTCAAAAAGTAATCAGGTTTCAAAGTTCCATAGAATGTCCCCGCGAATACAAAGGTGAATAACTCATTATCTACTCGTGTAGGCTCTAGATCATGGTCATAGCCATTCCTAACCTCCACGAAGTGATTGACTGTAGGGAAAATGCCTTTGAAATCCTCCAATATGGGCAAGCTAACTGTGGTCAACGCATCTATGTGACCAGCGTAGGACGCTTCCTTTTGGGCCAAAACCTCTCTAGATAAGGTGTTCTGGAATGGATTCAGGCTCATCTCATCCCGCATGTCTGCAATCCACTTCAAGGAAGGGAATTCCTTTTTCAATGCACATGCTATGTCATGGGCCTCAGAAGGCGCATAGGAGCTGATGAGGAATTGGTATGGAGATTTAGTATGCGCAGCCTGGATAGATCTCAATGTCCTCTTTTTCCACGTCCCTAACTTAGAGATATGTAAAGCATTGATAATGACATGAGCAGCAGTTTTAATCTTGTGTTTGATTCTATTGTCCCTGGAATCGTGGTCCAGAAAATGCCAGAATCTTGAGTAAGAATGCAGATAGACCGTGCCATACTCATCAGTGCTAATACCATCTTGAGGTCCAACGCTGAAAACATCAATCGGAAAATCAGCAGAGAGGTATTTTTGAAATGCCTTCATGCGATTAACGGCCACCCCATTTGAAGGAGGGAACCAAGCAGTTATCAGAGCAATCCGTGGGGCATCCTTTCTTACTTGCATGGATTTAGACGAGTATGACATACGTAGTTTTCATACCGGACGAAGTTAGGCAATATGGCTTATGTGATAGATGCGGCACCTCATAGCTTATCCAATGAAAGTGTAGGATGAGAAGATTATCGCTTTTAGTAGATTCGCCATGCATATCCCCGTTTTTGGAACCTATGACCATCAGCCCAGTAAAAAATGAAGACATGCCTTCTGTAGAAGAAGGTGTCTCGCTCTTTGCTTCCAAAGAATGGGCGAGTCTATACCCTACCTATTTGCAAGCGTATCAGATATCGGGCAAAGGAGACCACGTCATCGGCTCCTTCTTGATGTTCCATAAAAGCAGCTATAGCTTGCGGTATTCGATCACTGCACCTTTTGCACCGCATATCGGACTGATCGCAAAGAGCGACACAGAGAAGACCGAGAGCAAGCAATCCTTCTGGAAAGGCATCCATGAAGCGATTGCCGTTTTCATAGAAGCTAAGAACGATGCTCTGGTCGAGTTCTGCCTTTCTACGGATCACATCGATTCTCAACCTTATACCTGGAAGGGATTTCAAGTCAGACCCAGACATACCTATCTGTTAGACTTGGCGCAAAGCGCAGAAGAGATCCTGGCTGGGATGAGTCCTGAGCGCAGGAAGAACATTCGCAAGGCAGAGGATGATGGATTGAAAGTGGAAAAGACAAAGGATCTATTCCGTTTTATCAGGGTCATTGAAAAGACCATAGAAAGGCAGGGAATCAGGATGAACAAGGAGATCTTCAATGCGATACTGACCGCTGACGCCATTGAAAAGAATAGAACTCTCTACATATGCTCACAAGATGGGCAGGACATCTCAGCAGGATTGCTCGTGAATGATAAAGAGAGGAGCTATTACCTCATAGGCGGCTATGATCCGGAGCGCTCTCATGAAGGTGCAGGGGCCCTTCTTTTATGGCAAGCTATGCGAGATGCTAAAGAGAAAGGAAATATCATCTTCGATTTTGAAGGGTCTATGATTCCTGAAGTAGAGCGATATTTCAGGGGCTTCGGTGGGAAGATGCATACCTTCTTCAGTATCGAGAAGAAGAACTGGATGGCGCGCATGGCTACTAGGGCAAGGAGATGATTAATTCATTAGCTAGATAGAAGTGAAGACATCAGTTATTATACCATGTTTTAATGAAAAGGATCATATAGCATCTTGCGTTAGGAGTATCATGCATGCAGAAAGGCCTGAAGGCGGGCTTGAAGTTTTCGTAGTTGATGGATTAAGTGATGACGGCACCATTGAGATCTTGGAAGGACTCTGTGTCGAGTTCCATGATCTATCCATCATTATCAATGAAAAAAGGACTACGCCCTTTGCCTTGAATCTAGGAATAAATAGGTCAAATGCTGAATACTTAATCATTCTAGGTGCGCATTCTGAAGTTTCCAGTGATTTCTTCTTTCAGAACCTCAAGGTATTCAAAGACCATCCAATGGCATGGTGTGTTGGAGGGAAATGTGAGAACATATACACGGATGATACTTCCAAGGCCATAGGCGCAGCTATGTCATCGTCCTTTGGAGTAGGAAATGTACGTTTCAGGACAGGAGGTGAAGATGGTTATGTCGATACGGTGGCTTTCGGGGCTTATAAAAGCTCGGTATTTGAATCCATCGGCCTTTTTGATGAGTCTCTCACACGCAATCAAGATGATGAATTGAATTTTAGAATAGTGAAAGCAGGGGGATTGATTTATTACTCAAGTTCTATTCGATACAAATATTTTGTCAGAGCCTCATTTGAAAAGTTGTTCAGGCAATATTTCCAATACGGATACTGGAAAGTGATAGTCAATAAGAAACATTCCACAATAACGACCTTGAGGCAGATTGTGCCAGCACTCTTTGTTTTGTACTTGATCCTTCAATGCAGCCTTATATTCATTTGGACTTCGGCCTATCTAGGGCTCATTTTGATCACGCTATATATGATCCTAGGTATTTATTTTTCTCTTGGTTCAGGAGCAAGCCCAATGAAAGTGCTAAGAGCATTCATTATCCTCCATTTGTCATATGGACTAGGGTACTGGAAAGCCTTGATCTTAGGAGGACGTTTTCGCAAAGAGAAGATCACCAGATAATCGGATACTTCAGGAAGGATCATTTGAAATTGTATATGTGAAAGAGCTGATTATTTACCCTTGATGCAGGATTGGAATACGGACATGTGGATTCAGCGCTGCAGTATCATCTATCAGCTGAAACATGGAAAGGACAACAATCTGCATGTCTTGTTCGAACATATCCTGCGCCATGCTTTTTCTAAGGAATTCTTCATCCAGAAAGCCATTGGATGGTCATTGCGCCAAGCCGCCCGTTTCTATCCTGAAGAGATTATCCACTTCATGGAGAGTCATGAATGTGCGGCATTGAGCAAAAGAGAGGCGATGAAACATCTTAAATAAAAGGGATTAAAATCAAAGAAAGCTATCAAGAAGAGCTGGCCATTCTGAGTATGCTAGTAGATGTGTGCAAGGTGAATGGTCTGATAGATGAGAGGGAAATGCTCATGATCCATACGATGTCAGAGAAATTGAACCTGAGTGATGATCTCAGGGATCAGGTCATCTCAGGAACAATCCATGTGCAGATTAAGGCTCCTGAAGGTGAGTGGGAGCGCATCCCTTTCTTTCAGATGTGCGTGATGACCAGCGGAGTAAATGGCGATTTCGATGCGCGAGAATCACTTTTCTGCAAGAAACTCGGGCTGAGATTAGGACTGAGGGATGAGGTCCTGGATCAGGTTATCCGTTTATTCAAGGAATATTTTCCAGAAACTGTGCCCTTAGAGGACTTGAAAAAGGCATATCGCCTTTCTCATAATTGAGCTTAGTTCAAACTGGGATCCTCAGGAAAATTGGCAAAATAAGACTGGCCATCTCCTTTATCTCGGAGGACCTGAGCCCATAGATCATCCTGCTTGGTGTCCATGATGTCTGTGCCTTGGGCGGGAAGGACCAACCATGAACCTCCTTCCAATTCACCATCAAGCTGGGACTCGGTCCAGCCACTATACCCTATGAAGAAACGGATCTGCTTCTCCTTAATCTGTCCTGCCTTGATCAATTCTTTGACCACATCGAATTCACCACCTATATACACTCCTGGAATAACTTCTCTGCTTCCTTCCAGGTCAGGCCCAAGGGTATGCAGATAGAATAGATTCTCATTCTTGACTGGGCCTCCTACACTGATTCTGCTCTTCATTCGGGGCAGGTCGTCTACGACATCCTTGATGTTCACGTCAATGTATTTATTGAGCACGAATCCGAAACTTCCTTCCTCCCCATGCTCGCATAGCAAGACCACCGTACGCTTGAAGTAGGGGTCATCCATGAAGGGCTCAGAGACCAAGAGCCTTCCTCTTTTAGGGGTCAATTTATTCTGTGGCTGGAATTCTAGCATTCCTCCAAACGTACAAATCAATTAGAGAAGAACAAATTTTGGAACGTCCTTCCGCTGAGATCATCAGAAGGATGTAATTTTAAGGACCATACTTTGAAGAAGAAATGAGCAAAGGAGTAGATGATTTTTTGAAAGCGGACCGCAGGGATTTCAATGATATTGGCATAGACCCAAGTTCCATGCTGACTGATCCATTGGAACAGTTCAGGGAATGGTTGCAGGAGGCCATAGAGAAGGAAGTTCAGGAGCCCTATGCCATGTGTCTTTCAACCTACGGTTTGAATGATTTCCCTGCTTCGCGCATCGTTTTTCTCAGGGAATTGAAGGATCAAGGTCTTATATTCTATACGAATTACTCCAGCCAGAAGGGAATAGAAATGGAACAGAATAACAAGGCTGCCTTGAATTTTCATTGGGAAAAGATGGATAGGCAAGTGAGGGTGAATGGACTGGTCCAGAAGGCATCTAGCGAAATATCAGATGCCTACTTCGCATCCCGCCCCAGAGGAAGTCAGATAGGAGCGTGGGCCTCAGCGCAGAGCCAAGAGATTCAAGGAAGACAAGAAATAGAGCAGAAGGTAAACGAGATGGAACTCAAATTCGAAGGTAAAGAAGTTCCTCGCCCTGAACACTGGGGTGGTTATGTGCTTATTCCTAGAGAATGGGAATTCTGGCAAGGAAGGAGCAGTCGCTTGCATGACAGGATAAGTTATCGCAAAGAAGGCGGCAGCTGGACCATGCATAGATTGAATCCATAAAAAAACCCCTTCCTGATTAGAAAGGGGTTCTCATATTCATTTAAGAAAGATCATATCTTCCTACCGCCATCCAGCTTAGCTTGGAGTGCAGTCAATTCATCCCACTTAGCATCAGCAGCCAATTTAGCTTGCTCAGGCCATGTGCTAGGATCGAACATCTTATAACGGCTTCCGGCACCTTCAAGGATCTCCTTCAGCTTGTCTACTTGGGTCTGAGCAAGGGCAGCGTAGTTATCTACTCCAGCATCAACAAGTACTTGGGAAAGCTTTGGTCCAACACCTTCGATCTTCGTCAAAGCATCACTTCCGGCTGATTTCTTAGCTGCAGGCTTCTTTGCTTTCGCAGGAGCAGCGACTTTGGCCTCTACAGCTTTCACTGGAGCAGCCTTAGCTGGTTTGCTGGTCTTCTTAGCAGGCGTTGCTGCTTTCGGTGCCTTAGGCTCTGCGCTTGCAGCAGCGGCAGCAGCAGCTGTTCTTACTGAAAGTGGGGTGAATGCACCAATACCTTTATCAGTCCTAGGGCGAGTGACACCCCAAGATTTTCTGACTCTCTTACCTTTCTTAGAACGGAGATCTCCTTTTCCCATCGATAGAACGCTTTAATTGAATTTTTTTTAAGTGTGCAAATATAAGGGAATCCTTCAGCAATACATCTCCTTGAATCTTGCTTCTAATAAGGGGGCCTTTTTTAAGCTCTTCCTCAGCCAATCAAGCAGAACTTCCTCTTGTTGATCCATAGGAAGCTTGAATTTCATATCGGATGCTTCCAGTCTTGATCGTAATCTGTTCATGATTATCCCCGCTGAGACGCTCAGATTCAAACTTTCTGTGAAGCCATACATAGGTATGCGCAAGGTATGATGGCACCGGGACATGGTATCCTCTCGCAGTCCTTTCATTTCAGTCCCTAGGAATATAACGATAGGCTTGTCTAAGGGTAAACTATCTAGATCCATACTTTCTATATGGGGAGAGGTTGCGATCAGGGAATAGCCACTTTTGAGCAAAGAATCAACGCATAGAGGGCTGTTATCCTGCTCCTTTTCTCTGTAACGATGCAAAGTCAACCACTTATGGGAGCCTTTCTCCACTTTGGGATTGATCTCATACTTGTTCCGATTCTCTATGATATGCACATCCTGTATACCAAAACAATCTGCGCTGCGCAGAATGGCGCTGGCATTCTGAGGTTGATAGATGTCCTCCAAGGCCACGGTGATGTGGCGCGTACGCTCACTGACCCTGCTCTGAAGCAGTTCCCATCGCTCAGGGAGGATGAACTCTTTCAGGTACTCTAATAAGGAAGCGCTATAGGTAGGATTGGTCATGGCTCTAAATAAGAAGGGCCACCCATTGCTGAGTGGCCCTTAGAATTTCCTATCAAAGGATTAAACTTTCTTAGCAAGATCAGATCCTGGCTTGAACTTTACTACGTTCTTAGCCTTGATGGTGATTTCCTTACCAGTCTGTGGGTTACGACCTTTTCTAGCTGCCCTGCGGGTTACTGAAAAAGAACCGAAACCTATAAGAGAAAGACGGTCTCCTTTCTTAAGGGTTTTAGTGGTGTTGACTACGAAAGAATCCAACGCCCTTTTTGCTTCTGCTTTGGATATACCTGCATCGGTAGCCATAGCTTCAATCATCTCTGCTTTGTTCATGAGATTATCAGTTTTAAGGTTAATACTTCGCTTATGCGATTTCAGTGAGCAATATATGCACGTATTTCCGCGCCAGCCTAGGCTTTGAGCAATTTTATCCCTATTTTGTGGAAAAGAATAGCTTTTTGTTCATAAACATGGGTTAAAACCACGTCTATCAAGGCTTTTAGGTCATTTTAGATGCTCTGAAACTCATATTTTCTCTCAAGATCTACTTCAAATGAACCTAGAATGGGCCTCTGGAGCCCATCCATTGAGCAAATTCTGCGTATTCATGCGCTTTTTGCCAGCAACTTGAAGCTCTTTTAACTCTATAGAGCCATCTCCCGTGCCTATAAATAAGTGGCTCTTGAAGTCACTTTCCCATGCTCCTGGATCTAGGGTATGGCCCTCAGAGACATCTGCTTTATAGAACTTGATGAGCAGCTCTTCGCCTTTTTCATTGATCAATAAGCTAAAGGCACTTGGATAGGGACTTAATCCGCGAATCAGATGCATGATTTCCTTAGAAGATTTAGCCCAATCTATCCTGCGGTTCTCATTGTCCAATTTAGAAGCATGGCTCGCTTTCAATGAGCTCTGCCCTTGATCCTTGGCAATAGCCTTTCCTTCTGAGATCGCATCGACAGTTTCTAAGAGCAGATCAGCCCCTGAGACCATCATCTTGTCATGCAGGCTTCCTGCGTCATCTTCAGCTGCTATAGGAAGTCTCTTTTGATAGAGTATGGCACCTTTATCTATCTCTTCATTGATATAGAAGGTGCTGAGCCCAGTCTCTTCATCGCCATTGATTATGGCCCAATTTATAGGTGCTGCACCTCTGTACCTGGGCAGGAGGGAAGCGTGTAAGTTGATTGTTCCTCTGACGGGCATGCTCCAAACTGATTCTGGTAGCATCCTGAATGCGACCACTGCGAATAGTTCAGCACCATAACTTGCTAATTCCTCTAGGAATTCAGGGTCTTTCAACTTTAATGGCTGCAGAATAGGAAGTTTATGTTCCAGCGCATATTCCTTCACTGCGGTCATCTGAATCTTTCTTCCGCGCCCTGCGGGTTTATCGGCTGCTGTTACTACTGCCACTATTTCATGGGATGACCTATGCAAGTTGTGTAAGGAAGCTACAGCGAATGCAGGGCTTCCCATGAATACGATCTTCATGGTTGAAAGGGGCTTTTCTGTATTCCTATCTCCGTCAACGAAGATCCTGAGCGCAATTCAGAAATACCTATATCCATAGGACCTATCATATGTTTCTGTGCAATGAGTGCACCGCTGCTGAGTTCCTGCCAGTCTTCCCAGCTCACCTTCAATCCAGGGATAGGGATTATATCCACCCACATCCTATAAGCATAAGGGAGGCCATCCTCATTCAGATACCAGAGATAGGAATCTCCCGGAGTGACTCCGCCTTTGCCATACTTTACCAGAAGGGCTGATCCTTCTTCTGAGTCAATGAGCTCTCTACTGACGCCTTCATCCATTGCTTTGAAGGGCGCCATAAGCCAAAAGCTGTCGTTGCAGAAGATAGCCCAGGCATGGGCAAGGAGTCTTTCTCTATCGCTCTCGGATACTACTTCTCCATTCTCCCTGGCCCATCCTTTCTTATTAATGGTGTTCAAGGTAGCCTCTGAGTCAGACCATGATACATGGATAAGGTTTCTGGACTTATCCCATACATAACTATGTCCTCCGGGAAAGGTCCAAGAAACGAAACGCGTCTGTTGCCATGATTCAATCCGGAGTCTCTCCATCATCTTCTGAGCCAATGCATCTGCCTCTGCTCCTGATCTCCCTTCAGGCATACTCATCCCCATCCCGAATCTAACCACTGCCAAGCCTATCAAAAGGATCAAGGTCAAGGTCAGGAAGAACCACTTTAAAAATCTTTTCATGTCCAAGTTATTTTTACCAGATATGGTCTTCATCTATCTGCCAATGTCCGTTCAAGCGAAGCAATTGTTCTAGTATCTCACGGACACATCCTTGACCGCCTTTAAGTGGAGAGATGTATGAGCATATAGCCTTTACGCCTTCTGATGCATCCTGGGGGCAACAGGCAAGGCCTACATTGACCAAGACAGGAATGTCAGGAATGTCATCACCCATATAGAGCACTTTCTCAGGATCAACTGAATGTGATTTACAATAGTTCTTGAAAACCTTAACCTTATCATGAGAGCCTAGAAATACATCCATTACGCCCAATCCATTGAACCTTTCCTTGACCGCCTCTGACCGGCCTCCAGTGATAATGGCGATGCGATAGCCTTTTTTTACAGCCAATTGGACTGCGTAGCCATCCTTGACATTCATCTTGCGCATAGGTTCCTGCCCTTCCATGATATATAAGGTGTTATCTGTAAACACACCATCTATATCGAATATGAGCGTATCTATTTCCTTCAGCTTGCTCTTGTAATTCATTTCTTATGGGTCTTCATGATAGATTCTGACATGGCCTCGTATATCTTTTGGTAATCAGGATGGGAACTCAGTATTCTTGATTGTTTTTCTAGGATGCCGTGGTCTTCTCTTATGGCGGGACCTGTTTGTCTGTCCTTGGCAGGACTTGGGTCTAGGAGCGCTTGTGCCAGTAAATCTTGGAATATCTTTCTGTCCATTCCTTGTTCTTCTGAGAGCACATCGGCCATGTGGAGCAGGTGATTGGAGAAATTATTCAGTATCACAGCGATGACATGCGCGTGTTTACGCCTCTGCTCATCCATCCTCACAGCCTTTGCACCTAAATCTTGTATAAGCTCCATGGCTTTCACTGAGGCCAAGTCGCTGTCGCTTTCCATGACGATGTTCATGCTCTTCCAATCCGTGTTATGACCTCTTGAAATGGATCTTAAAGGCCATAACACAGCTCTGGATCTGTGGGTGATGGCATGCAAGGAGGTACTTCCTGAAAAATGGATGACCAGTCCTTTGGTCGAGGGAATAATATTCATGCATTCAGCTATGGCACCGTCATTCACTGCTAGCAGGTAGAAATTGCTTTTACCATCGAGCTTGGTGTCCAGATCCAGATACTGTGCATCTAGTTCTTTAGCCAACTTCTTGCCAGCTCCTTTACCAGAACTGCATACTTCCCTTACTTGATATCCCTCGCTCTTCAAACGCGCCCCGAAGATCCACGCAATGTTTCCCGCGCCTATGATACTGACTGTAGCCATAGCGCGAAGGTATGAGTTTGATCAAGTTTGGAAGCTCCGGTATACAAATAGGTAGGTAATTATTGAACAAAAAAAAGGCTGGGGTCACCAGCCTTTTTTGAAATTCTATTCAGATCACTGAACGATGAAACCTTCCTGTGCGGTCCTAGTTTCATTGCTCAAGCGCATGAGGTACTCTCCTTTGCTCAAAATATTATCCAGGGAGATCTGGATGTTCTTCGCTCCATCATTGACCTCTGTGCGAGATGAGGTGAATATGACAGCATAGTATGGAGGAGGGAAGTGCTTAATCATAGCAACGAAAGTAGAGAAAAGCAGCTGAAATTATCCTATTTCACCCTGGACCAATTCACCCCAGGGATAGCATGAACCTGTCCTTTTATTTTCATTTCTCGGTCAAAGATTTTGTCATCTGGAATAGCTTGATATCCTGATTCTTGCACTTCTCTGATCAATAAGGTCTGCTCAATATAGAATTGGGCATGGTCATTCTTATCCAAGAGATGTCGCTTGCTTATCTTCAGATGCACATCCCAATGGGCTTGTTCTATATACCACTTCCCATTCATAGGACGATATTTCAAGACCATCTTATAGGGTGGATTCTCTATTTTCATGCCCATGGCGAAAAGAATAGGTCTCGCAACGATAGGTATAACCATTATGCCTTCTTCCTGGACTGAGATTACTGCATCGCTGTCCTTATCTATATATATGGTGCCGCTCTTGCGCATCCCTTCATCTTTTCCTTTAGAACGATAGGCTATGCTGATTACTTCATGGCCCATATAGCTGGAGACCTGGCTATAATTGAATTCGAAACCCTTGAATTCTGTGCTATCTAACATATGGAGGTTTCCGCTCGTTACGTGGAGCCCGAGCAGATTATTAGGCCCACCCATGGTTGACTTGATCAGTTCTCCATCCTCGAAATCCTCCGCTTCCTCTGGATTCTTCTTCAGGTATTTTTTCTTCTGTTTCTCTGCTTGCTTGCGCATGAATTGGAGTTCAGCCTGCTCAGCTTCCTTGAATAGGGCTACTTGATGTCTGTTCTTATCCAGCTTATCAGGATCTATGGTTGAGTAGAATCCAGCTTCAGAATGGTCTAGGAACCGGCCATCTTCCTTGAGTTCCTGTTTATAATAAGATAAGGTGGAGTATGCAGATTGAGGATAATTCACTTTGAACTTGCAAATGACCACCTTCAAGTATTCTTCAGGTTCCATGGGCCTTATGATTACTTCAGGACCTAGGAAGATAGATGGGGCTAAGTCGATGCTCAAGTCCTTGATTGCTTTATCTACGAATACACTCTTCGAATCATAGCCTAGAAAACTGAATATGAGGGAGTCATGATGAGGTATTTCTTTTAAAATAAAAGTCCCTTGACCATCGCTCACTGCCCCTAACCCGGTTCCTTTTAACAGGACACTCGCATAAGGGAGAGGCTCACCAGTGCTCAGGTCAGTAATGACTCCAGAGACTGTGAATGACTGGGATAGGAGGTGACCTGTTCCTAAAAAGAAGCAGATGCATGTTAAAAGAAGCCTCATGTTGAATTTATTTCTTGCCGGGATCCGACTTGAATAACGCAGGTCTGCGCTCCTTGGTGCGCTGCAGGGACTGATCATGGCGCCACTCCTCGATCCTCGCCTCATGTCCTGAGAGCAAGATAGGAGGAACCTTCCATTCCTTGAATTCCTCAGGACGTGTATAGACAGGAGGAGCAAGGAGGTCATCTTGGAAAGAATCAGAAAGCGCACTGGTCTCATCATTCAAGACCCCCGGCAATAACCGTACTAGACTATCCGTAAGCACGGCCGCAGCCAATTCTCCTCCGCTCAAAACGTAATCCCCTATGCTGATCTCCTTGGTGATGAGGTGTTCCCTCACGCGCTCATCTACCCCCTTGTAATGACCACATAGAAGGATGATATTCTTGAGGCTTGACATCTGGTTGGCGATAGACTGGTCCAAGAGGATCCCGTCAGGACTCATGTAGATGACCTCGTCATAATCCCTTTCAGCCTTCAATGTCTCTATGCACTTATGGATAGGCTCTATGCGCATCACCATTCCTGCACCGCCTCCATATGCGTAATCATCTACTCGGTTATGCTTGTCCTCACTGAAGAGCCTCAGGTCATGGATATGAATCTCCACCAAGTTTTTTTCTTGGGCCCTTTTCATGATGCTATCAGCAAAGGGACCGTCTAGAAGCCTAGGAAGAATGGTGATTATATCTATCCGCATGAGGACGAAGGTAAGGCCCTTTGTACAAGGTATTCAAAGGCTTTAGTAATTTAGGCACCGAATTTGTTTTAGAGCTTGTAAAAAAAAACCAGAACATGAGATATATCGCAGCATTCTTATTAGTCTTCTTGTACTTCAGTCCATCCCTTTCAGCCCAAGAGAAAGAGTATGAGGACTTATGGGTACTCTATATCGATGAAGATTATGAGAAATTGGTCAACAAAGCCACGTCATTGACTGAGAATGACAAGACCCGTAAAGAAGCGATGCCATACTTGTTCGTTTCCATGGGCAATTACGAGATGTCCAAGGATGAGAAATATGCCGAGGATTATCCGAAGGCTTTCAAAGATGCCTGCAAGTATGCATCCCGTTGGAGAAAGAAAGACAAGGAGGACACGTATGTCTATGATAACAAGGATTACATCTCTGAGCTGCGTGAGGGCGCCATGGGAGAGGCTGAAGGTTATCTGGAAGATGGAAGTTATAGCAAAGCAAAGAGCTACTATAAGTACATGACTGAGTTCGGCCCTGAGGATCCAGGGTCCTGGCTAGTATATGCCTTGGTGCAGAAGAAATTGAACGATTTCGGTGGAAATGCTGAATCTATGGCCGCCTTTGAAGAGCTGATGGGAAATGTTTCCAAACTGGATAAAGTGAGCATGAGACTCTTGAAATATGCCTTAATCCGTTACAGCGAAGACCTGTATCGTGATGGAAAGAAATCTGATGCTAAGGCATTGATATCCAAGGGAAAAGATCATTTTGCTGACGACAATGAGTTCAAGATCGTCTTTGAAGACCTGAGCAGGTAACACATTCCTGTCCACCTGCGTATGATCAGGTGTGGGTAATATTATGACTGAACACATCAAATCAGGATTCTCGCTGTTCCTAGGATTATTTCTCATGGGGTCCATGCAGGCTGGTGGGCTCGAGAAGGGTTTCGAGGCCATGGCTCAAAAGGATTATTTCTCAGCGCAGAAGCATTTTGAGAAGGTTCTCTTCAAAGAACCGACAGGAGCAAGCTTCGGTATGGCCAAGTTGTACTCCATAGAGCGATGCCCATATTATGACCTGGATAAAGCATTAATGCATGTCAACACTGCTGATAGTTCCTTCAGTTTCGAAACAGATAGGGATAAGGTGTGTCTCGCAGAGCTAGGTATTTCGAAAAGTTCCATTTCTGCCTTGAAGAATGACATAGCAAATCAAGCCTATAAGGCCTTGATGGAAGATCCCTCTGATCAACGCCTGAATGCATTCTTGGCCAAGTATGGCTTCTCTAAGGATTATGCGGCAGCAACCAAGATCAAGAGCAAGCGTGCATTTGCTCAGGCTCAAGTTATGGATGATGTGGTGTCATATAGGAAGTTCATCATTGACTATCCTTCCTCTGTTGAACGCCATGCAGCAGATTCGCTTTATGCATTAAGGTTCTTTCAGATTCAGACTGCTTCTGGGAGCTTGGATGACTATAAACTTTTTGTCAAGGAATCTCCCGCAAATGCTTATTCCAAGCAAGCCTATGATAGCATATTTTACTTTTTGAAGCGAAGCTCTAAGCTTTCTGAATTGACCGACTTTGTGCGCTCTTATCCTAATAATTCAAATACCAGCAAGGCTTGGAGGCTGATCTCGATGATATACTTGAAGAAGTATAGCAAGGAGACCCTCACGGATTTCATTTCTACCTATCCTGATAATCCAGATGCTCAGTCATTGATCGCTGAACTGAAAATGATGTTTGAAGCCAGATTCATTGTGAATGACGCGAAAGGCTTTTTCTTGATCGATGCTAAAGGGAATAAATTGAGTCAAGGCCATTTCGATTCCATGAGTGAATTTAGCGAAGGCCTCTGCCAAGTGATCCGAGATGAAAAGGTAGGTTATATGGACAAGGCAGGAAAACTGCGATCGCAGCTCATCTTCGATGATGGCTTGGCCTATACAGGAAATATGGCTTTGGTAGAAGTGGATGGGAAATTCGGACTGATAGATCGTTGGGGGACCTATATAATGGAACCCAGATATGAAGAGATAGGCAATGCGAAATTCAATCAAGTGCCTTATGTCCTGAATGGGAAATCTGCGTATTATCCTTTAAGAGGTGCCAGGAAGATAAAAGGAACCTTCAAAGATGCCTCTGACTTTATCGGAGGAACCGCTGTAGTCAATAAGGATGGAATGGTAGGAGCGATAGATACCCTGGGAAATTGGACCATTCCAGCGCTTTATGACTGGGTTGAAGAGAATGTAGATGGGTATTCACGTGTGAAGAAAGGTGAGCTTTATGGCTTGGTAGCACATGGAAGAGGAGAGATTCTGATTCCTGAATATCAGGCCGTGGGACCCATGATTGAAGGAAGAAGAATAGTCTGTCAAGACGGGGTATTCGGTTATATCGATGCTTCAGGTCAATGGGCCATTCCCATGAAATTCCCTTACAATGACAATTCACTGCGCCTCTCTAACTTCATTGAAGAAAGAGCCGCAGTCAATGATGGAACAGCTTTCGGTCTTATAGACATGAAAGGTGAATATATCCTTAAACCCAAGTTCCAGAATCTGCTCTCAGGTTCTGGGAACGTATATGCTTATCAAGATAAGAACAAGTGGGGCTATGTGGATGTGCAAGGGAAAAAGCGTCCGGCAGAGTATGAAGAGGCATTCCCATTTGCTCAAGGTGTGGCTGTATTCAGGTCAGGAGGGAAGCTAGGTCTGATAGATTACACCTTCAAATATGTCTTCAATGCAGAATTCGATGTCTTAGAACCTTTCAAGAATACGGAGCTCTGCATCGTCTCTAAAGCAGGTAAGTCAGGCCTGAAGCACAGGGATGGTGGAATCATCATTCCGCTTGAATATGAGAAGGTAGAGATGCTGAATATCCGTTATTTCAAGCTCTTGAAGGATGGAGTCACTTACATCTTTGACAGCACGGCTGAGCAGATGGTTTGGCCTCTTGGGAAGTGACACCCTCCCTTTTTTCAACTGAATGACCCTTCCTCGATTTCAAGAGGTGCAAAATCTTGTTATAAGATCATTCTAGCTCTACTTTTTCTGAATAGAGTTCTCTCTCCCTTCCAGAGTGATGGCTATTAGAGTTTACTGCCCTGAAAATCATTAGATATTTGATGATTCCATTGCTCCCAATTTCAAATCTTGAATTCTCCATATCTCCCAAACAGATTGGCTTCCTTCTGTGCCTAGATCAGGATAAACCAAATTGCGAATCGCCAATAATTCAAAGCATTAACTTGCCACTGAGGGACGTGCAGCCTCAAGAAGAACTTTCACAGCTATCTTTTGATTAGTTAATTTGTTTTATACAAAAAAAATGCATCATTTTGCCGCAAAACCTACCTATAGGATGTGTGCAGAAGCTCATGCTGAAGCGCACAGAACCAAGTCCAAAAGACCAGGCTCCACGTTCCAAAGATGGTTTTTTTTGGTAAATGGATTATAGTTTTTCAAATCAAGTTTTGAGATCAAAGGCCCTCCCTTCAGCTAGCCGAATACCTTTATATACAAGCAAAATAAAATTAGAATGAATAGAATACAGCACATAGAAAACGAGATTTCTGAGCTAAGGATTAAATTGCAAAAACATAAACTTTATGAAAACTTAAATACCATAGATGACATAAAAACCTTTATGGAAAATCACGTATTTGCAGTGTGGGATTTTATGTCACTTTTGAAAAATCTTCAAATAAATCTGACTAAAGTCGAAACCCCTTGGACACCACCTAAAAACCCAGTTCTATCAAGGTTTATTAATGAAATTGTTCAGGGAGAAGAAAGTGACATTAATGAAATAGGAGAGCCTAAAAGTCACTTTGAAATGTATTTAGAGGCCATGTCTGAAACAAGGGCTAGTACTCAGGAAATAAATAATTTTATAAAACTTATAGAATTAGGGAATTCAGTGGATTATTCATTGAATGAAATAAATATTGATAAAAGAGTAGCTGATTTTGTGAAGTTTTCATTCTCAATTATTGAGACAAATAAACCTCACCTTGTAGCTTCTGCCTTTACATTTGGACGTGAAGATGTTATTCCAGATATGTTTATTGAGATTCTTAAAAAGTCACATTCTGAAGACAGGTCTTATATAAAACTAACATATTATCTGAAACGCCACATTGAATTAGATGGAGACGACCACGGACCACTATCACTTAGAATGGTTTCCGAACTTTGTGCCAATGATGACCAAAAGTGGGACGAGACACTAACAGTCGCAAAGCAATCATTGGAGAAGAGAATTGCACTCTGGGATGCGATCAACGATTTGATTCAAAAGGAAAAGCCAGCATATGACACTGTATAATTCAAATAAGACATGCTGTGGTTCATCTTAGTTCTGTGCTATGCACATGCATTGCCTCAGCGTTGATTTGGCCTTTAAGAAGAGATTAAAAAAACAAGGAGACCAGACTTTAGAATAAGTCACGCCTAATATGTTCTGAAGAATGAACCACGCTAGCTGACAAGCTTATTTGAATGCATTACTTTCGCGGCCTTATTAACACTCATTACAGCGTATAGAATGCAACTGTACAATAAGATGAGTGCTGATCAGCGTAGAGAGTGGATCATGGAAGCGGGTAAGCAGCGTATGACACTTTCTTTCTATCAGTACCATCACATCAAGAATCCCAGGCTCTTCAGAGATAAGCTCTTCCTTGAATGGAATGCCTTGGACGTGCTCGGCAGGACCTATGTCGCCCATGAAGGCATCAATGCCCAAATATCTCTTCCAGCAGAGTATATGGAGCGTTTCAAGGAGAAACTGGATGAGATTATTTTCCTTCAGGAGATTAGACTCAACATCGCTATAGAGCAGGATGACATGTCCTTCCTCAAACTGAAAGTAAAGGTAAGGGACAAGATAGTGGCAGATGGGCTTGATGATGAAAGCTTCGATGTCACTGAAAAGGGAATTCATTTAGACGCAAAGTCATTCAACGAACTGGTAGAGGATCCTGACACCATCTTGGTGGATATGCGCAATCATTATGAAAGCGAGGTCGGGCATTTTAAAGGCGCCATCACTCCTGATGTGGATACGTTCAGGGAATCATTGCCCATCATAGAAGAGCAATTGAAGGAGTTCAAAGAAGATAAGAATCTGGTAATGTATTGTACCGGAGGAATCCGCTGTGAGAAGGCCAGCGCTTACTTCAAGCATAAGGGATTCAAGAATGTCTATCAACTGGAAGGTGGCATTATAGAATACACCCGCAGAGCTTCTGAAGCCGGATTGGAGAATAAATTCCTTGGCAAGAACTTCGTCTTTGATGAACGAAGGGCTGAGCGCATCAGTGAAGATGTGATTTCAGTATGCCATCAATGTGGAACTGGCTGCGATGACCATGCGAATTGTGCCAATGAAAGCTGTCATCTTCTGTTTATCCAATGTCCAAGTTGTGCAGCGGAATACGAAACGACATGTTCTATTGATTGCAGAGCCATCGTAAGACTGCCTTTTGAAGAACAGAAAGCGCTGAGAAAGGGAAAAGAAGCGGGGAAAGACCAATTCAGCAAAGGAAGGTCCAGTGTTCTGAAATTCAAGTCTTCGGACATTGATTCTGCATCTGATAAAGAAACGGGCCATGCATGACTTAGAACCATTCTATAATTGGAAGGACCATTATGATTCAGAGCAAGATCCAGGCTCTCCATTCTTCGACAAGGACTATGACCAATTCGCTTATTCCACTGAAATCTATGGCTATTTCATCCATCCGCAGTGGGATAGTATTGGCTCGCCAACCCTCTTTTTGAAGGTCATTTATGTTGATTATGATGAAGGAAAAGCGGTGATAGAGCTACTTGGCGAATGGAATGACTGCATCCATAATGACATCATGTTCTTGAAACGAGAACTGATTGATATAATGATTGGTCAAGGAATCTCTAAGTTCATCCTCATAGGAGAGAATGTCTTGAACTTTCATTATTCTGATGATTCCTACTATGAAGAATGGTTCGAGGAAGTGACAGATATGGATGGTTGGATCGCCATGCTGAACTTCAGGACCCATGTAATGCAGGAGTTCCAAGCAGCAGATATCGATTCCTATTTCTTACTGGGAGGTAAGTTGAATGACATCACATGGAGAACGGTTAATCCTGAAGTATTCTGCGAAAAAGTGGAGAACTTGGTAATGCGCAGGCTAGGAATGGCTACTTGAAGGCTCTCAGCATTTCTCTCTTCCCTGGAGGTCCAGGTCGCTGCTCTACTCTTAATCCAGCTTCTATCATGGCCCTGCGCACATCACCTTTGGCACAATAAGTAGTCAGTACAGCTCCATCCTTCATGGCATCCCGTATATCCTTAAATACTTCTACGGTCCATAATTCAGGCTGTGAATTCGGAGAGAATGCATCGAAGAAGACCAGATCTATCTCTCTTTCCTTAATCCCATTTAGTACATCAGCATTTCGCTTGTGCAATAGGAATCCTTGATTCAGTAGAATATCGCTTTCCCAGTCAGAAGTATGTATCAGGGTAAATATCTCATCAGATCCTGAATCATTCAAGGCCTTCCCATAAGTCAATTTATATGAGGTCTCTCGCGAAATAGGAAAGAGTTCATAGCTGTAGTAATGTGTCTTGAAGCGAGAGTTCTTCCTATGTCTATTGGCTAAAAGAGCATTCAAACCTGAACCAAGACCTATTTCCAGAATCCGAAGGTCTTTTTCCTGATTCAGCGCAAAGAGACCTTCACGCATGAAGACATGCTCTGATTCTTGGATAGCACCATGTACGCTGTGATAATACTGCCCAAAACGGGTTCCAAGCAATGTTTCAGAGCCGTCAGCTGTCTTTCTTATACTCCATTCTTCCATGCTTACCTTGAGATGATGTGCAAAGGAAAGAATCATAGAATAAGCCCTAAATATGTTGTGAACATGGGTTTGAGTGGTGCCAGGACCCTGTTATCTTTACACTTCTTTAAAAACCATACATGCGTTTATCACTCCTTCTTCTTTCAATCTTTTTCTTTTCAAGTTCCATGAATGCTCAGCACTGGGTTGACGTTATGCAAGACCCCAGCAAGAATTTCTATGAGATTCAGGACGCTTTCAATGATTATTGGCAGGATAAGGAATATGAGAAGGGCAAAGGGTATAAGCAATTCAAGCGCTGGGAATACTTCTGGGAGCAACGAGTCTCTCCTTCAGGTGAATTTCCTTCTCGCAGCCAGAATTACAGAGAACTGGAAACATTCAAGAAGTCTATCGGCTATAACGATGCTCAGAGGAATACAGCCAACTGGTCTCCCATAGGTCCAAGCAGCTTGAACTTCGTTGATTATAGTCCAGGAATAGGAAGGGTAAATTCGGTTGCACAGCATCCCACTAATTCGCAGATACTTTTTGCAGGTACACCAGGTGGTGGGCTTTGGAAGTCTACCAATGGTGGTTCAGCATGGACTCCCATGACAGATGATTTGGCTTCCCTTGGTGTCTCTGGGATAGCCATTGACGCTAGTAATCCTCAAGTGATGTACATCGGAACAGGAGATGGCGATGGAGGTGATACATACAGTATTGGAGTGTTGAAGTCTGTAGATGGAGGACAGAGTTTTGAGACTACAGGTTTGGATTGGAACATCGCTGATTTCAGGAATATCAACAACGTAAGGATATCACCCTTCTCGAATAACATCCTTTTCGCAGCTACTGATAATGGACTATGGAAATCAATAGATGCAGGCTCAAACTGGTATGAAGTCGCCAGTGGAGATGTCAGAGACGTAGAATTCCATCCAACGAACTCAAGCATCGTTTATGCGTCAAGGAATCTGTTCTTAAGATCTACGGATGGTGGAGACTCATTTATTTCCATAAGCTCAGGACTGCCGAGTGCATCCAGTATAGGCCGTATGGCTATTGCTGTCTCTCTTGATGAACCGAGCTGGATATATGCCTTGGCAGGTGACGGGGCTTCCCAGGGCTTCTTGGGGATCTATCGCTCCACGGATAATGGTCAGACCTTCACAGAACGCGCTACCAGTCCTAACTTGATGGGCTGGGCTGATGATGGGAGTGATAGCGGGGGCCAGGCTTGGTATGACATGGGATTGGCCGTGAATCCAAACAATGCTGATCAGGTTTTCGTGGGAGGTGTGAACCTTTGGAGGTCTAATAATGGAGGGAGTTCATGGAATATCAGAGCACATTGGATCTACCCTTCATTCACAGGAGCATATGTCCATGCTGACATACATACCCTAGAATACTTCGGGAATAATTTCTACTGTGGCAGCGATGGAGGGATCTTCAAATCCGCTAACAATGGTGGCAGTTTTACTGACCTCACTGACGGTATACAATGCAGCCAATTCTATCGTATGGGAGGAAGTGCTACCAATGCCAATCTACTGCTAGCAGGAGCCCAAGATAATGGTATCATCCTTTGTGATAACGGATCTTGTGGCCAATCTGTAGGTGCTGACGGAATGAATGTCCTCATACATCCTACGAACCAGAACGTCATGTATTCCTCTTCTCAATATGGGAATATCAAAAGGTCTACCAATGGAGGAAGCGATTGGCAGGGATACAGTCAAGATATCCCAGAGACCGGGGATTGGTTGACGCCCTTCATGTTGGACCCTACGAATGCCAATGTGCTCTTCGCTGGATTCGAGTCGCTTTGGAGAAGGAACGGAAATGGCTCCTGGAATCAGCTTTCTGATGCGAGCAGCAACATCACAGCCTTCAACATCTCAGCGACAGACAATGACATTATATATGTAACACGTAATTCATCCTTGTCCAGGACAATGGACGGGGGAGACACTTGGACTTACATCAATTCTGGACTACCTACTTTGGAAAAGACCTCTATCGAGATTAATCCGAATGACCCAATGGAACTATGGATCAGTACATCAGCATATGTTGCTGGGAGCAAGGTGTTCCATTCTACAAATGGTGGCGAGTCATGGGAGAACATGTCCTTGAATCTTCCAAATGTTCCAGCAAATTCTATCGTATATGAACAAGGAAGCAATGGTGGACTCTATCTTGGAATGGATGTCGGAGTGTTCTATATCAATGATGACCTGACCAATTGGGTTCCTTACTTCGATGGACTTCCTAATGTGGTAGTTTCAGAGGTGGAAATCCATTATGCTTCAGGAAAGCTCAGGGCAGCTACATACGGAAGAGGAGTATGGGAGACCGACATCTTCTCGGGAATCTCTTCAGCACCTGCTGCTGATTTCACGGCAAGTAAGAAATTAATATGCCAAGGAAGAGATGTACAATACAATGACATTTCTCTTCTAGCAGAGCCAGGGTGGATCTGGAATTTCGAAGGCGGAGAACCGGCTACATCCTCTGAACAAGCACCCTTGGTGACCTATAATGTTCCAGGCATATATGAAGTTTCATTGACTGTGACCAATGCTATCGGGGAAGATACCGAGTTGAAAACAGCATTGATCCAAGTCATTCCGCAAGCAGGAGAGCCGCTACCCATAGAAGAAGGATTCGAAGGATTGATCTTTGAAAGTGATGAAAGCTGGTTCATAATCAACTCAGATATGGATGTGACCTGGGAAGTAAACTCCACCATTGGAAATGGAAGCAGTTCCAGCGCCTGGATAAATAATGATCTGAATATATTGGAAAGAGAAGATGAGCTCATCAGCAATACCGTGGATCTCAGCGAAGCTGCCGCTGTTACTGTGAGTTTCGATGTGGCCTTTGCCCAAAGGGATATCTCCAACAAGGACAAGCTGCGATTCTTTATCTCTGAGAATTGTGGGGACACATGGATTCTGAAGAAGACACTGACTGGGGATACATCTCTTCCAACTGCCGATCCCACCACTGAACCATTTTTCCCTGCAGCTGACCAATGGCAGACGGTGGATATCACCAACATAGGACCGAGCAGCATGCAAGAGGATTTCAGATTCAAATTCAAATTCGAAGATGATGGTGGGAACAACATCTTTTTAGACAACATCAACATAGCTATGTACATCAGCTCTGTCGATGACTTCGAACGCCAATTGAACCTGGACGTCTTTCCGAATCCTACTCAGTCAAACGCCTTCATGAATTTTGATTTAATGAAAACTTCGGATGTGAGCATTCAACTCATTGATATTACCGGACGTGTCCTCTGGCAAGAAATGACTTTGAATCTGTCCCAAGGGTCGAAAAACATGATCATTCCTACTGAAGGTTTGTCATCAGGAATGTACATGATTACTATAGAAGTAAATGGGAGGACTCTTCAACGCAGGATCATGAAAGACTAATTATCCACAGATGTGGATATGTGTTCCTTCATGAAGCAATCATGAAATCGTACTTTTGCATTCGATATGCGTAAGTGTTATAAAAACATTGAAAAAGGTACCCCCTTGGTCTAAGGCCACAGGGGGTATTTTTTAATAATCTGTAGTATGCCAAAAGACAGCTCGATAAAGCATGTATTGATCATAGGAAGTGGCCCGATCGTGATAGGTCAGGCTTGTGAATTCGATTATTCTGGATCTCAAGCAGCACGATCATTGCGAGAAGAAGGAGTGAAGGTCACACTGATCAATTCCAATCCAGCTACGATTATGACCGACCCCGTGATGGCTGATCATATTTACCTGGAGCCCTTGGAACCATCTTCTATCTTGAAGATCTTGAAGGAGCAAGATATAGATTGTGTCCTTCCTACCATGGGAGGGCAGACAGCATTGAATCTTGCCATGAAATGTGATGAGCAGGGTATCTGGGAAGAGTTCGGAGTGCGTATGATAGGTGTTGATATAGATGCGATCAATATCACCGAGGACCGAGAGAAATTCAGGAACTTGATGGGTACATTGGATATTGGTATGGCTCCACAGGCCACAGCTAAGAGCTTCTTGGAAGGAAAAGAAGTGGCCCAGAAATTCGGGTTTCCATTGTGCATACGTGCCTCATACACACTGGGTGGCGCTGGAGCAAGCTTGGTTCATACGAAAGATAAGTTCGAGAATCTCCTCACACGTGGTCTTCAGATTTCACCCATCCATGAGGTGATGATAGACAAGGCCCTTCTCGGCTGGAAGGAATATGAGCTTGAATTATTGCGTGATTCCAATGATAATGTGGTCATCATCTGTTCTATTGAGAACATGGATCCTCTGGGGATCCATACCGGAGACAGTATCACGGTAGCCCCTGCTATGACACTCTCTGATACCTGTTATCAGCGCATGAGAGACATGGCTATCAAGATGATGCGTGCAATCGGTGATTTTGCAGGAGGGTGTAATGTTCAATTCGCAGTAAGCCCTGATGAGCGTGAAGAGATCATCGCCATCGAGATAAATCCGAGGGTGTCGCGTTCATCAGCTTTGGCATCTAAAGCAACAGGTTATCCTATAGCTAAGGTCGCAGCGAAGCTGGCCATAGGTTATCACTTGCCTGAGTTGAAGAATCAAATCACCAAGACCACGTCAGCATACTTTGAGCCTACACTGGACTATGTCATCGTGAAGATCCCAAGATGGAACTTCGATAAGTTCAAAGGAGCTGACCGTGAACTGGGACTGCAGATGAAGTCAGTAGGAGAAGTGATGGGCATAGGAAGATGTTTCCAAGAAGCTCTTCAGAAAGCCTGTCAGTCCTTGGAAATCAACAGGAATGGACTCGGAGCTGACGGACGTGAACTCACGGACATCAATGTAATCTTGAATAGCTTAGAAAGACCTAGCTGGAATAGGCTCTTTCACATCTATGATGCGTTCAAACTTGGGATACCATTCAATACCATCTTCGAGAAGACCAAGATAGATCCATGGTTTTTAAGACAAATAGAGGAACTGATCAATCTGGAAAAAGTGATCCAGAAAGAATCCTTGGCTACCATTACTAAAGACCTCTTGATGGATGCAAAGCAGAAAGGCTATGCAGATCGTCAATTAGCCCACCTGCTTGATTGCTTGGAAAGTGAAGTGTTCAAGAAGCGTAATGAAATGGGAATCAAGCGTGTATACAAGGTCGTAGACACCTGTGCCGCTGAGTTTAAGGCACATACTCCATATTTCTACAGCACCTTCGAAGAGGAGAATGAAAGTGTATCGAGTGATAAAGAGAAGATCATCGTTCTCGGTTCAGGGCCAAATAGGATAGGTCAAGGGATAGAATTCGATTACTGCTGTGTCCATGGTGTTATGGCTGCTAAGGAGTGCGGTTATGAGACCATCATGATTAATTGCAATCCAGAGACAGTCTCCACAGACTTCGATACGGCAGATAAGCTCTATTTCGAACCCGTGTTCTGGGAGCACATCTACGATATCATCTTGCATGAGAAGCCTAAAGGAGTGATCGTGCAGCTGGGAGGGCAGACCGCTTTGAAATTGGCTGAGAAGCTAGAGCGCTATGGCATTCCTATCATGGGAACCAGTTACAGGGCTTTGGACATGGCCGAGGACCGAGGGGTATTCTCGAATCTGCTAAAAAGCCTGGATATCCCATATCCTGAATTCGGGGTGGTAGAGAGTGCTGAGCAAGCGATGGTTCTGTCTGATGTACTTGGTTTTCCGCTTCTAGTCAGACCTTCTTATGTTCTTGGAGGTCAGAAGATGAAAATCGTCATTAATAAGGAAGAACTCATGCATCATGTGGTTGATATACTCCATGATATGCCTAATAATCAGATACTGCTAGACCATTTTCTGGATGGAGCCATCGAAGCAGAGGCCGATGCGATTTGTGATGGGGAAGAGGTGAAGATAATCGGTATAATGCAGCACTTAGAGCCAGCTGGAATCCATTCTGGTGACAGTTATGCTGTGCTGCCTCCTTTTAATCTAGGAGACCTTATCATAGCACAGATTGAAGAATATACCCAGCGCATCGCTTTGGCTTTGGAAACGTTAGGCTTGTTGAACATCCAGTTTGCCATAAAAGATGACAAAGTCTATATAATAGAAGCCAATCCAAGGGCTTCTCGCACAGTTCCATTCATTGCAAAGGCCTATCAAGAGCCCTACGTGAATTATGCTACTAAAGTGATGTTGGGGGCGAAGAAATTAAAGGATTTTGATTTCAATCCAAAAAGAAGGGGATATGCGATCAAGATTCCTGTCTTTTCCTTTGACAAATTCCCTGAGATAAACAAGGAATTAGGTCCAGAGATGAAGAGCACTGGAGAGGCAATAAGATTCATAGAAAGCCTCAGAGATCCGTATTTCTTGGAGCTATATTCTGAGAGAAACCTATATTTGAGTAGATAGAGCACATTAAAGTCATTTAGCGCTAGTAACATGGGTTTGGTCAGACTTTTATTGATTTTTTTCTTAATAGTGGTATTCATGCGGGTTCTGCGAAGGTTCGTCTTGCCCTTTTTCTTCAAAAAAGCAGGAGAGAAAATCTTCAAGGATATGGAAGGGCGCATGCGCAACCAGACCCAAGAAAAGGACGCTAGAAGTGAGGGGGAAGTGAGGGTTGAGAAGAATAGTGATGCTAAGAGCACGCGGGTTGAAGATGGTGAATATGTCTCCTACGAAGAAGTAAAGTGACACGAGTTACTGCAGATGACCAATGCTTCAGATAAAGCGTACAAGAGAGCGGGTACTCACCTTTTCGGACTGCTGAGAAAAGGAAACGACCCCAGCTTCAAAATCAGAAAATTCAAGGTGATTATGGCGCAGTAGCTTGCAATGGTCCATTCCATAACAGCGTTGAAGATGCCAAGAAATGGATCTATAAGCTCAGTGAAGAAAATACATCCAGTCAAGGCTGATTCTCAAGCTGTACGTTTCTCTTTTTTAGTCAAATGATAGATATTCACTCCCATGATGAATACATTAGGGATGATTATCGGCCAATTCTCATCCAACATCACCCCATATAGTACGAATAGGGCACAGCCTACTGTATTCACTATTCTCAGCTGAGTGATGTCCTTCAACATGAAAGAGATTATCAATACGGCTGATGCCGAGTATCCAGCTACCGAGGTCCAATCCATATGCTTCTTTTAAATCAAAAACCCCGCCATATAGACGAGGTCCTTTAGGTTCTTAATCCAATCTATCACTTGCTCATCAGGATAGCAAGTCTCTTCTGTCTATCAGCATTCGGATTGACTTTAGGAAGTGTCGCCTCATCAGCATATCCTTTGCTGCTTAGCTGCTCTCCCTCAGATCCTCTGCTCTGTATTCTCATCTTTACCTTACTAAATCTGGCTGTGCCTATAGAAGAGCAGTGGGCCCGTCTGATTTATTATTTCCTTCCACAGTGATTTTATCACCTTCGGGAGGGTTCTTCATCAAGGATGAAGGACTGTGTTCCTTTCCCTCCTTCCATGAATTGTTGCAGTGTCCAAGCACATCTTCCTAGTGCACATGTCGCCATTTGAGCCAGGTATTTCAACAGCGGCATGGTCATGACCCGCTCTTGGATCAGTTCCTTCTAGGGCTTCTTCAACTGTTTCAATCATGTTTTAAGTCTCTGACCCTGAAGGTTTCTTTTCGCATTTAAAAGAGCCCCATACGGATGCTAAGACCAAAAAAATTTGCCTTCAAGCCACTATGAATCTTTCTTCTCATGGCATTGATTATTCAAGGTGATGGCGCGAATGTATAAGAGTTCGCTAATTCGCTTGTTGATTAAGCTCCCTTGCGCTTCACCTTATATCCACTGGCTTCGAGCATGGTGATGATCTTATCCCTGAAATTTCCTTGGATGATGAGTTCACCGTCTTTCACTGAACCTCCAGTACCACATTTGTTCTTTATGGTCTTAGCTAGATTGATAAGACCCGTCTCGGCACCTCTGAATCCTTCTATCAAAGTCACTTCCTTGCCTTTTCGTTGTTTGCGATCAATGGAAACATAGAGCAATTGCTCTGATGGCACTGCATGTTTTTCAGAATCGCCAAGGAACGAAGCACTAACTCCTCCTGTGCTGTATACCAGGCCACCTTCACTTTCCTTTTTCTTGGAATTCTTTCCCATCACTCCACCTTCACGAATTCTCCCCTGGGACTCTTTCCGTTCAAGAAGGTTTCGAATATGTAGCCATCACTTGTAATCTCTTGTATCCTGACCTTGATGGTATCATATTGGGTATGGAACTGATCCACCTCGCTGTTTGTTTCTTTGAAAACCAGCGTATAGGAACAAGGGCCTTCCCATGAGATGCTATACGTGTCTTCTACATCCTTCCCATCACGCACCTGATATTCTTTCTGCTCGCTTTCTGTTCGTATAATCTTCACGTCCTTGAAAGCGTCATCAGCATAACGGTACTCACCTATCTTGAAATCCTCACAGGTATAAGAACGGCATGATCCCAGCAGGACCAATGCTATAATGAGAAGTATAGGAACTCGATTTCTAGTCATGATACAAGAATACGAATTGGGCATGGAATCAGTAGCCTAAAATCGATTTGATTGCAGATAAAGTTTCCTTATTCTCTGCACTAAAAGCAGAAGAAGCAATGATATCCTTCTCCAATGCTGTGAGGTGATAGCTCATCGAAACATTCACAGAACCAAGCTGTTCCATTTGTAATCTGAAGGTCTTTACGGGTACATTCATAGAACCTTGGATCTGACTGAAAAGGGCATCATCTACGAAATCTTGGGTCTTGGTGAAATTCCCATATACATTTCCAAGAGGACTGGAGAGCCTTTGGAGCAGAGAGTTCCCATTGGCTATCTCCTTTATATCCTTGCGCTTATCCCTCACTTGGATGATCACTACACCGCTTGTATTCTGCTCTATCCAATCAGCCATACGCGCAATGAAAAGATAACTGAGGTCATAGCCAAAGTTATCCCTAATACCCGCATCCATGATCTGTGTCTCTGGGTCTGTAGGAAGGCTTACTTGGGGGAGGATATATGGGAAGGTTGCATTGGCACGCAGGAGAGAAATGAAACGGGTGTCACCCGCTTTCTTGTCCTTAAACATGCGGCTGAATTCTACATACTCCTCTTGATGGTCGAGCATCTCTTCATCTATTCCTGCACCCCATGACATGAAAGAGAAAGGTAAATTGGAAACCAAGAGCCTTCTCCCGTCATTGATGATGGTAGGGGATATAAGCAAGACTGGTATTCTGGCCAATTCCTCGTCCTCTTTATAGGATTTCAAAGGTTTACCAAGGTCTAGGTTGGTATTGGAAAGGAATTGCTCCTCAAATCTGTAAGCGCGGTCTACAGGATATCGTTGTCCGTTGTAATCGAAGTGGTTCAACGTGAAAAAGAGATCTGTGCTGGCAATGCTTGAAAGAATAGGGTTTAATAGATCCTTCCCGATGCCCAGTTTCAGTTTCTCCCTGCCATGGAAGATATCTGTATATCCATTTTCTATATAATGTTCCCTGAGGCTGGCCGCTCCGAGGATTCCACCTGAAGCTCCGGTGATGAGGAAAGTGCGGTCCATGAGAGTTCCTTTCAGCAGGCTGTCTACTTCAGTAAGGATGGTGCTGGTCCAGAGCGCAGAGCGCAGACCGCCTCCGCTGCATTGGACGATGACCAACTTGGGTTTATCTCCTCCTTTGGTCAATTTTATATTGTCATCAAGCCATAGGTCTAACACCTTATGTATGCTTGCCTTATCATTCACCATGATGCTATGATCGCTTTTCCTACTTGCAACTTCAGGGTCATAAGGAACAGCCTTTCCGCTATAATCCATTCCATAAAGCTTGTTATTCGTAGTAGTCAATCCCTCTTGACCGCTGTATGAATTGGCAATAAGAACTATGACCACGATGAATGATATGGCCCAACCTCTGAACCAAGAAAGGAACATGCTCAATATCATCAATAGGATGGTGAATACCAGAATCATGCTGGCACCACCCGGTAAGGCAAGTAGACCTGAGCCGCTATAATTGGCGACCAAGAGGAAACTGATCACCAACAGCAGCTCGAAGAGCGATGCATTCATGTGATTCTGCGAGAAGACTTTCACTAAGGTCGCTTCTTCATAGTGGTCCACATCTCTAGCATACTTTATAGAATAAAGACCCTTCATGTATGTATCCACCCTCCAAGGACGGTTGTTCCAGGAACTGGCCTTCTGTTTATTCCGCTCTAAAAGTAAACGGCTATATATGTTGCCAAAGCGGCCTTTCTTCCTATCTTCTTGATTTGAGATGAATCCAAGCACATCTTTATTGGTCTTATAGAAATAAAGCAGGCTGAGAGATAAGAAGAAGAGGAGCCCAACCAGCATTCCGCTCAAGTGGGCTATAATCACCCAACCTGTTTCCAACTCAACGTTCTGCTTGAAGATATACGCTTGTATTAAGTAATAAGCAACGAAGAGGGCGGGCAGGATGAAATTATTGATGCAGAACTTATAAAATGGCCTACTGAGTGAGGCCAAGAAAGGAAACCTGTGCGCATGAATCACATAGGAATAGATATTGAAGGCAGTGATGAATCCGCCAAGGGCGAATCCTAGGATGAAATAAGACCAGAAACCAACTTTTCCAAGATATTCAGGATATAGGAAGAGATAACTTACTCCGTATTTGGAAGCGAGCAGACCTGATGTATAACCAAATAGAAGGAACCAGAAGATCAGTAAGAGGTGATTCTTTTTCAGGTGAAGTGTCAAGAGCTGGACCGGAAAGAAGAATACAATCCGATCCATAATGGTTCGGATCCTTTTCCTCATTGATATATTTGCTCGATTTTCTTGGATAACATCAAAGTTAATAGAGTGAGTGCATCAGAGCTTTATCCTATTTTCGTGACAATGATAAACGCATCTTCTCATACTATGATACGTAAGACATCGATTCTGGTTATCACTTTACTTCTTTTGATACCAGCTGACCTCTCTTCCAATGACAGTCCTTGGGGATTCTTTGGACATAAACGCATTAATAGGATGGCGGTATTCACCTTGCCTCCTCCAATGTTCGGCTTTTTCAAGAAACACATCGAGTTCCTCACTGAGCATGCTGTGGATCCTGATAAAAGGCGCTATGCAGTGGCAGGTGAAGCTCCGAGACATTATATCGACATAGACCATTACGCTCATGATGGGGCTGATCCCTTTGAGATAGTACCTGAGAAATGGGATGACGCAGTACTTAAGTTCTCTGAGGATACCTTGCAGGAGTATGGAATCGTGCCTTGGCATGTGAATGTCATGGTCAGGAGATTGGAAGATGCCTTCAGGAAAGGGGATACCTATTATATCCTTCGCACTGCTTCAGACCTAGGCCATTATGTGGGTGATGCGCATGTTCCTTTGCATACCACAGAGAATTATAATGGACAAATGACCAATCAGAAAGGCATACACGGATTCTGGGAGTCACGCGTTCCTGAGTTATTTGCAGGACAGTATGATTATTTAGTAGGTAAGGCTGAGTATCAGGAAGATGTGCTAGACTTCATCTGGAAAGAAGTGAAGAAGAGCAATAATGCCGTGGATACAGTCCTCAGATTCGAGCGCATGCTCAGTGAGGGGTTTCCGAGCGATAAGAAATATGGTATTGAGACACGCGGTTCAGCAACTATTCAGACATACAGCTATGAGTTCTCCAAAGAATACAGCGACATGATGGACGACATGGTAGAGCGCAGGATGAGACAGAGCATCATCTCCCTTGGGTCACTTTGGTACACCGCTTGGTTAAATGCAGGCCAACCTGATTTAGAGAAACTGGGTGACGCCCTTCCCACTCAAGAACAGATCACCGAAGAGAAAGAACTTGAGAATAAATTCAACAATGGTGAAATCAAAGGACGAGAACACCCTCATTGAAATAAAGAATATGATGAATAAATTGATTTTTGGACTGGCTATATTGAGCTTTTTCTCCTGCACTGAACAGCAGATATTACAGACTATTGAAGGCGCAGGGGATGCCTTGAATGGAGGAACTGCATCCCTGACCAATGAAGAAGTGATCGCTGGATTAAAAGAAGCACTTTCAGTGGGTATTAAGAAATCCACTCTGACTGCCTCAACCGTAGATGGCTTCAATGCCAATGCCCTTATCCGTATCCCATTCCCTGAAGATGCGATCAAAGTAAGGAACACCGCCATAGGTCTGGGCCTTGGACCTCAAGTAGAGAAGTTCGAGACCACGCTGAACAGAGCAGCTGAGGAAGCGAGTAAAGAAGCAGGCCCCATCTTCCTAAATGCCATCACCAGCATGAGCATTGCTGATGGCTTTGCGATTCTGAAAGGAGATCAGAATGCCGCTACGGAATACCTTCGTAAGAAGACCTATGACAGCCTGTACGCGACTTTTAAGCCCAAGGTAGAGACAGCGGTGTCCACAGTGAAGGTGGGAGAGAACTGGACTCCATTGGCCAATGCATATAATACAGCCACCTTCATCACAGGTGGAGAAAAGGTGGATCCTGATCTGAATAACTACGTCACCACCAGAGCAATCGATGGACTGTTCGCGCTCTTAAGTGCTGAAGAAGCGAATATCAGGCAAGATCCTGCAGCGCGCGTTACCGATCTATTGAAAAAAGTATTCGGAGCTAATTGAAAATAATATTCTGACAACCATGAAATGGAGAGGCAGACAGGGAAGTTCTAATGTAGAAGACAGGCGCGGTGGAGGTCGTGGCATGATGTCCCGTGTTCCCTTGGGAGGGAAGAGCCTCGGCTGTGGCGGTCTAATCGTCATCATCATTCTGGTCATGCTAGGAGCTGATCCTATGGCTTTACTGCAGCAGACAGGAGGAACACAACAAGGTCAGACTCAGACCCAAGAAGTTCCTTACAAAGCTCAGAACCAAGAAGAGGCTGACCTGGCCCAGTTCGTCTCTGTGGTGCTGAAGGACACCGAGGATGTTTGGCATCAGTTATTCAAAGATCAACTCGGTAAAGCATATTCAGAGCCCACTTTAGTGATCTTTGATGGGCAGGTCAGCAGTGCTTGCGGCATGGCGAGCTCAGCTACAGGGCCTTTCTATTGCCCAGAGGATCAGAAACTTTATATCGACTTGAGTTTTTATAGGGACCTAAGCCAACGTTTCGGGGCACCAGGAGATTTCGCCATGGCCTATGTGGTCGCCCATGAGGTAGCGCATCACGTCCAGAATCAACTGGGCTACTCCAATTTCGTGTCCAGTAAAAGAGGGAAAGTGAGCGAGACCAAGTATAACCAACTCAGTGTACGCCTCGAGCTCCAGGCAGATTTCCTAGCAGGAGTTTGGGCCAATCACGCCCAAAGGACCAAGGACATTCTTGAAGATGGAGACATCGAAGAAGCACTGCGCTGTGCCAATGCTATAGGCGATGACCGCCTTCAGAAACAAGCGCGTGGCTATGTAATCCCTGACAGTTTCACCCACGGCACTTCAGAACAAAGAGTAAAATGGTTCCGTAAAGGATTCCAGACAGGGGATATGAGCCAAGGGGACACCTTCAATACGAGGGACCTTTGAAATGTAAATGAGATTGAAATTTAAATAGAAAGGTTAATTTGAGAGGTAATATCAATGTCAATGGCAAGGAAAACCCTCAAATCCCCTTCCTTGGCACAATGCTTGGAACCTAACCGCTAAAGAACGCTTATGTATACCTATACCTCCATACATAGAAACCTGATAATCATTGGACTCGTGATGCTTTTAGGCAGCGCTTGTACCACATCCAAGTCCCTCATGAAAGATGGCCTGAAATTGCAGCAGAGCGGGATGGATGTTGATGCTGTGAAGGCTTTTCAGGCCTCTCTTGCCAAGAACATGACCAATACAGTGAGCCGTGAAGGACTCGCTAATGCTGGTCGACAAGTGATGAACTACAAGTTGGATGAATTCTCCCGCAATGCCATGATGAACAGATCCAAGGATGCTGTATATGCCTTCATGGATATTAAGCAATTCAAGCTGGAGGTAAAGAAATATGGAGTGGATCTTAACATAGCCGATCAATATTTCAGAGACTATGCAGTGCATGAGGAGAGCTATCTATCAATACGGTATGAAGAAGGAATAGCCCAGTTGGGAGAAGATGACTTTCCTGGAGCCAAAGCCGTCTTCGATGAGATATTGTACATACATCCCGGCTATAAGGATGTGCAGTCCTTGCAAGGAACTTCGGTCCTAGAGCCTAAGTATCGCAGGGCATTGGAAGAGATGCAGAATGGAGATTATCGCAGAGCCTATTTTGTATTCGAAGAGATATTGAAGAAGAGCGCCTATAAAGAATCTTCAGCCAATAAGAAAGAATGCTTGAAAAAGGGAAGCTTCGTGCTGGCTATTCCACCTTTTGAAGACTATAGACATAATGGGGCGGGAGCCAAGTTGCAGGCATATTCCTTGGATGCTATGGTCGGATTACAGAATCCTTTCTTGCGTATCGTGGATAGGCAGAATCTGAATGAGATATTGGCAGAACAGAACTTCAGCCTGAGCGGAATGATAGATGAGAATACTGCGGTGGAAGTAGGAAATCTTATTGGCGCTCAAGCCATCCTGATGGGTCGATTGATAGATCACAGAGAAGAATCAGGAAGTCTCACCAGGGTGCAGATGAGAGGTTATGAGAGCTACAGCATCAAGGAACGCGGAGAAGATGGAAATGAGAAGGAAAGCATCCGCTACAAGCCGGTCATGTATAATCAATACTACGACCAGAATAAGGTCTATCTTAACTTCCACCTAAAATTGGTCTCCTTGGAGACAGGTGAAATCCTTTTGACCCGCATCATGGAGAAAGAAGTATTCGATATAGTAGACTTCGTGAGTTACCAGGGCAATGTCAGCAACCTCTTTCCCGAGATAGATGGGCGTGCTAATCTTTCTAAAGGAACTGTGAATCTATTGCGCAGCAAGTGCAAAGCGCGTTCTGAACTCATGAGCATGATAGATATATCTCGGCAAGCTTTTGGCGAATTAGGCCAAGACATGGCCCATGAAATACAAGATTTTCTGAATAGATGAGATACGGACTTATTCTTACTGGCATGCTTCTATGTTTCTCCTGCAAGCAGCATCGCAGTGTGCTTCAAGAGCCGACTGTGATTAAGACGGAAACCCCTTCTTGGATAGATTCCAGGCCTATCTCTAGCATGGATTATATAGGCATTGGCCGTGCAATTAAGACAGGGAATCTGGAGGATTATAGGGCTCTAGCAAGACAGAATGCACTCAGCGACCTCGCTTCAGAGATCCAAGTAAATGTCAGTTCTAATTCATTGCTCTATACCCTAGAACATGATCAGCGTTTCAGCGAGCAATACTCAGAGCAGATACGCACCCGTACTGACTTGGATCTGGAGGGATTCGAGGCTTATGCAGCATGGGAAGATGGCAAAGAATATTGGCTCTATTATCGCTTGGACAAGAACAAGTATGAGCAATGGAAGAAGGAGAAAAAATCCAAGGCCATCCAATCAGCTTATAATGACCGTGCATTGGCCCGCAAAGCTCGTAGCGTGGGAAATATAGCACTAGCCACAGAGTATTTCATCAAATCCTTAGAAGACCTTAAAGCATATTGGGGAGAAGATAATTTCTACCTAGCTGAAGAGAAAGAAGGCTCCATTGACAAAGTCGCATTGATTGAAATTATGGATATGCGCAATGCCTTCAAATTGAAAAGCGACCATGAGCATATTGCATTGAATATCGATAATGGGTTTGAAGAGACAGTTTCCATCCGATCTATGGTAGATGGAAGGAATACAGAAGCCGTTCCATTCGTATATCGCCAAGGAAAAGGGGAGAATCAGAGCAGGGATTCTGATCTATTGAAGATTAAAGTGAGGCCAGGGACTGAACCGCGCGAGACCTTGAGTGTAGAGGTAGATCCATTCAAAGAATTGAGAGCACGATATAAAGATCCCGCCTACGGATTCCTGAGAGCACTATTGAAAGGAGTAGTTTATCAGGTAGATATCAATGTAGAATATCCGCCTATGGCGATCATCTCCCGCCAGCGCATGGGAGATGGAGAAAGCAAGGAGTGTACAGCGCTGAGATCCGCTATGATGATGGCGCTTTCAAAGAATAATGTGGCCATGGACGAGAACAGTGAATTTCAGATCCTCATAGATGCACGCAGCAAGGATGGTGGAATAAACCAAGGCTTCCAAGTTGTCTATACAGATGTGACCATCCAAGGAAAAGATCTCAGGAGTGATGAAGTACATTTCGAGCAACGGTTCGATTCGGTAAAAGGAGTACATTCAAACCTTGAATCGGCCCAGGATAAATCACTGCAGAAAGCTACAGAAATGATCAATCAATCCCTCCTGAAAGCCATATTGGAAGCCATGTTCTGAGTTTGGCATGTTTTCTGGATAGACTATAATAAATCAATTATCATGAATAGGAAGATGTATTTTATAAAGACCATAGGAATGATGCTCCTAGCGAGCACATTGATCATAGGCACAGGTTGCGGAAAGAAAAAGAAACTCGCAGAGAAGATGGAGCCTCCTGCCGGGGAGACAGCTCTTAAGGAATACTGCTCAGGCGAAGAGTTCTTCAGCGATAAGAAATTCTTTAGGGCCAATGCATTGGGCGAAAGCTCTGATCAGGCCACTGCGAAGAAAAAGGCAATGGCCAATGCCCGTGCCGACCTTGCATCCTCACTCCAGACCACCATCCAAGGGGTCATTGACAACTACGTGAATTCACGTGAGTTCAATAACCGTGAGGAGATAGAAGAGCGATTTGAAGGTATGACCCGCGAGGTCATTGACCAGAACCTACGTGGTGTAAAGACCATCTGTTCTCAACCTGTGATGGTCAATGGAACAGGAGCCTATAAATACTATGTGGCCTTAGAATTAAGCGGAGATGATATCGTAGCTGATTATAATGAGCGCATCAGCAAAGATGAGCGCTTGAAGATCGACTATGATTACGAGAAATTCCGTAACATCTTCGATCAAGAGATGGAAATGCGCGGCAAGCGTTGATTTCATCAAAGAAGCTAAAAAACAGCCCTGGGAATTATCCTGGGGCTTTTTTATTGAGTCAGTTTTTTTGAATCAAGAGCTATTGGATGGACATACAAGCATAGCATGGCCTTGGCTTCGCTGTGCTAGTTTTTGGTCAATAGTCAAGATTTGGTTCCTAGTGAATGCAGAACATACTCCAAACCCCGCTGTCCTTGACCTTAATGGGAGCTCCTCCCATAAACAATATCTCGGTGAAGATCACGCTTTCTCTGTGAATCTCTGTGAAATAACTCTCTCCGTGTGTCTTCTTAATGTTGACCCATATAATCTCTAATCACTTCAATTCCTGAAGCCCAGAACTAATGAAGCCCAGAACTAAACAACTACAGATCTACAAAACCCTTTCCTTTAACCCATGAATAACTGGATACGCATTGGAGCTTGGAGCATGGCCATTGGGGTCGCCTTGGGAGCATTGGCAGCACATGGTTTAAAGCCATTATTGACCGAGGCATCTATGGAATCATTCCAAACGGGAGTGCGCTATCAAATCATTCATAGCCTAGCGCTCATCATCTTAGGTGGGATGGATCTCCAGCATTCACGTAAAGTTTTGGTTTTCAGACTTATGCTTATTGGAATGATTTGTTTTTCAGGCTCTATCTATCTGCTCAGCATGAAGGATATCATAGGCACAACAGGTATAACAGCAATCATAGGACCTATCACACCCCTTGGCGGCATCCTTCTTATCAGTTCTTGGGTCCTCTTGGGATTGGGAATAAAAGACAAGACATCGGATCGCTAGGGATCTTACCTTTGACCTATAAACACTTATGCTCTGATGATACGTATCGCTACACTGTTCTTCTTTACTGCATTCACGTCCAGCTTAGTCCATGCCCAATGCAATGCAGGGAACAATGCCACGGCCAACCTCTGTTCTAATGGCAGCCCTGTGGCCCTAATTGGGCTACTCGCAGGAGCACCCATGAACAGTGGCTCATGGATAGATGCCAGCGATGCTGCCATCCCTGCCACCTTTGACCCCAGTGTTGACAGCCCAGGAGTTTATCGCTACGCGGTCATCATGGACCCACTCGGGAATCCATGTGCGCTGAATGATACCGCCACGCTCAGCATCAATATCAGCAGCGTTCCTGTCGTGGGCTTCACGTTAAATGATAATGAAGGCTGCGGAAGCATTTCAACTCAATTCACGAATAACACCCTAGCACCCGGCTATACCACTTGTATATGGAGTTTCGGAGATGGAGGAGCCAGTACTGCATGTAACCCCATCCATAATTATGTGAGCGTAGGCTCTTATGATGTCAGCCTCACCGTATCCAATGGAACAGGCTGCCAGGCCAGCTTGAACCAGCCAGGAGCCATCAGCGTATTGCTATCTCCTGATGCAGGGTTTTCCTTAGAAGAAAGCCCCATTCCATCCACTACAGGTATCGGGAAATTCATCAATGAATCCACGGGAGCTGATTTCTATGAATGGATCATTCCTATGGTAGGGAATTATAACGATGTAGACCCTTCAGTGCAGTTCCCGCCCAAGGAGGATACCTACTTCGTGTGCTTGGAGGCAACAGCCGTTAATGGCTGTTCTGATACTTACTGCGCCACCGTATTCGTGCGAGATGAGACCATCATATACGTTCCCAGCGCATTCACAGCCGATGGAGATGGGATCAATGACATCTTCAGGCCACGCCTTACCTTCAAGCCTCAGATATATGAATTCCAAGTATATGACCGTTGGGGGAATGTGGTCTTTGAAACCCGTGATGCGGCTGAAGGCTGGAATGGCGCCTCTCAAACAGGAGTCTATTTCTCGCCTGATAACTTCTACCCATGGCGCATGCAAGCTACTAAGGACGGGGTGACCTTGGAGCGAAGAGGAGAAGTGCTCATGCTGAGATGATCCGTTTCTTAATTCAGGCCTTTCAGCGTTACTATCTATATTTGAACTTGAAACCTAAAACCTAAAACCATGAAAGTCCTTAAGATATTACTATTCATAGTGGCATTGATCCTCCTGCTCGGATTCGTACTGAGTATGATGGCACCTAAGAATTATGATGTAAGCCGCACTATTGAGATAGATGCGCCACGGGAGGTGGTCTATAGCCAAGTGAACACTTTAGCCAATATGGAAAAGTGGGGCCCTTGGAGAGAGACCGATACACTCATGAAGTCTGAAATCATTGGCCAAGATGGAGCCGTAGGCGCTATAAACCACTGGGATGGACCTGATGCTGGCGAAGGCGAGCAGAAACTAACTAATCTAATAGAGAATGAACTCGTAGAGTGTGAGCTTCATTTCATCAAGCCTTGGCAAGGAGAAGCCAAAGCCTATTTCAAACTCGCTGATGGTGAAGCAGGAAAGACCAGCATAACCTGGGGAATGACCGGTGAGCAGAACATGATGATGCGTGCTATGTCTATGCTTCCTGGAATGGGGATGGATGATCACATGGGACCTATGTTCGATAAAGGCTTGAGCAATCTGAAAACTCTCGCTGAAAGCAAAGCAGTAGAGATTAACAGCGCTGAAATAGGCGCAGGGACCTATGGTTTCATTATCATGGATCGCCCAGCTGTGCAGTATGTGGCCATGCATAAAGAAGTAGGATTCGACCAGATAGAAGAATTCTACCAGGTGAATTTCCCAGCGATAGCGATTGCTCTAGGAGCGAGCGGAAACACAGTAAATGGCCCAGCCAGCGGGATTTATCTTACCTGGGATGAGGAGAATAAGAAGACCGATATGGCAGCAGCCTTCCCAGTAGAAGGGAATGTGATGATAGAAGGCTATGAGACCATGGTCATTCCGTCATCCAAGGTGCTAAAGGCTACATACACAGGAGACTATGAGCAAAGCAAGGCTGTGCATGAAGCTATAAATCAGTACATGGCAGCTAATGGTATGGAGCAAAATGGAGCCGTGATAGAGGAATATGTGGTAGGGCCAGCCACTGAAGAAGATTCAGGAAAATGGGTGACAGTGGTCACCTATGCGATTAAGTAGTCTTTGAAAGAAATAATAAAAAGCCCGGGCGAGAGTTCGGGCTTTTTTAATGGGCTAAACGGTAGAGAAGGAAAGGAAGAACGTTTTAAGCAGTCTAAGGCAAGGAATACTCCGCTGTAGTGAGTGCGCGAGCAAAGATCGATGTGGCGTAGAGCCTGATATCCGATCGTTAAACGGGTATAATGCTTTCTAACCTTTGTTGTAAAATCAACCTGCTGAGTTTGAAGCCCAAGAAGCTGTTTGGTTAATCTGGCCATCAAAGATCACAAGGAAGGCCGAATCCGTATAAAAAAATAATGATGATTGATGCGCTTGCCGTCAATTTGGGTGGTCGCGGAATACATTGCATGAGGATGTACCAGCCTATGGTATCAGACAAGTAGATTTTAGAAATAGACAAGTCATAAGACTATGTAAAGATGTATTGAAACGCATTGTACACCAACACTTATAATTAACTTCTAAAGAATATCAGAGAATTTGAAGAATTCTTGAGACTCTAGAGACCCAGAGAGGCAATATTTTAATAGTATAATAATTTTTATGCCACTTAGCTAATGCCAATGTTGGGGCACACTAAGTATATATTTAATGGCGGTTTTGCCCTTAGATTAAACAGTTTGGCATTAGAAATAATAAAAGAACCGGTACATGCTAACACTCAGCATTATCTCGTATTCATGGAGGATGACGGCCAAGCTATCATAAAAGGCTCCCTTAGCCTAGATTACACAGCAGTTCTTCTGATCTGCTAATGAGAGGAACTCTATGAAGCCATCTTCATCCAATCTCTAATTCCGCAGATCTTAACTCATAACTGTGCCTATTGAAAGTAGATTTGCAGATGTCTATTCCATTTATTAGTTTCACTGATGAAAGTTTGATTTAAAGTAAAGAAGAAACTCTGCTCGACCGATAGCCACGCTTCGTCTAGCTCTTCATATCGCTTGAAAACATCCGCCTCAGGCAGATAAAGAAAAATCACAAGAAAAGCGTAAGAAGAGTGGGGGCTGTCCATGTTGATGAGTTCACCAGCTCCTCCATGAATAGAAGACTGGATTTACTCTTTTGTTCCTTCTGAATTTTATAATGAAAGTAATAAATGACAGGCTGAAGTCAGATGTAATTTATTGCTAGTTCTAGCTTATTTACGACAATCCACGGGGGGCTATTGAGTTGATATTTGCTGGATTAATCGCTAAATCAACTTGAAAAACTTTATACCGTAATGTATGGCGTAATCAAGAAAAGATCCATAAACTAGCTTAAAACTTACACTTATGAAAAAGTCAATCTCTTTTATTTACGGGATATTAGCATATCTCATCTTCCTTATTTCATTTCTTTATGCAATAGGTTTTGTAGGCGATTTCATTGTTCCTAAATCAATTGATTCCGGAACAGAAACTTCCTTCATGAAAGCATTGTTAATCAACGCTCTTCTATTAAGCGTATTTGCAATACAGCATAGCGTAATGGCAAGACCTGCATTTAAAAAATGGCTAACGAGTATTATTAGCCCTGCCATAGAACGCAGTACCTATGTTCTGTTGTCGAGTCTAGCCTTGCTTTTAATGTACTGGAAATGGCAACCAATGAAGACAATCATATGGGAAGTAGAAGACCATACATTCGCCTTGGTTCTAACCGGAGTGTTTTTCTTTGGATGGCTTGTGGTCTTCTTATCTACATTTATGATTAACCATTTTGTACTCTTTGGCTTAACTCAGATTTTTGATAACTTAAAAAACAAACAAACCCAAAACCCAGAATTTCAAACCAACTATTTATACAAAATTGTCAGACACCCCATCATGCTGGGATTTATTATAGCATTTTGGGCAACCCCGTTAATGACCGCTGGTCATCTTGTTTTTGCAGTAGCGACAACCCTATATATCTTAATTGCCGTGAAGTATCTGGAAGAAAAGGATCTTCGTGAATCAATTGGAAATGAATATGAAGAGTATCAAAAGAAAGTACCAATGATTGTTCCCTTTACAAAAAGTGGAGAATAATGAAATCGTTCTGAAATAGACTTATTTATTGACTAAATCGGAGAAACTACTCCTAACAGTGTTCATGTGGTTTGGGCTAAATGCCCAAACAGCATGCGCTCCTGTTGGAAATGTTGTTGGAGCTTGCCGAAAAATGAGATAACGCATCGGTCTCTGAACAGCAATTCTAACCGGCTGATTTAGGAATTACTGAACTAGATTCTAATCTGGTAGTCTGACTATACGTTTTGAGCCGAGCACTTTTTTTTCATCTATCCGTGCAAGGCTCACCAGTTTTTATGTTTCCATAGGTCGAGTTACCTAGTTTGAACACTCGATAGGTCATTATTGAATCTAAAGCCCAATGCCATGAGAACATCGTTTCGCCAGCTATTCGCTATCAAGTTTCCTCTCATCAGCCTTGTTTGTCTGGCTCTTATTCCATTTTCAATTCTTGGCCAGATATGGACACCTATTGTTGGTCTTCCAACATCAGATGCGATGAAATCGGTTCATTTTATCAGCACGACAACTGGTTGGGCAGCTGGCGAGAACGGCAGCATCATAAAAACTATGGACGGAGGCAGCAGTTGGACGCTTTTGAGCTCTGGCACTTCAGAAACCTTACGCGCCATCTTCTTTGCCGATGCGAACAATGGCTGGGCGGCCGGAGATCAAGGAACTATCGTTGCAAGCGCAGACGGAGGAAGCAGTTGGCTGCCTCAATCATCAGGAGTGAGCAATACGCTTACGGGAATTGAATTCGTCAACTCCACCACGGGGTGGATAGTGGGATTGAACAACACCATCTTGAAGACAACTACAGGCACATCGTGGTTGGCGCAGACCAATCAAGGCGGCTCTATGTGGGGACTTTCGATGCTGAGTTCAACAAATTGTTGGTCTGCAGGAGATTTCAATAGTGTACAGGGTTCTCCACGATTATTGAAGACCACGAATGGCACAAGTTGGGCCAATTCCTACAACTCGGGCGTGACCTCATTCACAGGGTTCAGCGATATTCAATTTACCGATGCCAACACGGGTTGGGTGGTCGGTTCTAACGGCATCATTAGACATACCACGGATGGAGCTGCCACAGCCTGGACCGGTCAAACGACTGGAACCACGTTTGAACTGCTCAGCGTGGATTTCATTTCAGCTACTGAAGGCTTTACCTGCGGAAGACAAGGAGTAATGCTCCATACCACTGACGGTGGTGCTACTTGGGCGGCACAATATTCTGGCAGTTCTTCGGCTTCCATTTGGGAAGTGGACATGATCAATACCACCACGGGATTTGCCGCAGGCGATTTCGGTATTGCGAAATATACCGTATCAACCCCAGCCCAACCCGTTGTGCTGCATCAGGCCAATGGAGGCGAGATTTTTCAGATTAGCACCAATCGGTTCATCATCTGGCAAGCGCAGCCCAGCGTCACAAATGTGAAGATCGAATATTCGGTCGATGGCGGTAATAATTGGCTTACGGTCATCAATTCCACCCCTGCAGCCACTGGAAGCTATGTTTGGAACGTGCCCAATAACTCATCGGTAAACTGCTATGTTCGGGTTTCAAATGCTGCAAATGCAGCGCAGAACGATGTAAGCAATTCGGCTTTCTACATCATGAACACGCCACAAGGCATCGATTACTCCGTATTGACAGGAGCAGCGGTCAGCAACAGTCCTTCGCAGATCACCATTTCATGGGAGTATGACCTGAACGCATTGACCTATTCCATCGACCGGAAACTGCCGAGCGATGCGGTGTGGACTAACCTTGCGAGCGTTTCGGGATTAACGCTGAGCTATGCAGACAATGCTGTTTCAAACGGCATCATTTACGAGTATCGGGTGGTTAAGACCACTCCGCTTATTACAGCGGCCTATGGCTATGAATACGCGGGCATCGATATGCCAGAAGTTGACAGTCGGGGAACAATGCTCATAGCGGTAGACAACACGTTTTCGAGCTATCTGTCTGCCGAAACTCAACGCTTGTATGAGGATTTGGTGGGAGACGGATGGAAAGTGGTGGTGCAGGATTTCCCTACGTCAAGTACGGATTTAGTGGTAAAGAATTGGGTGCTGAGCCAGTATAATATCCCTTCCTCCAATGTTCAGGCGCTCTTGATTATCGGCCATTTTGCCATTCCCTATTCTGGAAATTATGCCCCTGACGGGCACAGCGAGCGGGTTGGGGCGCAGCCAGCCGATGTTTTCTATGCAGATATGGATGGTTTATGGACGGATAACACGGTGATTACAACCAATACAGGAAACATTTATAATCCCAACATCTTGAACGATGGTGTTTGGGATCAGAGTTCCATTCCGTCAGCGGTTGAGCTGCAGGTTGGTAGAATAGATGCCTACAACATGACGGGTTTTGCGCTCAGCGAAGCAGACCTTCTGAAGCAATACTTGGACAAAGACCATGCTTTTAGGCACAAGGAGACCAACCCAGCGCGGAAAGGGTTGATCAATCCACATCTTGACTCAGGCCTGCCTTCTACCTCTGCGGTAGGTTGGCGAAGTTTTTCGCCTTCGCTCGGTTACGCGAACATCGATGTGGTGAATACCAGCGGTTGCGGAGGAAGCTGCAACGCCTTCATCGATGCGCTGGAGAACAACTCCTATCTGTGGACGTACATGGCTGGAGGTGGCACCGATACAAGTGCTGCCGGAACGGTTTTCAACAGCTCGCAATGCATCAACAGAACCTTAAATACAGTGTTCATGCAGTTGTATGGAAGCTATTTTGTGGAGTGGGCGAATGGGGGACTTCCGCTACCGAATAACTTACTGCGAGCTCCATTGGCCAATAGTGGCATGACATTGACCACCTGTTGGACAGGAGGCAATCCGCGTTGGTATTTCCATCACATGGGATTGGGAGAAACCATCGGATTTTCGGTGAAACAAAGTCAGAACAACACGGGGATATACGACCCCGGCAGTGCCAACCATCTTGGCGGAATCCACATGGTGCTGATGGGCGATCCAAGCCTTCGGTTGCATATGGTTTTCCCTATAAACAACTTGAGCATTAATCAAGTGCAGGGCGGGCTGCAATTGGATTGGATGGCTTCGACCGACAATGCAATCGTTGGCTATAACATTTACAGGTCTGATACCATTTCCGGAAATTTTGTGCGCTTGAATACCAACCCAGTCACCGCTACGAGCTATGTGGACAATACTCCGAGTACGACCTTGAACAATCTTTACATGGTGCGGGCTGTGAAACTGGAAACGGAAGCTTCTGGCTCATACTATAATATGAGCACGGGTATTTTCGTCTCGTCTTATTATTCAATTTCCACCTCAGTGGGAGCGGTGACAGAGGCAAGTGACATCGTTGCGTATCCGAACCCAGTGGCTGATGTGCTTAATTTTTCTGAAATGCTTCATCATGTGGAAGTGTTCGACCAGGCTGGGCGCTTGGTGATGGGACCGCTTCCTCCAGCCCGTTTGCTCAACGCAAGTACATTGGCAAATGGATCCTATATGCTTCGGAGTACTGAAAAGACCTTGCGATTTGAGGTGTTGCGTTGATGTGAGCCTGCGAAAGGCCACTTCATGTGCGTTGCTTCGGGCTACCTAAGCATGAAATTCTGTTTGAGATAAACACGTCTCACCTGCTCGATTTCTAGATGTATAGCTTCAGCTATGGCATCTGCTCATCGCACAAACTGGAGTGTCCAACAAAGTGCTTAAAGCAGCAGTCCTTTCTTGCTTACCTCTTTTGAAAAGGAATCTATTCCTAACGGAATCCTTTCTCTTCTTTATCATTAGCGGAAAAATTTCTGTTCTGAAAGAGACTTTCCACTCCCACATTGGTTCCGTTCGCATCTTGCAAGACACTTTCTTTGTCAGATCATACATTAGATGCAGCACGGAGAACTGATGCTAAACCTGAAACTTCATAGGTCAGGGTATCTTCTATGCTCTTGAGTCCAGCGCCCAGCATCAGAGTGTACCTCATTAAGCTTTCTGGATGATTCCGCCATAGCCCTCTTACTCTGCTGGCTATACGCTCGGCCATAGATTACGCTGAATACTTCACCGACCTACTCAGTGCTTAGTCCTTTGGAGCATACTAGGAAGCCAAGGCGTCCAATCTCAGCGTGTTGGTCCCTGGTGCACATTGAGCAGCGCCAAAGCATCCCTACAGGCCTCTATTCAAAGAGCCGAAACTGCCGTGCTTGTAACTATACTATGTTTTGTATCGTATGAGAGGAAAGTTAAAGCTGACTGAGTGCTGTGGGACATTGGTTAATATCTACACAGTCAAAAGGTTACTTCGAGTAAAGCAGGGGAGAACTAGAACGCTATTATTCCGTGCCTATTAAAAGTTGTGAGGCAATACAAAATTTGATCAATGAGCTATCGCGTCCTCTTTTCAGTTGAATGCACCTCAGTGGTCTGGTATTATGCAGCTCTAAAATGCATAAACAGTCTCTTGAAAATATACAAAGCAGATTAGGATGATAACAAAACTCCAAAACATAATTTCTACCTTATTTGTTTTAATTCCTATATTTATATTTGGTCAAACAATAAATTTAGGAATACTTACATCTTTTGAAGGTTATACTGGAGATGGAGCAATAACAAATTCAGGGCTCTCATGGACGGGAGATACTGGTAGTAACAACGGATTAATGAGTGGGTTTGTGTCGCCATCTTTTAATGACAATACATACAATGCTGATTCTGTGACTGCTCAGTGTAGATTCGATTTATTTAGGTTGTATATTCAACTTATCGATCTTTATGTTGACTTTCCAGCTACTCATGCTCCTGCTTTTGGAGGTGGCGAAACTATTACCCCTGGAGTTTATTCCATACCTGGTGCCGGATCTATAGTGGGAGCTATTACTCTTGATGGTGGCGGAAATACGGATGCTTTCTTTATTATTAAATTTAACGGAGCAATGACAGTCGGAGCAGGTTCTGTGGTTACCTTAAGTGGCGGAACACAGTCTTGCAATGTTTTTTGGATCGCTGAAGGGGCTATTTCTGTTGCGGCAAGTACTGATCTAAAAGGAACTTTATTTGCACATATAGGAGCTATTGGTCTTGGTGCAGAGGCTGTTCTAGAAGGGAGAATGCTTACTACAGATGGAGCAATAACTACTGGATCTGATGCCGTTGTAAGTTTACCTCCTTGTACTAGTAGCATTCAAATGTTCTGTGAAGCAAATTGTACTGCTGCTCCTGCCGTTGATGTTTTAGGAAGTGTTTCAAATTTTGCTTTTTTTGCCAGTTATGGCGCTGTAAGCAATACGGGTACTTCTGGGATTGATGGTGATATTGGTACAAATGGAGGGGGTGTTATAAGTGGCTTTGCTAGTTCAATTCATGTTGGAGAAAAATATTCTGTAGATGCCACAACAGCGCAAGCCAAAATAGATTTAGATGCCGCTTATATTGCTCTTATGGCGTTGCCAAATACCGTAACTGCACATGCTTCAGCTTTTGGTATAGGAGAAACATTAACTCCTGGGGTTTATTTTATTGCTGGAGCAGGGTCTTTAGAAGGGGCTCTCACTCTTGATGGGGGCGGGGATCCCGATGCAGTTTTTGTTTTTAAGTTTGGAGGAGCATTTTCAGTATCAGCTCAATCTAAAGTAATTTTATATAATGGAACGAGGCGCTGTAATGTTTTTTGGATTGGTGGAGCAGGCGTGGCCACTGGTGCCGTTAACATAGGAGCTGGTGCTATTATAAAAGGAACAATTATTTCTCATGGAGGGGCCTGTGGCGCAGGAGTTGGTGCTTTTTTGGCGGGACGAATGCTTTCGACAGCTGGAGCAATCGTTTTTAGTACAGGTGTAAATTATAATAATCCAGATTGTGTTACTTCTGAATTCTTGCGTGAAGCACCTTTGCCCATAGAATTATTAAGTTTTACTGCACATGCCAAAGAAGGGCATGTTCAGCTTAACTGGGCAACAGCCAGCGAAACAAACAATGATTATTTTAATATAGAACGATCTGATGATGCAATTAATTTTACTTCAATTAATTCTTTAGGTGGTGCAGGAAATAGCTCGCAAATTATAAATTATTCAGAAGAAGATAATAAACCTTTAGAAGGGACGTCTTATTATCGCTTGAAACAAACCGATTATGATGGGAAATACAGCTATTCTAATATAGAAGCAGTGCTTTTTAACAATATCAATGATTTTATTTTTAATGTTTATCCAAATCCAAATGACGGAGATCTATTTAATCTTCAAATAACTAAAAATAATAATTCTGAAGTTTTAGTGGTGGTCTATGATATGTTGATTAACGAAATCTACTCGAAAGTCATGATATCAGGTAAAAATGCAAGCGAGGTTCTCGCTATTTATCCTTCTCAAAAGCTTAACCCCGGAATTTATTTGATAACAGCTTCTTCCGGTGATAAAATTTATAAAAAGAGATTAATAGTTAAATAGATAAATTGAATGGTCCAGTCACCACAACGTAAATGGGTGATTTTCTGACCATGCTATTGGCTGAAACATGAATCGTTAAAGCTATGACTGGAGCTAACAAATTTTAGTTTCATTAGCTCATTCAAGATTTTTTTACGCTAAGCACTAATGCAATCAAAGTCCCAATAGCAGCGAGGATTATTTTCCATTGGAATGCAGGCTTTCTATTTTCATGCGGGAGTTGACTTATGTCCCTTTAAAGAATTTTATCATTGTTTATTACTTACTCAGAATGAAGCGCAATAAGAATAGCCTCATTCAAGGGATAGACTGAGTAGCCAATTCATATTTGAGGCTATGTTCCGTTATATACATCTCTGCGATAATCTCAGGACACCCATGTCAGGACAGTTATGGCTGGGATTGACAGCATGAGCCCTCCATAAAAAATCATTCGGTGTTGAGACCTGAGTTCATAAACTTGGGTCAAGGAGGCAAGATTCAGCACTTCATCTTTAAACACCTGTGTGTCTGCCATCCTGTCCGATAAGCAACTAAGGATCGGTTTTTGTAAAATAGCGGCCAAAGAAGTATTTTATGTCATTCGGTAAATGGATAGGTGGTGCGCTCGGTTGGTCCCTAGGAGGACCCATTGGAGGATTAATGGGTTTTGCGGTAGGATCCCTATTCGATAAAAGCTCGGCACAAGTGGTCAATGGTCCAGGAGGCCACATGCAGACCCAATCAGGGGACTTCAATATGAGCTTGGTTATCCTCAGTGCAGCCGTCATGAAAGCTGATGGTAAGACCATGAAGAGCGAGCTTGACTACGTGAAGGGCTTCTTCACTCAGCAATTCGGGGAGCATTTGGCCAATGAGTATCTACGGAGATTAAAGGAAGTATTAGAGAAAGATATTCCGCTCCAGGAAGTGTGCACGCAGATTGCTGGATTCATGGCTCTTCCCATGCGTTTGCAACTGCTTCATTACCTCTTCGGGATAGCCAAGGCTGACGGTCATGTGCACAAATCTGAAGTGGAGACCATAGAACTCATTGCCAAATACATGCGCATTCCATCAGCCGATTATGAGTCCATACGCAGTATGTTCCATAAGGAAGTAGGAGGGAGTTATAAGATATTGGAGGTAGAATCTTCAGCAAGTGATGATGAAGTGAAGAAGGCATACAGAAGGATGGCCCTGAGGTATCACCCTGACAAGGTGGCGCAACTGGGAGAGGAGATCCAACGTGGAGCCACGGAGAAATTCCAGTCGATCCAAGAGGCCTATGAACAGATCAAGAAGGACCGAGGATTCAAGTGATCAGAGATTCTCCTCTTTGGAGATGATTTTATCAGACGCTGGACTTGCTTTTGGGAAGCGGAAGAAGATGAGTCCCTCGATGGTAATCTTCTGAGTCACCTTTAAGCTGTCACCGTGATTGACGAGAGTATTGGGTTTGCTCAAATTGTTAGCATGAACTAAGGCTGAAAGACCAGTACTGATGGCCAATAGGAATAAGACTTTTTTCCAATTCATAGATAGGACCTGTGAAGAAGGTTGATACAAGATTAATGATAAAAAGAATAAGAAGGAAATATCAATAATGACAGAAAGAGGAATCATATTCTACCGTTCATTGCGGATTCCGCTCTTGTTTGTCCTCCTGCTGGCCTTGCTTTTCCTCATGGAGATAGATGGTGTGGTGGATCTACATTCCATCTGGGGTATACGTCCAAGAGAATGGAATGGAATCCTCGGTTCGCTTACTTCGCCTCTTATGCATGGTTCCTGGGAACATGTATTCAATAACTCAATTCCACTCCTCGTCCTAGGGACGGCATTGATCTATTTCTATCCGAGCCTGGCCTTCAAGACCACCTTGATGATCTGGATCGCTTCAGGGCTTATGGTCTGGCTTACGGGAAGGGACGGGACCAATCATATTGGAGCCAGCGGCCTGGTCTATGGTCTGGTCACTTTTTTATTCTTCTCAGGAGTTATCAGGAAATACCAGCCCTTGGTGGCCATTTCCCTCTTAGTGGTCTTCCTGTATGGGGGATTGATTTGGGGATTGCTTCCCATTCAGGAGAAAGTGAGTTGGGAAGGACATCTCTGGGGAGCGGTCGTGGGAGCGATTTTGGCCTATCAATTCAAACTCTTCGGGCCACAACGGCCTACTTTTGAATGGGAGGATGAAGAAGAGGATGATGAAGAGCCTTGGTATCCTGAGGGATATGGAGAGAACCTGATTCATCCAATGGCCAGACCCATGCAGATCCGCTATATCTATAAACCCAAGCAGAAGAAGGACTCAGAACTTATCCCAAGTCCACCAGAGCATGCGGATTCCGAATCCGATAAGGATAATCCCGATCCAGAGGTTGACCTTGATTAATGCTTTGCTGTGCATGATGCGCTCCAGTTTGGCGGCATAGAAGGATTTCAATAAGTCTGTTGAGAAAATGGTGATGAGTATGCCCAGAATGAATAGAATCATGTGGATTCCTTCACCATAATCATTCCTCGCATAGGTGATAATCCCTATCCAAATCAGGAATACGAAGGGATTCACGAAGTTGACCAAGAATCCTTTGATGATCAATCCGACTCTGTCTTTTCCGCCCAGATTATCTCCGGTTCCATAGGCTGATTTGCGTGTGATGACATATTTCAATCCCATCCCGATCAATATGGCTGCGCCCAATAAGGCAATCGCTGGGCCATATTTTTCTGTCTCTATGAATTGTGCCGCCCCGAAATAACAAACCAGGATACAGAGGATATCGCTTAAGATGATGCCTGTTGCCACTGTCAGTCCACCACTGAATCCAAAGCCGATAGAGGCTCTGAGTAGGGTAAAGAAGACTGGTCCTATGAAAAGGATCATTACCAGCCCGAATGCTATTCCATGGATTAATGACATCAGGGCAAGGTAGAGATTTATGGAGATGCAGAATCAGATCACTTTCCAATCTTGAACCTGCTCTGCTTCAAGGCCTGGTGAAACTCTTTGAAGACGAACTGTCCTTGGGCAGCTTTTAGGTAATTACACAGGGAGATAGCTTTTTCAAGGCGATTCTGAGGGGTCTTAGGTTTTCCGATAACATAGAGGATACTGCGCTTGGTTCCGGGTACAAGGGCCTCGAAGTAGGCTTCGGCCTCAGGATCCTGATTCATGCGTTCCTGCATCTCATCAGGCATGGGCATGCCATATGTGCTATCGTCTTTTTCTATTTCTACTTGGACGACATCACCTATCTGCAGGTTTAACTTTTTAGCTTCGGAGGTATTGATTATGAAATAAAAACTGCCGTCTCCTTTGCCCATAAAAGCGGCTGGTCTTTCTACTTGATCACCATATCGCACGATGACTCGGGTCACTGCTGCTTTATTGAAATCTTGGTAGACCTTATCAGGAACCGGGATATGAAGGTTCCATAAGTTGGACTCCATGTGGCTGAGTATGGCATCGAAACGCGCTTTCATGGGACAATGATAAAATATCCAGTTCAGTTACAGAGCACATTGGCAGCCCAGGTTGCCATAAGCATTTCGGGTTTAGCCTTTACTCGGAACCCCATGGCTTGCACATAGCCTGATGCGGCAGTGAGGACTTTATGGGAAGGAAAGCTTGGGTCCTCATTATAGTCTAGGTCAATCTGTTTCACAGGAATGTTCAGGTCATTCTCAAGGAATTGGGCCAGACCTATGCTGCGTTCTAGCTCACCCCAAAGTTTGGTAAACATGTCTTTGATGATTGGCAGGCGCTCTTTTCGGTAAAGGACATGAGCTCCTTGACCAGGAAAACGAATCACGATGGTGCTCACATATACGGTATGAGGACCGTGGTTTTGGCTGTCGGTGCCTATATGGACTTCACATTCAGGATGCGTCTTCAATAGGTCATTCAAGTAATGGTCAATGTCAATCGGAAGTCCAGAATCCATGATCCTGAAATCGAGGGAAGAATGCCGAATAGGTCTATCCATGGATGCCAAGGTAATAAGGAAACTGAAAGTCAGTGTTCTCTGCTGGCCTTTTAATGGCCTAGAAATCAAAGTCTTTTCAACATAGTTTGCCTAGGAAGCATCTTGTTTCTATAGTTGTCTCTACTTTTGAAGTAGATTATCCCCATGAAAAGTACACTCCACCATGATACGCATCTGCATCCGAGCAGCCAGGAATGGCTCCTGATGGTGCATGGGGCAGGAGGGAGCACCCGTACTTGGAGACGGCAGATAGAATCTTTGAATGCCCATTATAACCTCCTTGTAGTAGACCTTCCAGGCCATGGAAAGAATAGTGGTCTACCTAGCCAAGATGCCATCTATTCCTTTGAAGTTATTTCCAGAAGGCTCTGGGATCTTGTTGATGATTGCGGATTGGACCGCATCCATATCCTTGGTGTTTCATTGGGAGCAATCATCGCCTTGGACATGGAGCAAAGGCGCCCAAATCAAGTCAAGAGCCTCGTCTTAGCAGGCGCCATAGTGAGGCTGGATCAAAAGCTGAAGTTCATCGCTCAAGTGAGTCTTTCACTCGCTAAGATTATAGGCTACAGGGCCTTTTATAAAATGGCAGCATTCATTGCCCTGCCCAGAAAGAATCATAAGACCAGCAGAGAAGTATTCATCAGGGAATCTAAAGCACTGACGATAGAGGAATTCAGGAAATGGACGATGATGTATCGCAGCTTGAATAAGACCTTGAACGAGCTCTATGCTAAGGTGACCGAGATCCCAAGACTGCTCTTGATGGGTGAGCAAGACCACTTGTTCTTGAATCCAGCTAAGGAGTACATGTCTTCTAGAAAGAACGGTTCACTGACTGTTATCCCTAAGTGCGGGCACGTAGTGAACATAGAGCGCCCTCAGGAGTTCAATGATAGCTGTATCCGATTTATCGAGGGATTGAGAGCGCTGTGAGTATAGTTCTCTATGCCTTCTCGATACAGCACTTCGCGCCCCTTACATGAACTCAGTAGACAATCAACCAAAGATTTCGACCAGGCGCCATGTAAACTTCTCCTTCGGAGAAAGGACAATATACTCTGAGCTAAGCGCTTAAAACCGCATAGAAAACTAAGCTTTCACCTAATCATTTAGTTCAAAGAATTGGATGCTTTTAGAAGGTGTGTTCCAATGTAGATTGACCAGATGGTTATTCGGAATTTCACATAACCAATCAACTATGATAAAATTCTTCCGTAAGATCCGACAGTAAATGTTGAGTGAGAACCCGCTTACGGAACGGGCAGGCAAGTTTGCCAAGTACATGCTTTATGCCCTTGGCGAGAATGTGCTGGTGGTCATAGGGATATTGTTTGCGCTGAGTATCAATAGTAGGAATGATAATAGGAAGGACATGGTTTTT
>Ga0209702_10000659_pt1 | contig 72670 bp, 68 predicted proteins | sample FRY01_FD_187210 | JGI IMG/M metagenome (GOLD analysis project Ga0209702, IMG submission 187210) | Freshwater microbial communities from Lake Fryxell liftoff mats and glacier meltwater in Antarctica - FRY-01 (SPAdes) (version 2) | ecosystem: Environmental > Aquatic > Freshwater > Ice > Glacier... | reverse complement strand
GCGTTCCTCAGAAAGGCTGCCGCCCGAACTTACGACGACCTCTTCGACGCCTTCGGAGATGCCATCTCTCAGTTCAAACCAGAAGAGTTCCAGAACTACTTCTGCGCAGCTGGATATCCACGCTGACCCGAAAAGTGCTCTAACGCCCCCGGAACACCGGCTTGCGCTTCTCGCGGAACGCCGCGGTACCTTCCTTGTAGTCCTCGGTCAGGCCGGTCAGCACGTTCTGGTCGGCGTCCATGTGGCTGCCGAGATCGTCGAGGACGTGGGTGAGGCGGTTGACCGTGCTCTTGGTCATGCGGACGGGGATCGGCGGCTGGCGGGCGATGCGCTCGGCGAATGCCATCGACGCCGCGAGCGCCTGGCCATCGTCCACGACGTTCTCGACCAGGCCCCAGTCCCGTGCGTCCGCCGCACCGATCCGGTCCGATGCCAGGATGACCGCCTGCTTGGTACGCGCCGGGCCCATCAGCGCCAGCATGCGCGGGATCGAGCCCCAGCTCATGTTCATGCCGAGTTCGATCTCGGGAATGCGGAAATGCGCCGAACGCCCGCAGGTGCGGAAGTCGAGCGACACGACCAGCGCTGCGCCGCCGCCAATGCAATGGCCCTCGATCGCGGCAATCGTGACCTGGTCCATGTCCTGCCACGCCTTGCACATCCTGGGGCCGAGTCGCTGGCGGTGAATGCGCTCACCCACCGACAGGCCCTCGCGCTCGCGGCTCTCGGGATCCTTGAGGTCGAAGCCCGCCGAAAAGGCCTTGGCGGTTCCGGTCAGGATCACCACCGTCGTTTCGAGATCGTCCTCGAACGCGCGGGGCGCATCGCGCAACTCCCGCATCGCGCCTTGGCTCAGAGCATTGATATTGTCGCCACGATCGAAGCGCACCACGGCGATGCGGCCCTGCGGGCCCAGCCCCTTCTCGATCTTCACGAACTGACGGTCCATCGTGCGCTTCCTTTCGACACTTCCCTCGAGCCTAATGGGTCGCCTTTACAAGGGCGAGCCGCTTCGATTGACTGGCCCGCATGTCGAAAGCCATTGAATCCGCCGTCTTCGAACGCCGCGTCGCCGCGTTGTTTGCCCCTTACACCAAGCCCGGCTCGCCAGGCGCCGTCGTCGGCGTGATGCGTGGCGGCGAGATCGAATACTGCAAGGGCTTCGGCCTTGCCAGCGTCGAACTCGACGTGCCGATCCGCCCCGACACGCGCTTCCGCATCGCCTCGGTGAGCAAGCAGTTCACGGTGACGGCGGCGCTGATGCTGGCGGCCGAAGGCAAGCTGAAGCTCTCGGACCCGCCGCACGAGTACCTGCCCGAGCTGCCGCCGCTGCCGGTGACGATCGACCAGATGATGCGCAACTCGAGCGGCCTGCCCGATTTCCTCGAGCTGCTGCGGCTGGGCGGTCACGGGCTCGACAGACCGGCGCGGCCCGAGGATCTTTTCGAGGCCTGCGTGCGCAACCGCCATCTCAACTTCGCACCGGGCAGCCGCTTCCTCTACAGCAACACCAATTTCCTGCTGCTCGGCCTGATCGTCGAGAAGCTCGCCAGGAAAAAGCTGGGCGACGTGCTGGCCGAGCGCATCTTCAAGCCCCTCGGTATGGCAAACACCCGGCTGGTGGCCGAGATCGACGCGGTGATCCCGGGCCTCGCCACCGGCTATCTCGGCGACCGGAAGCAGGGCTTCCGCCGCGCCGCGCACGCCTATCCGCAGGGCGGCGAAGGCGGCCTGACCTCGACGGCCGAGGACCTGATGATCTGGAGCCGGCACTTCGACAAGCCGACGCTCGGCAGGACCCTGCCGGCCAAGCTGGCCGCCATTGCCCCCCTTGCCGGCGGCCATGCCAACAGCTACCGGCGCGGCGTCGCCGTCGATGAGATGCGCGGACTGGCGACGGTCGGCCATGGCGGCCTGTGGCCGGGTTACCGCACCGAATTCCTGCGCCTGCCCGAAGCCGACCTCACCGTCGTGGTGATCGCCAACCTGGGCAGCATAGATCCATGGCGGGGCGCCCGCGCCATCGCCGCGCTGGCCCTTGAAGGCAACAAGAAGCTGAAACCCGCTTTGCCGCCGATCGCCGCGGCCGACATCAAGTCGCTCACCGGCACCTGGTTCAACGCCGAGGAGCCGTCGCTGTTCGAGCTGGCCTGGCGCAACGGCGAGGCGACGGTGACGCAGAACGGCATGCCCTTCGCGCTGGGCCGCCGCGCCGGCGGCTGGTTCGCGGCCGAGCGCGGCTCCTACGAGTTCGCCCTGAAGCCCGGCCCCAGGGGCGCGCTGCGCGTCGATCTCGGCGCCGGCCGCGTACTCTCTTTCAACAAGCTGGGAAGCCGCAAGCCGGTGCCGGCCGCACTCGCTGGCACCTATGTGTCTTCCGACTGCGCCGCGGTCTGGCGGATCTCGCGCGACGGCGAGCAATGGCAGGCGGAAGTCGGCGGTCCGTTGATCTCGGGCGGCGCACCGTGGATCGTGCGCGGCCTCGACGCCGACACCGTGGAGCTGGAGTCGCCGGGCAGCTGGATCAAGGCCACCCAGCTCGCCCATCTCGTCCGCGATCGCGACGGCACGATCGTCGCGCTCGAGGTTTCGACCGGCCGCATCAAGAAGATGCGGTTCGATCTCACGCCTTAGGGGTTTTCGCCCCCAGTTTATCGCACCGCCTCATCCTGAGGAGCCGCGCGCAGCGCGGCGTCTCGAAGGATCGGCAACAGACGCGGTGCTCGCGCCCACCCTTCGAGACGCGCTCCGATGGAGCGCTCCTCAGGGTGAGGTCGGTGTTGGAACCGACGCGACTACATCTCGCTCGGAGAACCTCAGCGGAACGGGATCGCGTACATGAGGCCGCCGTTGGTCCACAGCGCGTTCTGGCCGCGCTCGAGCTTGAGCGCGGTCGCCGGGCCGACATGGCGATCGTAGCTCTCGCCATAGTTTCCGACCTGCTTGATGACGTTGTACATCCACTTCTCGTCGACGCCGACGGCCTTGCCGAAGCCCGGCGTGACGCCCAGGAAGCGCTTCACGGCCGGGTCGTCGCTCTTCAGCATCTCGTCGACGTTCTTGGAGTTGATGCCCATCTCCTCGGCTTCGATCATGCCCATGAGGGTCCATTTCACGAGATCCAACCACTGATCGTCGCCATGGCGCACGATCGGCCCGAGCGGCTCCTTGGAGATGCGCTCGGGCAGGATCGTGTGCTCACCCTTGCCGGCGAGCTGGCCGGCGCGCACGGCGGCGAGACCCGAGGCGTCGGTCGTGTAGGTGTCGCAGCGGCCGGCCGCATAGGCTTGCAGGAGCTCGTCGAGCTTCTCGATCAGCACCGGCTTGAAGGTCATCTTGTTGCGACGGAAATAGTCCGCGAGGTTGAGCTCCGTCGTCGTGCCGGGCTGCACGCAGACCGTCGCGCCATTCAGCTCCTTGGAACTCTTGATGTTGCTCTTGGCCGGCACGATGAAGCCCTGGCCGTCGTAGAAATTGACGCCCGCGATGTTGAAGCCGAGCGAGGTGTCGCGCAGCAGGGTCTGCGTCGCATTGCGGGTGATGACGTCGACTTCGCCCGACTGCAGGGCGACGAAGCGCTGCTGCGCGGTGGTCGGCGTGAACTTGACCTTCTCGGCGTCGCCGAACATCGCCGCGGCGATGGCCTTGCAGAGATCGACGTCGAGGCCGGTCCACTTGCCCTGGCTGTCGGCGAAGGAAAATCCTGCCAGGCCCGTATTGACCGCGCACTGGACGAAGCCCTTGGCCTTGACCGCGTCGAACGTCTGCCCGGCCGACGCCGGTCCCGAGGCGAGCGCCGCCGCCCCGGTCAGAGCCGCCAAGGCGGCCATGGATTTGAATGACATTGCTGAAGCCCCTGTTTGTCCCCGGTGGCTTCAGCATAGCAAAAGACGAGCCGCCTAGATCGTGCGTTCGACCATCAATTTCTTGATCTCGGCGATCGCCTTGGCCGGATTGAGGCTCTTCGGGCAGGTCTTCGTGCAGTTCATGATGGTGTGGCAGCGATAGAGCCGGAACGGGTCCTCGAGATTGTCGAGACGCTCGCCCTTGGCTTCGTCGCGGCTGTCGGCGATCCAGCGATAGGCCTGCAGCAGGATGGCCGGTCCGAGATAGCGATCGCCGTTCCACCAGTAGCTGGGGCACGAGGTCGAGCAGCAGAAGCACAGGATGCACTCCCACAGGCCGTCGAGCTTGGCGCGCTCCTCCGGCGACTGCAGGCGCTCGCGCGTCGGCGGCTGGGTGCTCGACTTCAGCCACGGCTCGATCGAGGTGAGCTGGGCGTACGGCACGCTGAGGTCGGGCACCAGGTCGCGCACCACCGGCATGTGCGGCAGCGGGTAGATCTTGATGTCGCCCTTCACCTCGTCGATGAACTTGGTGCAGGCCAGCGTGTTGGTGCCGTCGATGTTCATCGCGCACGAGCCGCACACGCCCTCGCGGCAGGAGCGGCGGAAGGTGAGCGAGCTGTCGATCTCGTTCTTGATCTTGATCAGCGCGTCGAGAACCATCGGGCCGCAGGCGTCCATGTCGACTTCATAGGTGTCGACCGACGGGTTCTTGCCGTCCTCCGGCGTCCAGCGATAGACGTGGAACTTCTTGATGTTCCTGGCGCCCGCGGGGGCCTTGTAGGTCTCGCCGACTCCGACTTTGGAATTGGCGGGAAGAGTGAACTCGGCCATGTCGTCCTCTCGAACTCAGTACACGCAGGCAGCTAGTAAACGCGGGCTTTGGGAGGGAACGACTGAACGTCGTTGCTCATCGGCTGCAGGTTGACCGGGCGGTAGTCGACGCGGGTCTTGCCGGTCTGCTCGTCGACCCAGATGACGGTGTGCTTCAGCCATTCCTTGTCGTTGCGGTCCGGAAAGTCCTCCTGCGCATGCGCGCCACGGCTTTCCTTGCGGTTGGCCGCCGAGCGGATCGTGCCCTGCGCCTGAAGAATCAGGTTCTCGAACTCCAGCGTCTCCATCAGATCGGAGTTCCAGATCATCGAGCGATCCTTGATCCGGATGTCGTTCTTGCCGGCGAACACCTTGTCCATGTTCTCGCAACCCTCGTTCAGGGTCTTGGTCGTGCGGAACACCGCGCAATCGTTCTGCATGGTCTTCTGCATGGTGGCGCGCAGCTCGGCCGTCGGCGTACCGCCGTTCGCGTGACGGGCCCGGTCGAGGCGGGCGATCGCCTCCTCGCCGGCATTCTTCATGTCCTTGTGCGGCTGTCCCGGGGTCATCAGCTCGGCCACGCGGTTGGTGGCGGAACGGCCGAACACGACCAGTTCGAGCAGCGAGTTGGAGCCGAGACGGTTGGCGCCGTGGACGCCGACGGAGGCGGCCTCGCCCAGCGCCATCAGGCCCGGCACGACGGTATTGGGATTGCCGTCCTTCACCGTCATGACTTCACAGTGATAGTTCGCCGGGATGCCGCCCATGTTGTAGTGGCAGGTCGGCAGGATCGGGATCGGCTGGCGGGTGACGTCGACGCCGGCGAAGATGCGCGCGGTCTCGGCGATGCCCGGCAGGCGCTCATGGATGATCTTCGGGTCGAGATGCTCGACATGCAGCTCGATGTAATCCTTGTTCGGGCCGCAGCCGCGGCCTTCGCGGATCTCGACGGTCATCGACCGGCTGACGACGTCGCGCGAGGCGAGGTCCTTGGCCGACGGCGCATAGCGCTCCATGAAGCGTTCGCCGCTGGAGTTGGTGACGTAACCGCCCTCGCCGCGCACACCCTCGGTGATGAGGCAGCCCGCGCCGTAGACGCCGGTCGGATGGAACTGAACGAACTCGAGGTCCTGCAGCGGCAGGCCGGCGCGCAGCGCCATGGCGCCACCGTCGCCGGTGCAGGTGTGGGCCGAGGTCGCCGTCTGGTAGACGCGGCCGTAGCCGCCGGTCGCCAGCACCACCTTGTGGGCGCGGAAGCGATGGATGGTTCCGTCGTCGAGGTTCCACGCCATGACGCCGCGGCAGACGCCTTCGTCCATGATCAGGTCGAGGGCGAAATATTCGATGAAGAACTCGGCCTGGTTCCGGAGCGACTGCTGGTAGAGCGTGTGCAGGATCGCGTGGCCGGTACGGTCGGCGGCGGCGCAGGTGCGCTGGGCGATGCCCTTGCCGTATTCCGTCGTCATGCCGCCGAACGGACGCTGGTAGATCTTGCCCTCGGGGGTGCGGCTGAACGGGACGCCGTAATGCTCGAGCTCGATGATCGCGCCGATGCCGTCGCGGCACATGTATTCGATCGCGTCCTGGTCGCCCAGCCAGTCGGACCCCTTGACGGTGTCGTACATGTGCCAGCGCCAGTCGTCCGGACCCATGTTGCCCAGTGCCGCCGAAATGCCGCCCTGCGCCGCCACGGTGTGGCTGCGGGTCGGGAACACCTTGGTGATGCAGGCCGTCTTGAAGCCCTTGTTGGCCATGCCGAAGGTCGCGCGCAAGCCGGCGCCACCCGCGCCGACGATGACCACGTCGTATTCGTGATCGATCACCTTGTAGGCCGTGTTGCCTATGTTGACCGTCCCTGCGACGGCGCCGTTGGTCTTGCCGCTGCTTGCCTCGGCCATCTCAGCCTCCAAATCCGATACGCATGATGGCCACTGTCGCCGCCAGCCCGAAGAACACCGCGATGAACCGCACCGCCACGATCAGCGCCAGCTTGAGGCCCTCCCTGTGCACGTAATCCTCGATCACGACCTGGATACCGAGCTGGCCATGATGCAGCCCGATCACGATCGTCAGGATCAGCAGCACCATCGCGACAGGGGAGCCGATCCAGGCGCGCACCATGCCGTAGTCGGCGCCACTCATCATTACGAGCGAGATGGCGAACCAGATTACAAGCGGGATCAACGCGAGGGCGGTGAGACGCTGCGCCCACCAGTGATGCAGGCCGTCCTTGGCGGAGCCCAGGCCGCGGGCGCGGTTGAGGGGGCTTCTGAGATCGCTGTTCATCGGTCGCTCCTCAGATCAGCCGCAGACCGACGATCCACGAGATCGCCGTCACCACGAGGGAAGCCACGACGACGATCCAGCCGCTGCGATAGGCGTCCTTGAGCTCGAAGCCGTAGCCCGCATCCCAGAAGAGGTGCCGGATGCCGTTGAACAGGTGATAGAACACGCAGAACAGCCAGCCGCCGAGCACGAAGCGACCGACGATCGAACTGTTGAAGCCCTGGAATTTTGCGTAGGTGTCGGGACTCGCGGAGGCGCAGACCACCCAGACCGCGAGATAGAGCACGCCCACCGACAAAGCGATCCCCGTGGCACGATGCAGGATCGAAAGCGTGGAGGTGAGCTGCGGGCGATAGACCTGCAGATGCGGAGAAAGCGGCCGTTGCACCGGCCGGTTGGCGACGCTCATCCGTGATGACCTCTAGTGCCGATATCGGCTGGCGCTGTTTTTAGCGCGCAGCCGCATCAAGTCAACGAATGTCGGCGGTGCACTCGCCTAAGCTCAGGTTTTGCAAGACCAAATCCGCCTGCCGAGCGGTGCTTCAGGCAATTCGCCGCGGCACGAGCAGCCAGTAGTCGAGATCGAGCACGACGGCGGGATGGTACTTTCCGTCCGCACCCTTGCCCGGCCACGCGCCGCACGGGCAATCCTTCGCTGCAATGCTTCTCATTCGCAGGACGCCGACATCGGTTCGGCCCGGCAGCGGCGCCGTCTCGAGCACTTCGGACCAGGCATAGATCGTGTCGCCGCCGAAGGTCGGCGCGACATGGCTGCCGGCGTTGATGGCCGCGACCCGGAAGCCGTTGGCCAGGCCGTTGAACGACAGCGCCCGCATGAGCGAGATCACGTGGCCGCCATAGGCGAGGCGGCGGCCGAAGCGGGTCTGCTTGCCCGCAAAGGCGTCGAAATGCACGCGCGCGGTGTTCTGGTAGAGCCTTGTCGAGAACATGTGGTCGGAGTCCTCGAGCGTGATGCCGCTCACATGGTCGATGCGCTCACCTGGCGCATAGTCTTCCCAGCGATGCGGCGAGCCCGCCGCGCCGTCGTCATAGCCGGCGAGCGACAGGCCCTGCGGTACGATGAGATCCCCGGGCTTCACCGACGGCGCCGTCTTCGGGACGTTGGTGGGCTGGACTGCGGCTTCGGGATCGCGCTTGTGCACCATCACCCAGCGCACATAGTCGAGCACCATCTCGCCCTTCTGGTTGACGCCCGTCGAGCGCACCCAGACGACGCCGCTCGCCTTGTTGGAATTCTCGCGCAGGCCCAGCACCGTCGAACGCGCCGAGAGCGTGTCGCCGGGATAGACCGGGACGCCCCAGCGGAACTCGGCATAGCCGAGATTGGCGACGGCATTGAGCGAGATGTCCGGCACCGTCTTGCCGATGACCACGTGGAAGACCAGCAGGTCGTCGAGCGGCGCCCGCGGCAGGCCGATCGCCTGCGCGAACACATCGGAGGAGTTGAGGGCGAAGCGCGACCCGTAGAGCGCGATGTTGAGCGCCGCATCGGCCTCCGTCAGGGTGCGCGGCGTGGCGTGGCGGAACTCCTGCCCGACGCGGAAATCCTCGAAGTAGTTGCCGTTGCTGGTCTTGCTCATGGCGCGGCCTGCAGCTCCTTGATCGCGGAGGCCAGCGCCAGCGCGCGCTCGGCCTGATCGACGTGAAGGTTCTCGATCATGCGTCCATCGACAGTGACCACCCCCTTGCCTTCGGCCTGCGCCGCCTTGAAAGCCGTCACGATCTTGCCCGCCATTTCCAGTTCGGCCGCGGAGGGCGCGAACACCTCGTTGCAGGGCTCGACCTGCGTGGGATGGATCAGCGTCTTGCCGTCGAAACCCATCTCCAGCCCCTGCTGGCAGACGGCGCGGAAGCCTTCGGCGTCCTGGATGTCGTTGTAGACGCCATCGAGGATGGTGAGGCCGTGGGCGCGGGCGGCGAGCATGCCGAGCCCGAGCGCCGTCACCATCGGCAGGCGCATCGGCGTGTGGCGTGCGCGCATGTCCTTCACCAGATCGTTGGTGCCCATGACGAACAGCGTGAGCCGCGGGTGCGAGCCCGCCACCTCGTCGGCGCGCAGGATGCCCCTGGGCGTTTCCATCATCGCCCACACCGCCATCGACGAGGGTGCGCCGGCGGCATCGAGCAGGCCTATGACGCTGGCCACCTCGGCCGCGCTCTCGACCTTCGGCACCAGCACCGCGTCGGCGCCCGACCTGGCGATCGCGGCAATGTCGGCCGCCCCCCAGGGCGTGCCGAGCCCGTTGCAGCGGATCGCGATCTCGCGCTTGCCGTAGGCCTTGCTCTGCGCCGCGGCAACGACGTTGGCGCGCGCCGCCTCCTTGGCATCGGGCGCAACGGCGTCCTCGAGGTCGAAAATCAGCGCATCGGCCGGCAGGGTTCGCGCCTTCTCCAGCGCACGCGTGTTGGCACCCGGCATGTAGAGCACGCTGCGGCGCGGACGGACGGACTTCGACATCTCAAGCCTCCCCGAAAACGCGGCGGACTATAATGACGGACTTCCTTGTGGCAAGGTGGCGCCGGCCATGCGCTTCCTCTCCCTCCAGAGCCATGTCGCCTACGGCTATGTCGGCAATCGGGCGGCAACTTTTCCGCTGCAACGATTGGGCCACGAAGTCTGGGCGGTGAACACGGTCGAGTTCTCCAATCACACGGGGTACGGCGCGTGGCGCGGTCGTGCGGCCTCGGCCGAGCAGGTCGCCGAGATCGTGCAGGGCATCGAGGCGCTGGGGCAGCTCTCGCGGTGCGATGGCTTGCTGACCGGCTATGTCGGCGATGCGGCGCTGGCCGACGTCGTCCTCGATACCGCACGACGCGTGCGGGCTGCCAATCCACGCGCGATCTGGTGCTGCGATCCGGTGCTGGGCGACATCGACACCGGCATCTACGTCAAACCCGGCATAGATGCCTTCTTCCGCGACCGCGCGATCCCGGCCGCCGACCTCGTGACCCCCAATCATTTCGAGCTCGAACATCTGACCGGCCGCACCGTGGCAACCATGGACGAGGCGCTGGCGGCCGCGCGCACGCTGCTGCAAGGAGAACTACGGGGGCCGCGGCTTGCCCTCATCACCAGCCTGCGTCGGGCCGACTCATCGGCCGACACCATCGAAATGGTGGCGGTGACCCGCGACGCGGCGTGGCGGGTGGCGACGCCGATGATCGGCTTCCCGATCGCCCCGAACGGCACCGGCGATGCGGTCGCGGCCCTGTTCGCGGCGCACTGGATCGCCGGCGATGAAATCGCCGCCGCGCTGGGCAAGGCCGCCTCGTCGATCTTCGCGGTCCTTGAAGTGACGCAGGCGATGGGCGAGCGCGAGCTGCAGCTCGTGGCGGCGCAGGACCGGCTGGTCGCGCCACCGCGCCTGTTCAAGGCCGAGAGGCTCTAGCCCCCGATGTCCGTGCCGGGGTTCGTCTTCAATCCCCTCTCGCTCGCCATCGAAGGCGCGGCGATCGGCTTCCTCATCGCCGTGCCGGTCGGGCCGGCGGCCGCGCTCTGCATCCGGCGCTCCATCACCGTCGGCGCCATGGCCGGTTACATGACCGGCATCGGCGCGGCGCTGGGCGACGCGGTGTTCGGCGCCGTGGCGGCATTCGGCCTGTCGTTCGTCCAGAAGTTCATCATCGAACGCGAGGCCTGGCTGCTCGGCATCGGCGGCCTCGTCCTGGTGATCATGGGCTGGACGACGATGCGCCACCGGCCGCGCAATGTCGGCGACCCGGTCGCCGACGATCGCGAACATCGCTTCTCGACGCACTTCCACTATGCCAGTTCGAGCTTCTTCATCACGGTATTCAATCCGCTCACCGTGATGGCGTTCGGCGCGGCCTTCGCCGGTCGCAACCTGGCCGGCGTCGGCGCCAGCCTGCCCGATGCCGCCCTGCTGGTTGCCGCCGTGTTCTGCGGCGCGCTGGCCTGGTGGACGATCATCTGCATGGCGTCGATGTCGCTGCGTGCGCGCTTCACCGGCACCGGCCTGCTGTGGCTCAACCGCGGGTCCGGCGCCGTCATCCTGGGCTTCGGCCTGGTCGCGCTGATCTCGCTCCTGCCGCTGCCCTGGAAGCAGATCGGCCGCATCTTCGGCCTGTAGGGGCCTCCGGGATCCGCCGCCTCAGGCGAGCGTGCAGACCTCGTCGAACGCGAAGCGCGGGCTGCGGTCGAACAGCTTCGACGAATCGCCGTAGCCGATGTTGCACAGGAAGTTCGTCTTGATCTTGCCGTCCGGGAAGAAGGCCGCGTCGACCTTGGCATTGTCGAAGCCGCTCATCGCCCCGCAATCGAGGCCCAGGGCACGCGCCGCGACCATCAGGTAGGCGCCCTGCAGACTACCGTTGCGGAACGCGGTCGGCTCGGCCGACGGCTTGCCCTTGAACCAGTGAATGGCGGTCTTGTCGTGTGGGAACATCCGCGGCAGGTGCTCGAAGAATTCCGGATCGTAGGCCAGGATCGCCGTCACGGGCGCCGTCATCGTCTTCTCGGTGTTGCCTGCACTGAGTGCCGGCTTGAGTTTCTCCTTGCCCTCTTTCGTGCGCACGAAGACGATGCGCGCCGGCTGGCAATTGGCCGAGGTCGGGCCCCACTTCATGAGGTCGTAGATTTCGTGAAGTTTTTCGTCGGTCACCGGTTTGTCGAGCCAGCCATTGTGCGTGCGGGCATCGCTGAAGATCGTGGCAAGCGCCTTGTCGTCGAGCATCTAATTCCCCTTGGATCGTTGATGGACCGTAGCGAAGCTTCATCTGGCGGTCGAGACGCGCCCGCGTGATCGAGTTACCGACCGGAACCCGCCCTTCCTCTGCCACCATCGCGTTGCACGAACTGTGCTAGGCTCGTTCACAATGACTGCGCAGGATTCAATGCCGCCCATCCTCCTGGATCCCGCGAAATTCAAGGATACCTGGACCACGGCCAGGGGCGAGACGCGGGCCCATGTCGACCTGAAGAACCTCGAAACGCTATGGTTCAACACCGGCACCCTGTGCAACCTCGCCTGCCGCAATTGCTACATCGAATCCTCGCCGCGCAACGATCGCCTCGTCTATCTCACGGCCGCCGAGGTCGCGGCCTATCTCGACGAGATCGAGCGCGACGGCCTTGGCACGCAGCTGGTCGGCTTCACCGGCGGCGAGCCGTTCATGAATCCCGACCTGCCGGCGATGCTCGATGACGTGCTGTCGCGCGGCCTCAAGGCGATGGTGCTTACCAACGCCATGAAGCCGATGCACAGGATGAAGGCGGCACTTCTCGACCTGCTGGCCCGCCATGGCCGCGACGCTCTCACGATCCGCGTCTCGGTCGATCACCATGAAAGATCGCTGCATGAAGAGGAGCGTGGCCTCAGAAGCTGGAAGCCGACGATCGACGGGCTGGTCTGGCTGGCGCAAGCGGGGTTCGAGGTGCACGTGGCGGGGCGCCAGTTCTCCGGCGAAACCGAGGAAGAAGTCCGTGCCGGCTACGCGCAATTGTTTGCCCGACTGGGCGTTCCGATCGATGCCCGCAATCCCGGGACACTCGTTCTGTTTCCAGAAATGGATCCCACCGTCGACGTACCCGAGATCACGACGGCCTGCTGGGGCATCCTGAAGAAATCGCCGGACAGCGTGATGTGCGCGTCGGCCCGCATGGTGATCAAACGCAAGGGCGCGCCGCGTCCGGCGGTCGTCGCCTGCACCCTGCTGCCCTACGATCCGCAATTCGAACTGGGCGGTACCCTGGCCGAAAGCGTCGGCGCCGTGCGCCTCAACCATCCGCATTGCGCCAAATTCTGCGTCCTGGGCGGGGCCGCCTGCAGCGCGTGACGACCGAAATCGACATCGTCATTCCGACGTTGAATGCAGGCCGACCGCTCGCCCGCACATTGGCGGCGTTGCCCACCCACCCCGATCTCGCCTTCTCGACGACGATCTGCGACGGCGGGTCGGGCGACGACACGGTCGCGATCGCGCGACAGGCCGGCGCTGCCGTCGTAACGGCGCCACCGGGACGCGGTGGCCAGCTCGCGGCCGGGGCGGCAGCGGGCCGCGCGCCCTGGATCCTGTTCCTGCATGGCGACACGAGACTGAGTGCCGATGCGGGCGCCGTCATCGCGCGCTTCGTCGCCTCGGCTGGCGACAAAGCCGGCTACTTCCGCCTGCGTTTCGATGCCGCCGAGGCCGGGGCGCGAAGGGTGGAGCGCCTCGCCGCCTGGCGCTGCCGCGTTCTTGCCCTGCCCTACGGTGACCAGGGCCTGCTGATCTCCCGCGCGTCCTATGAGCGTCTCGGCGGCTTTCGCCCGCTGCCGCTCATGGAAGACGTCGACCTCGTGCGCCGCATCGGCCGAAACAATCTGGTCCTTCTCGACGCCGACGCGCTCACCTCGGCCGCCCGCTACCAGCGGGACGGCTGGCTGATGCGCCCGCTGCAAAACCTGACCTGCCTCACGCTCTATTTTGCCGGCGTCCCGCCGCGGACCCTGCGGCGCCTCTACGGATGAAGAAGCGCCATCTCGTCATCTTCGCGCGCGCGCCCCAGGCCGGCCGCGTGAAACGCCGTCTCGGCAAGGAGATCGGCGTGACGGAAGCGGCCCGCTTCTATCGCCGGACCCTCGACGATCAGATCAAGTGGATGGTGCGCGATCCGCGCTGGACGGTCTGGCTGTTCGTGACGCCCGACACCGAACTCTCTCATCCCGCCTGGCGCCTCGTGCCGGTCGGGCGGCGAAAGCCGCAGCGGGACGGCGATCTCGGCCGCCGCATGAAGCTGCCGTTCAAGACGCTGCCGCCGGGCCCCGTCGTGCTGGTCGGCAGCGACATTCCCGCGATGCGCCCGGCCCACATCGCGCGGGCCTTCGCGCTGCTGGGCCGGCACGATCTCGTCTTCGGCCCGGCCCGCGATGGCGGATTCTGGCTGATGGGCGCACGGCGGCTACGCCCCCTGCCACGCTGTCTCTTCGCCACTGTGCGGTGGTCGACGCCGACGGTGCTCGCCGACACGCTGGCCGGCCTCCCGCGTCACGTCACGACAGCGCTGGCCGACACGCTCGACGATGTCGACGATGCCGAAGCCCTGCGGCGGCTTTCGAGCTAGGCCGGAGTTGCTTTCTTCAAGACGTCGAGTTCGCGCCGCACGGCGGCGAAGACGTCGGTCCAATCCCCCGGAATGGTCTGCCGGAAGAGGCGCGCCGACGGATACCAGGGCGCCTCGGCGCCGCCCAGTTGCCAGCGCCAATCGGCGGTCGAGGGCAGCAGCACCCAGGTCTTCACGCCCATCGCCGCGGCGAGGTGCGCCACCGGCGCGTCGATCGAGATGAGCAGGTCGAGCTGCGAGAGCGCCGTCGCCGCCTCGCCGAAATCGAAGATGCCGCGGCCGACATCGTGCACCAGCCCGCCCGCGCCGAGTTCCTGGATGTCCTTCTGATGGACTCCGCCCTGCAGGCTGAAGATCAGCAGCTCGGGATCGCCCGAGAGCGCAAGGAAGTGAGAGAAGGACACCGAGCGCTGGCGATCCTGGGCCTGGCCCGGCATTGCCGCCCAATAGATACCGACGCGCAGCTTCGCTTGCTCGAGCCGACCGAGCTTGATGCGGCTTTCGTCCGGCGCCCTGAGATAAGGCGACCCGAACATTGGCGCCGCGAAATCGGCGCCGCACAGATGCGGCAGCGACACCAGAGAGGCATGGACGTCGAACCCGGGCAGCTTCTCGCCCTCGGCAACCGCCTCGTCGATGTAGTCGACGGCCTGCAGCAGCTCCTTGAGCAGCGCCTGGCACAGCACGAGGACGGTGGCACCGCGTCGCTTCAGCTCGCGGGCGAAGCGCACGAACAGCAGCACGTCGCTCAGGCCCTGCTCGGGATAGAGCAGGATGCGCTTGCCCTGCAGCGGTCCGCCATCCCAGGCCGGCTGTGCGAATTCCGGCGTCGGCGTCTCGGGCAGGCGCTTGCGCAGCTCGTAGGCGGCGAACCCCGCTGCGAGGTCGCCGCGCATCAGAAGCGCGATCGCGAGTTCGACCCGGGCGCGCCGGCTGTCGGGACTGATCGTCAGCGCCCGGCTGAAGCAGCCGATGGCTTCGTCGAGGCGCCCGAGATCGCGCAGGCACAGCGCCAGATTGAAGAAGCCCTCGGCATAGTCGCGGCTGAGCGCGATCGACTGATAATGATGCTTCACCGCTTCATCGAAACGGTGAGCCGCCCGCAAGGCATTGCCGAGGTTGGCATGCAGGGCGGGATTCTGCGGGTCGGCGGCCAGCGCCAGGCGATGGTGCGACACCGAGGCTTCGAGCTTGCCGGCGAGGCGCAGCGCGACGCCGAGATTGTTGTGCAGTTCGGCGTGATCGGGACGCACCGCAAGCAGCCGCAGATAGGAGGTGATCGCCTCTTCCAGGCGACCGGCGCGATGGGCCTGCGCCGCCAGCCGCAGCTGCCGCACGAAGCCGTCCGCATCGCCGCCGAACAACGGTGTCGGCGCGTTGGAGGCCACGGATTCCGGCTTTGTCGGATGAAATCTGGGCGTGTCGTTCACGTCACTCGCTCGGGACAGGCAGAGACGCCATCGTATCTCAAGCACACCGCACAAGCATCCGTGCAGACATGAAAATGGCGCGGAACCGAAGGTCCGCGCCATTTTCCGATCCAAAGGTCGAGGTCAGATATATTGCTTGATCAGCTCTTCGGCGATCTGGACGGCGTTCAGCGCCGCACCCTTGCGGAGATTGTCGCTGACGATCCACATCGCCAGTCCATTCTCGACCGTGGGATCGGAGCGGATGCGGCTCACGAACACCCCATCCTGGCCAGTGATCTCCTTGGGCGTCACATAGCCGCCGGGCTCGCGCTGGTCGACCACCAGCACGCCGGGCGCTGCCGAGAGGATGCGCCGTGCTTCGTGATCGTCGAGGGGCCGCTCGAGTTCGAGATTCACCGCTTCGGCATGGCCGATCAGAACCGGCACGCGCACGCAGGTCGCATGGACCTTGATCCTGGGATCGAGAATCTTCTTGGTCTCGACCACCATCTTCCATTCTTCCTTGGTCGATCCGTCGTCCATGAAGGCATCGATCTGGGGAATGACGTTGAAGGCGATGTTCTTGGTGAACTTCACGGGATCGAGCGTCTGGTTGACGAAGAAGCTCTTGGTCTGATTGATCAGCTCGTCCATCGCTTCCTTGCCGGCGCCGGACGTCGACTGATAGGTCGACACGACGACACGCTTGATGCCGGCCGCGTCGTGGATCGGCTTCAGCGCGACGACCATCTGGATGGTCGAGCAGTTCGGGTTGGCGATGATGCCACGGCCCTTGTAGCCGGCGATCGCCTGCGGATTGACCTCGGGCACGACCAGCGGCACGTCGGGATCCATGCGCCAGTACGAGGTGTTGTCGATCACGACGGCACCGGCCTTGGCCGCCCGCGGACTGTGCTCGGCCGATACCTTGGCACCCGGCGAGCTCAACACGATGTCGATGCCCTTGAAGTCGAACCTGGCGAGGTCCTGGACCTTCAGAACCGATTTGTCGCCGAAAGACGCCTGCATGCCGACAGAACGGGCCGAGGCCAGCGCCACGACGTCATCGGCCGGGAAATTTCTCTCGGCCAGGATCTGCAACATTTCGCGGCCGACATTTCCGGTCGCGCCGACGACGGCAACTCTGTAGCCCATGACAATATGCGCCTAGCGTGCGCGCACCCCTGTTTGAATGACACGGGGAGATACGCGCAAGGCTCCGCTTTGGCAAGGATACGGCCCGCCGCGAACGGCTACTCGGCCGTCGCGCCCGACGCCTTGATGATGGGCACCCAGAGCGCCAGCTCGTCGCGAATGAGCTTGTCGACGGCAGCGGGCGACTCGGGCGGCATCATGTCGATGCCCTGGCCTTTCATCTTTTCGAGCACCGCCGGCAACCTCGCAATGCGGATGATCTCCGCATTCAGCTTCTCGACGATCGGCGCCGGCGTGCCCTTCGGCATGGCGTAGCCCATCCACGTGCTGAAGACGTAGTCCTTCATCCCCTGCTCGACCATCGTCGGCACGTCCGGCAGCAGCTCCGAGCGCTGCGCACTGGTGATGGCGAGGGCCTTGAGCTTGCCGCCCTTGATCTGACCGACCACGGTCGGCGTGTTGTAGAACGCCATCGTCACCTCACCGTTGGCGACGCCCATGATGCCGGCCGGCGTCGTGCGATAGGGCACGTGTTGCAGCTTCACGCCGGCGTCACGCTCGAACAGCAGGGCCGACAGGTGATGGCTGGTTCCGGTCCCGCCCGAGGAGTAGGTCAGTTCCCCCGGCTTCGCCTTGGCCTGGGCGATCAGGTCGGCCACGCTCTTCGCCGGATTGTCGGGATGCACGACCAGGACGTTGGAGACCGAACCCGCGACCGCCACCGGATCGAAGTTCTTCACCGGGTCGTAGCCCGGCTTGGGATAGAGCCCGATATTGAACACCATGGTGCCCTGGGAGATCAGCAGCATCGTGTAGCCGTCGGGTGCCGCGCGCGCGGCCTCGGCGGAGGCGATGGTGCCGCCCGCGCCGGTCTTGTTGTCGACCACGACGGTCTGGCCCAACGACTTGCCGAGTTCGTCGGCATAGATGCGGGCGATGATGTCGGCCGTGGCGCCGGGCGCCAGCGGCACGATCATGCGGATCGGCTTGGAGGGCCAGGCCTGCGCCATGGCAACGGTCGAGGTGAGGACGAGAGCCGTCGCGAGAACTATCCGCCGTTTCAAATGTGACATCCACACCCCCATCAAATCCGAGCGCAGCGAAGGATCTCGCATGCGCCGCATCGTACCCGCCCGCCATGTGAGGTCCTTCGCTGCGCTCAGGACGACATGATCAAAGGCCAACAGATTCCGCGACCAGCTTCGCCAGCTTCTTGCGCAGGCGCGTCACCAGCCCGCCCATGCCCCGCCTGCCGACGAGGTTCTTCATTTCGTAGGGATCGCTCTTGAGATCGTAGAGTTCGTCGCAGGCGACGCCGTCGAGCGATTTCTGCGTCCAGTGGATGTACTTGTGACGCTTGGTGCGGATCGCCTTGTAGCTCATGCCGACGAGCCACGGCATGGCGTTCTCGCTGAAATACTCGCACATGAACGAGCTGCGCCAACCCTTCGGTTTCGCGCCCTTCGCGAGTGGTTTGAGCGACAGGCCCTGCATCGTCTTGAAGTCCGCCGCCTTGCCGCCGGCGAGATCGACAAGTGTCGGCGCGATATCGAGCGCCAGCACCAGCTCGTCGTTCAGCGTGCCCGGCTTGAACCAGGCGGGATAGCGGATGAGGAACGGCGACTTGATGCCTTCCTCGTAGGCGAAGCGCCGCTCCGGTCCGAGCCCGTGCTCGCCGAAGAAATAGCCGTTGTCGCCCAGGAACAGGATGAAGGTGTTGTCGAGTTCGCCGTTCTCCTCGAGCACCTTGAAGATGTCGCCCATGCCCTCGTCGACCGAGGCCATCATGGCGGCACGCAGGCGGATCTCCTCGTCGGTCCCGGCCTGGATTCCGTCCAGCACCTTGCGCGACGCCTCGTTGACGCGCAGCGCATGGGCCTCGGTCCAGGCCGGCTTGTCCTTCACCACGTCGGCCGCCGGCAGCGCATTGGGCCGGCGCGGGAAATGCTCGCCCTTGTAGAGGTCGGCATGGCGCGGCGCGGGCCGGTAGCCGCCGTCGGTGAAATCGAGCGTGCCGTCGGCTGCCTGGAAGGCGTCGGGATGCACGGCCTTGTGGGCGAAGAACAGCGCGAAGGGCTTGTCGCGCTTCTTCTTCAGGAAATCGACCGCGTGGCCGTTCAGGAGATCGGTGATGTAGCCTTCGTACTGCTTCTCCTTGCCGTCGATGTTCAGCACAGGGTCGATGATCGAGCCGTGGCCGGGGAAGCTCACCCATTTGTCGTAGCCCGGCCGGGGACCGCCGGAATTGCCCATGTGCCATTTGCCGACATGGGCGGTTTCGTAGCCCAGGCGCTGCAGCACCACATGATAGTTCGGCAGGCGATGGCTGTGCGCGTCGCGCGCCACGTTGTCGATGATGCCGTGACGGCTCGCATACTGGCCGGTCAGGATCGAGGCGCGGTTGGGCGAACAGAGCGGCGTGGTGTGGAAAGCCGAGGTGAACATCGCGCCCTCGTGGCCGATCCGGTCGATGTGCGGCGTCTTCATGTACGGATGGCCGCAGATTCCCAGCTCGTCGAACCGGAGGTCGTCGATCAGGACGACCAGGAAGTTGGGTTTGCGCTTCTTTGCCACGATTGAGATCCCCGCTCTTCAGTCTGCCAAGCACGCCGCGTGCCGAAACCAAGCTAGCGGGCGGTCTTGACGGAGACCAGAGCGTCGCGCCCATATCGCCCTCGAAGGGAATAATTCATGACCGAGACTGCCCTGCCGCTGGCGGGATTGCGCGTACTGGACATCAGCTCGTTCATCGCCGCACCGGCTGCGGCCGTCGTGCTGGGCGACTGGGGCGCCGACGTGATCAAGATCGAGGGCCCTGACGGCGACGCCAACCGCAAGATCATGAAGGATTCCGCCAATTATCCGAAAGCTGGCGTGAATTATCCCTGGGAGATGGATTCCCGGAACAAGCGGTCCCTGGTCCTCGACCTCAAGAGTCCGGAGGCCCGCGCCGCGCTCGACCGCCTGCTCGCCACCTCCGACATCGTGATCTGCAATTTTCCGCCGCCGGTGCGCGACAAGCTCAAGCTCACCTACGAGGACATGAAGAAGGTCAATCCGAAGCTGATCTACGCGTCGCTGACCGGCTACGGCGAGAGCGGTCCCGACCGCGACCGGCCGGGCTTCGACGTCACTGCCTATTTCGCGCGCTCCGGCCTGCTCGAGGCCCAGCGCTATGAAGGTGGCCCGCCGGGCGTGCCCGGCCCGGCGCAGGGCGACCGGGCGACCGCGATGGCGCTGGTCTCCTCGATCCTGATGGCACTGATCCATCGCATGCAGACCGGCGAAGGTTCGTGGGTCGGCACGTCGCTGCTCGGAAACGGCCTGTGGTCGTGCGGTGTCATTGCCCAGGCGGCCCTGGTCGGTGCCTTCCTGCCGCACCGCCCGCCGCCGGACCGGCCGCGCACCGCGCTGGGCAACATCTACGCGACGGCGGACGACCGCTGGCTCCAGCTCACCATCGTACGCGAGGACAAGCTCTGGGCGCCGCTTTGCAAGGCACTGGACCTGCCAGCGCTGATCGACGATCCGCGCTTCGCCGCGATCGACGAACGCCGCCGCCGCTCGGCCGAGCTGGCGGCGATCTTCCGCGAGACCTTCGCCACGCAGCCCTACGAGCATTGGCGCGCGGCGCTGGCGGCCCACGAGGTGACGTTCGGCGTCATCAGCCGGCCGCAGGACATTCCCGACGACGTGCAGGCCGTCCATGCCGGCGCCGTGGTCGAGACCGCGATTCCCGAAATGCCGCGCACGCTGGCCAATCCGATTCGCCTCGGCTTCGCCGAGCAGCGGATCGCCCATGCCGCGCCGGCGCTCGGCCAGCACACCGACGAGATCCTGGGCGAGATTGGCTTGAGTACGGAAGAGATTTCGGGCCTGCGGTCGAGCGGAGCGGTGCGGTGAGCCCACAGACGACCCCGGACGAACCGCTGCCGCTCGCCGGCCTCACGGTCCTCGACATCAGCTCGTTCATCGCCGCTCCTGCCGCCGCCGCCGCGTTGGGCGATTTTGGCGCCGACGTGATCAAGATCGAACCGCCAGTCGATGGCGACCCGCATCGCAACAGCTTCCGCAACGCCAGCTACCCGCAGAGCGACCGGAACTTCCCGTGGCAACTCGACGGCCGCCACAAACGCTCGCTGGCGCTCGACCTCAAGACCGACGGCGCCCGCACCATCCTAGAGCGTCTGCTGAAGCGCGCCGACGTGATGATCGTGAACTTTCCGCCGCCGGCGCGCGAGCGGCTGCGGCTGCGCTGGGAAGACATCGAGCCGATCAACCCGCGCCTCGTCTACTGCTCGCTCACCGGCTACGGCGAGACCGGTCCCGACCGCGACCGGCCGGGCTTCGACATCACCGCCTATTTCGGCCGCTCCGGCATCCTCGATGCCGCGCGCTACGACGGCGGGCCGCCGGGCGTCTCACTGCCGGCGCAGGGCGATCGCGCCACCGCCATGACCCTGGTCGCGGCGATCCTGATGGGCCTGCGGCGGCGCGACCAGACCGGCAAGGGCGGCTGGGTCGGCACGTCCCTCTACGCCAACGGCGTCTGGGCCAACGGCACCACGGCGGCCGGCGCGCTGATCGGCGCGCAGCTGCCGGTGCGGCCGCCGCCCGACAGACCGCGCAATGCCCTGACCAATCTCTACCGCACGAAGGACGATCGCTGGCTGCAGCTCCTGATGGTTCGCGACGATCGGCTGTGGGCCACCTTCTGCGGCATCATCGAGCGGCCCGACCTGATGGCCGATCCACGCTTCACTGGCCGGCCGGAGCGGCGCGCCCACGCGCAGGAGCTGCACGACCTGCTGGAGCCGGTCTTCGCCGGTCGCCGCTATGCGGACTGGGAGACTCGCCTGTCCGGCACCGGCATTCCCTTCGGGGTGATCGGACGGCTGGCCGACGTGATCGACGACGAGCAGGCCGAACATGCCGGCATCTTCGCCGACACGACCAATCCCGCGATCCCGCGCACCGTCAATACGCCGATCCGCCTGGGCTTCGCGGCGCCGCGCACCGCCGGTCCGCCGCCCGAAGTCGGCCAGCACAATGACGAGGTTCTGCGCGAGACGGGCTTCAGCGAGGCCGAGATCGATGCCCTCAAAAAGTCCGGCGCTTTGGGGTAGGGTGCACGGATGGCCTCACGCTTCCGGACCTACGCCGAGTTCTGGCCTTTCTATCTCCGCGAGCACGCGAAGCCGTCCACGCGGGCGGTGCACTATGTCGGTACCATCGCCTCCGCCCTTCTGCTCGTCTGGGCAATCGCCTCGCAGAACTGGTGGTGGCTGCTGGGCGTTCCCCTGTTCGGCTACGGGCCCGCCTGGTTCGGCCACTTCTTCATCGAGAAGAATCGCCCCGCGACCTTCGAGGCTCCCTTGTGGTCGCTGATCAGCGACTACAGGATGTGCGGTCTCTTCCTCACCGGCCGGCTGGGTGACGAGTTGATGAAGCATCAGGTCCGCGCGCCCTGAATCGGACGATTCCGGCTTCGACTGACCCCTTGCTTCCCCGGGGGGGCGACGCCACATTGCAGGCGAACCCCAAGACCGCTCGAGGACCTATGGAAACGATGCTGCAGGGCGCCGCGCCGCAGGCTGCCCCCGCCGACCTGATCAAGGACAGCGACCAGGCGAAGTTCGCCAAGGACGTGCTCGAGACCTCGCGCACGGTCCCGGTGATCGTCGATTTCTGGGCGCCGTGGTGCGGGCCGTGCAAGACGCTCCAGCCGATGATCGAGAAGGTCGTCAAGGAGGCCAAGGGCGCGGTCAAGCTGGTCAAGATCGACATCGACAAGAACCAGATGCTGGCCCAGCAGCTGCGCATCCAGTCGATCCCGGCCGTCTACGCCTTCTTCGGCGGCCGCCCGGTCGACGGCTTCATGGGCGCTGTCCCCGAGAGCCAGATCAAGGAGTTCGTCGCCCGCCTCATCGAGGCCTCCGGCGGCGCCGCGGGCGATCCGGCCGCCGCGGCGCTGGCCGAGCTGCTCGAGCAGGCCAAGGCCGCGCTCGCGCAGAACGACATGGACACCGCGGCGCAGCTCTACAGCGAAATCCTGGGCCTCGAGCCGACCAATGTCGTCGCCCTGGCCGGCCTCGCCCGCTACCAGGTCTCGCTCGGCGATGTGGAGCAGGCCAGGGAACTTCTCGAGCAGATCCCCGCCAAGGAACGCCACGGCGCCGACGTGGTCGCGGCCCAGGCGGCCATCGACCTCGCCGAAAAAGCCAAGGACGCCGGCCCTGTCGCCGACCTCAAGGCCAAGGCCGAGGCGGACCCCAAGGACTTCCAGGCCCGCCTCGACCTCGCCATGGCCTATTGGGCCGGCAACCAGAAGCAGGAAGCGGTCGACGAGCTGCTCGCCATGATCAAGGCCGACCGCAACTGGAACGAGGCCGCCGCCCGCCAGCAGCTCCTGAAGTTCTTCGAGGCGCTTGGCTTCACGGATCCCATCTCGGTCGACGCTCGCAAGCGCCTGTCGACCATCCTGTTCTCGTGAGCGACCTCCTATGAGTGTCTCCCTATGAGTGCTTTCTTATGACTGATAGGGCGCCCTCCTCGACGAGTCCGGGGCGCAATCCCTTCGAGCCGGGTTTCGAGCAGCTTCCCGAGACGCTGCCGATCTTTCCGCTGTCGGGCGTGCTGCTGCTGCCCGGCGGCAAGCTGCCGCTCAACATCTTCGAGCCGCGCTACCTCGCCATGATTTCCGACGCGCTGGCCGGTTCGCGCATGATCGGCATGGTGCAGCCGGTGCAGCCCGGCGGTTTCGCCGGCGACGGCATGCCGTCGGACGACGGCCGTCCCAAGGTGCACCGGGTCGGGTGCGCCGCGCGCATCACCAATTTCAACGAGACCGAGGACGGACGGCTGATGCTGGTGCTGAGCGGCGTCTGCCGCTTCGACATCGTGCGCGAACTCGATCTCGCGCAGGGGGGCTACCGCCGCGTCTCGTCGGTCTTCTCGCCCTATCGCGCCGACCTCGACCATGCCGAAGACATCGTGGAGCTCGACCGCGACCGGCTGATGGCGGCCTTGGCGGCTTTTTTCCGGGGGCGCCAGCTCTCGACCGACTGGGATGCCGTGAACCAGGCGGCCGACGCCAACCTCGTCACCTCTCTGTCGATGGTGCTGCCGCTCGGCCCCGCTGAAAAGCAGGCCCTGCTGGAAGCCGCCGACAGCACCGCCCGCGCCAGGCTTCTGATCGCCTTCCTCGAGATGAACGCTTTCGGGGACCCCTCGGATACGCCGCCCGGCCGTACGAACTGACGAAGGAGGCCCCCGCTGTTTCAGCGGGTTTCGACCGTCACATGGGCGAGCTCGTGCACCGGCACGAGGCGTTGGCGAATGGTCTCGCCATCGACCTTGCCCGCGACACTTACGATCGCGGCATGCGCGCCGGGACCGATCCGCCAGATATGGAGATCGGTGATGCGCGCATCGCCCGGCCCCTCGACCTGCTCCCGGACCTCCGCCTCGAGATGCGGGTCGCTCGTGTCGAGCAGCACGGCAGAGGTATCGCGCAGGAGGTTCCACGCCCAGATTGCGATCACGATGCCCCCGACGATGCCCATGACGGGATCGAGCCAGACCCATCCGAGGTAACGCCCCGCCACCAGGGCCACGATCGCCAGGACGGAGGTCAGCGCATCGGCCAGGACGTGGACGAATGCCGAGCGGAGGTTGTTGTCGCGGTGCGCGTGATGATGTCCATGTTCGTGGTCATGGTGATGCTCGTGAGCGTGCCCACCCGACAGCAGGAACACGCTCACCACATTGACGACCAGGCCCACGACCGCGACGAGCGTGGCCTCGCCGAAGGCCACCGGTGACGGATCGAAGAGGCGGCCGACCGATTCGACCGCGATCCCCAAGGCGGCCAGCGCCAGCACCAGGGCCGATGCGAAACCCGAAAGATCTCCGACCTTGCCGGTTCCGAACGTGAACCGGCGATTGCCGGCATGCCGCCGCGCGAAAGCATAGGCGCCGGCGGCCACGGCGAGGGCACCGGCATGGGTCGCCATGTGGAAGCCGTCGGCCAGCAGGGCCATCGAATTGAAGACGATGCCGGCGGCGATCTCGCCCACCATCATCAGCGCGGTCAGCCCCACGACCCACAGCGTGCGCCGTGCATTTTCATCGTGCCGCTCGCCGAGGAACACATGATCGTGGCAAAGCGAGTCGATATCCGGCCGCGTGGTCATGGTGTCCCAATCATTTCGCGTAACGGCGGACGATGGCGATCAGATCCTCGGCACCGGCCGCCCGCGCCGCGGCGTCGAGCCCGGGCCGGGCGACATGCTCGCGCACATGGTCCTCGATCAGCTCGCCCATCAGGCCGTTGAGGGCGCCCCGCGCACCCGCGACCTGCTGCAGGACCGCGGAACAGTCGGCCTCCTGCTCGATCGCCTTCTCGATCGCCGCCATTTGCCCGGCAATACGGCGGACCCGCGCGACCAGCTGCGCCTTTGTTTTCTGAAGATGAGACATACTATACCCCCCTATACTAACTCGCCGGTCAGAGAAAGCCCTGGCGAGGCCTCCCGGTGCGGGGACTAGGGGCGTCGTCGGCCTCCGTGCTATACGAGGCGCACAAGAATCAGGGAAAGCACCGCACGATGAGCCCTCCGTCGGACGAACCCGCAGCCCCGCGCCGCGCCGGTGTGGACCCCAAGCTGCTCGAAATCCTCGTCTGCCCTGCGACGCACGCGACGCTGGAGTATGACGCCGCCGCCGGCGAACTGATCAGCCGCAAGGCGGGGCTCGCCTACCCGATCCGCGACGGCATCCCCATCATGCTGGTGAGCGAGGCGCGCCAGATCCGCGACGTGCCATGACCGCCGAATTTCCCAAGGCCGTGCCCGACGGCGGCAGCTATGAATCGAGCACCGCGCCGTGGCCGACCGAGCTGCGTGTCTTCAAGGAGGAAGGCCGGCTCGAGGTCGATTTCTCCGACGGCCACGCCTGCGCACTCTCCGCCGAGTATCTGCGAGTCGAGAGTCCGTCCGCCGAAGTACAGGGTCACGGCCCCAACCAGAAGAAGATCGTCGCCGGCCGTCGCCACGTGAAGATCGCGTCGGTCGAACCGGTCGGCCACTACGCGATCCGCATCGTGTTCGACGACCGCCACGACAGCGGCATCTACAGCTGGGCCTATCTGCGCGAGCTCAGCGAAACACGAACCGAGCGGTGGGCGGCCTACGAAACCGCTCTGGCCCAGCGTGGCCTGAACCGAGACACCTGACGAGCCATCCATGAAGATCATCATTGCCGGCGCCGGGATCGGCGGATTGACCGCAGCCATGTGCCTGCACCGCGCAGGGCACGACGTGCGCGTGTACGAGGCCGTGTCGGAGATGCGACCGCTGGGGGTCGGCATCAACATCCAGGCCGGCGCCGTGCGCATCCTGTGCGGCCTGGGGCTCGAACCCGCTCTCGCCGCCACCGCCATCGAGACGCGCGAACTGCGCTACGCCAACCGCCACGGCCAGACGATCTGGGCCGACCCGCGCGGGCGCCATGCCGGCCTGCCATGGCCGCAATTCTCCATTCATCGCGGCGAGTTGCAGATGATCCTGGTGCACGCGGCACAGGAGATGCTGGGCGCCGACCGGATCCGGTTGGGCCGGCGCATCGCCGACTTCGCCCAGGCCGGGGCCAAGGTCACCGCGCGCTTTGCCGACCGCGAGGGCGCCATCGTCGAGGAAGTCACGGCGGACCTGCTGATCGGTGCCGACGGCATCCACTCGGCGCTCCGCGCGTTCTACTATCCGAACGAGGGTCCGCCGAAGTGGCAGGGCATCCTGATGTGGCGCGGCGTCACCGTCGGCAAGCCCTTCCTGGGGGGCAACACGATGGTGCAGGCGGGCCATCACAACCAGAAATTCGTCTGCTATCCGATCAGCCGCGCCCATGCCGAACGCGGCGAAGCGCTGATCAACTGGATCTGCGACCTCCACATGGGCGACGGCGCGCTGCCCTCGCGCGAGGACTGGAACAAGCGGGGCCGGCTCGAGGATTTCCTGCCGCGCTTCGCCGACTGGAATTTCGGCTGGCTCGACGTGCCGGAAGTCATCCGCACCGCGCATACGATCCTGGAATTCCCCATGGTCGATCGCGATCCGCTGCCGCGCTGGAGCCATGGCCGCATCACGCTGCTGGGCGATGCGGCCCATCCGATGTATCCGATCGGTTCGAACGGCGCCTCGCAGGCGATCCTCGACGGCGAGGCAATCACGCAGGAGCTGGCCGTCGGCGACGATCCCGAGGTCGCGCTCAAGCGCTACGAGGAGCGGCGCCTGCCGCCGACCGCGCGCATCGTCGAGAGCAACCGGCGCAAGGGCATCGACGTCATGCTCGACATCGTCGAACAGCGCGCGCCGCAGGGCTTCAGCAATGTCGAAAGCGTGCTACCGGCGGACGAACTCGAAAAGATCGTCGGCGACTACAAGAAGCTGGTCACGCAGGATCGCGAGACGCTCCTGAAACTGGCAGGCGCCTCGACATGAGGCGCACAAAAGAAAACCGGCCCCTCTCGGGACCGGCCATGGTGGCGTTTTAGTCCGACCATCACATCGCCGGCACCACCGAGAGAAAATATGCCAGAGTGCGATGACAAAATTATGGCTGTGACACAGGCAATTCCTCCCGTTCCCGGCGGGACTACCGCGTATCAGTCAAAGGTCCCTCACTGCGTTCGGGATGACACCGTTTTCTGCGTCGACGCACTGCGCCAAGTTCAGCAACATTGTCATCCCGAACGCAGTGAGGGACCTTTCGCTTTCCTCGACGTGCCAACTGTCCCGGCCACTCAGGCCACATGCGATAGCCCTGTCGTTTCCCGGAGGCCGCGCGTTTGAGTCTCGCCCGCGCCATTGCGACGGTCGGCGGCTTCACGCTGCTCAGCCGCATCGTGGGCTTCGCGCGCGACATCGTCCTGTCGGCGGTGCTGGGCTCCGGCGCCGTGGCGGATGCTTTTTTCGTTGCCTTCAAGCTTCCCAACTTCTTCCGCCGCCTGTTCGCCGAAGGCGCCTTCTCGGCTGCCTTCGTGCCGTTGTTCGCGCGGGAACTGCAGGGCGGCGGTCGTGCCGAGGCAATGGCCTTCGCCCGCCAGGCCCAGGCGGCGCTGCTGCTGGTGCTGATCCCCTTCACCGCGCTGCTGATTCTGGCGATGCCCTGGGTGATGGCCCTGCTGGCGCCCGGCATGCGCGACGACCTGCCGACCTTCGCCATGGCCGTCGAGTTCGGCCGCATCGCCTTTCCCTATCTGCTGTTCATCTCGCTCACCTCGCTCTATGGCGGCGTGCTGAACAGCATCGACCGCTTCGCCCATGTCGCGGCGACGCCGGTGCTGCTCAACCTCACCCTGATTGCTGCCGTCCTGGGTCTGACGCCACTGCTGCCCAACGCGGGCTATGCCGCCTCGATCGGCGTGGCGATCGCGGGCGTCCTGCAATGGATCTGGCTGCTGGTCGCCTGCGCCCGCGACGAGGTCCGCATGGCGTTGGTGCGGCCGCGCTGGACACCGCGGGTGGCGCGTCTGGTGAAACTCGCGACGCCGGTCGCGATCGGCGGCGGCGCGCAGCAGATCAGCGTCGTGCTCGACGTGGTCTGGGCCTCGCTGCTTCCGGTCGGCACGATCTCTGCGCTCTACTATGCCGACCGCATTGCCCAGCTGCCGCTCGGCGTCGTCGGAATCGCCATCGGCACGGCGCTGCTGCCGCTGCTGGCGCGCGAGCTGCGTGCCGGCAACACGCAATCGGCCATGACCAACCAGAACCGCGCCCTCGAGTTCGGCCTGCTGTTCAGCCTGCCGGCCGCGGTGGCCTTGTGGCTGCTGGCCGATCCGATCATTCGCGTACTGTTCGAGCGCGGTCGCTTCCTGCCCGCCGATACGCTGCGCAGCGCGAGCGCCCTGGCGGCCTTCGCCATCGGGCTCCCGGCCTTCGTGCTGGTCAAGGCCCTGGCGCCCGGCTTCTTCGCCCGCGAAGACACGCGTACGCCGCTCTACATCGCGCTCGCGGCGATCTCGGCCAACATCCTGTTGAACCTCTGCTTCCTGTTCGCGACCACGCTCGACCTGGTCGGCATTGCGCTCGCCTCCTCGCTGTCGGGCTGGCTGAACGCGGCGCTGCTGGCGGCGGTACTGCGCCGGCGCGCGCAGTGGGTGCCGGATGGGCGGTTGATCTCGCGCGGGATCCGTATCGTCGGCGCGACTGCGGGCATGGGACTGGTGCTGTGGCTCGGGCTCCTGTGGCTGGCCACGCCGCTGTCGCGCGCCGACATCGAAGGCGGCGTGGCGCTGGCCGGAATCTGCCTGCTGGGCATCGCGGCCTATGCCCTGGTGGGCGCCGCGCTGGGCGTGGTGAGGCTCTCGGAGCTGCGCTACGTGATGCGCCGCCAGCCCGGTCTCAGGTCAGCCGACCCAGGCGAACAACCGTGACGCCGGGCCGCAACGGCCGGCTCGACGAGGGCATGACCAGAACGCAGTTGTCGTAGGGCGTCGTCACCGGCTCGTCGTCGTCGTGGCCGAGCACGGTCCCCGCCTTGGCGATCACGTCCTGGCCCTCGAAGCGCTGCGCCGGCGTGAAGTTGCCGCGCTTGGTGGCGACCGCATGCGTCACCTCAACGACGCGCTGCTTCGCCGGCGTCGGCTGGCGCCACCCCGCGGGCAGATCAGCCTTTTCCAGGATACCCGCCTCCACGAGGAAGCGGGCCGTCACGTCCTTGGCGACGACGACCGAGGAGGCACGCCAGTGCTGGCCGGTCTCGATCAGCAGCGCGTTCTTGGGGCTCTTCGGATCGCCGAAGCCGCCATAGTCGCGCATGCGCATGCCGGCGGCGTGGCCGGCGTCGCGCACGATGTCGACCGGCGTGCCGATTTTCATGGCCAGGGCGACGCCCTTGTCGAGCGGACCCGACAACATCAGCGGCACGCAATCGTCATGCATGGAGTGTAGATCGAGCAGGAAGTCGGCGCGTTCGACGAACGGCTTCAGCACCTGCGCGCGCTTCGTCTCCACAGTGGTTGCGAGCTCGTCGACGCGGCCCCAGACGCGGTTGAAATCCTCGTCGACCAGGCGCGACTTGAACGGCGCCTTGGGATCGAACGAGTGATAGGCCTCGATGTTGTTGAAGGACAGGATCAGCGTGCCCTTGCGCGGCTTCACCTTCGCGGCCAGCAGCGCGTCGACCACGATGGCGCCGGACACTTCATTGCCGTGCGTCAGCGACGCCACCATCACCGTCGGGCCCGGCGTGCCGCTCTCCAGAACGTGGATATAGGGCGCGGCGCCCTTCTCCCACTTGCGCAGGTCGGGGAAGGCGAACTCGATCGGCGGTGTATCGGACATGTCTGTGACCATCGGCAGGTTGCACCGTTCCTTCGCATGCTAGTTTATCCCGGACAAGGAGAAGCAAATGGCGCGTAGCCGGTATCGCTGGTTCATCGTCTTCCTGCTGTTTGCGATCACCGTCGTGAACTACATCGACCGGGCGGCGCTCTCCTATGCGATTCCCATGATCCAGCGGGATCTCGGCCTGTCGCCGGCAGCCACCGGCGCCATCCTCGGTGCATTCGGCCTGGGCTACGCCGTCACCACCCTGATCGGCGGCTTCGCCGTGGACCGCTACGGCGCCCGGCTGGTGCTCACGATCGCCGCCGTACTGTGGAGCCTGTCGATCGGCGCAACGGCGCTCGCGACCAGCGTCACCATCCTCTATGCAGCCCGTGTGCTGCTGGGCCTTTCGGAAGGCCCCAACTTCCCCGCCCTGACCGGCGCGGTCAGCCACTGGCTGTCGCCGCACGAGCGGGCGACGGCGCTGGCCAATGCGTTGCTGGCGGTGCCGCTGGCCCTGGCGATCGGCGGACCGCTGGTGACGGTGCTTCTCGGCTGGCTCGACTGGCGGCTCACCTTCACGGTGCTGTTCGTGCTGTCGGCCGCCTGGATTCCGCTGTGGTATTTCTGCTTCCGGGACGACCCGACGCAATCGCGCTTCGTGAACAAGGCGGAGCTCGCCCATATCCGCAAGGTCGATCCCGGCGTCACCGCGGCGCCGCACACGGTGCTGAAGTCCTGGCCCGAGCCCGGCGCCTTGAAGGCGCTGCTGACCAACCGCACGCTGCTCGCCAACACCTGGGCCTTCTTCGTCTTCGGCTATTTCCTGTTCTTCTTCATGAGCTGGCTGCCGAGCTACCTGGAGCGCAAATACGGGTTGAACCTCGCGTCCGTCGGGCTGTTCTCGATCCTGCCCTGGCTGTCCGCCGCTATCCTGCTGTGGGCCATGGGCCGCTGGTCGGACCATCTGCTCAAGACCACCGGCAGCATGCGCATCGCGCGCTCCTGGCTGATCGCCGGCAGCCAGTTCGTCGCCGCCCTCGCCGTCATACCGGTGGCGCTCACCGACAACCTCACCGTCGCAATCGCCGGCATCACCGTGGCGGTGGCGGCCTCGATGGGCGCCAACGCCGCCTACTATGCGGTCAACGTCGACATCGCGCCGCAGCGCGCCGCGACGGCGCTCGGCATCATGGACTTCGCCTTCGCCATCGCGGGCTTCCTGGCGCCCGCCATCACCGGCTGGGTGCTGAACCTGCGCGGCTCCTTCGCCGACGGCTTCCTGCTGATGACCGCCCTTGCACTTTCGTCCGTTGTGGTCGTCCTGCTGTTCCACCATCCCGACCGCGACCGCGCGCCCCGCCGTGACACCGCCTGACGATCAGCCGTCGAGGTACCAGTTTGCGAGATCCCAGGTGTTGTTGTCCCAGCCGCTGATCTCGGCGACCAGGGCGTTGTTGGCGGCGACGGCGCTCGGTCGCGCCACCAGCGGAATGGTGACCTGGTTGTTCACGACGAGTTCGTTCAGGCGGATCAGCATCGCCGCGCGTTTCACCGGGTCGAGCTCCACCTGCGCCGCCTTGTGGGTGTCGTCGTATTCCTGGTTCTGCCAGCGCGTGACGTTGCGGCCCTGCCACTTGTTTTCCTTGGTCGCTGCCTCCCAGGAGCAGAACTGGCGCAGAAAGACCTCGGGATCGGGCGCGTTCATGCCGTTGCTGTACTCCTGCAGATCTGCATAGAACTTCGTGTAGGTGTCGGGGTTAGCGACGTCCGACGAAAAGAACACCGACGCCGTCACCGACTTCAGGTCCATCTCGATGCCCGCCTTCTGGCAGGCCTGCTTGACGATCTGCTGCGTCTTCTGGCGCGGCTGGTTGATCGAGGTCTGGTAGACGAACTTCAGACGCTTGCCGTCCTTGCCGCGGATGCCGTCGGCGCCGCGCACCCATCCCGCCTTGTCGAGCAGGGCATTGGCCTTGTCGATGTTGAACTCATACTTCGTCGTCTTCGAGCGGAATCGTTCCGGGTTGTTGATGTAGTTGGCGGTTGCGATCCCGATCCGCCCGTAGATGTGTTTCTCGAGCGAATCCTTGTCGATCAGAAGCGCGATGGCCTGGCGCACCGCCGGGTCCGACAGGGTCGGATGCTTCGTCTTCAGGCTGGAGCGCTCGCCGTCGACCTCGGTCCAGGGATCGGTGTTGTTCAGCTGCATATGCTCGATGCCACCGCCATGGGTGATGAGCACGCGTCCCTTGCCACCCTTCTCCAGGCGCACGAGAATCTCGTCCTCGACCTGCATGTTCCAGGCGAAGTGGTATTCACCGGTCTGCAGCACCGCGCGTGCCGCCGAGACGGCATCGCCGCCGCCCTTCATCTCGATCGCGTCGAAATACGGCCGGTTCGGCACGTGATAGTCGAGGTTGATCTCGCCCGTGACCAGATCGCCCGGCTTGAAGTCCTTGAACTTGTAAGGGCCGGTCCCGACGGGCTTGAGATTGGTCGGGGCGTCGCGTGACCTGGCGCCGATGTAGTCGCCGAACAGGTGCCTGGGGATGATGCCGCCTGCCCAGCCGACGAAGGTGTCGGCCCAGAAGGGCGTGGGCTGCTTGAACTTCACGACGACGGAGAAGTCGTCGATCTTCTCGACCTCGACATCCTTGTACGAGCCGCTGCTCACTGTCGCCGTCGCGGGATCCCGGGAGTACGCCCAGGTGAAGACGACGTCGTCGGCGGTGAAGGGCTTGCCGTCATGCCACTTCACGCCTTGCTTCATTTTCCAGGTCACCGACTTGCCGTCGGCGGCGATCGAGCCGTCCTCACGGCTGGGGATCGACGCGGCGAGCTTGGGGCGGAGGTTGCCGTCGCGATCCCATGCGGCCAATGGCTCGTAGAACAGGCGCGAGGCGTCCTGGTCCTTGGTGCCGACGGCAAAGTGCGGATTGAGGAGGGTCGGGCCCTGCCACCACAGGACCTTCAGCAGGCCGCCGCCACCCCGCTTGGTCGGTTTGTAGATCGGTGTCGATTGCGCCATCGCCACGCCTGAGAAGGTGAGGAGCTGGGTCGCCAGCGGCGCTGTGAGTCCCACCGCCGCCATCCGTTTCACGAAGGCGCGTCGGGACAGCCCGCCCGCCTTCACTTTTTCGATGAGACCACGCAAGCCACGCTCGTCCATTGGATGCCTCCAATCAGAGTGTCGAAGCCGCTTCCTGACGCTCCTGCCATCTTGCAAGATGCGTGCAAGCCGATGGGAACAGCCGGGACCCGCGCCGTCAATGCCGTCGCCTTGATTAGCGGGGCGACCTGCGCGATACCCGCCCGCCCCTGACCTTCCACCGGCGGGGTGCGCGGAGGTCCAAACCCCGCGCCATCGACCTGACCCGGAGTCCACATCCATGACCGACACGACGACTGGCGCCACCGCGGCGCCCAACCCCCATCTCGCCCCCTACGAAGCGCGCGGCCTCAAGGGCCGGATCCTCTCCGGGGTGCAACCGACCGGCAATCTGCATCTCGGCAACTATCTCGGCGCGATCCGCAACTTCGCGCGCCTGCAGGACGACTACGAGTGCCTGTACTGCGTGGTCGACCAGCACGCGATCACCGTGCCACAGGACCCCAGGATGCTGGCGTCCCAGACGCGCGAGATCGCCTCGGCCTTCCTCGCCGCCGGCGTCGACGGCACCAAGCAGATCGTCTTCAACCAGTCGATGGTGCCCGAGCACGCGCAGCTCGCCTGGATCTTCAATTGCGTCGCCCGCATGGGCTGGATGAGCCGCATGACGCAGTTCAAGGAGAAGGCCGGCAAGGACCGCGAAAACGTCTCGCTCGGCCTGTTCGTCTATCCGGCGCTGATGGCCGCCGACATCCTGATCTACAAGGCCACGCACGTGCCGGTCGGCGAGGACCAGAAGCAGCATCTCGAGCTGACGCGCGACATCGCCATCAAGTTCAACAACGACTTCGGCCAGCCCGACTTCTTCCCGATCACCGAGCCGCTGATTTTTGGCGCGGCAACTCGAGTCATGAGTCTGCGTGACGGCACCAAGAAGATGAGCAAGTCCGATCCGTCGGATTACTCGCGCATCAACCTCACCGACGACGCCGACGCGATTGCCCAGAAGATCCGTCGCGCCAAGACCGACCCGCTGCCGATGCCCGACACGCTGGAAGATGCCGAGAAGCGGCCGGACGCCGACAATCTGCTGGGCATCTACGCCGCCCTCGCCGACCAGGAAAAGGACGCCATCGTCGCCCATTTCGCGGGTAAGCAGTTCTCCGAGTTCAAGACGGCGCTGACCGAGCTTGCGGTCGCCAAGCTCGGCCCGATCGGCGCGGAGATGCAGCGGCTGATGAAGGACCCCGGCCACGTCGACGGCGTGCTGCACAGCGGCGCCCGGCGCGCCCGCGCCATCGCGGCGCCGATCCTCGACGAGGTCTACCGGGCGGTGGGCTTCCTGCGGCCTTAGGCGTCAGCCTTCCATGCGCGTGAGGGCCCACTTCACCGTGGTGCCCTCCGCGGGAACCTGGCCGACCAGCACGATCTGCTCGGTGCGGCGCACGCGACCTTGCTCTCCGAGATAGATGCTCTCGGCGAGACCGATACCGGCACCGGTCGCGCGCAGCCGCCAGCCGCGGCCGCTCGGCAGCCTCATCAGCACGGCCTGCCCGCTCTGCGCCAGCGTGGCCTTCACCGTCGGATGGAGGTGGAAACGCACGATGTAGCGCTGGTCCGGCACGGTGACCGGCCGGCCGTCATAGCCCAGGAACGAATCCTCGCCGCGCAGGTCGCCGCCATCGGGCGACAGCCACAGGCGCCTGCGGTGAATGATGCCATAGAGCGAGCGGTAACCGTCGTGGCACATGTCGAGCCACTGGGCGCCCGCATCGTCGGCGCGGTCGATCAGCACGTTGCCGGCGCGATACTCGAGCGCACCGTGATTGGTGATCTCGGTCGAGTTGACATCGTCGACCACCGCCGTCGAGTGCGCCGCCGTGAAACGCATGAAGTGCTGCCAGTCGCGCGGCGCCCCCGGATAGGTGCCGCAGTTCACGATCAGACGCTCGTGCGCGGCGCTCATCTCGAAGCTCAGGGTGCCCGCATGGGCAATGCCGTCCATGCCGCGGCCCGGTGGGCTGCCGGCATCGGCGATCACCAGCGACGTTCCGGCGGCGAGGCGCTGGAAGCCGCTCGCCAGCGCCATCGTCGGTGCGACTTCGCCCGAACCGGTGCGCGCCAGCACGAGATCGATCAGGCGGCGATCGCCCTCCCAGGTGCCGTTGAACAGCGCCAGCCCGCCGTCGCCATGGCGGAAGAAGCGCAGCATCGGCGCCATGCGGTCGATCGCGGCGACCAGTTCGGCCGGCGCGCGGCGTTCGGCTGAGACGAGGGCCGCGCGCACGTCGATCAGGTGGCGCAGCACGGTGAGCTGAAGGTGCGGCGCGCGCTCCGACACGATGCCGTCATGCAGCACGTAGCGCTTCACGAACTTCGAGAGCCGGGCCAGCGTCTGCTCGAGGCTCTTCTCGAAGTGCTTGCCATCGCGGATGAAGGCGAGGTCGGCGAAGATCAGTGCCTTGTACACGGCGACGGCTTCGTGGCCGACCATGCCGTGGCGCGCGACGCGCCGCAGATGCATGCGTTGCCGTCCGAGCGAGAAGACGAAACGGGCCGAGAAGCCGGCATCGGCCGCCACGGCCATCCATTCATAGTGCCGGATCCACGACACGATGCGGGCCGCCAGCACGTCCCGTTTCCATGTCACCGGCGACCAGCGCCACTCCCGGTTGGTCCAGTCGTCGACCAGCCGTGCCGCAAGCATCGCGCCGTGCGGATCGCCGTTGTCGCGCAGATCGGGCAGCCAGCCGAACCCGTTCAGCGCGTCGAGCCAGAGCGGCGCGGTACCGGCGCGTTGCCACGGCGGATCGTCCGAATCGGGGAGCACCGTGCCGACGCTGCCGCAGGCCGCGTACTCACCGGCCAGCAACAGGCGTTGCCCCATCACCGAATCGCCCGGCCAGGAATCGGCCGCCACAGCGAAGAAACTGCGCGGCGTGCCATACCCGAGAGTGAGGGAATAGAGAGACGAGCCGAGAAGCCAGCGGCCGAACGGGCGGCGCTCTTCTTTTGCCGCCGCGGACGGGCGTGTCGGAACCGAACGGATCGGCCGGGCACCGGAAACCAAAGGTTCCCCGGGCCGTCTAGTGTCAGCGACCAACGTCATCTTTTCGTTCTTTGGCCCGGGAGGCTCGAGCGGCCGGGCGTTGGAGGGGTCTGGTTATTTTAACCCAGTCGGTGCCTTCTGGCGATGGCTGGATGGGCGGCTGGATGGGCGGCTGGATGGGCGGTTGGATGGGCGGCTGGATGGGCGGCTGGGGTGGGCCTTGAACGCCGGCTCCCTGCACCCCAGATTCATTCCAAGGGAAGGCCCGAACGGGGTTCCCGGCCACTCGCTCCACGGAGGGGGGTTATATGAGTCGCGTATCGATGTTCAATTCGCCCTTGTTATTGGGCTTCGACCAGCTTGAGCGCACGCTCGACCGACTGGCCAAGAACGCCGAGGGTTACCCTCCGTACAATATCGAGCGGATCGGCGAAAACGGGCTTCGGATTACACTGGCGGTAGCCGGTTTCACGAGCGACGGCCTTGTGATCGAGCTCGTCGAGAACCAGCTTACGGTCCGCGGCAAGCAGGCCGACGAAGGCGACAGGGTCTATCTCCACCGCGGCATCGCGGCCCGCCAGTTCCAGCGCGCGTTCATGCTTGCCGACGGCATCGAAGTGACCGGCGCCCGCCTCGACAACGGGCTGTTGGCAATCGACCTGATGCGACCGGTGCTCGAGCCCCGCATTCGAACCATCCGCATCGACGCCGGCGGCCCGGACGGCGGCGCCGACCAAACGATCGATATCACCGCGCGTCGCAGCCGCTGAGGCGGAACGCGTTGACGCTGCCAAGGAGGTAGCCATGGAAAACAATGTCGTGCTGTTCACCCCCCTCGCCGAGGAGGCCTTTCTCAGCCTCGGCGCCGAGCACATCGCCTACGTGAAGGCGATCAGCATGCCGGATGGCGCCCATGCCATCGGCATATTCTCGGCCGACGGCAAGCCGATGGCCTCGGCACCGTCGATCGAGATCGCCCAGGCGCTGATCCGCCAGCACGAGCTCGAGCCCGCGCTGGTGCATTGACGAATTCGAAAAAAAGGCGGTTCAGGCGGCGCTTTGCGCCTGGACCGTCTCGATGAGCAGCGCGTAAAGCGCCTCGGCATTGTCCGTCGCCCGCAGTTTCTCGACGAGACTGCGATCGCGGAGCAGGCGCGAGACGCGGGCCAGCGCCTTTAGATGATCGGCGCCGGCGCCCTCGGGCGTCACGAGCAGAAATACGATGTCCACGGGTCGCTCGTCGATCGCGTCGAAGTCGACGGGATTGGCCATGCGGGCGAACAGCCCCAGGGGCTTCACCATGCTCGCCAGCCGGCCGTGCGGAATCGCGATGCCGCCGCCGATGCCGGTCGATCCCAGGCGCTCCCTCTCGAGCAGACGGTCGAACAGCTTGCGCTCGTCGACGTTGAAGAGACCGGAGGCCCGGCTGGCAAGTTCCGCCAGCAACGCCTTCTTCCCGGTCGCCTTGGCGCTTGCCAGAACGGCTTCCGGACCGGTCAGAAAATCGGCGATTTCCACAATGTCACCAATGGGTTAGCGGGCGCGAACTTCGGTCGCCCGGCACAGGGTGCGCCCCTATAGGCGCGTCCCCCGGTCGGGTCAAGCCATGGTTCGGAAGCACTCTGCGGCCCGCGGTTTCGTTCGCATCAGTCGGCCGGGCCGGTCATCGCCTGGGCGGCGAGGGCAGCATTCGACAGGACCGACGGCAACTGGCGGCTCATGCCCAGTCGGCCCAGGCGACGACGTTCGGCCGACGAAGGAATGCGCATGGCCTCGCGGTACTTGGCGACGGTGCGTCGCGCGATCTCGATGCCCTCGCCCTTCAGCAGGTCGACGATCCGGTCGTCGCTGAGCGGCTGGTGGGAATTCTCGCCGCCGACGAGGAGGCGGATGCGGGACCGCACCGATTCCGAAGAGACGACGACACCCGGCGTGCGCGCCGGCAGTGCCGAGGTGAAGAAGTACTTCAGCTCGAAGATGCCGCGCGGCGTGTTGATGTACTTGTTCGAGGTGACGCGGCTGACCGTGCTCTCGTGCAGCTCGGTGGCGATGGCGATGTCGCGCAGGACAAGCGGCTTCAGCGCGCTGACGCCGTGACGGAAGAACCCCTCCTGCTGGCGCACGATCTCGCGTGCCACCTTGAGGATCGTGGTGGCGCGCTGTTCCAGCGTCTTGACCAGCCAGTTGGCCGACTGGAACCGCTCGGCGACGAAGTCGCGGTCGGGCTTGGCGCGCGTACCCTTCATCAGCGTGGCGTGATAGTTGCGGTCGACGAGGACTTTCGGCAGCGCATCGGTGTTGAGTTCGATGTGCCAGCCATCTTCGCCGGTTTCCGGATCCTTGGCCGGCGTCAGATAGAGATCGGGTTGCACCGGCTGGATCGGCTCGAAGTCGAAGGCCTGCCCGGGACGGGGATCGAGCGTGCGCAGCTCGGAAAGCATGTCGCGCAGATCCTCGTCATCGACGCCGCAGCGGCGGCGGAGCTGACCAAGTTCGCCAGCAGCCACGAGATCGAGATTGTCGAGCAGGGCCTTCATCGCCGGGTCGAGGCGGTTGCGCTCGGCAAGCTGGGCGCCCAGACACTCGGCCACGGTGCGTGAAAACAGCCCGGCCGGCTCCATCTGGCGCAGACGCGCCCAGATCCTTTCGACGATTGCGATGTCGGTCGCGACCGCTTCGGCCACGGCGGCCGGGTCGAGGCGGCAGTACCCGGCTTCGTCGAGACCTTCGGCGATCTTCAGCGCGATGCGGCGCTCGGTCGTGTCCTCGAACAGGATCTCCAGTTGCTGGAGCACGTGGACCGCCATGGACCGCGGACGCTCAGCCACGAAATCCAGGGCATCGGGTGCATCCTCGCGCTGGCCGACACGGCTCGCGGCGGCGTCACCGCCTCGATCGGCATGTTCGCGGGTCCAGCGGTCGTCTGCTTCGGCAAGGGCCGGCGCCGCCGCGGCCAGAGCGTCGGCCGTGTCACGTGGGGTTTCGAGGGCGGGAGCTTCGTATTCGGCTATCGGGCCCTCATCCGAGGCTCCCTCCGACAGCAAAGGGTTCTTTTCCAATTCCTGTTGAATGAAAGCAGCCAGCTCGAGGTGGGAAAACTGCAGCAGCTTGATGGCTTGCTGAAGCTGTGGCGTCATCGCCAAGGTCTGGCGTGACGCGAGGATTAAACTCGGACCGATACGCATGGCACCCCACCCCGAAGGTCGTTGAACCTCCCCGAAGAGCAATTTAACGCAAAATTCGTGCCAATGTCAGTGGGGCGAAGCGCTCAGTGCGCAAAAATATCCGCTTCGGGCCAGCCCGCGAGGTCCAAACGCGCGCGGGTGGGCAAGAACTGGAAGGCGGCATCCGCCAGTTCCCGGCGGCCTTCACGCTCCAGGAGCAGGTCCAGCTTGGCCCTGAGCGCGTGCAAATGCAGAACGTCCGAAGCGGCGTAGGCAAGTTGCTCCTCGGTGAGGCTGTCGGCGCCCCAGTCGGAAGTCTGCTGCTGCTTGGACAGATCGACACCGAGCAGCTCCCGGCACAGTTCCTTCAGCCCGAAACGATCGGTGAAGGTGCGCGTCAGGCGGGCTGCAATCTTGGTGCAGTAGACCGGTTCGCAACGGACACCGAGGGCGTGCTCGAGCACGGCGATGTCGAAACGGCCGAAATGAAAGAGCTTCAGGACCTTCGGATCGGCGATCAGCGCGGCGAGCCGCGGCGCCTTGGCCGCGCCTTTGGCGGAGCCACGGGGAATCTGGACCAGGTGAGCATTGCCGTCGCCGGCCGAGAGCTGAACCAGGCAGAGCCGGTCGCGATGGGGGTTGAGACCCATGGTCTCGGTGTCGATGGCCACGACGGGCCCAAACGACACATCCGCGGGAAGATCGCCGCGGTGAAGGCTTATCGCCATTTGTTAGCTACTCCGACTGACCTGCATGGTGCCCAGGAGAAGACTCGAACTTCCACGCCTCGCGGCGCTAGTACCTGAAACTAGTGCGTCTACCAATTCCGCCACCTGGGCACGGCATGCGGTCTAGTGCGGGCGCTGAGTTAGGGCGGTGCGGCGGCGATGTCAACCGGGGTAGACATTTGCGCGACATCGCGCGCGCGCTTCGCCCTTGAACCTTCATGGCTTTGGGCTATAGGCAGCAGCCATGAGCATCAAGCAAGTCACGGTCTTTGGCGGCAGCGGCTTCGTCGGCCGCGCCATCGTGCGGGCACTGGCGCAGGAGGGCTTCCAGATCAGGGTCGCCTGCCGGCGCATCGAGCTGGCGGAGCGGATCAAGACCGCGGGCGATGTCGGCCAGATCACGCTCATGCGGACCAATCTGCGCAATCCCGCGTCCGTGGCGGCGGCCATCGCCGGCAGCCAGGCCGTGGTGAATGCCTCGGGCATCGCCTTCCAACGCGGCCGCCAGAGCTACCATACCGTCCATGTCGTGGGCGCCCGGGCGATCGCTGACGCCGCAACCGCCGCCGGCGTGCAGCGCCTCGTGCACATGTCGGGCATCGGCGCGGACCAGCGCAATTCGACGAACAAGTACATCCGCTCCAAGGTCGACGCCGAGGATGCGATCGTCGCGGGCTTCGCGAACGCCACGATCCTTCGCCCGAGCGTGATTTTCGGACCCGAGGACGTGATGTTCAACCGCATGGCCCAGATCGCCCGCCAGGCGCCGTTCCTGCCCGTCGTGGGCGACGGCTCGGCCAAGGTCCAGCCGGTCTATGTCGGCGATGTCGGCAGCGCCGTGGTGGCCGTGCTGGAGCGGCCGGACACGGCCAAGACGGTGTTCGAGCTGGGCGGCCCGCGCGTCTACACCTATCGCGAGATCGCCGCCCTCGTGTTGCGCGAGATCGACCGCCACAAGCGGATCGTCGGCATCCCGGCCGGCCTGATGAAGATCGCGGGCTTCTTCGCCGAGTTCCTGCCGGTGCCGCCGCTGACTCATGACCAGGTCGACCTGCTGGTGACCGACAATATCGCCCGCCCCGGCGCCCCCGGTCTCGCCGCCCTCGGCATCGAGCCGACCGCCGCCGAGGCCATCCTGCCGATGTATCTCGACCGCTATCGCGTCGGCGGCCGCTACAACCTGCACGCTCCAGCCTAGGCGACGCAATCACGGCGTCATCGAACGGCGCCTAAGCTTGCTCAGAAAAAATAGTCCGTATTGTGTACTATTTGATGTTTCCGTCATTCTCCTGGCGGAGATATGTAAACCACGCGCGTGAGCTGAACCAAAAATAGGTCATTACTATTGACTAAAGACGAGACTCATGGTCTACCGGCACCAGCAACGCAGCAAAGGCGTGATCGGTGCGCTTCTTGCGTAATAAAATTTCACAATTATCCGAGGAGGCCGGGGATGGCCGAGAGGATGCTGAAGTTCGTCGGAACGCCGCAAGCCATGCCCGACAAGCGGCCGGCAGCCGAGCGCCGTCGCGACTTCGATGAAATCTATCAGAGCTACGCCAAGGACAAGGCAGCCGAGCAGGCCGCCCGCTGCTCGCAATGCGGCGTGCCCTTCTGTCAGGTCCATTGCCCGCTGCACAACAACATCCCCGACTGGCTGAAGCTCACGGCCGAAGGCCGGCTCGACGAAGCCTACGAACTCTCCTCCGCGACCAACAACTTCCCGGAGATCTGCGGCCGCATCTGCCCGCAGGACCGGCTCTGCGAAGGCAATTGCGTCATCGAGAAGGGATTCGAAGCGGTCACGATCGGTTCGGTCGAGAAGTACATCACCGACACCGCCTGGCAGCGCGGCTGGGTGAAGCCGATCCAGCCACGGCGCGAGCGGCCCGAGAGCATCGGCATCGTCGGCGCCGGCCCTGCCGGCCTCGCCGCCGCCGAGCAGCTGCGCCGCAAGGGCTATCAGGTCGCGATCTACGATCGCTACGACCGTGTCGGCGGCCTGCTGATCTACGGCATCCCGAACTTCAAGCTCGAGAAGGAGATCGTGCAGCGCCGCGAAAAGCTGCTGCGCGACTCGAAGGTCACCTTCCACCTGAACTGCGAAGTCGGCCGCGACGTCACACTTGAAGAGCTGCGCGCCCGCCATGGCGCCGTGCTGATCGCCACCGGCGTCTACAAGGCGCGCGACATCGCCGCCCCCGGCGTCGGCCTGTCCGGCATTGCGCCGGCGCTCGACTTCCTGACCGCGTCCAACCGCCAGGGCTTGGGCGACACGGTCGCCGAGTTCGAGTCCGGGGTGTTGAACGCGGCCGGCAAGAACGTCGTTGTAATAGGCGGCGGCGACACGGCGATGGATTGCGTGCGCACCGCCGTGCGCCAGGGCGCGCGTTCGGTGAAGTGCCTCTATCGCCGCGACCGCACCAACATGCCGGGCTCGCAACGCGAGGTGAAGCACGCCGAAGAGGAAGGCGTGGAGTTCGTGTGGCTGGTCGCGCCGCAGGCTTTCCTCGGCAAGGAGACCGTGCGCCACGTCCGCACCGTGCGCATCCATCTCGGCATGCCCGATGCCTCGGGCCGCCAGACGCCACAGGAAATTCCCAACAGCCACGTCAACATCGAGGCCGACCTCGTGCTGATGGCGCTGGGCTTCGACCCCGAGGACCTGCCGGCTGCGATGGCTGCGCCCGATCTCGGCGTCACCGGATGGAATACGCTCAAGATCGACTGGAAGAGCATGATGACCAGCCTCGACGGCGTGTTCGCCGCCGGCGACATCGTGCGCGGCGCCTCGCTGGTCGTATGGGCGGTGCGCGACGGTCGCGACGCCGCCGAGCGCATCCATACCCATCTCGCCGGCAAGGCGCTGGCCGCCGCGCGGATCGCTGCGGAGTAGACGATGCTGAAGGTCTACGACTTCACCGGGTCGGGCAACGGCTACAAGGTCTGGCTGCTGATGTCGCAGCTGGGCGTGCCATTCGAGCGCATCGAGTGCGACATCCTGAAGGGCGAGACGCGCACGCCCGAGTTCCTGGAGAAGAACCCGAACGGCCGCATCCCGACGCTCGAGCTCGAGGACGGCACGTTCCTCTTCGAGTCGGGCGCGATCCTCTGGTACCTCGCCGAGGGCACGCCGTTCGCGCCTTCGGACCGGTTGTCGCGTGCAAAGACGCTGCAGTGGATGTTCTTCGAGCAGTACAGCCACGAGCCCTACATCGCCGTCGCACGCTTCTGGAAGCACTTTCTCGACAAGCTCACACCGCAGCAGGAAGCCAACCTGCCCGACATCATGAAGAAGGGATACGCCGCGCTCGACGTGATGGAGAAGCATCTCGCGACCCGCACCTTCTTCGTCGACGAGCGCTACGGTCTCGCCGACATAGCGCTCCATGCCTACACGCATGTCGCCGACGAGGGCGGGTTCGACCTGTCGCGCTATCCGAACATCACGTCATGGCTGGCGCGCGTGAAGGCGCAGCCCGGCCACGTGTCGATCGATCACGAGTTCTAACCAGGGGAGAAGAAGAAAATGCCGATGATCAATGTCCAGATGTTCGAGGGCCGCACCATCGAACAGCGCCGTGCGCTGGCGAAAGAGCTGACCGACGGCGCCTGCCGCGCGCTGGGCTGCACGCCCGACGCGGTGCAGATCGTCCTGACCGATATCAAGAAAGAGAACTGGGCCGAGGCCGGCAAGCTGTTCTCAGATACGTAACGTCTGTCATCCCGAGCGCAGCGAGGGACCTTTGGGCGACGCCCGATAAAGGTCGCTCGCTGCGCTCGGGATGACACCGATCTCCTGAACCGGAGTTTAGCCATGTCCGCCACACCCGCCTTCGATGCCGAGCAGTTCGTCCGCGACTACAAGAGCGGAACCGCCAAGCTCACCGCCGCCTACGGCTACAACCCCGCCGAGGGACTCGACTCCTGCGGCGTCGGTCTTGTCGTGGCGTTGGACGGCAAGCGACGCCGCGACGTGGTCGCGGCGGGCATCGATGCGCTGAAGGCCGTGTGGCACCGTGGCGCTGTCGACGCCGACGGCAAGACCGGCGACGGCGCGGGCATCCATGTCGAGATCCCGCAGGACTTCTTCAGGGAACATGTCCGCGACGCCAGCGGCCAGCTCCCGCAGGTCGGCCGGCTGGCGGTCGGCATGGTGTTCCTGCCGCGCACCGACCTCGGCGCGCAGGAGCGGTGCCGCACCATCGTCGAGACCGAGATCCTGCGCTTCGGCCACACGATCCTGGGCTGGCGGCAGGTGCCGGTCGACATCTCGACCATCGGCGCAAAGGCCAACGAGACGCGGCCCGAGATCGAGCAGATCCTGATCGGCCGCGGCGACGCGAAGCTCGACAATCGCGAGTTCGAGAAGCAGCTCTATATCCTGCGCCGGCGCATGGAGAAGGCAGCGCTCGCCGAGAACGTCCCCGAGTTCTACGTCTGCTCACTCAGCTGCCGGTCGGTCGTCTACAAGGGCATGTTCCTGGCCGAGCATCTCAGCACCTTCTATCCGGACCTCCTGGACGAGCGCTTCACCTCGCGCTTCGCGATCTTCCACCAGCGCTATTCGACCAACACCTTCCCGCAATGGAAGCTGGCGCAGCCGTTCCGCGTGCTCGCCCACAATGGCGAGATCAACACCATCCTGGGCAACGTCAACTGGATGAAGAGCCATGAGGCGCGCCTCGAACACGAGACGTTCGGGCGTTTCATCGAGGACCTGAAGCCGATCGTGCAACCCGGCGCGTCGGACTCGTCGGCCCTCGACAACGTGTTCGAGCTGCTGGTCCGCGGCCATCGCAACCTGCCGATGGTCAAGACGATGATGATCCCCGAGGCCTCGGCCACGAACCCCAACGTTCCCCCCGAACATCGCGCCATGTACAACTACGTCAACGGCGTCATGGAGCCGTGGGACGGGCCGGCGGCCATCGCCGCCGTCGCCGGCAAGTGGGCGCTGGTCGGGCTCGATCGCAACGGGCTGCGCCCCATGCGCTACGTCATGACGTCCGACGACCTGCTGATCGCCGGCTCCGAGGCCGGGATGGTGCCGCAGGACGAAGCCAAGATCGTCGAGAAGGGCCGGCTGGGCCCCGGCGAGATGCTGGCCGTCGATATGGACCAGCCCAAGGTCTACAAGGACCGCGAACTGAAGGACATGCTCGCCGCCACGCACGACTATGCGAGCTGGACGCAGCGCACGGTCGAACTCGATTCGCTGATCCGCCAGGACGCGCCGGCGACCGAGCATTTCGAAGCCGACGAGCTGCGCCGCCGCCAGTTCGCGGCCGGCTGGTCGATCGAGGATCTCGAGACGATCCTCCATCCCATGGTCGAGGACGGCAAGGAGGCCGTCGGCTCGATGGGTGACGACGCACCGCTGGCGGTGCTGAGCGACACCTATCGCGGCATGCACCATTATTTCCGGCAGAACTTCAGCCAGGTGACAAACCCGCCGATCGATTCCTTGCGCGAGCGCAACGTGATGACGATCCGCACGCGGCTGGGCAATCTCGGCAACATCCTCGACGAGACGCCCGACCAGAGCGAGATGCTGTCGCTGCAGTCGCCGATCGTGCTCAACGCCGAGTTCGAGGCGATGCGCAAGTACATGGGCGACACCGTCGCGCGCATCGACTGCACGTTCGATCCCCGTCCAGGAGACGGGCGGGGCGGCCTCGACGCGATGCGCCAGTCCTTCGAGCGCATCTGCAAGGAGGCCGAGGACGCCGTGCGCAGCGGCTGCCTGCACATCGTGCTGACCGACGCCAAGATCAATGCCGACTGCGCCGCCCTGCCGATGATCCTGGCCGCCGGCGCCGTGCATTCCTACCTTGTGCGCCAGTCGCTGCGCACCTTCACGTCGCTGAACGTGCGCTCGGGCGAATGCCTCGACGTACACTATGCCGCCGTCATCATCGGCGTCGGGGCGACGACGGTGAACCCCTACCTCGCCGAGGAGACGATCGCGGCCCGCCATGCGCGCGGCCTGTTCGGCAAGCTGTCGCTCGGCCAGTGCCTCGCCAACTTCAAGAAGGCGCTCGACGAAGGCCTGCTCAAGGTGATGTCCAAGATGGGCATCTCCGTCCTGTCGTCGTACCGCGGTGGCTGCAACTTCGAGGCGGTCGGCCTGTCGCGCTCGCTGGTGGCCGAGTTCTTCCCCGGCATGCCGTCGCGCATCTCGGGCATCGGCCTGCGCGGCGTGCAGGAGAAGATCGCCGAACAGCACGCCCGCGCGTTCGACGAGGACGTGATCGCACTGCCGATCGGCGGCTTCTACAAGGCCCGCCGCGGCGGCGACCGCCACAATTTCGAGGGCGCGCTGATCCACATGCTGCAGGACGCGGTGAACACCGAGTCCTATGCGAAGTATCGCAAGTACAGCGAGGCGGTGCGCCGCCAGCCGCCGATCAACCTGCGCGACCTTCTGGACTTCAAGACCGACCGCGCGCCCATCGCCCTCGACGACGTCGAGTCGATCACCGAGCTGCGCAAGCGCCTGGTGGCGCCCGGCATCTCGCTGGGCGCGCTGGGCCCGGAAGCGCACGAGACGCTGTCGATCGCCATGAACCGCATCGGCGCCAAGTCCGATTCCGGCGAAGGCGGCGAGGATCCCGCGCGCTACAAGCCGCGACCGAACGGCGACAACGCCTCGTCGGCGATCAAGCAGGTCGCATCGGGCCGGTTCGGCGTCACCGCCGAATATCTGAACAACTGCCGCGAACTCGAGATCAAGGTGGCCCAGGGCGCCAAGCCCGGCGAGGGCGGCCAGCTTCCCGGCCTCAAGGTCACCGAGATGATCGCCAAGCTGCGTCACTCGACGCCCGGCGTCACCCTGATCAGCCCGCCGCCGCATCACGACATCTATTCGATCGAGGATCTGGCGCAGCTGATCTACGACCTGAAGCAGATCAACCCCGAGGCGCGCGTGACCGTGAAGCTGGTCGCCCGTTCCGGCATCGGCACGATCGCGGCGGGCGTGGCCAAGGCCAAGGCCGACGTGATCCTGGTGTCGGGCCATAACGGCGGCACCGGCGCCTCGCCCCAGACCAGCATCAAGTATGCCGGCATCCCGTGGGAAATGGGCCTGTCGGAGACGCACCAGGTGCTGACGCTCAACCGCCTGCGCGACAAGGTGCTGCTGCGCACCGACGGCGGCATCAAGACCGGCCGCGACGTGGTGATCGCCGCCATGCTGGGCGCCGAGGAATACGGGCTGGGCACGGCGTCGCTGATCGCCATGGGCTGCATCATGGTGCGGCAGTGCCACTCCAACACCTGCCCGGTCGGTGTCTGCACGCAGGACCCGAAGCTGCGCGAGAAGTTCGAGGGCTCGCCGGAGAAGGTGGTGAACCTGTTCAGCTTCGTGGCCGAGGAGGTGCGCGAGATCCTGGCGCAGCTCGGCTACCGCTCGCTGCTCGAGATCGTCGGCCGCTCCGACCTGCTGAAGCAGGTGAGCCGCGGCGCGCGCACCCTCGACGACCTCGACCTCAACCCGCTGCTGACGAGGGCCGATGGCGGCCGCGAGGCCGTGCACTGCACGGTCGTGGGCCGCAACGAGGTGCCCGACACGCTCGACGCCCAGATGCTGCGCGACGTGCAGCCGCTCTTCACGCACCGCGAGAAGATGCAGCTCCAGTACAGCGTGCGGAACACTCATCGCGCCGTCGGCACGCGGCTGTCGGCGATGATCACGCGCAAGTACGGCATGACGGGCCTGCCGCCCGACACCGTGACGGTCCGCCTGCGCGGCACCGCCGGCCAGTCGCTGGGCGCCTTCGCCGTGCAGGGCATGAAGCTCGAAGTGTTCGGCGACGCCAACGACTATGTCGGCAAGGGCCTGAGCGGCGGCACCATCGTGGTGAAGCCGACCATCTCCAGCCCGCTGGTGCCGGAAAACAACGCCATCATCGGCAACACGGTCCTGTACGGCGCGACGGCCGGCAAGCTCTTTGCCTGCGGCCGCGCCGGCGAACGCTTCGCCGTGCGCAACTCGGGCGCCGACGCCGTGGTCGAAGGGCTGGGCTCGAACGGCTGCGAGTACATGACCGGCGGCACGGCGGTGATCCTGGGACCGATCGGCGTCAATTTCGGTGCCGGCATGACCGGCGGCATGGCGTTCGTCTACGACCCGGAGGATGCCTTCAAGCTGAAGGTCAACCCCGAGACGGTGACCTGGCAGCGCATCGACCATCCGCATTGGGAAGCCGTGCTGAAGGCGCAGGTGGCCGAGCATGTCGCGGAAACCAAGTCGCCGCTGGGCGCGCGCCTGCTCAACGACTGGGATCGCGAGGTCGGGCATTTCTGGCAGGTCGTGCCGAAGGAGATGCTGACGCGTCTGCCGCAGCCGCTTACCGTCGCCCAGGAAAAGCGCGCCTAGAGTTGTTCCGGGCGAGCTCAGATCGCGTCACGTTTACCGACCTACAATCCTCATGCTGAGGAGGCTGCGAAGCAGCCGTCTCGAAGCATCGGCTACACACACCGCGCCTGTTGCCCATCCTTCGAGACGCCGCGCTTCGCGCGGCCCTCAGGATGAGGCGGTGTGGTAACTCGAGACATAAGACTTTGAGCGCAATGCATCGCATAGGGAAACGTCCATGAGCGACGCGCGGCCCTGCAGCGCCTCGCCTGGCCGGCCGCGCCGACTGGCCAATCATCCTCTCGGTCGCCGGCCTTCAGCTCACCTGCTTCTTTGCCTTCGCCAATCTCGGCGTACAGAGTGTGCCGCCGGGACGCTCTGCGCAGGCCGGGCCGAGGTCATCCAGCACGTCCACGTACCGGCTTTCGCGGTATCCAAGCACCACAAATCCGGGAATCGGACCCCGGGCATGTTCGTTTCGTTGGTTTCGTTTATTTCGTTTATTTCGTTTGTGCTCCAATCCAACTCTTTGTTTTCATTAAAAAAGACGCCTGCTGACGCGGCCGTGATCTCTGCTTGCCCCGGATCGTCGAGCGCGATCTGATTGCCATTGCGTTCGCACCTCGCAACAATCCGATATGTCCCTGATCGAAATCGAACGACTCGACGCCGTTTCCATCGTGCGTTTCAACAATCCGCCCAAGGGCTACATGAACGCCGCGATGGTCGGCGAGCTCGATGCCGCGGTCGACACTCTGCTGGCGGACGATGCGGTGCGGGTGCTGGTCTTCACCGGCGCGTTGAAGGGCGTCTTCATCGAGCACTACGATGTCTCCGAACTGCTTGCCCTCTCCGAGAAGCTGCGCACCAAGGGAACGACCTTCTCTCTCGACCGGCCCTCGCCCGAGGGCGCCTACCACAAGATCCTGGCCCGGCTCGAGGCCGCGCCGAAGCCCGTCATCGCTGCCATCAACGGCACCGCCATGGGCGGCGGCTTCGAGTTCTGCATGGCCTGCGACATCCGCCTCGCCGAGCGCGGCCCCTATTGGCTGGGCCAGCCCGAGATCAACATCGGCATCCTGGCCGGCGCCGGCGGCACGCAGCGCCTCGTCCGCCTGGTCGGCGAGGCCCGCGCCCTGGAACTGTCGCTGACGGGCCGCACCGTGTCGCCCGATGAGGCGGCCACCCTTGGCATGGTCCATGCGGCGGTCGACGGACCGGTGCTCGACCACGCGATGACGATGGCGCAGCGGCTGGCGGCGCAGTCGCCGCGGGCGGTGGGGCATATCAAGCGGCTGATCCGGTCGGCGGCTGAAACACCTTTGTCACAAGGCCTCTCCAACGAACGAACCCTGTTCATGGACCTCGCCGTGAGCGACGATGGGCACCGGCTGATGGGGGAATTCGTGGCTGGAAAGCGCACGATCCGCGATTGATTGACAGGCAAGCGCCGGCCCTTCCATATGCGGGGACCCCCGGGGCGAGGACGGAACGAAGCGATGGCAAACAAGGTCTACAAGGATGCGAAGTCGGCGCTCGAGGGCCTGCTGCGCGACGATCTGATGCTGATGTGCGGCGGCTTCGGCCTGGTCGGCATTCCCGAGAGGCTGATCGGCGCCGTCCGCGATTCCGGCGTGAAGGGCCTGACCTGCGTGTCGAACAATGCCGGCATCGACGGCGCGGGCCTCGGCCTGCTGCTCGAGACCGGGCAGATCAAAAAGATGATCAGCTCCTATGTCGGCGAGAACAAGACATTCGCCAGGCTCTACCTCGACGGCAAGCTCGAGCTCGAATTCAACCCGCAGGGCACCTTGGCCGAACGCTGCCGCGCCGGCGGCGCCGGAATCCCGGCCTTCTACACCAAGACCGGGGTCGGCACCCTGGTCGCAGAGGGCAAGGAGACCAAGGTCTTCGACGGCGAGGAATATGTCATGGAGCGCGGCCTGTTCGGCGACATCGCGCTGATCAAGGCCTGGAAGGGCGATACCTCGGGCAATCTGGTCTTCCGCAAGGCCGCGCGGAACTTCAATCCGATGATGGCGACCGCCGCGAAGATGTGCGTCGCCGAGGTCGAGGAGCTCGTACCGGTCGGTGAACTCGATCCCGATCACATCCATACGCCGGCGGTCTTCGTGAAGCGCATCTTCTGCGGTGCGCCTTACGACAAGCAGATCGAACAGCGCACAATCCGCAAGGCTTGAGGAGAGAACGATGGCCTGGACCCGCGACCAGATGGCGGCACGCGCCGCCAAGGAACTGAAGGACGGCTTCTACGTGAACCTCGGCATCGGCATTCCCACGCTGGTCTCGAACTACGTGCCCGAGGATGTCGACATCACGCTGCAGAGCGAGAACGGCATGCTGGGCGTCGGCCCCTTCCCCTACGACAACGAAGTCGATGCCGACATCATCAATGCCGGCAAGCAGACCGTGACCGAAGTGAAGGGCACGTCCTATTTCAGCTCGGCCGACAGCTTCGCGATGATCCGCGGCGGCCATATCGACCTGTCCATCCTGGGCGCCATGGAAGTGGCGGAGAACGGCGATCTCGCCAACTGGATGATCCCGGGCAAGATGGTGAAGGGCATGGGCGGCGCCATGGACCTGGTGGCCGGCGTGAAGCGCGTGATCGTCACCATGGAGCATGTCTCCAAGGACGGCGCGTCGAAGCTGCTGGGCGAATGCACCCTGCCGCTGACTGGCCGGCGGGTGGTCGACATGGTGATCTCAGAACTCGGCGTCTTCGCCGTCGACAAGAAAGGCGACGGCGGCGTGACCTTGATCGAACTCGCCGAGGGCGTCACCTTCGACGAGGTCAAGGCCAAGACCAAGGCGAGGCTCTCGATCGGAGCCGGCCTGAAAGTCGCTTAAGGCCGAGGGCTCACGGGTCTGCACGGGAATTTTCGTCGTCTCAGGGCGGGCGGACCCGTCCGCAGACGACGGTCCGACCGAGTGCGCTTAGAGCATCTCCGTCTCGATCCAGTGTATCGCGGAGGTGTGCCTGGGTTGCCAGCCGAGTTCGCCGCGGGTGCGCTTGGCGCGGACGCGGCTGTTGGAACCGAACGTGTAGGCCGCGCTGTTCTCGCCGAGTTCCCGCGCCGCCTCCTCGAATGGCCAGGCCTGCGGTGCACCGAGGCCAAGGCGACGGGCGATGGCCGCGCAGATGTCGCGATACGAGGCCTCGCCATTCTCGGCGAAGTAGAAGGCGCCGGCCGGCGCCTTGGTGAGCGCCAGGCGATAGATGTCGGCCACGTCCTCGACATGGACGTTCGACCAGACGTTCAGCCCCTTGCCGACATGGCGCACCACACCCGCGGCTCTGGCCCGCTTCACGAGGCCTGGGATCTGCGCACTGTCGCGCGCCAGGCCAAGCCCGTTGCCGTAGATCATGGTCGGGCAGACGACGATGGAGCGCACACCGCGGCGGCTGGCGTCGCGGATCGTCCGGTCGATGGCGACCCGGGCCTGCTTGCCCGGCACCGGCTCGAACGGCGTGTCTTCGTCATAGATCCTGTCCGAGGCGAGGTCGCCGTGGGCGTCGTCGGCCACGATGCTGGATCCGCTGGTGTGCAGGAACGGCTTGTCCGATCCGGCGAGGCCATCCAGCAGAGCGTCGATCGCCCCGCGATGATCGCTGTTGGCAGTGTTGATCACGGCATCGGCCCGTCTCGCCTCCGCGGCAAGGACCGCGGCATCGTCGAGGTCGCCGGCGACCGGCTCGACACCGAACGCCGCAAGCTTCCGGCCCTTCTCCGTGTCGCGCACGAGGCCGCGCAGCCTGTGGCCGTCATCGAGCAGGCGCCGCGCGATGGTACCGCCGATATAGCCGGTCGCGCCGGTCATGAAGATGTTCATCTTCAGGTCTCCTGGTTAGAGAGCGAGTGTCATCTGGGGCGGCATCCCGGGCTCCTCCCTCGGGTGAAGGTTGTGCAGCGAGACCCCCAGCAGCCGCACTTTCTTTTCGAGAGGAAAGACCGACCGCACCAGCTCGCGCGCCGTGCGCTCCAGCAGGTCGCGGCTGCCGACGCCTTCAGGGAGGGTCCGGCTGCGCGTCACGATCTGGAAGTCGGCATACTTGATCTTCACGGTCACCGTGCGGCCGACGATGCCGGTGCGCTCGCAGTAAGACCAGACGTCGTCGAGCACCGAGGCGACGCCGTCCTCCACCGCCGCCGGCCGTTCGAGATCCGCCATGAAGGTCGTCTCCGAGCCGACCGACTTGCGCGGCCGGTTGGGCACGACGCGGCGCTCGTCGTGCCCGCGCGCGATCGCGTGATAGTACGTGCCGGAGCGGCCGAAATACTGCTGCAGAAATTCCAGCGACTGCGCCTTCAGGTCGGCGCCGGTGTGGATGCCGAGCCGGCTCATCTTTTCCGCCGTCTTCGGCCCGACGCCATGGAAGCGGCCGACCGGCAATCCCTCGACGAAGGCCGGTCCCTTCTCCGGCGGAATCACCGTCTGGCCGTCGGGCTTGCGATGGTCGGAGGCAAGCTTGGCCAGGAACTTGTTGTAGGAGATGCCGGCCGAAGCGGTCAGGCCCGTGCGCTCCAGGATGCGCGCCCGGATCTCGCGCGCGATCTCCGAGGCGAGCGGCATGCCCTTGAGGTTGGTCGTGACGTCGAGATAGGCCTCGTCGAGCGAGAGCGGCTCCACCAGCGGTGTGTAGTCGAGGAAGATCTCGCGGATCTGCTTTGAGATTTCCTTGTAGACCTCGAAGCGCGGCTTCACGAACAGCAGTTGCGGGCACAGGCGCTTGGCGGTGACCGAGGGCATGGCCGAGCGCACGCCGAACGTGCGTGCTTCGTAGCTGGCGGCCATCACGACGCCGCGCTGCCGCCCGCCGACCGCAACCGGCTGATCGCGCAGCGAAGGGTCGTCGCGTTGTTCCACGGACGCATAGAAGGCGTCCATGTCGACGTGGATGATCTTGCGGATCTCGGCTCCCGCCATGCGCGGAGTATAGGCGCGTCGCGGACTGCGGTCGCCTGGGTCAGTGCAGGACGTCGCCGCCATGGGCTTCGCGTCGGGACGGAGTGGCGTCAGGCCGATGCCTCCGCCGCTTCGGTCCGGTCAGGCGAGCCGCGAGCGGTCGCGCCGCCAGAATCGCTTGAAGATCGCCTCGTGCTCGGCGACGGGCACGCCGGGGCCCTCGTCCAGTATGGCACGTCGACCCCGATGAACACGGTGCCGTTGCTGCGCCGCTTCGTGAACGAATCGCTCGTCAGCGAGTCATTTGCCGCCGAGAGTGGTGCATCGTCGTGCCGCGAGGCGAACAGCACCTTCCCTTTGGAATCGAGGATGGCATAGGCATAGAGGCCGTAGCCCCCCGAATAGATGGGTTCCGCTTCCTGCGGGATGTCGAGCGTGACGCCGCCATCGGCGGTCGGCCGCAGGAAACCCGCGATCGTAAAGGCCTGGCCGCGCAGCGTATCGCGATGGAGGCTGTTGGCGGCCTCGTTGAGCAACCAGTAGAGCGCCAGCGGCATCAGGATCGACGTGACGCCGATCGCCACGACGTGCGGCGCGACGACACGGGAGAGGATCGAGCGGAAGCGTTTCAAACGGCGGCCTTTTCCTCGGCCAGCAGATAACCGACGCCGCGCACGGTGTGGACCTTCACCCTCGCACCGTAGTCCGACAACATCTTGCGTAGCCGGTGGACGTAGACCTCGACCGCGTTCGAGCCGACATCGCCGGACAGGCCGAAGAGCTGGTCCTCGAACAGGCGCTTGGGGACGACGTTGCCGCCGCGCCGCAGCAGGATCTCGAGGATCGCGGTCTCGCGCGCGGGGAAAACCCGCACCGTCCCGTCGATTGAAACCTGCCGGCCCTCGGTCTCCAGCGAGACGCTGCCGAAGGTGAGCTGGCGGCCGAGCAGGTTGCCGGGCCGACGCAGCAACGCCTGCAGGCGCGCCACCAGCTCTTCCATGGCGAACGGCTTCACCAGGTAATCGTCGGCGCCGGCGCGCAGGCCGTTGACCCGGTCGCTCACGCCATCGCGCGCCGTAAGAACGAGAACCGGCGTGGAATCGCTGCGTCCACGGATCTCGCGCAGCAGAGACAGCCCGTCCTGATCGGGCAAGCCGAGATCGAGCACGACCGCCGCGTAGCGCATGGCGGCCAGCGAGTGCGCTGCATCGCCGGCATTGCCGACGGAATCCGCCGGAAATCCGCCGCGCGCCAGACCCTTCACGAGCAAGGCGACGAGTTCGGTATTGTCTTCGACGAGAAGGACCCTCATGGGCGTCCTCATTTCCTGGGCGTGTTCGCGATTGAAACGATCCTAGTACGACCAGTGCCTGCGAAACGTCATTCAAGCGCGGGTCGGAGGCAGGCATGGCAAGCACCCGGGTTCGCGCCATCGTCGTGGGGGCGGCACCCTGCTGGCGCCCTTCCTCTTCCTCAGCGTGTTGCCGGCCGCGGTCGCCGTGTTCTCCCGCGCCGCCGACAGTGCCCCTTGCCGCAGGGCGATCTCGCACAGGCACGACACCATCTTGACCGGCGCCTGAGGTCCCCCGAAAAGAAGGCGATGCCTTTCGCGGATGAATTGATCGATCTCGGCGACCGCCGTCTGCGGGTGCGCCGCCTCACGCCTGCGCTCGACGATGGCCTCGACCGCACGACGCTCGTCTTCCTTCATGAAGGCCTGGGCTGCATCGAGATGTGGCGCGACTTCCCCCAGAAGCTCTGCGACGCCACGCGCTGCACCGGCATCGTCTACGATCGCACCGGCTACGGAAGGTCGAGCGCGTGGCCGTCCGATCCAGGCGTCCGCTACATGGAGATCGAGGCCGACCTCGTCCTGCCGCGCCTGCTGGCCGCCCTCGCGGTCGAGGATTGCGTGCTGGTGGGCCACAGCGACGGCGGCACGATCGCGTTGAACTACGCCGCGGCCGATCCCGAACCGCTGCGCGCGGTGGTGACCCTGGCCGCGCATGCGCTCAACGAGCCGATCTGCGTCGAGGCGATTAGGGGCGCCCGTGCGGCCTTCGCCTCGGGCGATCTGCGCCAGAAGCTCGCGAAACATCACGCCGACGTCGACGGCGCCTTCCATCTCTGGGCCGATGCCTGGGTCGCGCCGGGCTTCGAGCCGATGGACGCCAACGCCAGGCTGCCGGGAGTAGTCGTGCCGGTGCAGGCCATCCAGGGCGAGGACGACGAATACGGCACCGAGCTGCAGATCGGCGTCATCGCCGGCAAGGTCGGCGGCTATTGCGAGACGCGGCTGGTGCCCGACTGCGGCCACAGCCCGCACCTGCAGCAGCCGGCCTATGTCCTGTCCGAGATCACCCGCTTCGTGTCACCGCTGGCCCTGCTGGGGTGAAGGCCTAGCCCTGTCGTCCTGAGCGCAGCGAAGGACCTGACGGATCAACCAAAGGACTGCGTGGCTGGCGCGGGATCCTTCGCTGCGCTCAGGATGACAGATAGAAAGTCGCCGGCTGCATGCTTTGTTAAAGCCGCTTCAGTTCGCTGGATGCCGCCCAGTTCAGTTCGGAGGTGGTCGGGCAGCGGGCCTGGGCGAGCTGGAACTGTTCGCGGGCGCGCTGCTTGTCGCCGCGGCGAACGGCGTCCATGCCGATGAAGAAGGCCGCCGGGCACTTGCCGTTGCTGCGCTTGGCCGCATCGTCGGATTCCGCGGCGACCTCGAGTTCGCCGGCCGAGCCCTTGCCCATCAGGAAGCGCAGGATCGGACCGGGCCACTCGTTGAGACTCTCCGCTCCGACGTCGCGCGCGAGCGCCGTGCGCGCATCGCGCCTGGCCCGGACCTGCGCCGCATAGCGCCACAGCAGCGGCGCCTGCTTAGCCTTGAAATTGGGCCGCCCCTCCAGCGTGACGTTGAAATCATCGGCCGCCTGCCCGTAGTTGCCGAGATTGAAGTTCGCATGGCCACGGAAGAACAGCGCCGACCGTCGATCGCCCGGCGTCTGGGCGCCGGCGAGGGCGGCATCGAGCAGGGCGAGAGCGCGCTGGAAGTCGGCGATCTGCATGTAGACCTGGGCTTGCGCGATGGTCAGGGACGGATCGCCCGGCTTGCGCTGCAGCGCGCTGTCCAGCGTGCGCAGGGCCGCCGCGCGGTCGCCGCCGCCCGCCAGACCGGGCATCGTGCTCGACAGCACGACCTGCCAGTCCCCCGGCAGGACCTTGCCCATCTCGGCGATGTCCTTCTGGCTGTCGGCCTCGCGGCCGAGCCGGCTCAACTGGAACGCACGGATGCTGAGATAGATCGAACGGTCGAAGGCCGAGAGCTGCGATGCCGAGAGGATTTTGTTCAGCGATTCGAGAGTGGACCCGCCGCTGCCGCCTGCCGCACCGGGCACGGAGGGAGCAGACAAGCCGCCGAACGAAAAGCCACGCGCCGTGGGGTCCCAGGATTCAGCCGCATTGCGCTGCGCCGACGCTGCGCCCGACAGGGCCCAAGACACCGCAAGAACCCCAAATACGTGAACTATTTGACGTCGCATGCCTGCAATCTGACACAACGACCGGAAAGCCGCATCCGCCGATTGCCTGCGGAGGTGCATGCCCCTATTTTGCCCCTCATCCGCAGAGAACCGACCTTCCAGGAGTAAAGATATGGCCGCCGCCCATCCCAATAGCTTCAAGGCCCGAAAGACGCTGAAGGTCGGTAGCCGCAGCTATACCTATTTCAGCCTCAAGGCGGTCGAGAAGGAGGTCGGCGACCTCTCCCGCCTGCCCTTCTCGCTCCGCGTCCTGATGGAGAACCTGCTGCGTCACGAGGACGGCACGACCGTCAAGAAGGTCGACATTTCCGCTTTCGGGGAATGGCTGAAGAACGGCGGTCGCTCGACCAAGGAAATCAACTTCCGCCCCGCCCGCGTGCTGATGCAGGATTTCACCGGCGTCCCCGCCGTGGTCGATCTGGCCGCCATGCGCGACGCGATGGGCAAGCTGGGCGGCGACGCCAAGAAGATCAACCCGCTGGTCCCGGTCGACCTCGTGATCGACCACTCGGTGATCGTCGACAATTTCGGCAACGCGAGCGCCTTCGGCTCCAACGTGAAGCTCGAGTACGAGCGTAACCTGGAGCGCTATCAGTTCCTGCGCTGGGGCGCGATGGCGTTCGACAATTTCCGCGTCGTGCCGCCGGGCACCGGCATCTGCCACCAGGTCAACCTCGAGTACCTGGCGCAGGTCGTGTGGACCAAGAAGGAAGGCAAGGAGACGATCGCCTATCCCGACACGCTGGTCGGCACCGACTCGCACACCACGATGGTCAATGGCCTGGCCGTGCTGGGCTGGGGCGTCGGCGGCATCGAGGCCGAGGCCGCCATGCTCGGCCAGCCGCAGCCGATGGTGATTCCCGACGTCGTGGGCTTCAAGCTGACCGGCAAGCTGCCCGAGGGTGCGACCGCGACCGACCTGGTGCTCACGGTCACCCAGATGCTGCGCAAGAAGGGCGTGGTGAACAAGTTCGTCGAATTCTACGGCGAAGGCCTCGACGACATGCCGCTCGCCAATCGTGCGACGATCGCCAACATGGCGCCGGAATACGGTGCGACCTGCGGTTTCTTCCCGGTCGACGACATCACGCTGGGCTATCTCAAGACCACCAACCGCGGCCAGGCCGCCAAGCTGGTCGAGGCCTATGCCAAGAAGCAGGGCCTGTGGCGCTCCAGGAAGTCGCCGGACCCGATCTTCACCGACACGCTGTCGCTCGACATGGGCGATGTCGTGCCGAGCCTCGCCGGACCCAAGCGCCCGCAGGACCGCGTGCCGCTGTCGGAAGCCGCGCAGCAGTTCGTGGCGAACATGGAGAAGGAATTCGACCGCAAGGATGACGGCAAACGCATCCCCTGCGAAGGCACCGGCTATGATCTCGGTCATGGCGATGTGGTGATCGCGGCCATCACCTCCTGCACCAACACGTCGAACCCCTATGTCATGCTGGGCGCCGGCCTGATCGCGCGCAACGCTGTGAAGCTCGGCCTCAAGGTCAAGCCGTGGGTGAAGACCTCGCTGGCCCCGGGCTCGCAGGTCGTGACCGAGTACTTCGAGGCCTCGGGCCTGCAGAAGGACCTCAACAAGATCGGCTTCAATCTCGTCGGCTACGGCTGCACGAGCTGCATCGGCAACTCCGGTCCGCTGCCCGACCCCGTCACCAAGGCGATCGGCGACGGCGACCTGGTGGTGAGCTCGGTGCTCTCGGGCAATCGCAATTTCGAGGGCCGCGTCAATCCGCTGACCCGCGCCAACTATCTGGCCTCGCCGATGCTGGTCGTGATCTACGCGCTGGCCGGCTCGATGAAGATCGACATCACCAAGGATCCGATCGGCATCGGCAAGGGCGGCAAGCCGGTCTATTTGAAGGACCTCTGGCCTTCGAACATGGAAGTCTCCAAGACCGTCGACAAGTTCGTGACGGCCAAGGCTTTCAAGAAGCGTTACGCCAACGTCTTCGAGGGCGACAAGTTCTGGCGCGGCATCAAGACCAAGCCGAGCCTGACCTATGCGTGGGACGACAAGTCGACCTACGTGCGCAACCCGCCCTACTTCGAGGGCATGGGCAAGACGCCAGCCGCGCTCACCAACATCAAGGGTGCCCGCCCGCTCGGCCAGTTCGGCGACTCGATCACCACCGACCACATCTCGCCCGCCGGCTCGATCCGCAAGGACAGCCCCGCCGGCAAGTACCTGATGGAGGAAGGCGTCGAGGCCAAGGACTTCAACCAGTACGGCACGCGCCGCGGCAACCATGAGATCATGATGCGCGGCACCTTCGCCAACATCCGCCTCAAGAACGAGATGGTTCCGGGCGTCGAGGGTGGCTTCACCCACCACTTCACGACCGACCAGCCCGAGCCGATCTACGACGTGGCGATGCGCTACAGGAAGGAGCACACGCCGCAGGTGCTGATCGCCGGCAAGGAATACGGCACCGGCAGCTCGCGCGACTGGGCGGCCAAGGGCGTCAACCTGCTGGGCGTCAAGGCGGTGGTCTGCGAGACCTTCGAGCGCATCCATCGCTCCAACCTGGTCGGCATGGGTGTGCTGCCGCTGCAGTTCAAGGACGGCATGACGCGCAAGACGCTGAACCTCACCGGCCGCGAGACCTACGATGTGAGCGGCATCGACGGCGAGCTGAAGCCCGGCATGGACGTGCCGCTGACCATCCATCGCCCCGACGGGGCGTCGGAGACGATCACCCTGACCTGCCGCATCGATACGGCCGAAGAGGTCGGTTACTTCAAGAACGGTGGCGTGCTGCACTACGTGCTGCGCAACCTGGCCCAAGCGGCCTGACGCCGGCGGACACGGGATCCATGGCGACGGGGCTGCCAGGCCATGCCGTCGCCATGGCCCGCAACAACATCTGGGCGAACCACCGTCTGCTGACGGCCTGCAGGGCTTTGTCGGCGGAGGAGTTCGCCGCGCCGCGCACGAGTTTCTTTCCCTCGCTGCGCGCCACGCTCAATCACATCCTCTGGGTCGACATCTATTACATCGACGCGCTGCACCGCGACCCGACGGTGCTGCAGCGCTATAGCGACCCGATCCCGGATTTCCCCGATGCCGCATCCCTGTATGAGGCGCAGATCGCCAGCGACCGGCGGCTGCTCGCCTACTGCGAGCGCCAGACCGAGGCGAGCCTGGCGGAGGGCCTGTCGCTGCCACGCCCCAACCGCACGCCGCCGCCGTCCAGCGTGATCTCGATCCTCGAGCATCTCTTCCAGCACCAGATGCATCATCGCGGCCAGGCGCATGCGATGCTGGCCGCCACCAGCGTGAAGCCGCCGCAACTCGATGAATTCTTCCTGGCCGGCGAGCAGCATCTGCGGCGCGACGAGCTGTTGGCCTTGGGCCTCGAGCCGAACTGATGCGTCCTCGCTCTTCCTTCGCCGGGGCGGCCATCGAAGTGAGCGACCTCGCGCGGTCCGTGGCGTTCCATCGCCTGTGGCTGCCGATGCTGGGCTTCCACCGCGTCTGGACCAGCCCCGACCGGGTGATGTGGTCGCGCGGCTACGACCATTTCGTAATGCGCCAGGCCAAGGACGGCATCAGCTACGGTCCGGGCGCCCTGTGGCTTGCCGTGTCGGCCGAGAGCCGCACCCAGGTCGACCAGGTGTTCGCCGAACTGCGCGATGCCGGCGCGGAGATCATCCAGGCGCCGCAGGAACTCGATTATCTCGCGCCCGGTTACTACTCGGTCGGTTTCCGCGATCCCGACGGCGTGCCCATCGAGGTCATGCACCGCTGGGACGACCTGCCCGACATTCCCGACGCCGAGCAGGTGCGGGTGCCCGGTCATGGCGTCACGCTCGGCGGTTACTTCTTCAAGCCGCAGGCCGGCCAGCCGCCCTATCCGGCGCTGATCCTGTTGCATGGCTTCGCCGGCCACGCCCACAACATGGTGGGGCTGGCGCGCGCCGCCGCGGCCAACGGCTATGCCGCCCTCGCTTTGTCGCTGCGCGGCTGGCTGGGCTCGGAAGGCGAGAACGACCAGGGCCTGCGCCAGCCGCTCGACGTGCTGGCCGCCATCGACTGGCTGGCCAAGCGCCCGCTGGTCGACCGCGACCGGATCGGTCTGGTCGGCGCCTCGATGGGCGGCCAGGTGGCCCTGCTCGCCGCCGCCCACAAGCCGCCGGTGCGCGCCGTCGCCTCGTTCTTCGCGCCGACCGATCTCGCGCGCTGGCGCGAGGCCAATCCGTACATGCGCGACTATCTCGACGATCTCTGCGGGCCCGAGGGCCTGCCGGTGCGCTCGCCGATCCTGCGCGTGGCGCAGATCGATGCGCCGGTGCTGCTGCTGCACGGCGACCGCGACGAGAATGTGCCGGTCGACCAGTCGCTGGCCATGGCCAAGGCGCTGGTCGCCCACGGCAAGGATGCCGAGGCCTTCGTGATCCCCGGCGCCACCCACTATTTCACCGAGCAACAGAGCGCCGCCGCGCGGCGCAAGCTGTTCGACTTCCTGCGTCGTCATCTCATCCGGAGCTAGCCGTCCATGCGCGTGTCAGAAGCCATCAACTCCCGCCGCTCCATGCGAGTCTTCAAGCCCGACCCGGTGGCCAAGGCCGACATCGAATGGATCGTCGAAAATGCCAACCGCTCGGCGTCCAACGGCAACCTGCAGCCGTGGAAGCTCTACGTGACCCTGGGGGCGGCGCGGAAGCGGCTCTCCGCCGCGATCCTGAGCGCCATGGATGCCGGCGATAGCGGCCCGGGCGCGGAGTACAACGTCTACCCGCAGGAAATGACGCCGGTCTACGACGCGCGCCGCAAGCTGGTCGGCAAGCAGCTCTACACCCTGCTCGGCGTGCCGCGCGGCGACGCGGCCGGCATGCTGAAGCAGTTTCGCAAGAACTACGAGTTCTTCGACGCACCGGTCGGCATGATCCTGTGCGTCGAGAAGCGCATGGGCAATGGTCAGTGGATCGACTGTGGCATCTTCCTCGACCAGCTGATGCTGCTGGCGCGCGAAAAAGGCCTGCACACCTGTCCGCAGGCCGCGTTCAGCCGCTACCAGCACGTGGTTCGCCGCGAGCTGGCGATTCCCGAGGACCAGACGGTGATCTGCGGCCTGGCGCTCGGGCATGCCGATCCGGACGTGGTGCCCAACAGCCTGATCACCGACCGCGCGCCGATCCAGGACTTCACCACCTGGTTCAGCGAGTGACGGCCAAAGTCGAATTGCCGGGTCGGGCGGCCACGCGCTAAAACCCAGACAATTCAGGGCACAAAGCCCAAGCCGGAGGAAATGAGCCATGGCCGATCAGGTGATCGCCGTCAGCGCCGAGTGGGCCCAGCGCGCCTATGTCGACGACGCCAAGTACAAGGCCATGTACGCGGCCTCAACCCAGGATCCCGCCACGTTCTGGGACGAGCACGGCAAGCGCGTGGACTGGATCAAGCCCTACAGCCCTGAAGCCGTGCGCGACGTCGACTATACCGGCGACGTCCGCATCCGCTGGTTCCACGATGGCGTGCTGAACGTCTCGGCCAACTGCATCGATCGCCACCTCAGCCATCGCGCCGACCAGACCGCGATCATCTGGGAAGGCGACGATCCGTCGAAGTCCCAGAAAATCAGCTATCGCGAGCTGCATGGCGAAGTCTGCCGCATGGCGAACGCGCTGAAGGAACTCGGCGTCAAGAAGGGCGACCGGGTCACGATCTATCTGCCGATGATCCCCGAGGCGGCCTATGCGATGCTGGCCTGCACGCGCATCGGCGCCATCCATTCCGTCGTGTTCGGCGGCTTTTCCCCCGACAGTCTCGCCAACCGCCTGGTCGATTGCGACAGCAACGTCGTGATCACCGCCGACGAGGGGCTGCGCGCCGGCAAGCACGTGCCGCTCAAGGCCAATTGCGACGAAGCGCTCAAGAAGGCGCCGGGCGTGAAGAAGGTGCTGGTGGTCAAGCACACCGGCGGCAAGGTCGCCTGGGAGGCCGGCCGCGACGTATGGTGGCACGAGATCGCGTCCACGGTGGCGGCCGACTGCGCGCCCGAGCCGATGGGCGCGGAAGACCCGCTGTTCATCCTCTATACGTCGGGTTCGACCGGCAAGCCGAAGGGCGTGCTGCACACGACCGGCGGCTACATCGTCTTCGCGTCGATGACACACCAGTACGTGTTCGATTATCACGACGGCGACGTCTACTGGTGCACTGCCGACGTGGGCTGGGTGACCGGCCACAGCTACATTCTCTATGGGCCACTGGCCAACGGCGCCACGACCCTGATGTTCGAGGGCGTGCCCAACTATCCCGATTCCAGCCGCTTCTGGCAGGTGATCGACAAGCACCAGGTGAACATCTTCTACACCGCGCCCACCGCCATCCGCGCGCTGATGCGCGAGGGCGAGGCGCCGGTGAAGAAGACCTCGCGCGCGAGCCTGCGCCTGCTGGGTTCGGTCGGCGAGCCGATCAATCCCGAAGCCTGGCTGTGGTACCACCGCGTGGTCGGCGAGGGCCGCTGCCCGATCGTCGACACCTGGTGGCAGACCGAGACCGGCGGCATCCTGATCACGCCGCTGCCCGGCGCGACGGCGCTGAAGCCCGGTTCGGCGACCAAGCCCTTCTTCGGCGTGCAGCCGGTGATGGTCGATGCCGAGGGCAACGAAATGGAGGGTGCCTGTAGCGGCAATCTCTGTCTGATCAATTCCTGGCCGGGCCAGATGCGCTCGGTCTATGGCGACCACCAGCGCTTCATCGAGACCTACTTCAAGACCTATCCGGGCAAGTACTTCACCGGTGACGGCGCGCGCCGCGACGAGGACGGCTATTACTGGATCACCGGCAGGGTCGACGACGTGATCAACGTGTCGGGCCATCGCATCGGCACCGCCGAGGTCGAAAGCGCCCTGGTCGCCAACACCAGGGTGGCCGAGGCCGCCGTGGTCGGCTTCCCGCACGACATCAAGGGGCAGGGCATCTACGCCTATGTCACCCTGAAGGCCGGCCAGCATCCCTCCGAGGAACTGCGCAAGGAGCTGGTCGCCTGGGTGCGCAAGGAGATCGGCCCGATCGCCACGCCGGACGTGATCCAGTGGGCCCCGGGCCTGCCCAAGACACGCTCGGGCAAGATCATGCGCCGCATCCTGCGCAAGATCGCCGAGAACGATTTCAGCAACCTGGGCGACACGTCCACGCTCGCCGACCCGATGGTCGTCGACGATCTCGTGAAGCACCGCGGCTAATAAGGACTCCCGATGGCCAACCCGACGATCCCCCGGCTCGCTGCGGACCTGGCCGCCGGCCGCACCACCGCGCGCAAGCTCACCGAAGAGGCGCTTGCCCGCATCGATGATTCCAGGGGCGAGGGCAAACGCGCCTTCGTGAAGGTCTGGAAGGACCAGGCGCTGGCCGCCGCCGATGCCAGCGACGGTTTGCGCAAGGCGGGCCTCGTGCCGTCGCCGCTCGCCGGCATACCCGTTTCGATCAAGAACCTGTGCGACGTCGCGGGCGAAACGACGCTCTCCGGCTCCCGGGCACTCGACGATGCCAAGCCGGCCACGGCGGACGCGCCCGTGGTGGCGCGCCTGCGGGCGGCCGGGGCGGTGATCGTCGGCAGCACCAATATGAGCGAGTTCGCCTTCTCGGGTGTCGGCTTCAACCCGCATTACGGCACACCGGGCAATCCGGCCGACCGCGCGCGCGTGCCGGGCGGCTCTTCGGCCGGCGCCGCCGTGTCGGTGGCCGACCGCATGGCCGTCGCGGCGTTGGGCACCGATACCGGCGGCTCGGTGCGTATTCCCGCCGCGGTCTGCGGCCTGGTGGGCTTCAAGCCGACCGCGCGCCGCGTGCCGATCGACGGCGTCGTTCCGCTCTCGACCTCGCTGGATTCGATCGGACCGCTCGCCAACTCGGTCGAGGATTGCGCGCTCGTCGACGCCGTCTTCGCCGCCGAGCCGATCTCGGTTCCCGGCGCGGCGCCGCTCGCGGGCCTCCGCTTCGCTATCCCGAAGCATTTCGTGATGGACGAACTCGACGCGACCGTGGCGAAAGCGTTCGAGCGCGCCTGCACGGCGCTGGCGGCCAAGGGCGTGAAGATCGAAGAGATCGACCTCGCCGAGCTGAACGAGCTGCCGGCCATCAATGCCAAAGGCGGGTTCGCCGCCTCCGAGGCCTATGCCTGGCACAAGGACCTGATCGCGCGCCGCGGCAAGGATTACGACCCGTTCGTCCATCCGCGCATCATGCGCGGCAAGGACATGACCGCCGCCGACTATATCGAGCTGCTGGCGAAGCGCGCCGACCTCTGCCGCCGCGTCTCGGCGATCACCTCGAACTACGATGCGGTGATCATGCCGACCTGCGCCATCGTGGCGCCGACGATCGAGGAAGTCTCGACCCCCGAAGGCTTCACCAGGAAGAACATGCTGCTGCTGCGCAATACCACGGTCGGCAATTTCCTCGACCGCTGCGCCATCAGCCTGCCGTGCCATGCCGCCGGCGAGCTGCCCGTCGGCTTCATGCTGATGGGCGAGGCGATGGCCGACCGGCGCGTGCTGGCGATGGCGCGTTCAGTCGCGCCGGCCGTCGCCGCGCACTGAGCGAGCAGCGACGACGACCCTTGTCATCCTGAGCGCAGCGAAGGATCTCACGCCCGCCACGCAATCGTCTGGTCGATCCGTGAGGTCCTTCGCTTCACTCAGGACGACACGCTTGATTCACTGATACCGGGGATCGTCGGGGCGGCGCATCTTCCAGACATTGTCAGTCGTGGTGTATTCGCTGTAGCCCAGACGGGCGACCGGCTTCATTGCCATGATGTCGACGCGGCCGTCCTTGAGGATGGCATCGTCGATGTGGATACCGACCACCTGGCCCAGCACGATGGAGCCACGCTTGGCTTCGTGACCGGGCTCTTCCGGCAGCTCGATCGTCTTCCAGTATTTGCACTCGAGGGCGACCGGCGATTCCTTGATCCGTGGCGGCTTCACGAAGCGGCAGGGTTCGGGCGTCAGGCCGGCGAGCTTCATCTCGTCGACGCCATAGGCCACCATCGCGGTGGTGATGTTCATCTTCTCGCTCATCTCCGCGGTCACCATGTTGACCACGAACTCGCCGGTCTCCTCGGCGTTCATGCGGCTGTGCTTGGTCGGCGTGTCGCCGTAGGTGCCGGTGATGGCGAAATAGACCATGGGCGGAAACTCGCCGACTCCGTTGTAGAAGCTGTAGGGGGCGAGATTGACCCTGCCCTGGCCGTCGGTGGTCGAGATCCAGCCGATCGGCCGCGGCACGATCAGCGCCTTCAGCGGATCCTGCGGCAATCCATGGTCGCGCTTGGTGGCATCGTAGAACATCTGTCTTTCCTCACCCGAATTTCACTGGTGGTGTCTGCACTGTCGGCACCGCCGCATCAAGGATCGCCTGCCGGTCGCCCGACCGTGGCGGATAGATGCGCTCACGATTGATCAGCTCCTTGGTTCGCTTGGCCGTGGCGCCGTGCGACACCAGCTTGCGCTCCCAGCCCTCGGTGTAGAGTGCCCCCCAGGCACCGAGATCGAGGATGGTCGTGTACCAGGCGATGGAAAGCGGCAACATCGGCCGGCCGAGCAGGTCGCAAACCGCATTGTGGCCGGCGAAGCGGCCCATCGGCCGCCCATGCTGACAGGACATGACGCAGCCATGGATGCCGTCGATCAGGAACGACGACGCGTCGCCGGCCGCGAACTCCGCCGAGAGCCCTTGGATCTTCAGGGTTGAATCGACCGGCAGGCGACCGAGACGATCGCGCTCCACCGGAAAGGCTGACGTGAGCGGGTGTGCCCGCATGCCGGCACACCACACGACCGTCTCCGTCTCGATGCGCTCGCCGCCCTGCAGCGTCGCGCCCCTGGCATCGACGGCCGCGATCGACACGCCGCCGCGCATCTCGACGCCCAACACCCGCAGCGCCTCCTCGATGACCGGGACGGCCTCGTCGCCCATGTCCGAGCCGATGCGCGGCGCATGGTCAGCCAGGATGACGCGCGGCGCGGTGATGCCGGCTGCCCGCAGCTTGGCCGGCATCTCGGCCGCGGCCTCGATGCCGGTCAGGCCACCGCCCACGACCAGCACGGTCGAACCGCCGGTCGGCAGCTTCGCGATGTGCGCATTGAGCCGCATCGCCGCCTGGTAGGTGTCGATGTCGAATACGTATCCGGAGAGGCCGGGAATTGGAGGCCGTACGAGCCGGCTGCCCAGCGCGAAGACAAGACGATCGTAGTCGATCCTTTGCGGCGTTCCCCCCGCATCATAGGTCACAATGCGATGGGCGACGTCCATGCCGGTCACGGTGCCTTCGAGGCGCCGCACGCCGACCGGCGCCAATACGCTGTCGAGCTCCACGCGCGTATCCGAGAGATCGGCCTCATAGTTGCGCACGCGGATCGAATGCCAGCGGGTGTCGTTCAGCAGCGTGATCTCGATGTCGGCGCCCAGAATCTCGCGCGCCCGCGAGGCCGCAAGCGCGCTCCACAATCCGGCGAAACCGCCACCGAGAACCAGAATCCTGTCCGTCATCACATAAGGTTGTGCGACGAGCGGTCCGGCTTGTCGAGCTGGCCGCGACGGCCCATGTTCCGCGCCATGTCACGCACCATGAAGGCGCTCCTCGGCGTCTGGATCGCAGCGCTTGTCGTTGCGGCCGGCTGGATCGGCTGGGATGCCGCGCAGGGCGGGAAACCGTCGATCGGCGGACCGTTCCAGCTCGTCGACCAGGATGGCCGCCCGTTCTCGAGCGATCAGCTCAAGGGCAAGCCGACGCTGATCTATTTCGGCTTCACCTATTGTCCCGACGTCTGCCCCACCTCCTTGTTGCTGATGGAAACGGCGATCGAGAAGCTGGGACCGGACGCCGCCAGGAAGGTGAACGTCGTGTTCATCACCATCGATCCCGAGCGCGACACGCCGGAACTGCTCAAGGGCTACGTGCCGAATTTCGGGGCGGGGATCATCGGCCTCACCGGCACGCCCCAGCAGGCCGCCGATGTGGCCAAGGCCTATCGCGTCTACTACCAGAAAGTTCCCGGCAAGGAGGGTTCGCCCTACCTCATGGATCACTCGTCGATCGTCTACCTGCTTGATCGAAACGGCCGCTTCGTTACCCACTTCACCCATGACGCCAAGGCCGAAACCATTGCGAATGCTCTGGGGCGCCTTCTCTAAGCTATTGATTTATAACAATTGTTGCGTTGCAATATAGACGTGACAAGGGCTCCCCGGAGCGTACAATCCGCGCCCCATGCTTTATCAAGCCTTCGAATTCCAGCGTCAGCTCGCGGCTCCGATCCGCATGTGGGCCAGCGCCCTCGAACAGGTCTATTCCAGCCCCTACAATCCATGGGCGGAAACCTGGTTCGGCAAGTCGGTCGCCGCGGGCGCGGAGATCATGACGCGCCTCACCCAGCAGTACGGCAAGCCGGCCTTCGGGTTGAAGACGACGCAGGTCGGTGACGAGGCCGTCGCCGTCAACGAAGAGATCCTGCTGCGCAAACCGTTCTGCCAGCTCCTCCATTTCCACCGCGACACCGCCCGGCGCGATCCCAAGGTGCTGGTCGTGGCGCCGATGAGTGGCCACTACGCCACCCTGCTGCGCGGCACGGTCGAGGCGCTGCTGCCCGACCATGACGTCCACATCACCGACTGGATCGATGCACGCGAAGTGCCGCTGAGCCAGGGCAACTTCGACCTCAACGACTACATCGACTACGTCGCCGAGTTCTGCCGCTATCTCGGACCCGACGTCCATGTCATCGCCGTCTGCCAGCCCTCGGTGCCGGTGATGGCGGCCGCCGCGCTGATGGCCGAGGCGAAGGAGCCGCGCCAGCCCAAGTCGATCACGCTGATGGGCGGCCCGATCGATACCCGCGTCAGCCCCACGGTTCCCAACGACCTGGCGATGCGCAATTCGATGATGTGGTTCCGCCAGAACGTCATATCGACGGTGCCGCTCAACTATCCGGGCGCGTTGCGCCGCGTCTATCCGGGCTTCCTGCAGCTCACCTCGTTCATCAGCATGAATCTCGACCGCCATGTGAATGCGCACATGCGGCAGTTCGAGCATCTGGTGAAGGGAGACGACGAGCCGGCCGACGGCCACCGCGCCTTCTACGACGAATATCTGGCGGTGATGGATCTCAGCGCCGAGTTCTACCTCCAGACGATCGAGGTCGTGTTCAAGGAACACCTGCTGCCGCGCGGTGCATGGGTGAGCCGCGGACGAAAGATCGATCCCTCCTTCATCGAGACCGCCCTGATGACGGTCGAAGGCGAACTCGACGACATCTCGGGCATTGGCCAGACCAAGGCCGCCCATGCGCTCACGCCGAATATCCCCGGTGCGCGCCACGTGCATTGGGAGCAGCCGCGGGTCGGCCACTACGGCATCTTCAACGGCCGCAAGTGGCGCGAGCAGATCATGCCGCGCGTCCGCTCCTTCATTCGCGAGAACGACGCCCGTTAGAGGCAGCGCCCGGGTCCGGCGGGAGGCAACCGCCATCGCCTCCCGACGTTGCCCCCCTCATGGGTATCGAGGAACAGTGGAATAACGCCGCCAGCGTTCTGGTGGCCTTGATCACGACCTATGGCCTTCGGGTCATAGGAGCGATCATCATCCTGTGCATCGGCTGGATGACGTCGCGGTTGCTGTACAACGCCGTGGTCCGTCTCTGCCAGCGAACGCCGCGCATCGACCGCACCGTGGCGCTCTTTCTCGGCAACGGGGCGCGCTACACCGTGCTCGTGTTCACCTTCGTCGCGGTGCTCACGACGTTCGGCATCGCCACCACGAGTTTCGTCGCCGTCCTCGGCGCCCTGGGAATCGCCATCGGCCTCGCCCTCCAGGGCACTCTCAGCAATCTCGCGGCCGGCATCATGCTGGTCGTGTTCCGGCCCTTCCACATCGGCGACCGCGTCGAGACGGGAGGCGTGACGGGCATCGCGCGCGAGATCAACCTGTTCTTCACCGAGATCGACGGAGACGACAATACGCGCGTCATCATCCCGAACGGCAAGCTCTGGGGCGATATCCTGAAGGTGCCGACGCGCAACGACACCGCGCGGCTCGAATTCCGCGTTGCACGCCCCGCCAACGAAGATGTCGGCAGCGCGATTTCGCGGCTGCAGAACCTGATCGAGCGCGATGCCCGTGTCCTGAACCTCTCTGCGATCGGCATCGATGCGCTGGAAGCCGACAAATACACGCTGGCTGCACAGGTATGGACAGGGCGCGATTCGATGATCCAGCTCAAATACGATCTGAACCGGAGCATCAAGGAAGAGTTCGACCGCAAGTCGTCCGACGCTGTGGAGCGCCGCGCCGGATAGGGCTAGCATCGGCCTGCAATGACCAACCTGCCCGTCACGATTTCACAATGGAAGCCCGCGCCCTTCGACATGAAGGGCGAGACGGTGTTTGCCATCGGCGATGTCCATGGCTGCGCGGCGGAACTCAGCGTGTTGCGGGGTTCGATCGCCACGCTCGCAGGGGATGCCGCAGGCAGGCGCCGGCTCATCTATCTCGGCGACCTGATCAACCGCGGCCCCGACAGCACGGGCGTGCTGGAGCTTTGGGCTCAGGATGAGGAAGCGCACGGGGTCGACCATGTCGACCGCCTGATGGGCAACCACGAGATCATGATGATGCTCACCGTCATTGGCGGCCCGCACGCCCACAAGGCCGAGACGATGTGGATGTCCAGGCGCATGGGAGGTCACGTGCTGCTCGATGAGATGGCAAGACGCGCCGGCCATCCCGCGGCACATGTCGACCAGACCCTGCTCAAGGAAGCGCTCAGCGAGGCGGTCGTGCATCGACTGCAGGGCATGCGCTCGCATGTGCGGCTCGGCAACACGGTGTTCGTCCATGGCGGCCTCGACCCCCATGCCGACCAGGACGAGTTTCTCGCACGCCCCTGGACGATCTTCACCGAGGCGCGCTGGGCCTGGATCAACCACGGCTTCCTCGACTGGAAGCAGGGCTTCGGCGGCACCCTGGTGGTGCACGGCCATACGCCGCCCGACAAGCACAAGGCGATCAGCGGGGTGGAAGACCCGCACCTCTTCGAGGGCGACCGTCTCGGCCTCGACGGCGGCAGCGCCCGTACCGGCATCGTCACGGGGGCGGAGATTCAGGACGGCCGCTATCGAATCCTCAAGGCCGGCTCGCCCTTCGACACTCCCGTCTCTTCCGACGCCGAGTGAGCTGAATAAATCAGGCCGGACTGTCGGCAGATGGCCCGTTCCTGCGTCCTAGGTACGACAGGAGCCTCAGCGCATGCTCTACGCCATCCTTTGCTATAATTCCGAAGAAGCCATCGGCTCGTGGTCCAGGGACCATCACGACGAGACGATGACCAGGCTCCACGCCGTGGGCGACAAGCTCGCCAGGCAGGGGCGGCTGGGGCCGGTGGCCCGCCTCCTGCCGACCACGGCGGCCACGACGTTGCGCAAGGGGCGCGAGGAAATGGTGATCGACGGGCCCTTCGCCGAGACCAAAGAGCAACTGCTAGGCTTCTACATCGTCGACTGCGCCTCGCTGGAGGACGCGCTCGACACGGCGAAGGACCTGGCAAAGGCCAATCCCGGCACCGGCAGTTACGAGATCCGGCCGGTGGCCGAGTTCCACCCCAGCCAGCTTCCTGACGAGGACAAGCCCGCCCCATGACCGATCTCGGCTGGATCGATCCGGTTCTGGCTGCGGCCCGCCCCCGGGTGATGGGGGCGCTGCTGCGCTACTTCCGAACTCTCGATACCGCCGAGGAAGCCTTCCAGGAAGCCTGCCTGCGCGCGCTCAAGAGCTGGCCGCAGAACGGCCCGCCCCGCGATGCCGCCGCCTGGCTGATCCTGGTCGGCCGCAATGCCGCGATGGACCAGGTCCGCCGACAGGCCAGGCAGACAGAACTGCCGGACGAAGCGTTGCTCTCGGACCTCGACGACGCCGAGGCCTCGCTGGCCGACCGGCTCGACGGCGAGCACTACAAGGACGACATCCTGCGGCTGCTGTTCATCTGCTGCCATCCCGAGCTGCCCGCGACCCAGCAGATCGCGCTGGCCCTGCGCATCGTCTGCGGCCTCTCGGTGAAGCAGATCGCCCACGCCTTCCTGGTGGGCGAAGCCGCCATGGAGCAGCGCATCACGAGGGCCAAGGCCCGCATCGGCAATGCCGGTATGGCCTTCGAGACACCGGGCGCCCCGGAGCGGGCGGAACGGCTCGCCGCCGTCGCGTCGATGATCTACCTGCTGTTCAACGAGGGATATTCCTCGAGCACCAGCCGCGAGGCCGAGGCCCGCACGCCGCTGGCCGAGGAAGCGATCTGGCTGGTCCGCCTGCTGCTGCGCCTGTTTCCCTCCGAGCCGGAAATCATGGGCCTCACGGCGCTGATGCTGTTGCAGCGCGCGCGGGCAAAAGCCCGCTTCGACGGGGATGGCAACATCGTCCTGCTCGAGGACCAGGATCGCGGCCTGTGGAGCCGGCCGAGGATTGCCGAGGGGCTGGCCCTGATCGACAAGGCGATGCGCCACCGCCGGCCCGGTCCCTACCAGATCCAGGCCGCGATTGCGGCGCTGCATGCCCGCGCTCAACGCGACACAGACACGGACTGGGCGCAGATCGACCTGCTCTATGCCAACCTCGAGCGGCTGCAGCCGTCGCCCGTGGTGACGCTCAATCGCGCGGTGGCCGTCTCGAAGGTGCGCGGCCCCGAAGCCGCGCTCGAGATGATCGAACCGCTCGGCGGGCGTCTGCAGGGTTACTTTTACTGGGTCTTCAGGAAGTCGTGTGGGTGAATTGAGGGTCGGCTGCGGCCTCTGACCCGCACAGATATTGGCTTTTAGGCATTACGCGGGTTGCCTGAAATAGGCATCCTGTTTGGATGGCATCCTTATCG
>Ga0209702_10000658_pt1 | contig 72675 bp, 57 predicted proteins | sample FRY01_FD_187210 | JGI IMG/M metagenome (GOLD analysis project Ga0209702, IMG submission 187210) | Freshwater microbial communities from Lake Fryxell liftoff mats and glacier meltwater in Antarctica - FRY-01 (SPAdes) (version 2) | ecosystem: Environmental > Aquatic > Freshwater > Ice > Glacier... | reverse complement strand
AGAATACATAGCTTAATAATGGATAAAGATCCCAAGATAAAACTTCTTCCATAACCAAACCTCTGAATTTAGATAATCCAGGTATTTTATCTTTGTTTTGCTCTACATATCTTGCTGTTTCTACATCAGCAGACAATATTGGTCTTTGTCCCAAAGGAATTTTAACATTGATTTCATCTTCAATTTTACCAGCTTCCTCTTCGTTATTTGTAATTTTTGGTTTTTCAACTCTTTGGATTACAGTTTTTTTGCCATATTTAGGATTACTTGCTGTAATTTCAAAATTAATATATTTTACAGAATCTTTAGGATCACCGTAATCATCATTAGTTACAATTCTTTCGAAAGAAGTTTTAAGCATAGACAAACTGTCAGTAGTTATCTTGTTAGTTATTGGATTTTTGATAACAATTTTAGAAGGTATAAAATCACCACTACATTCATCTACAACAGTACCAGTCAAGTTTACAGCTTTGAAGAAAGAAGGAACAAATGCCATAAATACATCTAAGTCACCAGAATATCTTGGTAAGTCAGTTCTTTTTGAAGAGAAATAAATAATATCACCAGAAGCAGGTAAAGATATAAATTGCTCGTCTTCAGAAGTATTTAATGGCTCACCCATATTTTGTGGAGTTGACCAAGATTTAGATGATGGGTCATAACGAGTAACATAAAAATCGGTTCCACCAAAATTAGGAGTATGTCCGTCAGAAGCAAAGAACATAGTTACGTTATCAGCAGCAATAAAGGGAGATACATCTCTTGATGGTGTATTGACTGCCGCTAAATTTTGAGCAGGTTTCCAGTCATCTGTATCTACATCATAATCAGAATACCAAATATCAAAGTTTTTAATGTCTTCCCTGCCATCAGAATTAGGACCTTTCCTTGTAGATACAAAGTATATTCTACTTTGATCCGGAGAGATAGACGGTTGTGAGTCAAAGTTCTTAGAATTTACATTTCTACCCAAATTCACAGGTTTTGCCCATTTATCACCATCAATAGTAGTTTTATAAATATCACAACTTCCCAAACCATCGGGTCTGTTACAGGCTGTAAAATACAAAGATTGTCTATCGGAAGCAACTGAGGCAGCACCTTCATTAAGTGCTGTATTTACGCCAGCCACACCCAATGCATTTGAAGGATCCAAATTAAATGGTTTTTGAAAAACTGTATCTGAACTATTTTCTTTTTTGGCAACCCAAAAATCGTGAGAGGCATCATCACTTTCTTTAAGGATACTACCAGGTTTATTGGACACATAAAATAAAGTTTTACCATCTGCAGAAATCGTAGGAGCGTAATCTACACCACTATGATTAATAACTGGTCCCAAATTTATAATTCTAATCTTTTTGTCACCTAATATACCACCACCGCCGCCATTTTGTGCGGTAGCCTCCAAAGAAGCAGAATACATACTTAAGTTTTGCACCTGTAATGTATTTGTTACACTAATTTTTGAATTATCTTTTGAATATACATTTGTACTTAAAACAAATGCTAACAAAAAACAAATAGAAAATTTAGTAAATAATTTAACCATTTTTATACCTTGAAATTTTACTATTACTACAAATTATTTTGTTCTGAATTTTTTTCTAACTTTTTTTATTTTTTTATTTTTTTTATTTTACTTAAAAAAATATTTCATTTTAAGTTTAAAAAGTAAAAAATTTACCATTTTAAAAATATATAACACAATTTTTAAATTCTTGTTACAAATTTAATGATAAAATTAGAAAAAGTGTGTAATTTTTTACACATTTTTTGAATTATTAAAACAACAAAATTTAATATAATTCAATTATTGTTAATAGACAAGTAAAATTAATTCATTATTGAAAAAAAGTGGGTTTTTCATCAAAATAAATAAAAATAAATGATTTCTTTGATATAAATATTATAATTTTGTCAAAAAATCTTAATTTGTAAATAAAATAATTAATTATTAAAATTATTATTTGTTGATTTTTATTTTTGATTTATTATTCAATTATTATGAATTTAATAATCAAAAGATTTCAAAAAAGGATATTTAAACGGATATATACGGGATAAGTTATGAGTGCTATGAACGAAAGTATGAAAAGACCAGATTGGGACCAACTTTATATTACAATGTGTTATTTGGTAGGAATGAGAAGCAAGGATAGTCATACACACATGGGTTCGGTTATAGTTGACTCAGACAATGTTCTAGTTTCTACAGGATATAATTCACTTCCCCGTGGTGTGGAAATTGATAAAGAAGAAAATAGACTCTCAAGAGAGGGCGGAGAAAAATACTTTTGGTTGGAACACGCCGAAAGGAACGCTATATATAATGCAGCCAGAAGAGGCACAACGCTCAAAGGTTGCAAACTATATGTACCTTGGTGTCCTTGTACTGATTGTGCAAGGGGAATTGTTCAGACTGGTATTAGTGATGTTATTATACATACCAACGGACAAGATTTTTATGATAAACACACTAATGGCAAATGGGTTGATTCGTATAAAAGAACAAAAGATATGTTCGACGAAGCAGGCGTAAACCTTAGATATGTTGAGTGCGATATTGTTGTACCAGAAATTTATATGAATGGATTGCATCACGATGCAGTAGTAAATCTTAATAACAGAAAAATATAATTAAAAATTGATTAAAATTATAAAATATTGAATAATAAATATTTACTATTGCGTTTATTAGATTATAGAATAATTCAACTTAATAAAAATATTTTTTTATTTTGTAATGTTACAATTTCTAAGAAATTCTGAAGAAATTCTAAAAATAGAATTTACAAAAAAGCTATTAATTTCAATAATTTTAAATAAAAGGTAAAGATAATGTCACTATTAAGTGCAAAATTAGAGTCAATAATTCCTGCAATTGCAGAAGATATCAAAGAATTTGTAAAAGCTAATGGCGACAAAGTCGTTGGTGAAGTTACAATAGGTCAAGCTTTTGGTGGTATGAGAGGTGTAAAAGCCTTAGTTTGTGATACCTCAGAGGTACCAGCTGACAAAGGTCTTATTATTAGAGGATTGCCGATTAGCGAATTGACTGATAAATTACCCGAAGAGATTTATTTCTTATTACTTACTGGTTCATTGCCAACTGCTGAAGAGTTAAAAGATTTACAAAACGACTTAGAAAGCAGAATGGAAGTGCCTGAATACGTTTGGAATGTAATTGATGCTATGCCTGCGGATTCTCACCCTATGGCTATGCTAAATACTGCAATTTTGGTTATGCAAAAAGAATCAGTTTTTGCTCAGAAATATGATGAAGGTATCAAAAAAACTGAATATTGGAAATATTACTTAGAAGATTCATTAAATTTAATAGCAAGAGTACCCGCTGTCGCTGCTTATATCTATAGAAAAAGATATAACAAAGGTCCAAGAATTGAAGCTCAAAAAGGATTGGATTGGTCTCAAAATTACGTAAAAATGTTAGGTCTTGAAGATACTAATGGCGAAGCTACAAAAATGATGCAGTTATATTTGACTTGCCTTTCTGACCACGAAGGTGGAAATGTGAGTTCATTTACTGCTTCGACAATTAGCTCTGCATTATCTGACTTATATTATACTGTTTCTGGTGGATTGAATGGATTAGCTGGTCCTTTACACGGTTTAGCTGTTCAAGAATGCCTAAAATGGGTTTTGGAAACTATGGAAAAATTCGGTGGTACACCAACAGAAGAAGAAATCGAAAAATTCACTTGGGACACTTTAAATTCAGGTCAAGTTATCCCTGGCTATGGTCACGCTGTATTGAGAGTAACTGACCCGAGATTTAGTGCTTTCTTAGAATTTGGACAAAAGTATTGCCCAACAGACCCTGTATTTTTGACTGTTGATAGAGTATTCAATGTGGTACCAAAAGTATTACAACAAATATCTAAAATCAGCAACCCTTGGCCCAATGTAGATGCAAGTTCTGGCGCATTATTCCATTATTATGGTTTGAAAGAATTTGATTATTATACTGTTGTATTCTCTGTTTCGAGAGTATTAGGTATATCAGCTCAAAACATTATGGCAAGAGCTTATAGTTTGCCAATAACAAGACCGAAATCTTTACCAACTGCTAAATTCAAAGCATTAGTGTAAAATTTCAGCGTAAAATTTTCAGTGTAAGATTTTCAATGTAAAATTATGTTATATATTGTTAGTTTGTTTTCTACAAGGACAGGTCATTTGACTTGTCCTTTTTTTTGTAAAGGAATTTAAGAGAACCCAATCCGTTTGCTCTTTGCAAACGACTTATCCATAATTATATAAAATATGGAGGTTGAAAGAAGGAACTATAAATAGGTTTTTCTCAACAAATACAACGACTTTTAAGTCGTGGGTTGTTGGAAGAAATTTGTATTTCTTAGCTTTAGCCAAAAGAAAAAAGTAAGATTAAATCAGAAAAATATAGAAGATAATTATTCATCTTTCTAATTATAAGTAAATATTATACTTACAAAACCAATTATGATTTCGAAAAATTAGTATAAAGACGAAATCTACAATATACCACATCTATATCCGTGTGGTATATATAAGATTTTATGGAGGTTATCTCCCGCAAAACGTGTTACTTGATTTTTAAATTATATTTAGCAGTATAATCAAAATTGAAATTGAATAACGTAAAAAATAAAAATTTATGACTATTAAAAATCAATTGGAGCTATTAGCAGCTAAAAAAGGCTCGCCGTGCATAACTATCTCTTTTAACACCCACAGAACATTCCCAGAGAATGCACAAGATGAAATCGTTCTTAAAAATCTACTTCACGAAGCTGAAAAAAGAGTTATAACTGAGTTTGGAAAAAGAGAAACAATCGCTATAGTAGAAAAACTATCCTCAGTTACAAGAGAAATGGATAACAACTATAATTTAAATAGTATGCACATTTTCATTTCTGAAGACACTCAAGAAATAATTAAATCTGCGTTGCCTGCAAGTGAAAATATGGTACATATTTCGGATACATTTGCTCTAAGACCTATCATTAAAGATTATTTTAGAAGTCATGAATATCTAATTTTGCTTGTATCTCAAGGCGGGGTTAATCTTTATAAAGCTTTGAATGAACATATTGTAAGCGAATATAATAATGATGATTTTCCTGTACCTGAAATGGCTCATAATATTAATGAGTCATATAATTCAAGCGACTCAAAATTATTAGATGATATTGTTCGTGAATATCTAAATAAAGTTGATAAGTCTATAGTGGATATTTTCAACAAAACTGACTTAAAATGTGTAGTAATAAGTAATGGAGATAATTACAGCAAATTATTACAAGTAGCCGATAGACCAGACATATATTGCGGACATGCAACTTTTGATAATAATAAAAAAACCACAGACCAATTAGTAAATCAAAGTTGGGAAATCATTTCAAAATTTCAATTTGAAAAAAGAAGTAAAGAAATAGATGCAATGTTTGAAGCAGTAGGGAAAGGAAATGTCTATACTGATATACATGAAATTTATTCAGCTGCTATTGATGGTCGTGGAGAATTACTTATTATTCATGAAGACTTCGTGCAACCAGTCCTTATGACAGGCGAAAGAACATTTGATTTGATTACTGATAGCACTACATTTAATGCTATAGATGATATTACCAGTAACATTGCTTGGGAAGTGTTTTCCAAAAAAGGTAAAGTAGTATTTACATCTCAAGACAAAATCAAAGAAATTGGTAATATTGTGCTCAAAACAAGATATTAATTCAAAATTTTTCTCAAGTATTTTATAAATTCTTATTTTCAACCATACTTTCAAAAGTATGGTTGAAAATAGAATACCTACCTGTTAATAAAATTAACAATCTCCGAAATTAACAATCTGTTAATCATTTCTCGTAGTTGGTTAAATAAGAAAAAAAAGACTTTGCACCATGGCGTCAATATTATTGGCTTTTTTACTTTATATAGATAAATTTGTATAAACTTATTTTGTTTTCAGAAGCGAATTTTATAAAAAATACTTTATAATTTAATCCAATGTTATTCAAATCTATTTGATTCTCGCCTTTGTTAATATTCAAGGTGCCCAGATTTTGTACTTTGGTACCAGTTGCATCAAATATTTCAATATTAGTGGTCAAATCATTATAGAGATTTTTTACTTTCAATATATTAGTTGAAGTATAGTTAAATTCAAAATTCAGTTCATTAATTGTAGAATTGTAGTCATATCTGGTACTTCGAATGTCTGGATTAACTCTGATTGAACTAATACCAATATCTTGTATAGAAGTTTTAGCAAAATATGGAGTAGTTTTATTACTACCTGTCGAAATATTACCACTCACAAAAATACTATCATCGTACAAATTGATAGATGTGATTTTTACTAATCTATCTTCAATCATTTTACTGAATAACTTCTGAGTTTGCAAATCAAATACATCAAAGTATAATTGATTTTTATTCAAATAAGTATCGGAATTAATAAATAAGATTTTATCACCAATTACCTTATGTATCAAATTTGTTTAGACCTAATTTTAAAAGGTAATTCTATTTTTGTTTGCTTTTCGACATTATTTTCGTCAAACAAGTATAAATTGTATAAACTATCTTGTTTACTTAGATTTATTAAATATGGTTTATTATCGTAAAGGCTACCAATTCTTAGTGATTGACTATTCTCCAAAAACATCAATTTGGAATTAGATGAAGCCTCTAATTTGTATTCATTATTATAAATACTGATTTTATGATAATAAAAGTCTAAATGTCTCAAAATTGTTAAGTTGATTATATTATCACTTTGTGAATCTATATTGATAGTTAAGTTCTCTTTATAACCAACTTTCAAATCTATATTTAATTTTTGTAAGATTATTAAATCATAATTATTATCAATAATTGCAATAAAATATTCATTTCCTTTTTCTAAAACAAAAGCAAATTTATTATTTAGTACCTGATACTTAAGTAATTTATAGCCACTCAATAAATCAACTACCTTAACATATTTCTTTTCATTGTTAAAGTGAACTGAAAACATTAAATTACTAAATGAATAAATACCATTTGTATTTATACCAATTAATGTATCTTTGGATTTATTAAAATGATACAACTTATCATCTAAATATGAATCAAAAACATAATTATTACTTGGAGTAAGCGAGGTATCAGTTTGCTCAAAACTTGATAAATAATGATTATTTGTGGTACCATTAATATCATAATCATAATGGAAGAACTCTTTATATTCTCTATCACTCAATTTAAAGTAATTTTGACCTTTTATAAATTTTGGTGATTTTACATAAGGAGTAAAAACTTCATTGGAATTGCTCAAATCATCCAGCCTGTATAATCAATTCAAAAATCAAACAAAAGTTGCTAAAACTGTATTGAATTATTCAAATCAAATAAATATAATAAAAACTATATTTTTAAACTAATAATTAGTTAATAATGAAAAATATATTAAGTAAAATTAATATAAAGAATAATAAATACTTTGGGTGATTTTTTTTGGATTTTAAAATTTGTTTATTTAAATAATTATACTTAAATTAGAAATCTATTTTATAGTTAAAAAAGTAATATTAAATTTACATATTTTCATTAGTTAGATAAAAATATAATTATTTTGGAAAACAAGAAAAATAACAAATTGAATACGCAAAAAGACATTCCAAAGAATAATCAATACAATGAGCAGCTTTTAAATTTTTATTTTGAGCAAGCTTTAGATGGTGTTTTCTTTATGATGTTAGACGAACCGATTATTTGGGACGATAACACTGACAAAGAGAAAACATTAGATTATATATTCGCCCACCAAAGAGTAACCAAAATCAATGACGCTATGCTCAGTCAGTATAGAGCCAAAAGTGAAGATTTTTTGAACCTTACACCAAATGATTTCTTTTTACATGATTTGGAACAAGGTAGAAAAGTATGGCGAGAGTTTTTTGATAATGGCAAATTACATATAGATACTGCTGAAAAAAGATTTGATGGTACAGATATGATTATTGATGGTGATTATATCTGTATTTATGATGATAAAAAAAGAATACTTGGACATTTTGGAGTACAAAGAGAAGTAACTATATTACGTGATGCAGAACAAAAGCTAAAATCAAGCGAAGAAAAATATAGATTTATTGCCGAAAATACATCTGATGGAATTGTTACATTTAATAAAGATTTTGTTATTACTTATTGTTCACCTTCATATTTAAATCAGTTAGGCTATACTGATGAGGAAGAAATAGGACGCAATAATAATGATGTAAAGGAACTACTCCATCCAGATGACAGAGAAAGTGTATTTGAAAGTATATTTAATGCCATAAAAAATAAACATAAAGATCTACATTATTCATTTAGAATAAAACATAAAAATGGTAATTATATTTGGAGAGAAGATTCTGCACACTTTATTTATGACGAAAATGGCGATTATAATGCTACTAATGTAACTTGTAGAGATGTAACTTTAAGAACCGAGTTAGAGAATGAATTTAAGCAAAATGAAGTAAAATTAGAATTAGCTCGAAACGAAGCTATAAAACAAAGTAATTATTATAGAGATTTGTTGGAAAATCAATCAGTTTATGTAGTAAAAATTGATATGAGTGGCAATTATTCTTATATAAATAAACATTTTGAATTGAAATTTGGGTTTGACGGAATAGTTGGCTCGCCTTCTTTGCAAAGTATCATTGACGAAGATAGAAATTTATGTATTGAGGCAGTAACTAAATGTTTGCAAAATCCAGAAGTTGGAGTTAATGTTATTCTTAGAAAAAGAAGTACAAAAACAAATGAAATTATAACCAATTATTGGGAATTTAAGGCAATAAAAAATGACAAAGATGAACTATCCGAAATTCTTTGTATTGGTTTTGATATTAGTGATTTATACAAAGCTCAAATTGAGTTAAAAGAGACAATCAATAGTTTGGAAGAAATAAACAATAGTTTACAAAACTTTGCTCACATTGTTTCACATAATTTACGTTCTCATAGTGCAAATATTAATGGTTTACTATCTCTAATCTCTACCGATTATCCAGATATATTAATAAATCAATATTATGATTTCTTAAATAAAGCAAACGATAATTTAATGGAAACTATTACACATTTATCAGAAGTTGCTCAATTACATACTAATTCTAAAAAAGATTATTATCCTGTTTCTCTTAATAAATCATTAAAAAATAGTATTATAAATATCATTGGATTAGCTAAAAATTCTGGTTTGAAAATAATAAATGAATTATATGATAATTCAATTATTATTGGCGAGCAATCATATATTGATAGTATTTTACTAAATTTCCTTACAAATGCAATTAAATACCGTTCAAATGATAAAGATAGTTTCGTTAGAATTTCCTCTTACAAAGAAAATGATAAATTAGTATTAGTAATTGAAGATAACGGCTTAGGAATTGATTTGGTTAGACATAGAAACAAACTATTTGGTATGTTCAAAACCTTTCATGAACATCCTGAAGCAAGAGGAATTGGCTTATTTATTACCAACAATCAAGTTAAAGCTCTTGGTGGTTATATAGATGTAGAAAGTCAAGTTGGAGAAGGTACTACTTTTAAAATTTATTTTATGTCTGGGGAAAGTATATGAGGAATTTAGATGAAGTATGCTTAATTGATGATGATAAAATCACAATTATGCTCACAAAAAAAAGAGTAAATATGGCAAACTTTTGCAACAATATTACTTCTTATGAAAATGGAAAAAAAGCTTACGATAATTTTGCTGATAGAATTAATAATAATATTGCTTTACCGGATTTGATACTTTTAGATATTAATATGCCAATATGGGATGGTTGGGATTTCTTAGATGAATTTTCTAAAATCAACAACAATCCAAGGCTCTGTTTATTTATGATCACAAGTTCGATTGACCCAAAGGACAAAGAAAAAGCACTGCAATATCCGATAGTTAAAGACTTTTTAGTTAAACCAATAGACGAAAATACTCTACTCATTGCTTTAGACAAATTCGATTTGAAGAATACTTAGTAATTTATCAATAATTTTTCTGTTTTGTTTAATAAACCTGAATTAATTAATATGAAATACAAACCTGGACTAAGTTGTTCTAAATCCAAACTATATGTATTTGTAGAAAATGATTGAATATTTATATTACCAATATTTACACAGTTACCAATTAAATCTATAATTTTATAATCCATATTACAATTTTCATTTTTATTAGTGATGTTAAAATTCATTTTTTTTTCATTTTGATCAAAGAATAAACTTAAATCTAATAATGACTTAAAGGTAATTAATCTTAAAGTACCAAGACAATGGGAAAGTTTAACTGAGCCATTTTTAATTGTTAATATTTTATTATTAAATTTCTCTCGTTCAAAATAAATTGAGTCAATCTCAATATTTGTACTTATAAATTCAGATAAAAATGTATTACCACAAATTTGGAAATATTGTGAGGGGTCATTTGAAAATTGTACATTTCTCAATAATATTTCTACTTCTATTAAATTTTGAGACATAATGTTTTCTGCTAATATATTATACTTTGATTTATCAATTTGAAATATAAATGGATTATATTTTAGTTTTAGTATAATATCAGTTTCTTCAAAAGTATCTATAAATTCATTACATTTTAGTTTTACTTCTAAATCTACACAAGCGTAATCGCCTGTATAAACCATGGTATCCCCAAGATTGATATTACAACTATAATCACATACATTAACACTATCTACTGACTGAGATTCTAAAAAGTTAGCTGGGATATTTGGAAGTCCAAGATATAGAATTTCTTTATTTTTATTTTTAATAATAAATTCTGACATTTTTAGATTAGAAAAATCTTCATTTGGGTTATCTATTGAGTACAAAGAAATATCACCATCGGTTGCGATATAGTATATTTTTCCATTAGGTGCTAATTGCATTCCCCATGTTTTCCCATTTACATACTTTACATTAAAGTAATTTTTCATATTTAATACATAGTGTGAAGAAAGAATGCTACTCTCTTCAAAATTCTCTAAACTAAAACAGTTCAATCTTAAAGTATCATAATCAGCGACATATAGTTTTTTGGAATCAGGTGAAAATTCTAAGCTATAAGACCTCCATTTTCTCAGAAAAATATTTTTATCAAAATCTAAAATAATATTATTGGTAATTTTCCCAGTTAAATTATCAAACTCGGCAACTTCTGAAATGCTTCTTTTACTTGCAGCAGCAATATATTTTCCATTTGGAGAGATTTTTAATTGGCAAGTGCCATCATCAAATTTGCAAAATTTTTGGGAAATTACTTTAGAATTAATATCAATTCCATCATTTGTCAATAAAAATGAAACGTATTGCACAGTATCAAACCTCAATCTTTCGGCAGTTATAATCCAAGTATCTTTACCATTATAATGATTAATTGCAGCAAGTTTTTCAGAAGGTTTATCTATTAATACTTGGTTTTCATTTAATAAACCACCCAAACCATTGTCTAATCTCAAATCCAATATATGTAAACGCATTTTCTTGTCTGAGGACTCTGTACCAACTGTAATAAGATAATAAATACTGTTATTATCTTGCTTTTTGATTGCAATAACACCTTGAGTAGAACTTTCACCACTTGCATTTATAAAATTTTGTGGCATTTTTTGGTGGTTTTTATTAAAAACAAAATTCCCATCTATATAGAAGAGTAAATTCCCTTTAGCATCAGATTGTGTAAAATTTCCTTCAAAAGCTTGATTAGCTCCATCAGTAAGTTCAATTGGTTCTCTATTTGGAGTATTAAACGTAATACCTAATTTATTTCCAAAATACCAATTATCAAACTCTTTTTGAGCTGATAAATTCTGATTTAAAGTAAATATTACGAAAAATAAAGTAAAGATATAATAAATAAATTTTAACATATTTCCACCGATAGAGTTTCTCAGTTCTGAAATCACTATATATGGAATGACACAATAAAAATCATTTTGTTTCTTTTTTGTTATATTATTTGGTAAAAACATAAAAAAACTACTTTGCAAAAGCAAAGTAGTTCTTAATTTTTAAAATAGTAACTAATTAAAGTAAAGCTTCTTAAATTTTAAATCAAAAAACATATTTATAAATATCACTATTCAAAATATAATATTAAATTCTAATTTCAAGAATAAACTAATGTTAGTTCAAGTCATTAGCAACGAAAGGTAAAAATGCTAAATGTCTAGCATATTTCACAGCCGAAGCAACTTGTCTTTGTTGGAATGCAGTAACTCCAGTAATTCTACGAGGTAGAATTTTACCTTGATCATTGATATATCTATTTAAAGATTTAATATCCAAATAATCTACTACTCTTTGTCCTTTGATGGGATTTATTTTCTTTTTAACTACTTTTTTGTTAGTTTTTAAAGAACTAAGCGGAGATTGAATACCAAAATTTGCCATTATTATGCACCTTTTTTATTATCTTTGAATGAATTTGCTTTTAGTAATCTTTTGTTGAATCTATCTACACGTCCAGCAGAATCCATAAGCATTTGCTTTCCAGTAAAAAACGGATGAGATTTAGAATCAATCTCTAAAACCATCTTAGTATCTCTGTAGCAAGATCTCGTTTTATAAGAAGTACCATCTGTCATTATCACATCTACAATATGATAATGTGGGTGAATACCTTTTTTCATTTTAAAGCCTTAAAGTTTAAAGTTTTTAATCTTTTATTTTTATTTTATTAAGAAAGATTTATTGAGTTAGAAATTAACCGTAATCAATAGTCAATAATTAAATAATTATTTGTTGATGTCAATTTTGTCTAATTCACTCAAATCTTTTACACGTATAAATCTCTCCAAAGATCTTACTGATTCTCTAGTTTCATCTTTATACCATTTGATAACTTTTACAGGAATAAAGTCTACTACTTTACCTTTTTTTTGTTTATCACCAAAAGTTTGTGTTTTTGCCATATCACTACTTTTCCATTTATGTTTACAATAGGACTACAAAATTATTATTTTTTTTTATATTATACAAACTTTTTGTTATATTTTTTAAAATAATTTCAATTTATATACAAATCTACTAGCAAAATCTATATATAATATCATTTATATTGACATTTGATAATACTATGAATTATAAAATAATTAATTTTCTGACCAAAAAATAAAATAATATCATTATATTGCATTTATAACTGACAGATTTTTTTGCATTTTAAATTAATCACAATGAACCTTTTTGAAGAAAACTTTTCCGATGAATTTTCCGAAGAAAACAAGCAATCAAATACGAAGACTGAAATTAAAAATAAAATTGAAAGCATAGTGAATATAATCTTAAATGCAGATTATGAGTATTATACACTTAATTTTCCTACTTTGTTTGATAGAGAATATGACAAATACTTCACAGAATTGAAGGAATTAGAAAATAAATATCCAGAATTTGTGCAAGCCAATTCGCCAACTAAACGAATTTCTTGGGACCCAATCAAAGAATTTCAAACCTTTCCGCATAAAACTCCTATGCTTTCTTTAGCAAATACTTATTCAATCGAAGAATTAGAAGATTTTGACAAAAGAGTGAAAGACGGGATTGATGGAGATTCGCCGGAATATTATTGCGAATTAAAATTTGATGGAGCTGCTCTTTCATTAGTTTATGAGAAAGGAGTACTTGTTAGAGCCTTAACAAGGGGCGATGGGTATAATGGTGATGATATTACTCATAATGTCAAAACAATTAAATCAGTACCTGTTTTTGTTGATACAAATGTATTGTCTGAAGTTGGGATAAATAACTTCGAGGTGCGTGGCGAAGTTTTGATGAATAATGCTGATTTTTTGGAGATTAATGAGAAAAGAGCAGAAAATGGTGAAAAATTATACGCAAATCCACGAAATACAACTGCTGGAACATTGAAATTATTAGACCCAAAAATCACAGCTGAACGCAAACTTAGATTTTTTTCGTATTTATTACAGACTGAAGATAAAAGATTAAATAAAGTTAGTGATAACTTAAATATATTAGAAAAATTACAATTCCCAATAAGTAAAAATTATACAGTTTCTAAAAATATAAATGAAATTTTGGACTTTATAAATTATTGGGATAAAGAAAGATATAATTTACCATTTCAAATAGATGGAATTGTAATCAAAGTAAATGACATCAAACATCAAGACCAATTAGGATTTATAGCGAGGTCACCAAGGTGGGCAGTGGCTTATAAATTCGAATCAGAGACTGTTTCCACCAAACTAAATGATATAACATTACAAGTTGGCAGAACGGGGGCTGTAACCCCTGTTGCGGAGTTAGAGCCAGTGTTTTTGGCTGGCTCTACTATTAGACGAGCCACTTTACACAATTATGATTATATAAATGAGTTAGATATTAGAATTGGTGATAGTGTTTATATCGAAAAAGGTGGTGAAGTAATTCCAAAAGTAACAAAAGTAGATTTGGAAAATAGAGACCCTCAAAATGTAAAATATGTATTTCCTTTAATTTGTCCGTGTGATAAAAAGTCCGAATTGATAAGACCCGAGGGAGAAGTAAATTATTATTGTAATCACCCAGAATGTGAATGGCAAATTAGAAGAAGAATTGAGCATTTTGCATCAAGAAATGCTATGAATATAGATGGATTGGGCGAAAAAGTTGTGGAGCAATTTGTTAATTTAGGTTTAATTAATAATATCTCTGATATTTATTATATTGAAAAACACAAAGACCAAATATTAAATTTAGATGGTTGGGGTGAAAAAAGTTATGAGAAATTAATCAAAGGATTAGATAATTCTAAAAGTAACTCATTCCAAAAGCTAATTTTTGCATTGGGTATTAGATTTATCGGAGAAGGAGCTTCGAAAATATTAGCAAAAAATTTCCAAAATATTGATGAGATTTTAAGTTCTAATCTGGAAGATTTTACTAAAATACACGAAATTGGTAATAAAATGGCGGAGTCATTAATAAGTCATTTCAAAATTCCAAGTGAAATTGAAATAATAAATCAACTAAAAGCTGCGGGATTAAAGTTCGAAAGGGACGAAGAAATAGACAAAGTAAATTCAAAATTATTGGAAGGAAAGACGTTCGTTTTTACTGGGGAATTAGTGAAATTAGGAAGGAGCGAAGCAACAAAAATAGTTGAAAATTATGGCGGTAGAGAAAGTAAGTCAGTTAGCAAAAAAACAAGTTACGTTGTCGTTGGTGGCTCGCCTGGTAGCAAATACAACAAAGCAGTTGAATTAGGAGTTAGTATCCTTGATGAAGAGCAATTCTTGGAATTTATAAAGAACTTAGAAGAATAATTTTGTTAAATTTGATAATTAAATATAAAGATTACATTTATGATTAAATTTATAATGAAATTCAGATATTTATAGTTATTCTACGCAAACATATTCTACGCCAATATGGAAAATAGCTTCACCTTGATGAACTACTGGCATATTATTTACCCCAAATATCAAACAATCGTGTGGAGCTTTTTGGGTAACCTCGAAATCACCATAAGGGTCAGTAATTAATCCCATAACTTGCCCTTTTTTGACTTTTTCTCCGTTCTTTTTGACTGGTCTGAACAATCCGGCAGCTTTTGCTCTAATCCAACTACTATGATTCAAAATGGTGGTTTCTTGCTTTGAATATGCGAAATCATCTTTGATCATACCTATAGACTTAAGTAATTTTCTTGTACCTAAAATACCAGCTTCAATAGAGTCATCGTCAAATCTTAAAGATTCTCCGCCTTCGAATACTAATATTGGTTTGCCTAATTTTTGGGCAGTTTTTCTCAAAGACTTATCAACTAATTCAGAATTAATTAACAGTTTTGGCTCAAACAAATAAGCGAGTTCAAGATTTTTTTCAAACTTAAAATCACATCTAATTTGGGGAATATTAGATCTACTTGCCCCACCGGTATGGAAGTCAATGCCAAAATCAATTACTGGTAAAATTTCTTTGGTTACTTGGTATGCTACCCTTGATGCTAATGATCCGTTGAGACTTCCGGGGAAACTTCTATTCAAATCTTTGCCATCAGGTGTAGTACGACTCAAATTCAAAAAACCATACATATTAAGTATTGGAATACAGATAATTGTACCCTTAATAGTTTTGATATGTTTATTAAATATCAGTCTTCTAATAATCTCAATACCATTAAGTTCGTCACCGTGTAAGCCGCCAATTAATAATACAACTGGACCATCTTCCAATCCTCTAAAAACATAAAGAGGAATATCTATTTTTGTACGAGATGGTAGTCTTGAAATATTCAAATTTACTATAGCATTTTCGCCTAATTGAATACTTTGTTTATTAATTCTTAAGATTTTTGGCATTAATTATATGTAATTCCTAATATTAAATTTCTAATCTGTATTTTCTAATTTAAATCAATTATTTTATTTGAGTCTTCTTGTGTTTTTGGCATTGAAAAAGAAAATATAGAACCTTTGCCAATCGAACTTCTTACCCAAACTTTACCGTGATGAGCTTCGACTAATTTTTTCACAATCCACAGACCAAGCCCAGTTGAAGACTCACCCGAAGTTGGTTTTGCACTTAATTTTGCTCCACGTTGGAAAGCATTTTTTAAATCGCCCTCGGTCAATCCAGGACCAGTATCACTAATCTCGAATACAATCGCATCATCAACTTCTTTTACTTTAATTTGAACACTTCCATTTATTGGAGTAAATTTAATAGCATTTGAGTACAAATTATCTAATACTTCATCTAATTTTTGTGGATCAGCTTCTAATTGTGAGATATTATCATCAACACTAAAACTCGCAACTTGTTCTTTTTCTTTTACTTTAATATTATTTCTTCTGAATACATCTTTGACAACATCGATTACATCAAATTTTTCAAATTCCATTCTAAGTTTGCCACCTTCCAAAGCCAAAACTCTTGACACTTCATGTGAAAGACTAACTATTCTTTTTGTAGTTGCAATTATATCGTTAATTACATCTTGTTGTTCATTTGAATTCAAATCATAAGAATTTAGCAACTCAACTAAACTTTTTATCAGTGCAGCCGGATTTTTGATATCGTGAATAATAACTGCAAACAATTCATCTTTTTGTAATTGCAAATCCTCTAAATCTGCTTTAGTTTTAGACAATTTACTGACATTATCTTCAAGTTCCACATTTTTTTGGTTTAGTTCTTGTGACCTTGATTGCATATTATCAATTTGACCTCTAAGGGCGTCTAATTCGGCTCTAAGTCTCGTGTTTTCAGACTTAAGTTGTTCTATGTTGTCGATGTTGTTGTTTTCCATAAATTTAAAACTTTTGAGTTTTTGAGCAAAATTTTTATTAAATATAACTAAAAATAATAAAAATATTAACAAAATTACAAAAATAAATATTAAAATATTTCCGATGCTAAACATACTCTTATTTTCAGCTTTTATTTTAATAAGTGAATCAATTAATTTATCTTTCGAAGCTAATAACAACATTTTTGATTTAAGACTATCCAAAGATTTTTTTTCAAGTCTCGAAACTCTAATCTTTAGCATTTTATCTTTTGTGAAAGATGATATTTGTGGATTAAATGCAGAAACAATAAAGGTATAATTATCTTCTTTGAATTGAGAATAGGTTATATAATTTGCGTTATAGGTTTGATAAGAAGTATCTTTGGAACTAATCAAAGTTGTTCTAAATAAAATAGGCACCTTTTTTTTGTTAGTATTTTGAAGATGAAATCTAATTTCAATTACATCTTCTGGAGCAATTACAATAATATCACTATTATTATTTGAAAATACAGTAATACTATTTTTATCTATACTTTTAGGTATTTTATTATTATTAATCAGTATTTCATCAATTACAATATAACCCAATTCAGTCTCTGCTGAATGTAAGTTAATACTAAAAAATAAATTTATAAAAATATAAAATATCATCAATATATGTGTTACATTATTAATTTTCTTTTTACTTTCAGTATTGTATTTGTTTAATATTTTAATTTCTATCAAAGTAAAATCCCCTTTTCTGTTTTTTCTATTTTTATATAATTTTACCATAAAACTATTATCATAATTTTATTAAAACAAAATTATAACTACTCAACTTCAAAAGTTAATTTTCTTTTGATAAAAGCACTATTTCTTATTTTCAATTTTTCTTTAATTCGCTTATTTGATTTTTCGCCAATTGATAAATTTTGATTATCAAATAATTTTTTCATTATTAAATTAATCTCAAAAAATGTTTTAAAATTATAATGTGGTATATTATTTTGATTACAGTATTTAGATAATTTACCCTTTGCAAAAACTATATCACTATGTTCAGCTGGGCAAAAGTCGGACAATCCATCACCAATATATATAACCAAATCTTCTTCAAAAGTATTTTTGAGCAAATTCATTTTTTTGCAACTTGCAGATAAACACTCACATCCTTCTTTTTGGAATTGAAACAGAGGTGTAATTTTATTATTTATATTTATTAATTTATTTGAATAATAATTTAAGTTTAAGTTATATTTTTGCAAAATTGGTTTTATATACTCTTCAAATCCATCGCTAATAATAGTTATTTCGATATTATTTGATTTAAGTATATCTATAAAGTTAATAAAATAATCGTCAATTTCATATTTTAATGTAATTAAATCAATAGAATTTTTTAATTTTTCATAATTTAATTCAGTAATTCCATCACAAATAAGTCTCCAATAAGTTTTAATAGAAATTTCATTTTGCAAAAATTGATTGTGCAATTTTACAAACAATTCATTACCTATCAACTCTCTAAAAACTTCGTTACCCAAATCAGATTTAGTAATTGTTCCATCAAAATCAACAAACATTCTGATATTTTTATATTTAATTTGTTTTGAATTCAACTATTTTTTTATTTTTTACCAATTTGATTTAATAATTCTTCTACAGCTTTTTCGAGCTGTTTATCTCTACCTTCGTTAATAGATTCATAATCATTTCTCACTTCAATATCGGGGTATAGAGTCTGATTTTCTAAATATTTCCCGTCCATACCAGTAATACCTACTTGTGGAATACCAAAAACTATTGTTGGGTCTTGCATTGTTTCCCACCATACTGCAGTACCAGTACCGGCTACCGGCATACCAATCAATTTACCAATATTTAAGTATTTGTAAGTATATGGGAACATGTGTGCATCTGAATAATTACCTTCGGACATCAAAACAACAGAAGGTTTCGTCCACTTTGTTTGTGGTTCGAATCCAATTTTTCTCTCTTTTGGTACAAATTCAATATATTTTTGCCCACTCAAAAAAGTAGCTAAATCATCGTGAAGCCAGCCACCACCATTATTTCTTGTATCAACTATCAATGCTTCTTTGTTAGGGTATTTACCCATAACTTGCTCGTAAAATGCTCGAAAGCTATAATTATCCATACCTCTTACGTGCATATATCCAATTCTACCATTAGATAATTTTTCTGTCATTTCTTGTTGTTTTCTAATCCATCTTTGGTACAACAACTCTGACAATTCACCATTTGAAATAGGTTTTACAACTTCATCAAAAGCTTCACTACCATTTTTGCAAGAAATTAACAAGTTAGTACCTGCTTTTCTATTTAATAGATAATTAATATTACTTTCTATATTATTTGGCAAATTAATTTCTATGCCATCAATTTTTTCGATAATCGTACCAACTTTTACCTTAGAGCCAAATTTAGTAAATGGAGATTTTGCAATAATTTCTGATATTTTTACACCACTACCTTTGTAATCATTATCATAAAAGACGCCGAAATTAGCTGTTTCATCACCACCCGGTATGTAATTTCTATATCTACCACCAGTATGTGAAGCATTCAATTCTCCCAATAATTCACTCAATAATTCGGCAAAATCTCTATTGTTACTAATATATGGCAAGAACTTTTTATATTCACTTTTATAAAAATTCCAATCAACATTATGTAAATTTGAAACATAGAACTTGTTTTGAGTTTGTCTCCAAGCGTGTTCGAACATATATTCTCTTTCTGCCGCATAATCCATTGTCATTTTAGCATTAAAACTAATAGTTTTGCTATCAGGTTTTTCAGGGTTAATTTTTAAAATTTTCCCATCTGATATTAAAAATATATTTTTACCCTCACTATCAAATTTCATTGTTCCAACAGAACCAGCACTTAATTTAAGTAATAATTTTGTTTCTCTTTCTCTTAATTTATTTACCCATAAATCGTATCCACCTTCATTGCTTGATAGATAATACAAGCTTTCTCCATCGGGAGACATAATAGCATCGGCTAAGTCAGATGAGTGAATCGTAAGTCTAACTTTTCTATATTCCCTGTCTTCTAATTCTAATTTTATATCTTTTACTTCTTTGTCATCTTTTTCGGCAGTTTCATCTTTATTTGTGTCTTTTTTGTCTTCTTTTTTGCTATCTTTTTTATCTTTATTCTTATCTTTATCTTTCTCTTTTTCTTTTTTCTCTAATTCTTCAGCTTCTTTTGCCATTAGATAATCTTCTTTGCTCATTTTGAATTTATCATAAGCTTCTTGATTAAAGAACATTCCATAAACATCATTTTCCCAGCCGTGAGAAGCGTGATTTTTCATTCCATCTCTGTTAGAGAACCAAATCATTAGATTACCTTTGTTCATCCATTTAGGAGCAGAATTATCGTATCCACTTTGAGTCAAATTTATTATTGGATTTTTGTTACTTACATCAATTAATCCAACTTGAGATAACCAATGATTATCTTCTAAATATTGAACTAAAATATATTTACTATCTGGTGACCAATCAAACCATTGATCGCCATCAGAATATGAGTAACTTTTGTTATATGGCATAACTTCTCTCACTTCTTTGGAAGCAAGATTATAAATTTTAATTGCAGTTCTATCCTCAATAAATGCTACTTCTTTGCCATTAGGTGAAAAGCTTGGTTGGAATGATTCTTTGTTTGAAGCAACTAACTTAGTTTCTTCTAAAATCGTAGAATTATAAAAGAATTTTTCTTCTTGTCTTTTTAAAGTAGTTTGGTATATACCCCAAATGTTGTTTTTTTCTGCAGCATACAAAATAGACCTACCGTCTGGGCTAAAACTTACTGATCTTTCTTGTGATTGTGTAGTAGTAATTCTTTTTGTTGTGCTACCTTCCAATGAAGTTACAAACACTTCGCCTCTGACTATAAATGCAACTTCTTTACCACTTGGAGAAATATCCATATCAGTTACACCACTGGAAAAGATTTCATTTTTGATTGGCAAATATCTGTCTTCATTTTTAATAAAGACATTAATTTTCTGAGCTTCTTCACCATTTTTTAAAGTATAAATTTCTCCATCAAAAGCAAAACAGAAAATATCATTTTTAGATTTAGATAAAAATCGAACTGGGTGTTTTTCAAATTTAGTAATTTGTTCTGGCTTATTATTAATTTTACTTAAATCATCGCCCAAGTTGATTTTCCAAAGATTAAAATTGCCACTTAACTCTGAAAGGTAAAATAAAGTTTTATCGTCATTACTAAAAATAGGATTTCTGTCTTCACCTTCAAAGTCTGTAATTTTATAATATTTCTTTTTATTAATATCATTAATCCATAAGTCTCTTGCAATTGGAGATATCTGATGCTTTCTGAAAGGGTCTTCGTAACCTTTTTTATCTTGAAAAGCCAAATAATTTCCATTATTACTAAATTGAGTTGCTTCTGCACCAATAGTAGATTCTAATTTTTCATCTCCACCATCAATAGAAACAGAATATAATTCTGGTACTCTACCGCCATTAAATTGCATGCTATTTTGTGCTTTTATTCTGCCAGAATTAAACAATATTCTTTTGCCATCATTGGTAAAACAATTGGGAATATCATCGGCAGAGAAATAAGTGAGTCTTTTTGACTCGCCACCCAAAGCAGGTATCAAATATATATCAAAATTACCATTTCTATCAGAGGCAAAAGCTATGTTTTTGCTATCTGGCGACCAAATTGGATTAAAATCATAAGCATCTGTAATAGTCAAAATTGTTGCATCTCCACCTTGTGAATTTACAACATATAAATCACCTTTGTAATTGAAAGCAATTTTAGTTCCGTCGGGTGAAATAGCATTATATCTAAGCCATTTTGCAGGGTTTATATTTTGTGCATTTATTAGATTTTGACTAATAAATAAAGTTATTAAACTTAATAAAACAACTTTATACATTCTCAAACTTTTGTTTTCCAAATTTACTCCATATTTAATTTTTATTTTTATTATCTATTTATAAGGCAATATATTTATTATTTTATTAAATAAAAAATCCTTGTTATAAATATAACAAGGATTAAATAAAATATATTTCAACAATCATTCAAATAAGATTTTTATTAATTCAAAAAGTGCTAAATTATTTAACAGTATTCTTTTTTACTTCACTTAATAAATACTCTACAATTGCCTTCGCTTCATTAGGTTTTAATCCTTGACTTGCCATACCAGCAGGATAATCTTGTTTGTTTACAGGATAAGGATTAAGAATGAATTTAATCATTTCTTGCTCATTGCCTATATACTTGGGCAAAACTTCATTATAAGCAGGTGCGGTTACCTGTTTAACATCAAATTTATGACAAGCTGAACATCTATTTTTATATATTTCTTCAGCATTAATTTCTACTACATTACCAGCACCGGCTTTTTCTAAATGTATTTTATCATATTCAGAAGCCATTAATAAAACATTAGATTCAGTAGAAACACTAAATGCTGTTTGGTCTTGTGCTGTCATAAACAATAACGATAATATTACTAACCAAAAACCAGTTGCAATATATTTAGCAGAATTTTCTTTTACGGCAACATAAACAAAGTGAACGCCAATTAGTACAAATATTAGTGCTAATACTCCGAAAAGAAACATATTGAATGAAATAGAACTTTTGGGAACGTAAACAATAGATAAAGCGTAAAATATTGGTACGAATATTATACTTGATAAAGCTAAATTACTCATTTGTTTTTTGGCAAATATTTCGTAAACATTTGCATTGTCATTTACTTTATTATCAGACCAATAGTAGTTTGAAAACACAAAAGTCATACCTAATAATAAAAATGAAAAAGAAACAAAAGCTAAGAGTTTAAAAGTAGTTAGCATATTAAACATAGAGTCAAATATTGATTGTGACCATGTTTCTGGAGATATTGCTGAGCTTGTTGCACCCATAAACAACCAAATAGAAACAGTCAAAAATAACGCACCAAATAATCTACTCGAAGACTTTACCATTCCATTATTTTCAAAGAAGTCACCCAATTTACTTTCTTTAATTGATTCATCGCCTACTAATTTGGAAACACTTGAAATGTAGATTGATTGTTTGAAATAATATACACTTGCAATTGCTGCACAATAAAAGAAAAATGAAAAAGTAAAGTATGCAACAACACTACTTTCTAAATTGTGTAAAAGTTGGGTATAAATCAAAATAATTGCAACAAAAGGAGCAATACCCAAAGCAAACCATATTAAAGGTGCAGAGGTAATTAAATCAATAATGTCCTTTGTTAATCTTTGAAAGTTAGATTCTTCTGTGCTTTTTTTGAAAGAATAATTTATTGATGTAATAAGAGCAGCAAATAATAATGAACTATATGCTAAATACATAGTTACTGCTAAAACCAATAAATATCTAAGAAGATTAAGATGACCACCAGAAACTGGTAGCACAAGTTTATCCAATAATTCCATAATTTATCCTAAATTACTTATCTAATTAAGTTGCTAATAATTTTATCTAATACTACTATAATCAAAATCCACATTACATACAAATTTATTGACTTGAATAAATATTTAGGGACTACTTCTTGATCACTCAGTAATTTTTTTGTTTGGTTAATTAATTTAACCGATAGAGCCAAGTTTGCTATTAATATTATTATTTTATTAAAATAATAATTATCTTCTATAAAATAAGGGAAAAATAGTGAAGTCAAACACAAAGAAATTATCCAAATAAAAATGATATTTCTAAGTCTCTTAACTTCCATAGTGTCAGTTATCATTGGATATTCTGCTAATTTATAGTCGTCTTTATAAATCAATAACAAAATCCAAAAATGTGGAATTTGCCAAACGAAAATAAAAAAACAAAAACTTACTATCAATGGGTCTAAAAAATTTGAATTAAATGCAGTCCAACCAATTAGTGGAGGCAAAGCCCCTACTATTGACCCAGGGATAACAGCAAAACTGCTTACTCTTTTCATTGGAGTATAAATAACATTATAAAATATTAATGTTATAAATCCAAATATAAAAGGCAACATACCCACAAACTCAACTAAAACAAACATTCCTAAACAACTAAATATGACAGCAAAAGCAATTGCAGAATTCTTATCAATTTTTTTTGATGGGAGCGGTCTTAGTTTAGTTCTTTGCATTATTTTATCATATTTTTCTTCCTGTATTTGATTAAATGCAGATGAACCTAATGATAGAAGAAATGTTCCAATAAAAACGTTAATAGATGTTAAATCTAAATTGCCTTTTGCAAGAACATATCCCAATAATGCTGTAAAACTCACAGCAGTCGTAATCCTAATTTTTCCTAATTCTAAGAGAACTAATATTTTTTCTTTAAAAGAGTTTTTTGGTTTATTTAAATTACTTTTTTCGTAATTTATATTATTTTCATTTTCCAATATATTCTACCAAAATTCTTTTATAATTTTTTTAATTTGAGCTTAAAGTTTGACCTTTTGCTTTATACCATTTGTCAAATTCATCTTGTTCCATAACATAAACTTTTGTGTACATATTCCAGTGATTCATACCACAATATTCAGCACAAGCTATATCATAAACACCAGTTTTAACAGGAGTAGCAAAAATAAATCCTTGTCTTCTCGGCACTGCGTCTTCTTTCATTCTAAATGCAGGTATATAAAAACTGTGTAATACATCAACTGAAGTTATTTTAAATTTAACTGTTTTGTTAACTGGAATATAAACTGTATCGGTTTCTGTACCATTAGGATAATTGAATTTCCAACCCCACATTCTAGCAGTTACTTGTATTTCTATATCTTGAGTTTGTGTATTTCTTAAATTTTTAAAGTCAGTATATCCAGCAAAGAACATTGTTATAACTAATAAAGTTGGAATAACAGTCCAAACAACTTCGATAGTAGTATTACCATGAATTTGAGTGGCAACAGGGTTTTTCTTTCTGCTATATCTCCAAACAAAATATAACATCACAAATGTTACTCCAAGTAACAAAACTATAGATATCAAAATAATATACAATAAAGTACCATCTACTTTATCTGCGTATTCTGTAACACCTTTGAAATAAAACATAAAATGAACCTTAATTTTTCAGTTTTAATAAATAAACTTTAAAGTATTAGTGAATTAATTATTACCTTATCTTACAGTTGTAAAAACATCTACACCCATTAATACAAAGATAATAAGCACAATCAACCCACAAGCAGCGACAATACCTTTGAATAACATACTGTCATATTTGATGTGCATAAAAACATTAATTACAATCATAGATTTGACAGCTGCAACTAATAAAGCAACAAATAAAGTATATGACCCTAAGTTTATGCCTGCCACAGCAACAGTTACAGCAGTCAATGCCAAAAGTGAAGCCCAAATTATAATATATGTGCCATAGCCAATCAAGTGTACATCGTGTTCTTCACTATTTGCACCGTGATGTTCCATATCAGTATGAATATCATTATTAGTAATTTCTGAATGGTTACTCATTTTCTTCCTAAATTTATAATGCTTGAGTCAAATAAATAATTAATTATTCTAAATTCGTTTTTTAAATATATAATAATTCAAAACAAATTAGTGTAATAAATAAAATAAAGGGAATAAAAATATCCAAATTAAATCCACTAAATGCCAATAAAGACCACCGTTTTCTAATTTGATATATTTATCGTGATTTATAGTTCCTCTGATAATACTTACACCCATAGTTGTCAATATAATTATACCAACAATTACGTGAAAAGTATGAAGTCCTGTCATAAGATAATACAAACCAAAGAATAAAATCTCTCCTTCTGGTCTTTCTAATAATTTTTCTGAGCCAGGGTAAATTCCATGATGGATTTTATATCCCCATTCAAAATATTTATTTATCAAGAATCCAAAAGCACAAGCTATGGTAATACCTAAATGAATAAGAGATAATGTCGTATTTTTCTTTCTTAAAGCCAATATAGACAATGCCATTGTCAAACTACTTGTAAGAAGAATGACTGTATTAGTAGCACCCAAGACTACATTTAATTCTTGAGCACCATCGTGAAAACCTTGCGAATACCAAACTCTGTATGCGAAATATACGAAAAATAATCCACCGAATAAAAGAACTTCGGTAAATAAAAACAACCACATTCCGAATTTAGATCCTTCATCATCTCTATGAACGTGGACATGTTCTTGAGCGTGAGCATTGGCATTTATATCTTTTATATTTGTTGTTGTAGTACTCAATGTGATTTACCCTCCTCAGCGTCAGGATATAAATATGGTTCTGTAATACCAGTTGGGATTTTATCAAAGTTTAACAAAACTGGCGGTGTATTAGTATGAGTCCATTCCAAAGTAGAAGCACCCCATGGATTATCACCAGGTCTTTTACCTCTTTTGAGTGCAACATATAAATTACCAAACATTAGCAATATACCTGCAATCAAAATCCAAGAGCCAACAGTAGCAATTATGTGATAAATTTGAAATTCTGGTAAATAATCATAATATCTTCTAGGCATACCTTGAGCTCCCATAATAAACATAGGGAAGTATAAAGTATTAAAACCTACAAATAACAAAAATACTGAGATTTTAGCAACACCTTCATTATACATTCTATTAAACATTTTGGGGAACCAATAATGTAATGCTGCAAAGAATATAAATACTGCACCACCAAACATTACATAATGGAAATGGGCTACTACGAAATATGTATCGTGTAAATGTATATCAGCAGATATTGCACCCAAAACTAATCCTGTAAGTCCACCAATTGAAAAAATAAATATAAATGCAAAGACAAATAACATTGGAGTTCTTAATTCTATTGAACCTTTATATAAAGTAGCGACCCAGTTAAATATTTTTACACCAGTAGGAACACCCACCAAAAAAGTAAAGAATGAAAATACAGCTCTTGCTTCACCAGACATACCACTTGTGTACATGTGATGAGCCCAAACTAAATAACCAACTAATGCAATTGACATAGTAGAAATTACCATAGCCAAATAACCAAAAATTGTTTTCTTTGAAAATGTAGTTATTATTTCAGAAACAACACCCATTGCGGGTAGAATCATTATATAAACAGCGGGGTGTGAATATATCCAAAATAAATGTTGGAATAAAACTGGATCTCCACCTTTTGAAGGGTCAAAGATACCAAAACCCATTGTTCTTTCTAAAATTACTAAAACTATTGTTATACCAATTACAGGTGTTGCAATTATTTGCATCCAAGCTGTTGCATATAAATTCCAGCAAAACAAAGGCATTTGAAACATACTCATACTTGGAGCTCTCATTCTATGCATGGTAGTCACGAAATTAAGACCAGTTAGTATAGATGAAAATCCTAATATAAATGCTGCTGTGAGTGGTAAAACTACATCTGTACCAGTTCTAATTGAATAAGGTACATAAAAAGTCCAACCAGTATCAATCATACCATTACCAAAAAGCGTAGAACCCAAAGCTAACAAGCCACCAGTTACATAAAGATAATATGATAACATATTTATTCTTGGGAAGGAAACGTCTTCTGCACCTATTTGTATAGGAAGAAAAAAGTTACCAAAAACTGCTGGAATACCTGGAATAATGAACAAGAATATCATTATTATACCGTGCAAGGTAAAAAACGCATTATAGGTCTGAGCATCAATAATTGTTGGACCAGGTGTCAACATTTCTAAACGCATTAAAAAACCTAATGTTATTCCTAACAAAAAGAAAAATAACATAGAATAAAGATACATTACTCCAATTCTTTTATGGTCAGTTGTCCATACCCAACTCATTATACCTTTTTTTGTATCATAAAAACTAACGTGTGAACTGTTAGTAGTAGTATTTGACATAATTATGAAATCTCCCTATTTTTATTGCTTCTGCCTTTTACAATTAAAAATGTGGCAAAAATGCCCACTGTTAATAACATTACAGTGCCAATAATTCTTGTTAAATTTAAAACATACGCACGACCACTTGGGTCATATTTAAAACACAAATCCAATAATTTATTTATAGTTGGAGATGATACTTCTCTACTTGCTTCGACAACGGACATCTTAATATTGAAAGGTAAAAATTTATCACCAAATTGATATCGAGTTATCCTTCTAGTAGGCGATAAAGTAATCAAAGCACCAGCGTGTAAGTAATCTTTTTTGCCATCTTTTTTGAAATAAAAACCTAAAGCTTTTGTAAGTTTTTTTATAGTTACACTATCTGCAGTTAGAAATCTCCACGCATTTTTAGGTAAATCTTTTCCGACTAACTTTCTATAGTTGTTTTGCCATTTTGCTGCCAAATATGGAGTTTCGTTATGATCAAAACTTATAGATAATGCTTGATATTCAACTCCTAATTTCATATCTGTTTTTGCCAAAACATCAGCAAAGCCATCTAAAAGTGGAGTACAAATACCTGGACAATTAAAATAAACCAAAGAGATGATTGTAGGTTTATTTACTATTTCTCTCAATGTAACAACATTACTATCTGCATCAAAGAACTTTAAATCACCATCGACTATACTATCCAACTTTTCATCAATACCTATTTCAATTTCTTTTGAATTCAAATTTACTAAATTTAAACTCAAAATTATATAAAGAAATATGTAAGTTATTTTTTTCATTATTTGTGTTGATTTTCAATTTGACAATTTAATTTGCATTAAATTAAATTATAGTTTTCACAAAATTATGCAAGTTACTGATATCAATACTGTTCAATTTATTAAATCCAACGTTGACACCATTAGTAAGTAGTGTAGAATTTATTATTTTAACAAAATTATCTTGGTTATCTCTCCAAGTTTGGTTTGTATTTAATATTTTCAAAAATCTAACTTTATCATCAATAGTTTTTTGAAAAATATCATAACCTGCAACATCTTTTTTATTTTCTAAATTAGTAACAATATTAGTTAGTTTAAAATTACTTTCAGCGTTTTCTTTAGTGAGTAAAGAAATAGATTTTTCAATAGAAATTTGATTATTAGATTGTTTCCCAGCTGACAAACTATAAGTTAAATCTAAATCACTCAATTCGTCTTCTTTGACATCGGGATAACCGCTTGCCAAAGATCTGATATAATAAATAAGTGCAAATCTTTCTTCGATAGGTAATTGTGAGTATGAATTCATACCGTTTTTAATAATACCTTCTTCAAGAGTTTTATACATTTCATTAATTTTGGTACCATTTGTCCAGCCATCCTGACTATGAAGATTTCTTGGTTTCGGATTTAATCCAGCACCGGCAATCCCGTCGCCCATTCCTTTTTCGCCGTGACAAGAAGCACAATTTGTAGCAAATGAAATAGAACCTTTGGATATCAAGTCATCTGTTGAAGTTAGATAATTTTTAACATCGACACCAGCCAACATAATCGCTGGTTTAGTTTGGAAATCATCTTCTTGAGCTTCTGCAACAATGATATCTTTGTATTTTGCACTATTATCTGACATATAGTCAATGTTTTGTACATAAAATTTACCAGCTATAATCATTGCAATTATAAATACAGGATATATAAAAACAAATCTTTTTAAAGGTAATTTAAAATTTTCTTTAAAATCAGTTTCTACAATTATTTTTTTATCTTCTGACATTTTAGTCCTCTGTTGTACCAAAATTTTTAATAATTAATTTTAGTTTCAAACTTAATTAAATAAACATTTGTTTAAGTTTTTTGTATTCATTATATCTTAAATATATTTAATTATTATATAAATAACTAAATATAATAAAAATTATAAATGGAAATCTAATCCTCTTTGTAATTTAGGATCACCGATTGGAATTAATGGTTTGTTTTTTGAAACAATACCAAAAACTACCATTACGATACCTGCTACTAAAATTGGGAATGCTAATTCGAACCAACCAAATTGTGGTCCATTTCCATCAGTTATATTTTCGTGATTATTAATACGAGAATAAGTAGGCATTATTAACGAATACAAGTCATAAATATGGGCAAACAATATCCAAAAAGCAGCAATTTTTAATCTTGTGGGATTCATTTTCGCTTTTCTTTGTATTAACAAACCAAAAGGAATTATAAAGTGTACTAAAATTATTCCAATTGATAAATATTCCCAACCATTGTGCATTCTAGGAATGAACCACAATGTTTCTTCTGGTAAATTTGCATACCAAATCAAAACAAACTGACTGAATGCAATATAAGTCCAAAAGGCAGTAAATGCAAACATTAATGCACCTAAATTATAAAGGTGGTTTTTGTTAATTGCTGCAGGTAAAAGATTTTTATCTTTTAAATATAACACAAATAAAGTCAAAGTTGCAATGGCTGATAAGAAAGTACCAGCAAAATAATAAACACCAAATATAGTAGAGAACCAATGCGGTTCTAATGACATCAAATAATCAATAGCCATAATTGAAATCAATATAGCAAATATGAACATAAATGGTGCTGAAAATATAATGTTTCTTTTAGTAATAGATTGGTCACCAGTTTTATCTTGTTTATCAGACCCACTAATAAATACATAATAAAATAAGCCCATTATCACAAAAAATGCAGCTGATCTAACATAAAAGAAAGATTCATTTAGATATGGTTGTTTAAATTTCAATAATTCGTCAGTGGCAACGACTTCTAAGTGTGTCCAATGATAAATACTGTGCATATTCAAAACAATTGGTATTGCTAAAATTGGAGCAACTAAAGTTAATACTGACAAGTTTTCTGATATTCTTCTGAAAGGAGTACTCCATACCGCACCAGCTATATATTCTAATGAAACCATAAACAAAGATCCTACACCAATGCTAAGCAAAAGTGTAAATCCTAATACGCTATTAAAAGACGCACGCAAAGAGTCAACAGCAAAAGAAGCAAGCACCAATACTAAACCAACACCCAGCAAAGCAAATCCTACTTTCGAATAACTTGCCGGTAAATCTTTACCTGTTTTATTATAATCTAATTGTTTGTCGTGATTTGAACTCATTTTAAATCTTCCTCATTTGCGTTAAACGCTCTTTGTAATGAACGTATATATAAAACAATAGACCATCTTTCGTCTCTGGTGATTTGTTTTTCGTAACCTGGCATCACATTTTGACCAACAGTAATTACGTGATACAAATCTCCATCAGTCCAATTTTTTACTTTATCAGAATGTAAAGTTGGTCCAACTGGGTATTGACCTCTAAGTCTGCTAAGTGCATTACCTAAATTACCGTGACAAGGACTACAAAAAGTTAAGAACTTTTTCTTACCTATGATTAAATTTCTTTCATTAACTTCAAGTGGATTTACCATAAATTGAGATGCATCTGCTTGATTATCTTTATATTGGTAAGGAATAAATCCTTTCGCAACTGTACCCATAACAGGAGTTCTCATACCAAACCCATCTGCAAAAACAGGGCTTTGAGATTGTGCATTTAATCTCGGTTGTTTACTCATCCAATCTAAAGGGGGCAAATATAATAATTTATTTAGGTGCATATAAGCACTAAAAGAAGTAAATACTGCAATTACAATTAATCCACCAATAAATTTTTTGTCTAATATAGTAGGATTAAAGTTTAATGTTTCTTCTTCATAATAAATTTCTTCAATTTTAGAAGCACCAAGTGAACTAAATAAAGATTTAATTTCATCTATATTAAATTTCTCATCTGTACTTTCAATCGTTATACCAAATTTGTCTGAAGAAACATTCTTCATATAATTAGTATCGTGAAGAGGATGACTATTATTTGGAAATTTAAAATAAAATATCAATAATATGGCGACTGTACCAACTGCGCCCAATAAGATTGTAACTTCAAACATTATCGGAATGTAAGCCGGTAAAGAGAATAAAGGCTTCCCACCAATTACTTGAGGGTAGTCAATAACGTTGATCCAATAAATAAAAGAAGTAATTAAGGTTAATCCTGTTAGACCTAATAAAATAGTTAAGTAACCAATTTTAGATGGTTCTAATCCCATTGCATCATCCATACCATGTACTGGATATGGAGTATGAATATCATATTTTTTATAACCAGCTTTATTTACTTTATTTGCTGCATTAATTATAGAATCTGCATTTTCAAATAATGCACTTAAAGAATATAATTTTTCACTCATTTTACTCATAATCTTAATGTACCTCCCCATTTTTATCTGTACCTTCATCATCGTGTCCGTGATGAGATGGTTGAGAACCTCTTGCAACAGCTTTGATTTCAGCTATTGATACAGCAGGTAAAGTTTTGGCAAATAATAATACTAATGTAAAGAATAGACCAAAACTACCAACTAAAATTCCAATATCCACCATAGTTGGTTTATAGTAAGCCCAACTAGAAGGTAAATAATCTCTTGATAATGAAGTTACAGTAATTACGAATCTCTCGAACCACATACCAACATTAACAAAAACTGCGATAATAAACATCAAAGGAATACTTGTTCTAATTTTTTTGAACCAAAATAATTGAGGTGCAAACACATTACAAGAAAACATTATCCAATATGCCCAAGCATAAGGACCAAATGCTCTATTAACAAATGTGAAATATTCAAATTGACTACCACTATACCAAGCAATGAAAAATTCCATTGTATAAGCATATCCAACCATAGTACCAGTCAATAATATAATTTTATTCATTGTTTCTAAAGTTTTTAATGGAATTAAATCTTCCATATCATAAACTTTTCTAATTACGATTAGTGCATTTTGTACCATTGCAAAACCTGAGAAAATGGCACCTGCAACGAAATAAGGAGGGAAAATAGTTGTATGCCAACCTGGTATCAAAGATACAGCGAAGTCAAAAGATACAATTGTATGTACAGACAATACTAATGGAGTAGCCATACCAGCTAATATTAAATACACCATTTCGTAGTGGTGCCAATGTCTATTAGAGAATCTCCATCCCAAACTTAAAATTGAATATAATACTTTCTTGAATCCACCTTGTACTCTATCTCTCATTGTTGCAAAATCTGGAATTAATCCAACATACCAAAAAACAAACGAGACTATAAAGTATGTAGTTACTGCAAATACGTCCCATAATAAAGGTGATTGAAAATTCACCCAAAGATTATGTTGATTCGGATATGGCAACAAATAAACTGCAGCCACCCAAGGACGACCCGTATGTATCAAAGGAAATATCAAAGCTGTAATTACGGCGAAAATGGTCATTGCCTCAGCAAAACGCGCAATACCATTTCTCCATCTTTGTCTAAATAAGAACAAAATTGCAGAAATCAAAGTACCAGCATGACCGATACCAACCCAAAATACGAAGTTTACAATTGGTAGAGCCCAACCAACAGGGTTATTATTACCCCAAAGACCAGTACCTTTGTAAAAAGAGTATGCCAAACAACCAGCACCTACTCCAAGCATAGATAATGTAAGACCCAACGCAAGTATGTATTTCAGACCTGGTTTTTCGTTGAGTGGTGTAATAATTACGTCATCAATTTCTTTATGACTACGGCTCCCCTCAACGACTTGAGGTTCTATTCTATAATCAATGGTGTTCAATGTTTACTCCCTCAGAAATTACATTTCTTAATTTTGCGATATAAGTTACTTGAGGTTTTACATTTAATATTTCTAAAACGTGGTAACCTAAGTCGTGGTTTCTTAATTTTGATACTTCTGAATTAGCATCATTTGAATCTCCAAAAGTAATAGCCGAAGTTGGACAAGCTTGTTGACAAGCTGTTACAACATCGCTACCTAAAAATGGTTTTCCATTATTAGTAGCATTTGATTTTGTTTCACTAATTCTTTGTACACAGAAAGTACATTTTTCCATAACCCCTCTAGAACGTACAGATACTTCTGGATTGTTAGCTAATTGAGCAGAATCTTTTTGATAATATCCTTCTGCTAAATGATCTCTAAAGTCAAAGAAGTTAAATCTACGTACTTTGTAAGGACAGTTATTTGCACAATATCTAGTACCAACACATCTGTTATAAATCATTTGATTTATACCATCTGGGCTATGAGTAGTAGCAACAACAGGACAAACATTCTCACAAGGAGCGTTATCACAGTGTTGACACAACATAGGTTGAGTACTTACGATAGGTGCATCTGGAGTACCACTATAATATCTATCAATTCTTATCCAGCTCATTTCACGTCCCATTAGTATTTGGTCTTTACCAACTGATGGGATATTGTTTTCAACTGCACAAGCAACATTACATTCATTACAACCAATACACTTATTCATATCAATAGCCATAGCCCACTTTTTATCTGGGTAACTATGCTCTGCTGTAATAGAAAATATTTCGTGTTTATGTAAAATAGAATGTTTATCTGCCGATTTATCTTTTTTGTAATCACTGTAAGCATTCACAGTTTTTTCTTGGATAATATCTCTTAAAATATGGAAATCTTTAATATTACTATCATCTAAACTATGGTGCTCTTGAGTAGAAGCTAATTCGTAAGTGCCCTCTATTTTAGAGACTTTTGCTCCAGTATAAAGCCACTTTGTTATACCATTATTAGATAACAATAAATTTGCATTCATACCAACATCTGTTCCAATTGGACCAGCGATAGTTCTACCAAATCCTAACTCAACTGCAACTAAGTCATCAGCCAAGCCTGGTTGTATTAATACTGGTAATTTTACTTTATTATTTCCAACAGTTACTTCAACTAAGCTGTTGTTTTCAACACCCAATTTTTTTGCAGTTGATGGAGACAAAGCAGCGTAATTATCCCAAGTTACTTTTGATAATGGATGAGTTAATTCGTGCAACCAACCATTATTGATATATTTTCCATTTCCAATAGAATAACTTTCTTGTAGTACAACTGTAAATCCAGATTTTTTAACTTTATTAGAAGTTCGAGAGAATGCATCTTGATTTATAATTGGATTAACAATTACATTTTCATTATACTGTACAAATCCATCGTGTAAGAATGAATTCCAAAAATCTTGGAAAGAAGAAGCTAGTCCCAATGTTGGGAATAAGTTATTCATCCAGTTTTCTGTTAGATATTTATAGTAAATATCAAAAGTATATTTTCCGCCATTGATCCAAGACAATAAATTTTCTTCTGATTGTCTTGAAGAATAAATAGGGCTAATTAAAGGTTGTTGAGCTCCATAAATTCCTGTTCTAACTTTATTATCACCCCAAGATTCTAAGAAGTGATTGAGAGGTAAAATATAGTTAGACAATTTAGAAGTTTCATTTTCAGTTTCAACTGCAGAAATCACAGTTCCAATTTTCGAGAAACCGCCTTCTAAATTATAAGATTTTGGTAAATCAAAAACTATGTTTGTATCAAAATTAATTAAAACGGCAATTTTGCCAGAATTAATATCATTAGCTAAATTTTTCATTTCATCAGAACTTGATACATTCATTACAGAATATTCAAATTCATTTTTGTTAAATAGAGCAGTAGCTTCGATAATTTCATTCAATAAATTTACGGCAATGTGAGTGTCTTCAGTCAAGTGATTACCAGCATAAACGATTGCTCTGCCTCTATTAGAAATTATATCACTTACTAAATGTTCAACTGTTTGTTTGTCCCAGCCATTGCTTTCTGAAAATTTAGTCAAAGAATAATCTCTTACTTTAGACATTGTGCTTTCAGACAGATTAATTTTTGCAGCACCTTTTTTGATTAATTCATTAATTAATGAAAGTACAAAATCATATTGCAATTCAGGAGTTAGTCTTAATCTATAATCAGAGTTCATACCTGTTAGTGTGAAGTTACCTTCGACAGAATATAATCTACTAAAATTATCTAAATTATCTACATCACGCGTTTGAGCATATTTACGAGCATTTTCTATATTATCCCCGTGAATACCCAAAAAGTCACCTTCTAAAGACAAAATCACTTTTGCTTTATCCAAATCTATTACAGGAACATTTTCATTTCCGTAAGATTTCATCCAAGCTGATTTTTTGTTGTTATCATCAAAAAGTTCATAAGAATAAACTTTTGTTGTAGGATAAGTAGTAACAAAATCTTGTATTAATTTTCTGTAAGAAGGCGAAGTAACTTTTGAAGTAACAAAAGCAATTTCTTTTCCAGAATTACTTGCAGCTTTTAAATTAGAAATAATTTCATTATCAATATTTTCCCAAGTTTCTTCTACAAAGGTATTTTTGTAAAGAATCAATTCGTTTTCACTTCTTTTAAGAGGTTTTTGTAATCTATATGGGTCATATAAATTTAGAATTGATGCTTGTGCAACCGAGTCAACTTTTCCTTTGTTAATAGGATGATCAGGATTACCATCAATTTTGATTGGTCTTCCTTCACGAGTTTTGACTAATATTCCCCAACCTTTACCGTTAATGTTATAACTTGAGGCATAGAAATTAGGGATACCTGGTAGAATAGACTCTGGTTTTTTGTTGTAAGCGACAATTGCACCTTTATCTCTATAATCCGTACAACTTACAGCCGCAAATGCAGAACCAACTGACATCAAAGCCAAGAACTTTCTTCTTGATACTTCATTTAATTGTGAAGGATCAAAATCATCAGTGGCACCATCAATAAACTCTTGTCTTCTACTTTTAATAGCTGTGGGAGATTCTGATTTGCCGTAAAGAGCCAAACTTTTCCAAAATTCACGTTTTTTGCCTTGACCTTTGCTATCCAAATCATCTACACCACCTTTTGAATCTAAGTTATAAGTCTTATTAGAGTCATTAGATTTAGTAATTTGATTTAGCATTGGTAATTCAAATACATTCTTTTTGGGAGTATGTTCTTTTTTGTTAGTATCGTTAGAACTATTTTGATAATTACTCATTTTTTATGCACCCTTGTGATTTCTTTTTACTGCTAAGGGATTCAAATTTACAGTTATTTTATTTTCTTGTGAATTAGTCTTATTAGTAAACTTAGTATCCGAATTTGAAATTATTTTTTTGCCAAATGGCAAAATTGCCAATAATCCAACACCGAAAGAACTTGTTGCAATAACATTTAAAAAAATTCTTTTTTTCATATTTAAAACCTATTTATATTCTTTATATTTTATTTGAAATTCTATTTTAGTAATAATCTATGATCCAAACAATTTAGTTAAGTTATCTATGACAAGCATTACAATTTTCTGGTCCTTTTTGGATAGTTTCTTTCAAATAAGGCATTTTTTCGTGTGGAGCTCTATGGCAACTCAAACAGTTTGACATTGTAAATGCGTGTACTTGTTCAACTTTATCCATTTTTGCAACATCACCGTGACAGCTTGCGCATTCAATACCTTTATTTACGTGAGCACTATGATTAAAATAAACATAGTCTGCAACTTTATGAATTCTTTTCCATTCAACTGGCTTAACTTCTTCATAGAATTTAGTCAATTTTTTAATTTCAGCTTTATCTTTTCTTGCTATTGTATGGCAATTCATACAAGTGCTGACAGGAGGGATAGCGGCGTGTCTTCCTTTTTCTACACCAGTATGGCAATATTGACAATCAATACCCATTTGACCGGCGTGCAATTTGTGAGAAAAATTTATCGGTTGGTCAGGTTTGTACCCAACACCGTCTCTTTCTGACCTTGACACATAAAAAGTAACAATAAATGAAACTAAAATTACGAAAATGGCTATTGGTAATCTTACTTTAAGCGAGTGATCAAGAAGTGCTTTTTTCATTTTAATCCGTTTGTATCTTACTATTTTATTTATTATACTTAATAAATTTGTTTTTAATATTTCTTTTTTAATTAAATAATTAACAACGTAATTTATCAATTTCAGTCACGATATTTACAAATGTTTTCAAAATTTCTGAAAAGTGAATCTAAAAGTTTTAGGATAATTAATTTAAAAATTTTTACTGCTATTTTTGGTAAATAAACTAAATTTGATTAAATTAGGTGTACTATTACAATTTCATTAAACTTTTTATAAAATGTACCATTTGATAATTGTAATTTTACGAAAAATGTAAATAAAAAAAAAGTAAATTTATTTGTTATACAAATTAGATTAGAATTGTCGTATTTATTATCTAATTGATATGTATATACTTAAATCATAATAAAAAATATTATTTTTTTGAATATTTTTTATTTTTTTGCTACTTTTTGAGCTTCAAAAGCCCTATTTTTTTTAAATAATATTTTTTATTGATTACACTCCGATAATTTACATCAAAAAAAAAGTAAAAAAACAATTAAATGCAAGTAGGTATACATAATTACATAATTATATGTCAAAAATTGTTTCACATTTAATTATAATTATTTATTGTTTGTTTTGAGATAATTTAGTATTTTTTTTTAAAATATTGATTCAACATTAATAACAAATTGCACCAGGTGTTTCTTTTAATTGTTTTTCGGTTTGTTGCTTCTTCATTTGATTTGTTTTTTTGTCCAAATCTGGGCTTAAATATGGTATTCCAAGCCCCATTCCTCTGAACACTACTATAAGACCTATCATTATTGTTACAATTGGAATGATTTTTTGAGATTTAAGTCTAAGTTTATTGGATAAAAATCCAGAGAAAAAGAAGAGAGAAATTAATAGAGGACTTGTTCCCAAGCCAAAGCTTGCCATATAAATTATTATGCTATTCATATCACCCCAAGCCAATGACGATAAAATCGCCATATACACCATTCCACAAGGTAAAAAACCATTTAATACACCTAAAAGGAACATTTTTGAGGTAGTTTGAGCGTTCAATAATATTGATATTTGAGTCTTTAATACTGAGAAGATTTTATTTAATGTTTTGGACTTGATTATGTTATTTGCTTCAAATTTGGTTGCAACACCTGTTATTAGCATTAATCCACCAGCAAATATTGATAATTGTTGATGTAAGAAAGTGATTTTGATAAGTTCACCAAATAAACCTACTACTATTCCTATAAAAACATAAGTTAAGATTCTGCCAATATTATACGCAATAGGATTATAAATTGATTTATTATGTAAAAAGTTGTGAAGAGTAAATTTTGTTTTGGGAATAGATAAAATCAGAGGTCCGCACATACCAACGCAGTGCAAACTACTAACTAATCCCAAACTAAATCCTAATACTAACTCTATCATTTTATTTTACTTATTTTATTTAATTCAATTCTGTTTAATTTAACATCATACTTTCTTCTTTATAATATTTATTTCCATTTACTTCCCATTCTAATTGGACTTTCCAGAAACCTTTGCCAACATTAATATTGTCAATTTTATATTTTGATAATTGTTCATTTGTAACTAATTTGCTTGCTGAACTGCTTTCCGAGCTGTTTTCTACTACTACTAATTTATTTAAATTAAACTCTTTATCTTGTTTTGAGTTTGATGGTCTGTATAATTTTATTTTTGAATTTTTGATATCATTAGCCCAAAATGGTATTTGGATTAACAAAGAATTATTATCAAGATTAATTTTCACATCGTCATTAATCAATATAGTTCTATTGATAGCTTCAATTCTTTTTTGATAATTTAATTCAGATTTATAATAATCTTCATTTACTAAATCGACTTTTTGAGTGGTAGAATAAATTAATATAGCTATAAATGTAAGTACAAACAAACTATAAACTATTGCAATTCCCCATCCCCAATTAAATTTTTTGAACATAAAAAACCTCAGATTACTTAATTATTTTGAAATTTAATTATATTAATTATGCTTTTTGTCATCTTTATCATCATTGTGTTTGTCATTATCTTGCTTTTCTTCTCTATGCTTTTCTTCGTTATATTTATCAAAATGTCGCTCATTGTCTGGTGCCATAAATATAGTTTTAGAATTTTCAATCACTTTGCCATTTTGGTCTTTAATTTCTAATGTAACTTCATTTTTATTTTCTTTTAATAATTGTTTATTAATAGTCATTATAAAAGTTGCATCAAACATTTCGCCAGCTTTAATTAATTGTTTTTTGCCACCGATAATTTCAATTTTACTATCAATATTTGAAGTTTTCATTGTGAAATTTATATCTTTATAAGTTTTATTAAAGATTTTCATAGTAAATAGATTATTTACATTTCCATTACCATCAATATTAAACAATATCCCTTTTGCTCTTAGAATTGTAGCTTCGACCTCAGTTCTGTTTGATAATAAAAATACCAATGACAATAATAAAACTGATAATAAAACAGTATAAAATTTTAATCTATTTGTAAATTTGAATTTATTTCCTTGTTCTATTTGGTCAAGAGAAGCGAATTTAATTAATTTTTTGGGCTTACCGATTTGTTCCATTACTTTATCACAAGCATCAATACAAGCAGTACAATTTATGCACTCTAATTGAGTACCATTACGAATGTCAATTCCTGTAGGGCAAACGTCAACACATTTATGACAATCAATGCAATCGCCAGCATCTTCACTTCTTTTCTTTTTATATTTTTCTCTTTTTTCGCCTCTGATATAGTCATAAGCAACTACAATAGAATTACTATCCAATAAAACAGATTGTAATCTGCCATAGGGGCAAACATATATACAAGCTTGCTCTCTAAACCACGCAAAAACACCAAAAAAGACAAATGAAAATATCATTACTCCTAAGAATAACTCTGAGTTTGCCATTGGTCCATCTGTAACAAGAACAGAAAGTTTCTCTACGCCAACAACATAAGCAAATAATAAATTTGCTATAATGAAAGATATTGCATAAAATATAGAATACTTAGCAACACGTTTCCCTAACTTTTGCGAGTTCATTGGTTGTTTGTCTAATACTTTTTGTTCGGATGCGTTCCCATCAATCCAATACTCAATCTTACGGAATACCATTTCCATAAATATTGTCTGGGGACAAGCCCAGCCACACCATATCCTACCGAAAACAGCTGTAAATAATACAATAAAAAATATTATTGCTAATAAAGCCATTGCAAAAAGATGGAAATCTTGCGGATAGAATAACACTCCAAAAAGTACAAAAGTTCTATTAAAAATATCGAAAAGGAAAAAAGGATGTCCGTTAACACTAATAAATGGATTTATAAATAAAATTGCCAATAAAACAATACTTACAATAGTTCTTTTATCATAAAAATCACCTTTTGGTTTAGTAGGATAAATCCAAATCCTATTGCCTTTTGAGTCAATATTACCAACACTATCCCTGAATGAGTCGCTTGCTTTTCTTGTTAGTGGTTCTTCTCCACCATCTTCACCACTATTTCCGCCAGCAGTTGCATCATTTGGACTTTGGTACTTTAGTTCCGACAAATCAATTGACTTCCCAAAATTAGGATTTGATTTTTTATCTTCAAGGTTTTCCATTTTGATTTACTCTATCCTTATTTAGATATTTTTTGATATTTTTAGATTATTTATTTACCAATCAATTAAGAACTTCTTTATGCTCAACGCCTTGTGGTGCTTTTGGATTAAGAGGTGTTGTACCTTTTAACTTTTCTAAGTAACTTGACACTTGTAAAATCTCTTTTTTAGATAGTATCGGCTTCCAAGAAATCATACCTTTTTCTGCCACACCTTTTACAATAGTATTTACAATTTGATTATACTCACCGCCGTGTATCCAGTAATTATCAGTTAAGTTTGGTCCGATTCCACCTTGTCCTTCATTACCGTGACACGAAGAGCAATTAGTTTTAAATATCTGACTACCAGAGGCTAATTGTGTTTCATCTATCATCACAGCGAAAGTTTCACCTTCTTTGAAATCATCTACTTTATTACCACTTTTTGCCATTTTAGCTGCTTTAAATTGATTTATTTCAGCTAAGTATTCTTCCCTTTGCGACGGACCAAAGCCGGTAAAGTGATAATACAAAACATAAACAAATGCAAAAACTATTGTAAAAATAAACAACCCTACCCACCATGGCGGTAGTGGATTATCAAATTCTTCTATTCCGTCAAAATTATGATTTAATAGTTTGTCTTCTTCTTTATTTGACATAACTTCCCTCTTAATTTAATTATATTTTTTAATTTTAATTTTATGATATTTATATTTTTTTACGATTAATACTTTCATCTTCTAATGGAATGTGTGACATTATATTTTCTGTTTTTTTATCAAAAAGAAATGCCATAACTATCACTCCAATAAAGAATAAAAAGAAAAAAATCATTACAGCAATTGGGAAATTATTAATTTCACTCATTTGGCTAAATAAATTTCTGAACATAATCACAACCTTTTTTAGTTTAATTATTAGATTTTATCTGTTTCTATAATTTTTAAAATTTCTACTATTTTTATTAATTCTAATCAATTTTTATTTTACAGAGTTTAACAAATCTTTATCACTCATTTCTGATTTTTTGATATCAATTCCTAATCTTTGTAAATAAGCTATCAATGCAATGATTTCTTTTTGAGGTTGAATTTTATAATTCGCATTATCCAAATCTTTTGTAATTTCTTTAGCTTGAGCCATCATATCCAAAGCAGCATATTTTTCGTAACCTTCTGGATATGGAACACCCAAAGTTTGCATTACACTGATTTTTGATTGCATTAGTTTAGAATCTATATCATTTTCGTATAACCATTTATATCTCGGCATTATTGACCCTGGAGAAACCTCTGTTGGCTCACTCATGTGAACAAAGTGCCAAGCATTAGGATATTTGCCACCAACTCTATGCAAATCAGGTCCTGTTCTTTTTGAACCCCATTGGAATGGATAATCATAAACAAACTCGCCTAATTTAGAATATTCGCCATATCTTTCTGATTCAGACCTAAATGGTCTAACTAATTGAGAGTGACAACTATAACATCCTTCTCTTACATATATATCTCTACCTTCTAATTCTAATGGTGTGTAAGGAGTAACTGTTGCAATTGTTGGGACATTAGATTTGATCACTTGCATTGGTATAATCTCAAATAATCCACCAATTAATATTACAATTAATGAGGCAGCAGTAAATATAACAGGTTTTCTTTCTATCCAACGAGATTTTGGTTCACCTTTGGCAGTATAATTTCTTTCTAATGCTGGAGCAGATGACTCTTCGGTCGGAATAAACTTACCTTGTTTTGCAGTTTTGATTAAATTATAACACATCAAAATAGCACCAATTAAATACATTAATCCACCAAGTGAACGTAAATAATACATTGGTAAAATTTGTGTTAAAGTTTCCAAAAAGTTTGGATATAATAATTGACCATCAGCATTAAATTGTTTCCACATCAAACCTTGGGCAATGCCAGCCCAATACATTGGAATTGCATATACTATTATACCAATAGTGCCAATCCAAAAGTGGGTCGTAGCTAACTTGATTGAGTATAGTTTTGTACCATAAATTCTTGGTATCATCCAATATAATATAGCAAATGTCAAAAATCCATTCCAACCTAAAGTACCAATATGAACGTGTGCAATAGTCCAATCAGTGAAGTGAGATAGTGCATTTATACTTTTGATAGATAACATTGGTCCCTCAAAAGTCGCCATACCATAACAAGTAATTGCCACAACCATAAATTTTAGAACAGGGTCAGTTCTTACTTTATCCCAAGCACCTCTAAGAGTTAATAGCCCATTAATCATACCACCCAAGAAGGAGCAATCAACATAATTGAGAATACAGTTCCCAAAGATTGAGCCCAATCAGGCAAAGTAGAGTATAATAAATGGTGAGGTCCTGCCCAGATATATAAGAAAATTAATGACCAAAAGTGGATAATTGATAATTTATATGAATAAACTGGTCTTTCTGCTGCTTTTGGCATAAAATAATACATCAATCCCAAAAACGGTGTTGTCAGAAAGAATGCAACCGCATTATGACCATACCACCATTGTACCAGGGCATCTTGTACACCAGCATAAACTGGATAACTTTTCATAAATGAATAAGGTATTTCGATTGATCTAACTATATGCAATACTGCAATAGTAATCCAAGAACCTAAATAGAACCATATCGCCACATACATGTGTCTTTCACGGCGTTTTATTACAGTCATAATTAAGTTGATACCAAAAATTACCCAAACTAATGTAATTGCAATATCAATAGGCCACTCTAATTCTGCATATTCAGCACCTGTGGTATAACCCAAAGGTAATGAAATGGCAGCCGCTACTATAATTAATTGCCAACCCCAAAAGTGAAGTTTAGCTAATAATATACTATGTATACTCGTTTTGCATAATCTCGGCAAGGAGTAATAAACCCCCATAAATATTGCATTTCCGACAAAGGCAAATATTACAGCATTTGTATGCACTGGTCTTATTCTACCGAATGTTAAATAAGACAAGTCGAAATTTAAGTCTGGCAAAAATAATTGCAATGCCATTACAAAACCTACTAACATACCAATAACACCCCATAATGTTGTTGCAATTGCAAAATTTCGGGGAATAGAATTATCATACACAAACTTTTCGTTCTTTGATGAACTTAGGTTCTTATCTTTTACTGTGTCCTGATTTAGACTATTTTGTTTGTCCACTGTTACTCCATTTATTATAATATAAATTTTTAATTTGTATAAATTTCATTTTAAATTTCATTTTTACTTTTCAATGTTTTAATTCTCTTTATATCATCAACTCGATCATCTTTGTCATCAATCTTATTTTTTTCAAATAGAATTCTAACCGAAGGTGAATATAAATCATCATATTGTCTATTTTTGACAGACAATAGGAATGCAATCAAGAATCCAGCTGCAATTCCAACGCTAATAATTATGAGTAAAATTAAGATTTCCATTTATTTTTTTTATTATTGATTAATTAAAATTTAGTATCAGTAATGAAATAATATCTGTGCATTACATTAAAAATATATTTACAAATAAATTTACATAATGATTTTCAGATTTTTATAAAGCATTATTTTTCCAATTCAAAAATAAATAATTTTTCTAAAATCCAAAATTCATTAAATATTATTGTGTTCAAATTGTTGTTTTGGAAAAAATAGAATAATCATAGAAAAATAATAATTTCTTATATCTTAATGATTTTACTATATTTACTACAATATTTTTGGTTTTTGATGTTTTTCGTTTTCTCTTTGATATTAATCTACTGTAACCATCTTGTTGTTTGCGTTTTTGATTTTTATGTACTTATTTTAAAAAAAAATAAATAATTGGTCTAAATTTTTTGATTTGTGATTATTATATTTTGAGTTTTTGTTGGATTATTTATGACTTTATAATCTTTGTTGTGTTGAATGATAAAAATAGTAATTATAGTTTTTATTTATTTTGAAATATTTATTAATATAAATTTTGAACAATGTATTATTTAGGCATAGAAATTGAATAATTAAATTTTGTAGATAATAATTGTAGATAATAGTTTTAAGTTAAAATTTTTGAATTTAAGTATAATAAATATGTCTATTTTTGAAGAGTTTGATAAAAGGCGAAATGAAGGCAATGATTTAGTAAATAGTCAGGACTTTCTGCCGTACAAAAGATTTTATAATTTGGATACAAACGCTTATTCAGAGGGTGCTTTGAATGAAAAAGTTAAAGAGTTGATGGGACTTAGTTGCTCTTTATTACTTAGATGTAATGATTGTGTGTTGTATCACATCAGAAATGCTTTTAATTTGGGTGCAACAAAGCAAGAAATTAATGAAACATTAAACATCGCATTAGTAATCGGTGGTTCGATAATTATTCCTCATCTTAGGTCTGCATTAGCAGCTTTGGAAGAGTTGATAGAAAACAAAATTTAAATAAATAAATAAACTTACTTATAAAATGAATAGAGAAAATCAATTTAAGTTCGCAAATAATTCTGAAAATAATTATAATGATAACAAAAGTTATCAGAATTATCAAAATTTTAACAAAAATCAGAATTATGGAAACAAAAATAATTTTGACCAAGTAAATAATCTATTGATTGACAATTACTCAATCAATGAATTATGTGCTATGGTAATACACGAACTTAATATTTGGCACTATTATAATACGGTAATAAAAGATTTTTCTATTAATAGGTATTCAGAATGTTTTGGCGAAACCGTAAATATGATTTATAATATTGAGGATAAAATTGCAATAATCAACGAAGAAATTTCAAATAAAATTAATAATTATTCAAAAACAAAATTAATTAATTTAAAGTCTAATCATTATAAAACAAATAATCAAACTTTTAAAGATTTTACAAACTTTAACACAAATAATTTAGTTGATAATATAATTAGTAAATTTAGAGTTAATGCTAATAGCTTTAACATTATTCAAGATAGTAATCAGGATAATAATTATGACTTTAACAATTTGATTTTTTTTAACACTAAAAATATTGATGAAAAAGAAATTAAATCAATGACAAATACTCTTTATAAAAATTTAGTAAAGATATTACACCCTGATGGTATAGACTATAACAACAAAATCACTAATTTCTTTAATGAATTTGGGACGAACAAAAATGAAAGTATTATCTACAAAATGAATAATAATAAAATCAACTCTCAAAATTTAAACGTTGAGAATTTATTCATTTTGCTAAGTCATTTTCACCAAGATAAAGATATATATAGAATGACTGCTCTTGATACAATCACTTCTATTATACTAAATCCGAAATACCAAATCAATAATAATTTTGTCAAAAAAACTGTGTTTTTATTAAACTTCTTGAATAAAGAAAATACAAAATTCATACAACAAGAGCCATATTGCTTTTATAATGAATTTAATAATCCAAAATGGTTAGAAAATAAAAAAAATACTCTTGACCACAAATTAAAACTCAAACAACAAACTTTATTTATTCAGCAAGAATTATTGAATAGAATTAATTCTGTTGTCAATAAAATCTAATTGAATATTTAACCATATTTTTCTGATTTGCTTTATTATATAAATAGCTAAACAAATACACAGATTAATTCCAATATAAATACCTCAACCTATATTTTTGCTAAATTTTAAATATAGTTACATCTAATCGTCAATGTGTAAAATTCGATAAATGGTTTTAGATTTTATAACATACTATAAAAGTAAATTATAAAATAATAAAATACACTTATAAAAAATCTTATACAACTTCTTATTAACACCAAAAATGAAGATTTCTGTATTATTATCAGGGGGCGTAGATAGTTCGGTAGCTTTGGCTTTGCTAAAGTCTCAAGGATATGATATTACCGCCTATTATCTAAAGATATGGCTTGAAGACGAGTTGAGCTTTCTGGGGGAATGCCCTTGGGATGACGATTTGAAAAATGCGAGAGCAGTTTGCGAAAAATTTGATGTAAAGTTAGAACTCCTAAATTTACAAAAAGAATATTTGGATACCGTTGTCGAATATACAATTAGAGAACTAAAAGCAGGACGCACTCCGAGCCCAGATATATTTTGTAACAAACAAGTGAAGTTTGGTGCTTTTCTAAAATATACTACTCATTTATATGATAAAGTTGCGACAGGACATTATGCCAGAATTGAGGAAATTAATGACAATGGGGTTAATAAATTCTTACTCAAAACTGCACCTGATAAAGTAAAAGACCAAACATATTTTTTGACTTATCTAAATCAAGAACAGTTATCCAAAATTTGGTTTCCTATCGGAAATTATACAAAAAAAGAAGTCAGACAATTAGCAGAAGAGTTTGATTTGCCTAATAAAAACAGACCCGACAGTCAAGGAATTTGTTTTTTGGGTAAAATCAAATTTTCAGATTTTGTGAAATTCCATCTCGGTGAACAAATTGGTGATATTATAGATATCGATACCAACAAAAAATTGGGTAATCACAAAGGTTATTGGTTCCATACAATCGGACAGAGACAAGGTTTGGGGCTAAGTGGTGGACCTTGGTATGTGGTACAGAAAGACTTAGAAAATAATATTGTTTATGTATCAAATGGCAACACTATAATAGAAAAACACAGAAATGAGTTGATTGTTGCTGACTTAAATTGGATAGATAAAATCCCCACTGATGGCACTAATCTAAGAATAAAGTTGAGGCACGGACCCAAAGTAGCTGATGGCAATATAATTCATTTGGCTGATGGCAAGTTGAATGTAAAAATGAATGAATATGACCAAGGCATAGCCAGAGGACAGTTTGCAATTTTTTATGATGGCGAATATTGTCTTGGTGGCGGCGTTATAGATAATTAGCGTTGGGTATTTTTGTTTGAAAAAGAGTACAATTGGATAAATTTTACGATTGATGTAAAGAGAAATAAAAATGGGACAATAATTTTGTCCCATTTTTTTTATTGTGGTTTGCTGTAGTTATGAAATATATTTTTTAATTCTTAACAAATTTTCTTGTGATATTTTGGTTACCTAAGTTTAAATTGATAATGTATGTTCCTTTGACTATATTTGTTATATCAATTATTATTTTAGAATTATAAACGGTCAATTTTATGATGTTATATTCAATATTATTTGATTTTATGCCATTGATATCAAATAAAGTTACCTCTGTATTGTTAATGTCGTACCTTTGGTCAAAATTTAATGATATTTCTACAGTATTTTCAGATGGATTAGGGAATAAATTTAAAATTGAAATTGTAGGAATCTCAAAATCTTCTGTTGTTTCGATTGAAGAAGTAAAGTCTATATTTTCTAATTTGTAAATTGCTTCAGAATTAAAATCATCTGAATAATATGCAAATAAAGTATTATTTAACATTCGCATATTTTTAACTATTCTGCCATTATCTCTGAATTTTAGTTCATTCCAAATATTTGTATTTAATTTGTCAAAATCAATTGTAAAAAGACTGTTTGAAAATGCAAAATATAATTTACCTTCAAAATAATATAATGCTGTTTTTTTGTAATTTTCTATTTTTTCTTCGTTATAATCTGCTTCTTTTAAAGTAATAAATTCTTGTGTTTGACAATTCATAATTTCATAAATCACTTTATTCTTCAAGCTATCAAAATAACACAAACCTAAATAATCCATTCCATTTACTGTTATTGAATTATTATTATAGTATTTTTCATAGTCAATTGTTTTAATTACTTTTAAGTTTATTGCTGATGAATCTGTGAATACCAACTCAAATTTTCCATCAAAATAAGTATCTCTAAAAAATATAAAATCTAAATTCTCATTTAACATACTTGAAAAAAGTAATTTTGAGTTTGGTTTACCTAATTTTCTATTTATGATATGATTCAAATTGAAATCATATATAGTTACTCCAGAACCATATTGATTACTTCGATTATATTTATAATAAGTTGTATTATTAAACTTTTTTACTTCAAGTTTTTCCATTGGATTAGATGTAGCAGATAGATTATCTTTAAAATCTACTTCATCCATAGAATTAAAGTCATAATTAGTTGAATAAAGAGTTGCAAGATTAGTTCCGATTTTAACTAATTCGTGTAAAAAATAATACCTATCATCTATATTATCGTGATAAAATAGATGTGCTGTAGACCGCCGATTAGTAAAATTCTTAAATTTTTGATTACTCGTATCTAACAATGGATGGAATGTTTCACCATTATTATCACTATAATACAATGCTTTTTGGTAAAAACTATCATATCCACTTAAAGCCATAATTCTACCATCAGATAATTGATGAGGCAAAGAATAATCTCCAAAATATATAGAACCAAATTCTGTAATTGTACTACTTTTAAAGACTTTTCTATTAGAATCTAAATAAGACAAATAAATACCATTTTTTCCTGATTGTATTATATATTTATCAGAAATTGCAAAATTACTCAAATCCATATAACTTCTTAAATAACCATCCTTGATATCAAATATAGACATTATTTCTGTTTCATTTGATTTTTTGTTCCCTTTGTAAACAATTCGCTTTAAATAAGTTTTTTCCTGATCTAAGGCATCAGCATAATAAAAACTATCTTCAAATAATTTAATGTTATAGTCACTACAATTACAAAACATAGTATCAAACATTACAAAATCATTTGTTCTTTGAATAAAATGTCTAACAAAATTAAAATATAAATAATTATCATCTGCATTAATATAAATAGTATTATATTCTACATTTTTATCGAATTCTTTAAATTTTAATGTATCTATTATTTCCAAATCTAAATTCATTTTAATAAGTCTGTTATCTTTAAATTCACTATCATCATAAGGTAGATATATATTATCTTTAAATATTGCAATTGTAGAACTAAAGAGTTTATCTGCAATTCGAAGTTTTGGCATTGATACATCTACTTTATTAACTTTTTTATTGTCAACTTCAAATTTATAAACACTTTCGAAAGTTCTTAAGTACAAAATTTCATCTTTAAATATTGTGCTATGAATTAGAGATTCATCAGTTAATTTTAGGTCGTATTCGAAGTTAGATTTGTCTAAATTCAAATCGTAAGATTTTATCATTCCGATTTCACTAATCAAAAAATAATTATTATTATTTTTAAAAATGAATTTTACTCTTTGTTTATTAAATATTTTTTTTGTTTTCCAATTATCACCACCATCAAAAGAATATTTAATGTATCCTTCGTTACTTAAAACAAATAAAGAATCACCAAATATCTCAGCCCCTCTATAATTATATATTAGAGGGGTGATTTCAAAAGACTTTAGATTTATGAATGATAATGTAAAAAATATTAGTATTATTATTATTTTCATATTAAAGCCTGTTATATTTATCTATTTGTTATTTTAAAAATTAAAATTAATTTATTTATATTGTCATATCTTACTTCTATATAGACAAATCAAAATTTAAAAAGTTACACTTTTAATGAAAATAAATTGAAAATAAGTGATTTGTTTTGATAATAGTTTTCCCCAATTTGAACTATATTTTGTATTGTTTGTATATATAAGGGTTTTCATTGGTTTAGAGGCTTTTTGATTGATTTATTAGTTCAGAGATATTAGAAAGATACTTCTCGTTTATAGTCCTATTTCTACAATAATAGACAAGATACGTTGTCTGTATTTGTGTAGAATTTGCATATTTTGAATGTGATATTATTCGGAAAGAATTTAAGAAACTACCCCGTCAGACTGCGTCTGCCACCCCTTCATAAAGGGGTTTTTACTCAACAATTCCACCTCGTAACTGCCATTAATAATATTATTTCCAATTCCAAAAATAAAAATTATAGGACTACTTCGCCGAATAGTGTCGCTGATGTGGAAGATGTGATTTTTACATTTATCAAGTCTCCAGATTTTATTCCTTCTTGATAAGGGAAAAAACATACTTTATTGGATTCAGATCTGCCCTGCCAACCTGTGCCTTTCCTTTTTCCTTCTCCCTCGACTAATACCTCGTGAGTACGTCCGATTTCTTCTTTATTTAATTCTGCTGCTACAGCGTGCTGTTGGTCAATAATCTCTTGTAATCTTCTTGCTTTTACCTCTTCTGGTACATCGTCCTCATATTTCCAAGCAAGTGTATTTTCTCTTGGCGAATATTTGTACATATATGCACCATCATATCTCACTTCTCTCATCAAAGATAATGTTTCTTGGTGGTCTTCTTCTGTTTCCGAGCAAAATCCAGCAATTACATCTGTGGTCAAAGCAACTCCAGGTACATATTTTCTAATCATTTCAATTCTTTGCAAATATTGTTCTCTGGTGTAATCTCTTCTCATTTTTTTAAGAATATTATTTGAGCCGGCTTGAACAGGTAAATGTATATAATTAGAAATTGCTTTGTAATCTCTGTGTGCTTCGATTAGTCTGTCGCTCATATCGTGCGGGTGTGAGGTGCTATATCTTATTCTTAATTCTGGTACTTCTTTGGCAATTGCAATCATCAAATCAGGGAAATCATTACCATTTTTTTCATCACGATAACTATTTACATTTTGTCCCAAAAGTGTAATTTCTTTTATGCCATTTTCATATAATCCAATCGCTTCTTTGACAACAGAATCCATTGGGCGAGAACGCTCTCTTCCACGAGTATAGGGTACAACGCAGAATGCACAAAAATTATTACAGCCACGCATAATAGAAATCCAAGCACTAAACCCTTCGGTCCTAAGTGGAATAATATCATCATAAGTTTCCACCTTACTTAATTTGACTGCTATGCCTTGCTCGCCACCGATAGCACTTTCGACAAGTGCAGGCAAGTTACGATATTCATCTGGACCGACAACTATGCTTACCAAATCTTGCTCGCCGATAAGTTTAGACTTAAGTCTTTCCGCCATACAACCCAAAATGCCAACAACTAACTTAAACTTTTTCTTTTTGTATCTTCTAAGGTGAGCTAATCTATGAAAAATCTTTTTTTCTGCATTATCTCTAATTGAGCAAGTATTAAGCAAAATTACATCAGCATTATCTGCTGTGTCAGTAATCGAAAACCCTTCGGATAACATAATCGAGGATACAATCTCAGAATCTGCGACATTCATCTGACAGCCATAAGTTTCGATATATACTTTTTTGCCACGAGGTTTGATGAAATCTAACTTTGGTCCAGTCAATATGTTAGAACTATGGTGTAATAACGGAATTGAAGTTTGTAAATTTGTTTTTTGTAAATTTGTAGCAGTATTAATATTACTAATTTTAGGGTTTGATAAATCTATATACATTATTGGAATTTCTTATTTAATTTTTTGAGACAATTTTTTGAGATAATTTTTTGAGATATTATTTAGATAATTTCTTGAATTTAAACAATTTCAATGTAGTTAAACGAATAATATTGAGTTTTTATTGTATAAATCCAAATTTCACTTAATGAATTATTTTATTCATCTTATATTTACAATTTCAATCTAATTTTAATCTAAACGCCACGTGTGTTTGGTTCCCAAATGAATTTATGTAGTTGTAATTGCATTCTGATATTATAATGTTGTGACAAAATCATTTCTGCTAATAATTTTGGCTCCATAGTATCAAAAACAGGCGAGAATAAAATTGTATCTACTTTTTTATCAAGATTATACTCTTTTATTTTTGCTATTGACCAATGAAAATCATCGGTAGATGCAATTACAAACTTGACCTCATCATATTTATTTAGATAATCTACATTTTCAAAGTTATTTTTATTGCTCATTTTGGAGTCTGGGCATTTGAAGTCAATGATTTTGAAAGCTCTATTATCCACTTTGTCAGTCAACACCTGTCCGTTAGTTTCGATTACCACTTCATAATCATCATTTAGTAAAAGGGTAATAAAATCAAAGACGTCCTCCTGCTCCAATGGTTCGCCACCAGTAAGCATGATTCTTTTGCAATTAAACTTAACGATATCATCTAATATCTCTTGACCAGTCTTGAGTTTCTCTATTTTTTTTCTATCAAGAGCATAAGGAGTATCACACCAAACGCATCTCAACAAACAACCTTGAAGTCTGATAAAAATAAAAGGCATTCCCATTCTTGTGCCTTCGCCTTGAATAGAATAAAATATCTCATTCAAGTTAAATTTCAGGTCAGAATATGACTTCTTTTTATTTGTTAATTCAGTAATTTGTACTGCTTGTATTTTATTTTCCAATGCCATTATAAATTAATTGTTTTTATGAATTTCTAATTGTAAATTTGTATATAATTTAATTGAATTATAATTATATGTAACTACTTAATAAGTGTTACGTATTCCAATTTAAATTAATTTATTTTGAAATTAACTTATTTGCAAAATTATATTTACAAAATTAATCAAACTAAATTAATCAATCTATATAAACAATAAACATAATCAATAAACATATCTTTTAATTTATACTGGAAATTTATGAAATTAAATAAAAATACCAAATCCAACTTCACTATAAAAATCCTATTATTTGTATTTATCATTTCTAATCAATCACAATCTTCGGAATTAGATGATTTTATCAAAAATTATAATAAATCTAAAAGTAGAGATTTGAGCAGTAACAAAAATAATTTAATTGACTTGAATGATAGTAAATTATCGAATACAAATAACTCATTGTTGAATCAGGTAATTTTTGAAGAAGATGAAGATGAAAAAACAGAAGAAGATGAGGATTTTGATGATATATTTGGATTTCAAAACGACTCTAAGTTGTTGCCTGGTGCCAAAAGTTTTGATAATTTCTTTGAAAAGCCACATATAAGTCTAACTTATGGAAATAACAATATCAATTATTTGATTGAAAATATCGAGGGTTATACTAATAACTTTGCATCTTCTAATGCTTTTAAACTAAAATTGGGTGATGTAAAAATCAAAAAAACAAAAAGCGATGATGTATTGGTTTATGATGCGAGTTATTTTGCAATATCAAACTTTACTAATGAAATAAATACACCCACTGACGCAAGTCAAATAAACTTTAATGCGTGGAGAATAAGTTTATTCGGAAATAATGAAGGGTATGCTTATAAAATTGGTGACGAATCTTACTTAGCACTCACAAATGGTAGTGAATTAAATTGGAACTTTTTGAGATTGGGGGATGTATATTCTTCCAACGACTCAGCAGCTAAAGTGGCAATGGCAAACTTCGGACAAGAGGTAAGATTTGGGAATAGCTTTGAAGCTGGCATAAAAATGAAATTTTTGGGTGGATTTGGATTAGAAGCAAACTACGAAAGAAGTGTAATATTCCAAAGACATTTGTTTTTCAAGTGGGCTGGTAGTGCAATAATTGAGAGCGTTGCCCAAAGTATCGTTGATAGATTTGTCAAAAAAATTATGACTTATTCGCCAAGTGCAACTCCAATAATTAACTTTATACTCAAAAATGCACTTTCGTATGGTGTATATGAATTGAGAAAAGAAAATATGAACTGGCCCTTTGACTCCACTCAACCATTGGTAATTGACAACTTTAAATTTGGCATCACTTACGACTTTTGATGTGGTTCTTTACGACAATTGTTGTCTTTTATAAATTAATCTAATTTTAATAGTATCATATTAATTAAATAATTATTATATTTGTACTTTAAAAATAAATTAAAAAAAAAGGTATTAAGATGAGAAATATAATAACCTGTTGTTTAATAACAGTTGTATTGGCTGGATGTGTGCAATTACCAAATTTAACTAACATTTCAGAAAATAACATTTCAATCCAAGAGAAATCAACCGAGAAAAATATTATTCATAATGCAAATATAGGTGAATCAATTTATACTTATAATAAATTTAATTTGTTAAATACTTATGGTTTCAAAAACTTAAGTCCAATTATATACAATACACCGTATTGGAGTGGGTGGGATGGTATTTCATTTGATAAACATAAAAAAAGTATTATACTTACCGACACTCTTCTTAACAATACTCATATATTTAAAAATGAAAAAGAAAAACACGAAACTTGGATTTTAAATGATTCTCTACAAAGACATTTCGATGGTATTTTATATCATTGGCCTTATTATTTTGTAATTGTAAATAATCACATTGAAAAAATTAGTTATACAGCAATGAATAGATCTAGTCTAATCAGTCCTCCAGTGAAAGTTGAAAAGGTAAATTATGAAAAAAGATTAGACAATATATTTAGTTATGAATTAATTTATAGTGGTATTCAAAATAATAGTATTGTAATAAATTATAGAGAATTTACAAATGATTTGATTAGAAGTAATTTTTCACAAACTTATTATTATGCAATAAGTGATTTGAAAGATAATATTATAAAATATAAAAACATAAAATTAAAGATACTTGAATATGACAACCAATCAATAAAATATTCGGTGATTGATTAATAGTTGTTAATAAAATCATTATATAGGGCGAGTAATGGCGAAAGAAGAAGAAGTATTTTTACACTTTACAAATAATGAAGCATTTGAAAGTATTATAAGAAGTAAAACTTTTAGGCTTTATAATTATGATAATTTAAGCGATAAATTTGAAATATCTTTACCATTATCAATTTTATTAAAAGAAATATTTCATAATTTCCCTGGTAATACTTTCAATGAAAATGATACAGAAGATAATATTATATTTTATATATTATTTATATTTTATTTAAAAAATGTAGAATGGAAAAATTACAACTCAGATTTTGTAATTGTGTTACATTATATTATTGAAAATTTAAATAATAATAATTTTATTTTAAATTATAAGGATATTTTACCCTTCGTTAAAAAATTTCAGGTAATTCATAATGATAATTTAGGAATATATCTATCAAGTTTTTGCAAAGTCGAAATATCTAACTTTAATCATTATAAAACAAGAGTATCAAATTTTATTCAAAATGTAAACAAAGACGACCAAACTTCAGGTTCTAGAATTTTCTCTGATATGAAACTCAATAATTTATGGGAAAGGTATGGAGATAGGCAACAAGGAGTAGCAATTAAATTTAATAAAAAGAATATTGAGCATTTCAATGATGGCAAATTAAAATTTGAAAATGTGAAATATGAAATTGTTGAAGATGTTATAAATAATTTTTATTATCCTGACAATTGCGTAAACATGTTTCAAATAAAAGATAAAATTTGTAAATTAGATACAGAAATAAAAATTGAGTCTTTAGAAAAATTTCAATTTGATAGCATTGACAAGTTGAAAGACATACTAGAAAAAAAAGAATTTAAAGATTTTCTAATTACTTACATGAATAAATTTCAAAATTTAATAAATACTGAAATACCATTTATGAAAATGAAAACTTTTGAACATGAAAAAGAATATAGATTAATAGTTACTAAAAATATTAATGATACTAAAAACATTACAAATTTTAAAACCGACCCTATCAAAAATACAACGTTTTACGAGTTAGATTTTTCTTCAATTTATACAAAGAAAGACCCATTAGAAGTAATAATAGGTATGCAAAATAATAAATTCTTAAATACAAGTTATAGGGAAACTTTTCAGAGAGAATTTCCTTTCGTTAAATTTTCGATGTGAGATAATAACACATATATAATTATAATTCATATCCTAAATATCTAATTTTACGAAGCCAAAACAATTTTTGGCTTTTTTTATTTTTATATTTGATTTTAATTTTCTAATTTGTATTTTAATTACTTTACAAAGTAAATTTAGAGTAATTTGAGATTAAAAACAGAATAATATTTGAGGTAAAGATGTTGCAAAATTTAAATAATTTAGTTGTGAAAAAAATAGCTGGAAAGAAGTTTATTTTTAAGAATATCTATTTAGGTGTTTTGATTTTATTAGTATGTTTTACCACAATCAAACTATCTGCTCAAGAGGATAGTTATCTTCAAAATGGCTTTAATGCCATACAAAACAAAAATTACAAAGCAGCCGTTGAAAATTATTCTGAGGCAATCAAAAAAGCTTCTAACTATGCCCCATCTTATTACGGTAGAGGTTTGGCTTACTATCATCTAAGCAGTTATGATGCTGCAATCAGAGACTTTACCAAAGCAATTGATTTAGATGCAAATTATTTCGAGGCATATTACGCAAAAGGAATAAGTCTAATCAATACAGGCAAAATCGGTGAGGCGGCGGTGAATTTTACTTCATCTCTAAATATTGCAAACGCATATCCAGAGGCATATTATGCAAGAGGTAATGCAAATTATTTGATGAAATTATACGATAAAGCTATTTTTGATTATAACAAATCATTAGAATTACAACCCAACTTTTCTCTTGCCGTTTATGGTAGAGCAGTATCTTATAAATTAATGGGTAATGACAAATCTGCTTTAAAAGATTTTTATGCTTATTTAGATATGGCAAAAGATAAAGATGGATTAGAAAAAGAAGTAAAAAGATTAATTAGCGAAATTGAAAATCCTCAACAATAATTTTATTTTATTTGTAAGGTTATATTAAATATTCACTAATATTTAATATAACTTTTTTTATTTTATTTTTATAATTAACTTTACGAACTCATTTCCTTGTTAAATTCCAATTATTACAAATTAATTATTATGTATATAAATACAAAGAACTTCACAATTAATAAGTTTTTTAATTCAAAAATACTATTTTCAAAAACATTATTCTCAAAAACATTATTCTCAAAAATACTTTATTTATCTATTATTACTTTTCTTTTTGTTATTGAAGGCAATAATGAGTTAATTTCCCAAGGATCCGCAAATTTCGGAAATATCACAGGACAAGTGCAATTTGATGCACAATATTACAGAGAAGATAGTTTGATTGGTGCCCAAAAAATCAGTGAGCAAATATTGTCCCAAGGATTTATGGCACTTTTTTATACATATAATAATTTGGAAGTGGGCATAAGGTACGAAGCTTATCAAAATCCGTTGTTGGGAATTGACCCATTATTCAGAGGGCAAGGTGTGCCATATCGTTATGCAAAGTATAAAAACGACTTTATAGAAGTTACAGCAGGTAACTTTTACGAACAATTCGGAAGTGGACTGATTTTCCGCTCATACGAAGAAAGAGCCTTAGGTATCGATAATGTTATGGAAGGTTTGAGAGCCAAAATTACTCCAACAGATGGATTAGCAATTACTGCCTTAGTTGGGAAACAGAGACTATTTTGGGGACTTGGTGATGGAATTGTTAGAGCAGGGAATTTAGATGCGAATTTGAATTCGCTTTTGCCAGACATTATGGGTAATGATAATAATGTAACAATCGGCTTGTCTGCTGTGAGTAAATTCGAACCAGACTTACAAAATCTATTAAACTTACCGGAAAATGTGTTGTCTTTATCTGGTAGATTAGGTATTAATAATGAAAATCATTTATTTGATTTGGAATATGCTTATAAATACAATGACCCAAATTTAACTAATGGATTTAACTTTAACCCAGGGCAAGCTTGGGTTATGAACTATAGTTATTTTGATAAAGGAATTGGAGTTGCAGTTGCAATGCACAGATTAGACAATATGGATTTCAGGTCTGATAGAGATGCAGCACTCACAAGAGTGCAATTAGGCTATGTGCCACCAACTACAAGACAACATACATATAGATTATCATCTGTCTACCCTTATGGTACTCAGTTTAATGGTGAGTTCGGAGCGATTATTGATTTGACTTATGCCATTCCCAAAGGTAGTTCATTAGGTGGAGAATATGGTACAACTATAACAGCTGGATTTTCGAAAATTAATAATATAGATACAGTTAGAACAGGTAAATACACCTATAATACTGATTTATTTAATATAGGCGATAGAACTTATTATCAAGATTTAAATTTCAATGTTTTAAGAAAATTCTCTGATTTTTTCAAAGCGAGTTTTGACTTTACTACTCAAATTTATGATAAAGATATATTAGAAAATAGTGGTTCCCCAAAATATGGTAAAGTAAAAACTACTTCATTCGTTTTTGATGGTACATTTACTATTAATGATGATAATGCGATAAGAACAGAGGTTCAGCATTTATTTGCCAAAAACGACTCTACATTCAAAGATGTTGACAACATAAATGGAAATTGGGCAATGTTTTTATTAGAATATACTGTAGCTCAACATTGGTTTTTGACTGCTTGGGACGAGTATAATTACGGTAATCATTTTGATGATAGACAATTGCATTATGTCAACTTTTCAGTTGCTTATGTTCACGAGTCCACGAGGGTATCTATGACAGCTGGTAAACAAAGAGGTGGAATCCTTTGTGTTGGTGGAGTTTGTCGCCCTGTACCCGCCTCCAATGGGTTTAGTCTCAATATTACATCTACCTTTTAGCGAATATTATTTCACGTAGTTCGATAAATATTATTCAATATAAAATTTTAGTTAAATAAATCTTCTATTTAAACTTAGATAAAAAAAATGATGCTTAATTTAGATAATTTACATTAAACTAAATTAAGCATCTTGGGTTAGTAGAAAATAATAATTTAATAACCTATCTAAAAACAAAACCATAAAAGCAAAACAAACAGTATAATTAGTAGATAATTATTATTGAAATATTATTTTAAATACATATTTATCAATTATTTTTTACTATCAAAGTTATAAACTAATATCTAACCTTAATCCATTATTTTTCTAAGAAAAGTTGGCTCACTATTGATTACTCTATTTTGCTTCTCAGCGAAAATTTCATTAATTGGCTTAGCACTTTCACGCAATTTTTCAATTTGTGCAAATCCTTGCTCACCTAATGGCACTTTTTTCATAGATTCATTATATGAACTGTCTTCTTTTTTTCTGAAAATAGTTGGCTCGTCATACGCTTTTAATTCTCTGTCTGTGTGTGGCTTTTGGTCATAATGAGTAGCGATTTTATTCAAAAACGGCACTTCTCTAAATCCAGACCCACCGACTTTTAATCTTTCAAGATTTCTTTCAAAGTTATTATTATTTGAAGTATTAATATGATTAAATTTACTTAATTCACTTTGCGTTTGACTTACTTGATTTTTATTTTCTGTAGTCTCAACATTTTTGTTTTCTACTGCTCTGTCTTTATTAAATCCAGTGGCAACAACAGTAATCATAATTTCATCGCCAAGGTCAGCATTGGGCACAATACCATGAATTAATAATGCATCTTCGCCAGCCGCTTCTTGAACCATTGAGACCGCTTCAGCAATTTCGAACATAGTCAAATTACCAGAAATATTAACTAACAATCCTTTTGCCCCAGCAATAGAGACACCATCTAAAATGGGTGAATTAAGAGCAGCTTTTGTAGCTTCGATAGCACGATTTTCGCCGCTTGCTCTACCGATACCCATAATGGAATCGCCCATTCCTTTCATAATTGTCTGAACATCTGCAAAATCAACATTCACTACACCGTGATTATTGATGATATCAGAGATACCTTTAGTTGCATTATACAACACTTCATCAACCATCAAAAATGCTTCTGTAAAAGTAGTATTTTTGTCAATTATTTCTAATAATCTTTGATTAGAAATAACTATAAGTGCATCAACGTGAGTCCTTAATTCTTCTAACCATTTATCTGCAATTTTCTTTCTTTTTGGACCTTCCCAATCAAATGGTTTCGTTACAATGGCAACAACCAATGCACCAATTTCTTGTCCAATTTCTGCAATAAATGGAGCGCCACCTGTACCAGTACCGCCACCAAGTCCAGAAGTAATAAAAATCATATCACTACCCATCAAAGTTTGCTTGATCGCATCCTTGCTCTCTTCTACTGCTGTGCGTCCTACTTCAGGATTTGCACCGGCACCCAAGCCTTTAGTGTGATTTTTACCAATTTGCACTTTGACCGGAGCCAAATTATGCTCCAATGCTTGTCTGTCAGTGTTTGCGGCTATAAACTCCACACCTGTCAAACCTTTTTTGATCATATTGTTGATGGCATTTCCCCCGCCACCTCCAACTCCAATGACCTTAATGACTGCCCCTTCGTAAGAAGTTGAATTTGTATCTAATGATATCATACTACTAACCCATTATAATATATGAAACTCTTTATGCTAAAAAAAATTTATTTGTTTAATTTGTAATTCAAACTCTGCTTAATTATCTACTATCTAATTTATAGTTCTTCCAACATTTTGATAATTCTATCGCCAAGTTTTACTTTTGGCTTTTCGTTTTCTTTTTCTTCTTTTGTATCTGGTTCAAACTCATCAGAAGTTTTTGCTTTTTCTATTTTATCAAAATCAGATTTTTCTTTACCAGTAAATCTTTTGCTAAATTTACTCATAAATCCATCGTCTTTTTTACTCAATTTTGTTTTTTCTTTTATAGACTGAATTTCATCTTTTTCAATTATTTCATTGTCAATATTCAAACCCTCTGAATCCAAAATCTCATCAGAATTTTCATTTCCATTTAGATTATCTTGCTCTTGATTATTTTGCTCTAAATATGAGTCTTTTACAGAATTTGAATTAATTTCATTTGTGATAATAAAACTATCGGCAAGTGGGTCCATCATCATATCCAAAGCTTTCATATCTTTCATACCATATAATGCCAACCCAACTGCTGTTGCATATAATGGAGATTCTACCTCTGGAGCTAATCCAGAGTAAGAAATATGAGTTGGAATACCAATTTTGACTGGCATACCAAACACTTCAGAAGCTAACTTTTCAGAGCCTTTAAGTAATGTTGTACCACCAGTGATAACAACTCCAGCACCTAATCTATGTGCTAATCCAGATCTTTTGATTTCAATTTCAGCAAATTGGAATAATTCTTCCATTCTTGCTTGAATTATCTGACACAAAAAGCTTTTGTGTGCTTCAGTTGGTTTACGTCCTGCTATTCCAGGTATCATAAATACTTCATCTTGCATAATAGATTCAAGATGTGTATGCCCGTATTCTCTTTTTATTCTTTCAGCTTGATTAGCTATAATTCCTAATACTTTTCTAATATCATCAGTAACGTGCTTTCCTGCAATTCCGAATACAGAGGTGAATCTTAGTATATTTTCTTCAAATATAGCAATATCAGTTGTACCGCCACCGATATCAATCATAACAACGCCAACTTCTTTTTCATCTCTTGTAAGCACTGCTGCACTACTTGCAACCGGCTCAAGAACTAAGTCTTTAACCTTTAGTCCGCATCTTTCAACACATCTATATAAATTTTGTATAGCAGTTGTAAGTCCAGTAACAATATTTACATTTGCTTCTAATCTTACGCCACTCATTCCAATTGGGTCAGTTATACCGTCTTGTCCATCAATAATATATTCTTGTGGGATAACGTGTATAATTTTTCTTTCCGAAGGAATATTTATTTTTTTAGTTTCTTCTAAAAGTCTATCAACATCTTTTTTGGTAATTTCACCTGTAGGATTAGAAATACCAATAATACCTCTGGTCTGAATTAATTCAACGTGGTCACCAGCAATTCCAATCACAACTTCTGTAACTTTGACACCGGCTTGTAATTCAGCTTGTGCTACAACTTTTCTGATTGCACCGACTGTTTTATCAATATTTACAACTACACCACGGTTAAGACCTTCACTTTCTGCAATGCCTATACCTAATACTTTAAGTGTTTGATCTTCTAAATTTGGTGCTGCAATTAATGCACATATTTTTGATGTACCAATATCTAATCCAACAGTAATATTATTTGACATTTTATAACCTACAACAAATAAAAAATTAAGAATAAGTAATTTCTTTTAAAAAAACATTTACAACAAAACAACCTTATCTTTCCATCTCAAGTCCAGATGCTTCAAATTGTCTGTGTTGTTTTTGACAATCCACTCTTTCCAAAAAACTATCATTTTCTGACATTTTAAATCAATATTATCCAATCTTCCAAATAATATTTTTAAATTTCTATCAGAAGTATAAAAACTAAAAGTTTGTTCTTCATTATTAAATTCAATCTCAGAAATAATATTATAAACAAATTCATACTCATATAAGCCATTGAGTAATGCGCTTAGTTTATTTACGAATATTTGTTTTTTCTTTTGATTTTCTTCACTAATATTATCTTTCTTATTATCTACTGCTTTTGGCTCCAATTCAAAATTATATCCATATACAATCGGCAAATCTGAAAAATTATTGATTGGAATATTATCCATCAAAACACCATATTTGTCAATATACTTTAGATTTCCGTTTTCAGCTTTTACAAAAGCCAAAGGTTTTCTTTCTTTAATCGATACTTCAATTGTTTCATTATCTTTGAAAGTGATATATGAATATTCTACATAACTATATGAGTTAACAATTTTTTCTATCTTTAATAAATCAATTTTATGTGTTTTTTTTCCAATCACAATTTTATTGATTAAGTTTTTGATAGAATTATTATTTATGTAAGAATTTCCATTTACTTCAATTTTATTGACAATTTGAGTATCATTCCAATTATTAGAGACAATAATAAGTGAAGTAAATCCAATAATCACCATCACCAAAATAAAATATATGAATATTCTGCTTTTTAATAAAATTGGTAATATTTTTTTTCTTTCACTAATTTCGAATTTCTCGCTATAATAATCAATAAATAATCAAAAAACAATTTAAAAAAATCAACGAATAGTAACAAATAGTCAAAAATAAAATTAACAATAGTATTAATCTACAAGTATTTTTGATTTTGATGAACAAATAAATTCAAATTATTTGTTTATTAAACATTTAAGTACTTAGAGATAAATAAAATATATTATCAAATAAATAACATTTATTTAATAATTGCCTTCATTAAATTTTCAATAATGTTGAGATTATTATAAAATGTAAAGAAATTATCTAAAAAACTATTAGAGAGTATTTAGAGAATATATTGAGAATAATAAGGAAGAAAAACTGGGGGTGGATTTCTTCTTTATGCTGCATTTCAATTTTCAGTTTTTCAAAAGTAATAAGACTTTTTCTAATTACAAAGAAAAATATTAAATAAATTATAAATAGTTGAAAAAAAGATATTTATAAAGTTGATTTAAAAACTATTTTAATCTTTTATTTACCTAAAATTTAATGTTTAATATTTTTTATTTTTATTTATTAAATATATTTCACATTAATCATAGAATTAATGTGTATAAATTTGAAAAACTTAAAATATAATTAATAATATTAAACGATTCAATTAACTTTTGTAAAGTTATGAAATTATAATTATAAATCAAAAAAAATTAGAACATAATATTAACAATTGTTAATATTATTTTGATAATTAAATTTAATTTCACTTTTTTTGATTTTTTTTAATATTTTTTAAAATTATAAAAAAATAATTTGGAAAATAAAAAAAAATATATTATTTTTGAAGTCTATTAAAAGTAGCATTGCTAAAAAGCAATTTTATTTTTGAAATAGAAACAAAAAACAATACTTATGGGAAATTCGCATAATTGGTATTGCAGCAGTCTTGAAAACTGCCGGGAGTGATCCCATGGGGGTTCGAATCCCTCATTTCCCGCTCTAAAAAAAGCCATCAGTAATAATAAACTGGTGGCTTTTTTTTGTTTAATTTATATTTAGATAAGTTTAGTTTTATTTAATTATGTTTGAATTGAAAATTTAATTAGTTAATTTTTAATTATGATTAATGAACAAAATGAAAATTTAAGAGAAATTAATAAAAAGAATCAGAGATTGTTGTCTGAATTTAAAAACTATTTAGTTTTAGAAAAAGGACTTTCTGATAATACTTTTAATAGTTATATTTCAGATTTGAAACTTTTTTTTCATTATATCGAGTCAATTAATATCAATAATTTAGAAGATATTAAATCAAAAAATGTCGAAGAGTTTTTGGTTGAATTATCAAAATTAGAATTATCTACAAATACAAAAGCAAGATATTTATCCTCAATCAAAAGTTTTTATAAATTTGCATTGTTTTATGAATATACCAAAATTGACGTCTGCGAAGTAATCGAACTTCCCTCAATAAAACGAAAACTACCAGAAACATTATCATATCATCAAATCGAAGAAATCTTTGGGTTCATTGACATCACCAAACCATCTGGAATTAGAGATAGGGCTATGCTCGAAACTCTTTATGCTTGTGGATTACGGGTTTCTGAGCTAATTAATCTCAAACAAGGGAATATAATCAAGGAGATGGAGGTAGTCAGGGTACTGGGCAAGGGCTCAAAAGAAAGATTTGTGCCTATTGGCGCGTCAGCCTTGAATTGGATTGATGAATACAAACTAAATGCACGTGGCAAATTTATAAAAATGTTCAATCAAAGTAGCGAAGATGTGTTGTTCCTTAACAAACGTGGCACTAAATTATCACGAATGGGGCTTTGGAAGATAATCAAATCTTATACCTCGCAACTCAAAACTGAAATAGATATACACCCCCATTTATTTAGGCATTCCTTTGCTACTCACCTTTTGGAGGGTGGGGCAGACATCAGGGCAGTACAAGAAATGCTTGGTCATAGCGACATCTCAACTACTCAAATTTACACACATTTGGATAGAGAAATACTTAGAGAAGTTCACAAAAGATTTCATCCCAGAGGGTAAATTAGGACTATGTGTCAAGACCCCTTGCTTCTTTAGACATCATCAACCCTAGGGTTGATGATGTTTATAAACAATATTTTTAAAAATTGTAGAGACGACCGGTGGTTGATCTTCTTCATTCTGAACCTTGATTTGAAGAGAAGAGCAAGAAAAGAGAACCCACTCTTGATTCCCGCAATTTTTGGGATTGGAATTGATTTTAAGAGAGAAGAAATAAAACAAGTTGTAGAGGCGGCTTTCAAATCCGTCTCTACATATTTCTATAATTAACAATTCTGTTGATACAAGGAAGACGACCCGCCGGTAATCTCTACATTTAGAAAAAAAAACTCCCCAAATCTTTTTATAGTATTGGGGAGTTTAAAATTTTATAACAAGTTATAAAACAAGACTAATTCTTAGTATTGTTTTGGCTCGTTGTTACGGTTGTCGTTTTCGCGATTGTCGTTTCTATTATCATTTCTATTATCATTACGGTTATCGTTTCTTCTGTCATTTCCACGATTATCATTTCTGTTGTCGTTTCTATTATCGTTTCTGTCATCATTACGATTGTCTGGTCTGTTGTCAGTTCTTTCTGGTCTTGGCATTAGAGATTTTTTGCTTAATCTAAATTTACCATCACGTGTTATTTCAACTAACTGTACATCAAATCTTTCGCCTTCTTTAACAAAATCAGCAACATTTTCTACTCTTTCATGAGCTATTTGAGAAATATGTAATAACGCTTGTTTACCAGGCATAAATTCCATAATTGCACCCAAACCATCTCTTACTTCTTTAACCAATGCATCTTTGTAAATGGCATTTAATTCAGGTTTGATAGTCAAACCCATTATTATTGCTTGAGCAGCATCAGACGCTTCTTGTGATGTTGCAGCTATTGTTACTGTACCATCATCATCTATGTTAATCTCAACACCAGTTTCTTTGATGATACTTCTAATAGTTTCGCCACCAGTTCCGATTACAGCACCGATAGTATCTCTTGGAATTTGGATTTTAGTAAATCTTGGAGCATATCTCGAAATTTGTTCGTTTGGAGTACTCATGTGTTCGTCCATAACATTCAAAATATGTAATCTACCTTCATTTGCTTGAGTCAATGCTTTTGTTAATATTTCTAAAGATAAACCTTCGATTTTGATATCCATTTGACAAGCAGTAATACCTTGCTTAGTACCAGCCACTTTAAAATCCATATCTCCAAGGAAATCTTCATCACCCAAAATATCACTCAAAATTGCATATCTACCATCTTCTAAGATAAGTCCCATAGCTATACCAGAAACAGCTTTTGGCATGGGTACACCAGCGTGGAATAAAGCCAAACTACCTGCACAAACAGTTGCCATAGAAGAAGAACCATTTGATTCCAAAATATCAGAAACTATTCTGATAGTATAACCAAACTCATCTGCACTTGGTAAAAGTACTTTTAAAGCTCTTTCGGCTAAATTTCCGTGACCAATTTCTCTACGAGAAACGCCACCAAATCTACCAGTTTCACCAACACTAAATGGAGGGAAATTATATTGCAAATAAAATCTATTTGTATAAGTTGGCAATAAACCATCAATCATTTGTTCGTCTCTACTTGTACCTAAAGTTACGGTAGTTAAAGATTGAGTTTCGCCACGTGTAAATAATGCAGAACCGTGGGCTCTTGGCAATAAACCAGTTTCAATACTAATTGGTCTGATTTGAGTTGTATTACGTCCATCAAGGCGTAAATTATCAACCAAAATCATGTCTCTCATTGCTTTTTTCTCTAATTTACCAAAAAGAGTATTACCATATTTCTCTAACTTGCCTTCATACTCAGCGTTACCAGCAAATGCTTCTAAAAGTTTAGCTACAGCTTTTTCTTTGATTTGTGTTCTTTTTTCAGATCTTTCTGCTTTTGTAGTATCAGAATAAACAAATTCTTTTAATTCCGCAGAAATTTCTTTTTTTACAACTTCAGTTATTTCTTCAGGTATTTCTCTTTTAGTATAAGTTCTTTTCGTTTTAGAAGTTAATGCAAGTAATTCTCTTTGTAATTGATTAAAATCTCTAATTTGGATATGAGCGAATTCGATGGCAGAAATAAATTCTGTTTCACTGATTTCATTTGACTCGCCTTCGACCATAACGATAGATTTGTCTGTACCCGCAATTGTCATATTGATATCACATAAAGCTAATTGTGCGATAGATGGATTAAGAATAAATTTACCATCTAATCTACCAACTTTAACTTCTGATATCGGACCATTGAATGGAATATCAGAAATCATAAGAGCAGCAGATGCACCGACAGCCACAAAATTCTCTGGATCAATATCTGACTCAGCTGAAAAAACTTGGGCAACTATTTGTGTATCAAAGTGCCAATCTTTTGGAAACATTGGGCGACAAGGTCTGTCAATAAGTCGAGCAGTAAGAATTTCTTTATCTGATGGTCTGCCTTCTCTCTTTAAAAATCCACCAGGGATTTTACCAGCCGAAGCCATTTTTTCTCTATATTCAATCTGTAAAGGCAAAAAATCTATATCTAACAATTCTTTTTCAGATGCAACAGTTGTAACAAGTATCATAGTGTCACCACTACTAATCATCACAGCACCACTTGCAAACTTTGCATATTTACCAGCTTCAATAGAGTACTCTCTACCATCAATTATTTTAGAAACTTTTACTATACTCATATATTTATCTTTAAAGAAGTTTATTTGAAATTGATTATTAAAATAGAATAATTAATCTCTATTGTTAATAAAAACTCAAATTAAAAAAAATATAAAAAAAAACGGCGAATATTCACCGTTTTAAATTTTGTTATTACGATTTATTTACGTAAAGAAAGGGTTGCAATCAATGTTCTATATCTTGCAATGTCGTTTTTCATCAAATAGTTAAGAACTCTACGTCTTTTACTTACCATATTAATAAGTCCTCTTCTCGAGTGATTATCTTTTTTGTGTATTAATAAATGTTGAGAAAGTTCGTTAATTCTTTGAGTAAGTAATGCAACTTGAACTTCTGATCTACCAGTATCATTAGCATTAGCACCATGTTTTGCTGTAATTTCTGCTTTTTGATTTTTGTCTAACATTTCAATTCCTGAAATTATTTTTAATAAGAATACAAAAATAATAAAATTCAATCAAATAGAAAAATTTTACGATTATTTTTTTTATTTTTCCACATTTTATTTTTTTGAATAATTTATTTTTGAGTTGCTTAATGAAATTAGAAAAGATTCAATTTCACTGATTTTAAAATTCTATCAACCGTTGTGATAACCTTACGGTTGATTTCCCTATATCGCTTTTGCATCTAAACTACACTCAACTACACTCTTTTGCCTCCCTTGACCACTTAAATACCTGTCTCGGGGCTGGTTATAAAAATTCATTTTTTACAACAAATACTTAAATCCACCAATAACAGTAAAAACATCTTGCTAATACGACAGAAAACGACATATAAATCACAGAAACCAATAATTCTAATTTATATAGTATCTATTAAGTAATAATTTATTATATTCGTATAAATTCATTTTACCAATTAAATTATAAAGTAAATATATGAAACTAAATATAATTAACCAGAGCTCTGAAATAGATTTAACTCCCTACCAAATCGCTTTTATGGAACACGTTTTGGATTTGTCAAGAGTTATTATGCAATTTCCCGACGATTTATACCACAGAAAAAAAAGTGAACCCTTTATTTTTCAAAATAATTTTTCGCTAAACATCCCAATTTATCTTGTGGATGAAGATCAATTTAAAAAAATAAAAGAAATATATTATGACGAAAATCGATATGGCAGAGAACCCGAGTTAGTTTATCCAGATGAAAAGGAATATATTTCAGAAGAGGAATTACATGGACGTGATATAATTGGAATAAAAAATAAAGACAAACACAAAGGTAAAAAGGGGCAAACAGTACATTCGGAAGCGTTGGGTCTATATTTTCCAAATTATAGTGTTCTGGGAAAGATAGGAATGCCACAACCTGCAATCTTTTTGTGTATGCATACTATTAGTAAGGAGGCTAAAGACCATAATGAATTTCTGTATTTGACTACGCTTGTTTTATTACACGAATTAGGACATCATATAATGAATAGAGGTAATTATAAACCTAAAGATGAATTTTATGAATGGATGGAAGAGTCATTTGCTGAGTGTTTAGCACTAAATATGATAAAAAAAGTGCTTGATGCATATAAACATCATAATTATGGATTTGACGATCATAATATCAATCAGTTTGTTGAATTTTTGGAGTATAGTAAATATAATATTATCAGAGGACCAAAAAACTATCAATTAGGATATTATTTATTTATGTTTGGACAGACAAGTAAATACAATTATTCTAGTAGATGGACATGGGATAAACAAGAGCTTTGTAAACCTAATTATAAAACTGTAGAAAAGAAAGCTTGGTTAAATTACGTAAAATATGATGTAATAAATGACAAAGGAGCGAAATTAGAACAACTTTATAAAGCATTATTTGATTAATTAACAAATAATGTGTGATTTAAATAATATCTTCTCAATTTTTATAAATTTTAAGGAATGAACTAATATGATTAATAACGCATGGTATGAAAGAACTTGGCTCGTAATTTTTCTTTGCTTTATCTTTTTCCCTGTTGGTCTTTATGGGATTTGGAAAAATTCACATATTTCTAAGGGCTGGAAAATAGGTTCTACTGCATTAATTGGAATAATTTTAATTGCCAGTTTAGGCTTTAATAATGACAACCAAGATATTGGTACTATTGGTAAGTATAAAATGGAACCATTACCAAACAACTTTTCATATAACATAATTGAAGATAAAAGCAACAATGAAAAAATTGGTAAAAACCAATTGACAGTTGAGATTAATAAAAAAATAACTGTTGAGCAAATAGCAACATTAGCAGACAAGTTATTTTCTTCTAAGCCAAAACAACGTAGATTTTATATTTTTTATCAACTTCCTGGTTGGAAAACAAATTCGGGAGCTTGGGCTACAAGCCATTTTGATTCAGATTTAGAAATTCAGATTCTTGGATCAACAGCTCAACAAGACTCAAATTCTAAAAAAATTATAGACGCTTTCATTGATGGAGATATAATTGGAAAATGGCGAGAAGAACAATACTCAAATTCAAGTTATATAATCTACAAAAAAGACAATAAAACTTTCATTAAGATATTTTTTAAAGATTTAGGGGCAATTGATAAAGAACTAAAAGGAAAGAAAATAAAAAATGGTGTTCGTTATGACTATATAGATGGTAATATACTTGGAGAATATTTAATCTTAAACTTAGACGGAGGACTTGAATTTTATAATAATGATAATAAACGATTTACGGCATTAAAAATTAAATTATAGTGTGTATATTACAATAGTTTATGTATTCAATTCTAAATAATAAACACTTAGTAAATAAATATATACTCAATATAATCGTCCAACAAGAGGCACAAATCTAACCAAAAAAGTTAGTAAATTTATGCCTTTTTTTTTGTTCTTTGAAATATGTAACATTGTGAAAAAATTGCATAAAAAACAGTGCAAAACAGTGCAGTGTTGTAGGTGAAAAAAGCAAAAAAGGGTGTAATTGAGTGCAATGTTGTAGGTGAAATAAGCAAAAAATAGTGTAATTGAGTGCAATGTTGGGAGAGAAAAAAGCAAAAAAGGGTGTAATTGAGTGCAATGTTGTGGGTGAAAAAAGCAAATAATAGTGTAATTGAGTGCAGAATTTGAAGAGACCCCACCCTTAATTCCGCAAATTTTAAGATTTGGCAGGAAATTTAAGAAAAAAAAAAGTGAAAAAATAGTGTAATTGGGTGCAATGTTGTAGGTGAAAAAAGCTAAAAAGGGTGTAATTGAGTGCAATGTTGTGGGTGAAAAAAGCAAAAAATAGTGTAATTGAGTGCAGAATTTGGAGAGAGCCACACCCTAAATCCCACAAATTTTAAGTTTTGGCAGGAAATTTAAGAAAAAAAAACTGTAAAAATAGTGTAATTGAGTGCAGTGTTGTGGGTGAAAAAAGCGAAAAAGAGTGTAATTGAGTGCAGTGTTGTGGGTGAAAAAAGCGAAAAAGGGTGTAATTGAGTGCAGTGTTGTGGGTGAAAAAAGCGAAAAAGGGTGTAATTGAGTGCAGGGTCGTGGGTGAAAAAAGCGAAAAAGGGTGTAATTGAGTGCAGGGTCGTGGGTGAAAAAAGCAAAAAAGAATGTAATTGAGTGCAATGTTGTGGGTGAAAAAAGCAAAAAATAGTGTAATTGAGTGCAGTGTTGTGGGTGAAAAAAGCGAAAAAGGGTGTAATTGAGTGCAGTGCTGTGGGTGAAAAACTGAAAAAAGGGTGTAATTGAGTGCAGTGTTGTGGGTGAAAAAAGCAAAAAATAGTGTAATTGAGTGCAGTGCTGTGGGTGAAAAACTGAAAAAAGGGTGTAATTGAGTGCAGTGTTGTGGGTGAAAAAAGCAAAAAATAGTGTAATTGGGTGCAGTGTTCTGGGTGAAAAAA
>Ga0209702_10000654_pt1 | contig 73004 bp, 68 predicted proteins | sample FRY01_FD_187210 | JGI IMG/M metagenome (GOLD analysis project Ga0209702, IMG submission 187210) | Freshwater microbial communities from Lake Fryxell liftoff mats and glacier meltwater in Antarctica - FRY-01 (SPAdes) (version 2) | ecosystem: Environmental > Aquatic > Freshwater > Ice > Glacier... | reverse complement strand
TTTATTTCAGATTTAATTTTTCTTACTCATAAGGCTTTTCAGAATACGCCCCGTTTTTTTAAGTGGTTGCTGGTCTCCACTTTTTAATAATTAGTTTTGTCACATTGGGTGGTCAGCCCTTTGGCTTCCGCAGACCGTCTTGGTTTTTAAACTTGCACATAACATCCCAATATCCGCATTGCTGATACTGGACTTATATAAATTTAGCCAAAGTTAATTTTTCTATTGGACTGACAATGCCTTGAATCTTAATTTGTTGCGACATGGGTGTAGATTTATCTTTGATGCTACTTCGTGGTCAGTAGTTTTTGTGCTGCTGTGTCCTAAAAGCTTGAATATACCGTAAATCTGTGCCAGCCTCCAATAAATGCGTAGCAAAACTATGGCGCAGCATGTGAAGATTTACTCGTTTTTGTATGCTTAATTGTTGTAGCTGGCTTTATTTAGGTTCGGGAGTGCATCTACATTTATCATAATACTCGTAAAACAGAACAAAGATCTCTTTCGGTAATCTAATATCGTTTGTTTTAATCCCATCCATAAATTTCTTTTTATTCAATTCAGCAGAAAAATTGATAAAGTAAGAATTTATATATTCTTTATCCTTTCGTTCTAAATCATACAGCAATGTACTTCGCTCACAACTAAAATCAAAATCATTAATTCGAATTTTCTTTATTGTTTTATTTGATGCAGTTTTGAATTGTATTTCCATGTTTTTAATGTCATAAACAATCGACCACGAACCATCTAATGCTACTTTGTCAAGTATATTAAATGAATAATCAATTGCTGAAGCATTCGAGATCTCATTATATTGTTTTAGCATTTTAGAGGCAGTTCCAAATCTACAACTTTGGTTTTTTCTACTTTTTTGAAGTGATGTCGGATAAGGATCATTCTCTAAAACAGGAACAGGTAATTGTTCACCTCTATATACTTTAATGCCATTTTTATCAAATTCAATTACTGCTATGTTTCCGAAGCTATCACAAATTAAAAAATGTAAATTCCGATTAATAACGCTAATTCTTATATCCTTGTCACTTGCGATAACTTCTTCAATCGTTCTTGAGTTATCTAGCTGATACTGTACCCATTGAAGCTCATTAATTGCAGTTCTATTATCAAAATCGGGATATTGACCTGCAACCACCATGATTTCTACGACAAGTCCCTTCTCATTTATACCTCCAAAAGGAAACTCCTTTCCAAATTGATTAAATGTTACACTCCCATATTTTGAAGTCCAATTCGTAGCTTTTTCAGGAGGGAAAACTAATGACGTTTTAATCATATTTCTTTTATTCACAACTATTACGCCGTTATCTGAAAGCCAATCTAAATTACGTCCAAAAACTAAAGAACTATCATTTTTCAGAACAAAAGTCGTACAACTCAATGTTAACATCGAATTCAAAAGTATGAATAGGGTAATAATTAGAACTTTCATGTTTTATCTTTTATTTCGCATAACAAGCGGCTATTTGCACCACTAACCGTTTATATTGTAAAAATAAACAATTAATCCATACTCCTACATCCATTTTTCATGAACACCAAAATGCTCGGACGTCAATGAAAACGCCAATTAAAACCTGAATAGAAGAGTTTTTAGACTTGAAAGCATTTTGATCAACCGTAGAATTAAACGTTTAAATCTACGACTTGCAGCTCTATTCTGTTTTGTCGGTATTTCATTGATGAATTGTTAATAGAAACCTGTGTAGATTCATGAATGCTGCTAACATCTTATTCGGAAAAAGCTGGGTGATACACTCCAAGCAACCCTTTTTTGGGTTGTGTGTCGGCTGGCGTGAATTGCAAATGTGTGTGGCTGCTAGTCGCTGTCTTCTAGAGGCTATATTCAAATATTTTTCAGGATACGCGCAGATGTCGTTATTTGTGTTAAAAAAGACTGTTTCAGTTATTTTTTAGTTGATAATGAAGCGCAAAAGCCATACTAAATTCTAAGATAATAAAGGGTGTTTTTGGGAAGTCAAGGATAACTGGAGAGTTATGGTTGGAGCAAATGATTTTTTATTCTTGCCCACCATATATCCTATGATATAAAAATCTCAACAAGAACCCTGCTAAAAGTAATCCAACACCCGAGAATACTACATTTAAAGGCAGGGAAGCGGACATTGCTAAGCACCCAATTAAGCCTAATATTGGAATTAACCTGCCATACATTCTATCTTTCTTCGGCTGTTTTATTGCCGCTAAATTTGTGATACTATAGTAGAGCAGAATAGTAAAAGTCGCAGCTCTAACAATAAATTCGAACGAACCTATAAGGGTAAGAATCAAAATTATAAGACCTGTGAAAAGTATTCCAATATGTGGAACCCGATACTTTTCGTGTATACTTTTAAAAACAGGTGGTAAGTCGTTCCTTCTACCCATAGCTAACATCACTCTGCTTATTCCTAATATTTGACTCAATAATACACCTAACATTGCAGTAGATGCGCCAATGGTTATAATACTACTGATTGCAGGGGTTTTCAAAGCATCTGCAACAACTTGCAAAGGAGAAGTACTGCTTGCCATACTTTCTGTCCCTATAACACCTATAGCAACTACAGAAATTACGCTATAAAGAATTATCGCTGTTACTATGGTGATAATTATCGCTTTTGGAATCGTTTTCTTGGGGTTCACTACCTCTTCAGCAAGTGTTGCTATTCTTGCATAGCCTGTAAAGGCAAAAAACAAAAGCGCAGCAGCTTCTGCAATTCCTGAAATACCGAATGGAGCAAAGGGTTTAAAGTTTTCGAAATTCACTTCAGGGATACCACTAAACGCCAAATATATAAGAGAAAGCAAAGTTATAGCAACAATCGCAAGATTTAACCATCCCGCTTTTTTAATGCCAAAATAATTGGCCGCTGTCAGAAAAATAACAGCTAAAACAGAAAAAGTCATTGGTGAGGCGATTGGCATCAATTGGAAGAAATAGCTACCAAAGCCTAGAGCAACAAAACCTGCCCCTGCAAGCTTACTAACTAAAAACATCCATCCTGCGGAAAATCCAAAAGCTGGATTTATCAAGATATATCCATATTCGTAAGTTCCGCCCGAATGTGGATATTTAGATGCTAATTGAGCAGAACTTAAGGCATTAAAGGTGGCTATAATTCCTGCGACTAAAAGACCCACAAGAAAAGCCGGGCCCGAAACTCCGGCCGCAATACCTGTGACTACAAAAATACCCGCTCCGATTATTGCTCCTAGACCAACGCCTACTGCATCTTTTAAAGTAAGCGACCTTAAAAGTCCTTTATTATCCAAATTTTTCATTTTTTCATTTTTTCTATATACCAATCCACTGAAAATTGACCACTTCCCTTGATAATCAAAAACAGACTTCCTAGAAGCATTGCCCAATCGGTTCGGCTTCCGTGCATCATTGCCCAAAATCCATCATTGATGAAAACTTCTGATTTTGTAGTTGCAAAGGCCACCAACATAATAATGAGTGTTGGAATGCTTGCTAATCTTGTGAGTAAGCCAATTAAAATTAATGCACCGCAAACAATCTCAAACGCACCGACAAATGCACCAAGAAATTCTGGTGATGGAAGTCCTATATTTTCAAATCGCCCTGCTCCTCGAGTTGCAGGAAATAGAAATTTTTGAATGCCTTCTGAAAGGAAAACAGAGCCTACCATCAAGCGAATGAGAATGGTGGTTTTGGAATTGCTTGAATTAATTACTTTTTGGAACATAGTTATTTGCGAATTGGTGATTGTCTATAAAGTGGTTTCTTTACGGTAAAATGCGGTACTCTTTCCATCGCGTGGCAACTAATACAACTCACTGACCATTTCATATTTCGCGGTTTTTTTATGGCACAAAATTATACAACATATAACCGAAAACGTGGTCTATTTGAAAAATGTGTGGTATTCAGTTGTCGTTTCTAAAACCGATTGGAGTAAGTTGAACGTTTCGTTTGAAGTATTTTGAAAAGTGGGAATTGTCTTTGAAATCAAGTTTGTCAGCAATTTCACTTACTGTAAAGTCAGTATAAAGCAAAAGTCTTTTTGCCTCATTGATGATGTGTTCAGAAAGAATTTCGGTTGCTGACTGTTCTGTCTCTTTTCTGCAAATCGCATTTAGATTTTGTGGAGTAGTGTTCAATAATCTGGCATAGTGGTTTACCTTGTTTGTTAGTTCGCTTTCTTTACTCAAAAGGTCAATGAACTTTTGAAAAATTGTGCTGTTGCCGTTTTTAGAAATGCTTGGTGTTGCCGATTCAAGAAGTTTTGCCAAAAGTGCTTTTAATAATCCGTCTATAATTGGTCGATTTGCCGTTGTCTTTTCTTGATATTCGTTTAGTAAAATCTGGAAAATGTCAATTGCAGCATTTTTTTTTGGATAAAAACAAGTTTGTGCACTCAATTCCGAAATTAGTCGTTTGATGTCTTTATCTAAACAATTTTCAATGAACGTTTTTTTGATGATGAGTACGAAGCCCTTTGGTTCTGTTTTTATGTCCCAAAAATGAACCTGCTCTTTTCGGATTGTGAAAATTACAGGCGTTTTTATTTCATATTCTTTGGTGTCAATCGTATGTGAACCTTTTCCTTTGATCAGGTAAATTATTTCAAAATAGTTGTTGTGTTTGTGTGGAGAGGTTTTTCGGACTTGTTGTTTGAACGGAGTGATTTTTAGTCCTTCGGTCAGCTTGGTTTTATCTTTTATTTCAAGTTCTGTTTTCATTCACTCTTATTATCGTCTGTGTAGTGGTAAGATTAGGCTCTTTTGGTTTTTTTGAGAGTTGGCTTTGAGTGTCGGAAAAAATCAAATCCCGCCAAATCGCAACAAGTTGTGCCTAATGTGCTGTTGGCATTTTATGACAGTTGTTCATTTTATTCATTGTCGTTGTCTTTTTACACTGACCGATAACGTTTTGTAGCTACATAAGGGTGCAGCCTATTACTGTAAATTAGTTTTCCGAAGATAAGAATATTTTTGTTAAGGTTGAAACGATGAACCGAAGCGTAAAACCTGCACTGGGATGTAGGTACTGTCAATGACATCTTTTCTTGTTTTTCCGTTTTTTTGTCTGTTAATAACAGAACGAATGACAATTTACCCTTTTCGATTCTTCAAAATTCGTTTAAGAATTATTCCAACAACAGTTACGCAAATTAAAAAAGGCCAAATGGAAATCAACCATAAAATAAAACTGATGGAGGATTGTAAGCCATTACTTAAAGCATTTCCTGCTTTTTGAAAAAATCCATCTTCTGGTTTTGCAGCAATTCCTACTTTTTCTTTCTTTAAATGAAGAGTTAATGTGCTAAATCCTACTTGATCACTTAAGTATTTTAATCTTCCTACTTTGCTTTCAATTTCTTCTTCCAGTGCTCGAATTTTTTCTTCGACTTCTAAAATTTCTTTTATAGTATTTGCTTTTGAAAGGAGTTCTTGATACCTTTTTAAATAGGCTTTTTTGTTGATTAATCGAGTTTCAATATCGACATATTCTTCAGTCACATCTCTGACATTTATACTTTTGTTGGTTATTTCATCTTTCCCATTTTCTATCGCAGAAATAAAGGATTCGAAATTTTCTGAAGGAACACGAATTTTCAAATGGTAATAAAAAAAATGGGCATCATCATAATTCTCTTCTGATTCATAATAGGCTTTTAGTTTTTTAAGAATAACATCGAGGTTTTTCTTACTATCCACAATGTTTTTCGTTGTAATTGAAATGCTGCCGTCTTTGATTATTTTCTTTTTATTAGTAGTTAAATTATTTTGGTTATTATCAATATCTTCAGTTTTTTTAAGTGGGGCAGTAGTGGAATTGTAACCTGCATAGGCTACTTTTTTTTCTTTTAAAGATGGCGCATATTCCTGTGAAACTTCAGAATTCGCGATTCCAGATTCTTCTTTTGAATTATTACTACAAGAAAATAATACAAGCGAAAGAATGAAAGTTAAACGAATGATTTTTGTGTTCATAGTAATTAAATTAAAGGTTTACTAATTGTTGATGTTTTGATAAATATTTTCTCTTAACAGTTCTTTTGCGAATTTATTGTTTTATCATTTCTTTACCGAATATCTTTCGGGTGTGGTCATTGGCATTAACGTTTTGCAGCCATGCACTCGGCACAACTGATATAATAAAATAGTTTTCGAAAGATAGAAATAATTTGATTCAAATTATCAATAACAACGAAGGAAAATCTTGTGCTGGTGCATAGGGTGATGTTATACGTATTTCCTTTTTTCGCCATTTAATGTTTGATTTTTTTCTTATAGTATCTCCAAACAAAAAATCCAACAACAAAATGTAAAATCAATATCCCTAACAACAATAAATTTGGTAATTCATAAATTGGGTTTCCATAAAAAAAGAGATTTATAGCAACCACTAAAACTATTAATATTAAGTAGGGCAGTAACATTGATTTCCATATTTCCCCCCAAAGTATTTGAGTCTTATAATCTTTGTCGATAACAACTTGTGAATAGATGTAATGAGGTAGTGTAACTATTATTCCAAAAATGAAAAAAAGAACAATTCCAATTCCAACTTGTAACAATCTCCTAAAGTCAAAATCAATTAGTTTTAGAATCAGATTTGTAATGAATATTATTAAAATGATAGAAATACTGCCAATTAAGTTTGTAATAATCCAAGATTTAAATATTGATTGTTTTGTCATTTTTTTCAGGAATTATTCACTTTGCAATTACGTATAACGGTTCTCAGCTATACGCAGGCAGGGATTTTAACCACTGAATTTCTTACGAAGAACTGAACTTTAAATTTATCACTTACCTGTCCTACGGAGCACGAAACCCGGCCTTTTGGGTAGGTGCTGTTATGCGTTTGGCTTTCTTGTCCTACCATTGTTTCTTTATAGTTTTTAATTTGTTGTTGTCGAATATAAGTGAAATTCTGTCAAGTGAAATAGTGTCTTTTTTGAAGTCCATATAATCGTAAAGTCTGTGATTTTTAAGTTCTTTTTGAATTTCTATTTTGCTCATGTCAGTCTTATTAAATATTTTTATTAAGTTGTCAAGGTCGTTTTCTGTGTCTGTGTAACCTTCCTTTTGATATGTCAATGTTACCGCCTGGTCGATGATTGAATAAACGCCAATTGCTGTCACCAAAAGCAAAACTGTTAAGCAAAACCAAAATGCAATTTTCCATTTATTCATTATTCGTCCTTTTTGTAAATGTCAGAACAAGTCCGATTAGATTTATTAACCAATGTAGTCCAACGGAAAACATTAAATATACAAGCCAAACAAGTCCCGAGCCGCCTGAACTATTAAAGGTCAAATTGTATAAGAACAGTCCGCTATAAAGTCCTACTATTATCAGATTTGTCGAAACAGTTTTTAGTCGGTTTTTACTTCTAATTGTCAATATACCAAGTGTCAGTCCGAAAATCAGATAGCAAAAAAGTAGATATAAATTGTCTTCGCTCATTGTTTACTGTGTCGTTTTTTAAGCTTGCCACATAACGTTTTTCGGCTTGGCGATGTGGCGGATTAGAAAGCAATAAATTTAAATCGGAGAACTGAACTTTCTGTACCCACAAAACTGTCTGCCAAGCACGAAACCCCGCCTTTTGGGTAGGTGCTGTTAGCGGTTCGGGCTTTTCTTTTCATTCTATTATTTTGTTTTTATTGTGATATTAATTCAAACTCCACTTCATTGTCGTCCAAAACCCTAATATTTTTAAAATTGATTCTTTCAAGTAGTCTTATCGCCTTCTCGTTTTGTTGGCTTGTTATAGCCCAGATTCGTTTTAGTCCAATATTTTTTAGTCCAAAGTCAATTGCTAATAACATTGCAGAAGTCATAAAGCCTTGTCCACGGTATTGAGGCAATAGAACGCAGCCGAGTTCCCCTCCACCTTTGTTAAACCCACGATAATAGCCGCAAGTCCCAATAATTTTATTAGATTGTTTGTCTACAATTCCCCAATGAAATGAATTGCCATCATCATAATCCATATTAATTTTCGAATTCATTTCTATCGCTTGTTCCAAAGTCGTTGCCTGGATAGAGTCATAAAATGAAATTTCTATAAGGTCATTAACATCTGAATTCAGAATCTGTCGTAACGATATTTTGTCATTAGACACCAACGGAAATTTATCATAAGGAGGTGGTTTAATTCGGCTCATTTTTATATTGTTGTTTGTCTCCCATTTTGTTTCTTTCTATTCGTTGTGTCGTCTTTTAGCATGACCGCTAACGTTTTGCAGCTACAAGAAGTTGGCGATTTCGAAGCATTAAACTGTCTGCCACCACAAAACTTGATACGAAGCACAAAGCTTCATTTAACCACTGAACCGCCAATTTCTTGTAGGTGCTGTTGGCAGTAATAATTAATTTATTGTCAGCTTGTTGTCTGTCCGTGTTTGTCCATTAAATTTGTACTGAAAGTTTTTAATTTTTTCATTGCAACCTTTTCTTTCAACCAATATTTCTGAAATTGTGTCAATATACTGTGTGTTTTCTATGTATAAAATGTAATTTTTGGGGTCATTTTCAAATTCAATAAACACTGAATAGTTATTGGAAATATTCAATTCTCCAATGCTTATTGTGTCAATAATTGTTGAAATATTATTATTGTCAGTTCGCACTACTTTAAGAGTTTCAGAATTTGAAAGATTAGGATAATTTACAGTAAGTCCTGCAACTGGATATGGTTCTTTACAGCAAGACGTAAAAATCAACGAGTTTGCTGTGATTGCTAAAATTGCTATTAATGTTTTCATATTAATTGGTTTTTATGATTCTACAATTCTTTAGTGTTGATGAAGTTTTAAGAACACAGTTGTATTGACCAGACGAAAGATTGCTTGTATCAAAGTCAACTTGATAAATGCCTTCTTTATGTTGCTTGTTGGTCATTAAGGCGGTTAGTAAAACACCGTTTATGTCGTATATTTCAATTGTTACAAAATCTTCGTTAGCAAGAGAATATTCAATTGTGCTAAAATCTCTTAAAGGATTGGGAAATACGAAAATTGATGTCTGAACTTTTAAGTCAAGACTTTCAGTTTTAAGTTTGTAAACATTCGTTTTTTCTTCGATTAGTGAATCTGTTACTGTTTCATTTTCGCTAATCATCTTTTTTGCAATTAACTCACAAGGCTCAATCGTTGCTGTGAAATTAGAACCTGCTTCTGCGTGAAAGCCGGGGTTTAAAATAATTTGTTGTCCAGCAGTAAATTTATATTCAGAACCACTTTTTATTACAACATTCCCTGATGTTTCTATTGTATTACCTGCCTGTATTGTAACTTTATTTTCAGGCTGATAACGCTGTTGTGCTGAATAGAATGTTCTGTTTTGGATTAACAGATTTGCGAAGCAAGGGTCTCTACCGTCAAGTTCATTATTGTCATTGTCATTTGGATCCAGCCAGTCTCTTAATCTTTGGTCTGAACCATAAATTGAAGACCAAGCATCACGAAACTTTCCATATCTGTCAATACCGTCAATTTTATCGCAATCAGATGTTCCATAAGAAAGCCAACCAATAATTCTATCACTGTCATCTTCAAATAAAGGCGACCCCGAAGAACCACCTGCTGTTGGAGCATCATTTCTGTCCCATTCAACTCTCCAAAAATTTGGATTTGTATTTGCCTTAAATGTTCCTAATGATATTTTTTTATTTGTTCCACCGGGATGGTGAATTCCCATTACATCATCAGGCAAGTTACTTCTATTACTTCTATCCCAACCTGCTAAATGAACATTATAATCGGGTGGTGGAAAAGAGTATAGTTCCAAAAGAAACATATCAAAAACTGCTCGTTTTGCTCTTTTAGTACAGCCTGTTAGCGTATAGTTGTATTGATTTGCGTTATTGCTTGTACAGGTTGAGTTTTGATAATTGAAATAAAAAAAGGCAGTTGATAAGTCTGCATTTTTTCCGCAATGATTAGCCGTGAGAACATAAGGCTTTACATCATTTGCTGAAACATCTTGATTTACCAATACACAAGAGCAAACATAATATGATTCGTCTTTATCGTCATAATACAACCATTTCATTACAGACCTTTCAACTTCAATTCCTGTTACGCAATGAACATTTTCATAGCAATCAGAACTTCGTTGTTGAGCATTTTGACTATCACTAAATAATGGACGGTAAATCTTTGAAATCCTATTTATAACGATTTGTGGATTTTCATTGGTCTCATTTGGTTGGTTATACTCAATTATTAATTTAGTACCCGAAATTGGTTGTATTGAAAGTCTACTGTCTGATTGATTGTTGTTTGATGTAAATGCCCCTAATAGAATTGTTTTATCATCATTATAGGCGTATAATTTGCTTCCTGTTGGTAAATAAAAATTGCTAAATTCAACTCCAAGCCCTAAAGTGCTTTCAACTTCTATTAAAAGTCTATAAATTTTGACTCCTTCGGTTGTTGTAAACTTACTCGATTGACTCACAAAGTCTATGTTTACAATTTCAGCCACACCTACATCATAAGCTGTGTCATTGACCGCCTTAATTTGTGTTTCATTAAAAGAAAATGAAAAGGTTGCCAAAGATTCTGCTGTCATATTAGCAAAATTAAAACTTTCAGGTGTTCCACCTTCTTGTACTTGTCCAATAGCACAATTCAATGTCCAAAATGTGCTAATGATTAATGTTAATCGTTTCATAACTGTTTGTTTTTACGTCATTATTACTGCCAACAATTGGCTATGTTCAATTGCACATAGCCCCATTATATTTTAGTCCAAATTTATCATTTCAATTGGACTTTTTACTGTTTTAACATGATTCATTGCAACGTGTGTATAAATTTCAGTAGCTTTCGAGCTTGTCAAAGGTGATAAACGAAATTTAAATCACCAAAAATCAACTTGGCTTCGATGTAAATCAGTGCGTTTGTTGCAAAAAAGGTCGCATGATTATCGTGTGGCTATTTCGGAGTGACCATGCACCGCCAAAACAAATCAATGACAAACGTAAGAAACAGATAAACAGTACTTTATAAAAATTGCATTTGGCGAGCAGGAAGTCTATGCCCAAAAATTGTAAAAAACTGAATAAATAGATGATTTACAACTGAGTTTAGCCGTCACTAACTCTAAAATCACCTTTCCAAGTGGAAAAATAACCCTAGAAAACAAAAAAGTCACACCGTTCTGGAATGACTCGTTGTAGCAAAAGCAACAAAGAGGTAATAAACCACGAAGTAGCGGCGCAGCTAGTTTAACTCCTTTGGTCGTTGAGAAAAGTTCGCTAGATTGCGATTTAGTCCCTATATGTTATCTGAAGTTTTTTATGCCAAAACTTTTAATAAATTACGCCTTATAAAAAGGTAATTTAACCACTTGAGCTTTTATGTGTTTGTCGCGAATGACAACGAAAATTTCAGTGTCTAAAGCTGTGTTCTCAAGGCTTACATAACCCATCCCAATCGCTTTTTTCATGGAAGGCGACATAGTACCGGAAGTTACGTGACCAATGATGTTTCCTTTCACATCAGCAATTTCGTAATCATGTCGAGGAATACCTTTGTCTATCATCTCAAATGCAACTAGTTTCTTTGTGACGCCAGCTTCTTTCTGAGCTTTTAAATTTCGGGAATTCACAAAGTCTTTGGTGAATTTGGTAATCCATCCTAAACCAGCTTCAAGAGGAGAAGTGGTATCGTCAATGTCGTTTCCATATAAGCAAAAGCCCATTTCTAAGCGCAAGGTGTCTCTCGCAGCCAAACCAATTGGTTTTATGCCAAAGGATGCACCTGCTTCAAACGCTTTATCCCAAATTTGTTGAGCCTCATTATTTTTGCAGTAGATTTCAAATCCACCTGAACCTGTATAGCCAGTAGCTGAAATGATAACATGTTCGATTCCAGCAAAATCTGCTACTTCAAAATGATAATATTTGATAGCCGTTAAATCTACAGAAGTCAGTGATTGCATAGCTTCTACAGCTTTAGGCCCCTGTATTGCCAAAAGCGAATAATCGTCTGATAAATTTTTCATCTCAACACCCATATCGTTGTGAGAAGAAATCCAATTCCAGTCTTTATCTATATTTGAAGCATTCACTACAAGTAAATATTGCTCTTCTTTGATCTGATAAACTATTAAGTCGTCTACGATACCGCCGTCGTTATTTGGCATACAAGAATATTGCGCACGACCAGGGAAAAGCGTTGAAGCGTCATTCGAACTGATTTTTTGAATCAAATCTAATGCCTTCGGTCCTGTCAACAAAAATTCACCCATGTGTGAAACATCAAAAACACCAACACCATTGCGCACGATATCATGTTCGATATTCACGCCCTCATATTGTACAGGCATTTCAAATCCAGCGAAGGGCACCATTTTAGCGCCAAGCGTAACATGTGTGTCGTGAAGAGCTATTTTTTTCATTTTTTTGATTTGTGGCACAAAGATAATATTTCTATTAATGGAAAGAATTCAATAGCCCCTATAGATTTTAATAATTTTAAACAAACTTTTCTTTGAATATTTTTAACTTTATTTGTATCCTCAAATTATTTGTTTCTTTACCCTTTTGAATTTAAATTTGATTCTATTTCAATACAATTTAATCTGCTCAATATGAGAAATTTATACCTTACTTTTTATCTAATACTTGCTGCTTTTTCAACTTTAGGGCAAAATGTTAGAACGATTAGAACAATACAGAGTATATCTCGAATACAACATTTTGTAGTTACGAACTCCTCCGAAAACGAAGGTCAAAATCGAGGCGGTTGTGCCGCATCTCCTTATGACGAAACTGACCCAATTTACTTGCAAGTTATAGCGCAAGATCCGTATTGTTGCGATGTGGAATGGGACGGACAATGCCAAAGTGCTTATGATGCTTTGTTAGCTGGCCCTCCAGATTGTGTTCCATCGCCGTATGACGCGTCAGATCCTATTTATCAGCAGGTGATTGCTCAAGATCCATATTGTTGTGGTGTGGAATGGGACGGACTATGCCAAGAGCAATATGATGCCCTGATCAACGGCCTAGATTGTGTCGCATCACCGTACAACATTTTTGACGAAATCTACTTACAAGTAATCACTTTAAACCCAGATTGTTGTGAAATTGAATGGACAATCCTATGTGACGCATTATATGATTCTTTAAGTAATTTAGCTACAGATTGCGTACCGTCGCCTTACGAAAGTAGTGATCCATATTACCAACAGATTATCGCTCAAGACCCATACTGTTGCTTTGTGGCTTGGGACAATTTGTGCCAGGAGCAGTTCGATGAAATTGCGCCGCCCGACCCAAACAGTTGTGTTCCATCGCCTTATGAGCCTAACGATCCTTTCTATATTCAGGTTATTGCCGCCAACGAATTGTGTTGTTTAGTGCAATGGGGTGCAATGTGCGAAAATATGTACGATGAATTGACGGGTGGTGATGATTGTGTTACTGCTCCTTATGATGATAGCGATGAATTTTATCTTCAGGTGATTATTTCAAATCCTTCTTGCTGCGAAGTTGTTTGGGATGAGGCTTGTCAAAACAGTTATAACACTTTGATTGGGGTTGGATTGGACGAAAACAGTGGTGTTTCGTCTTGGAGTTTTTATCCTAATCCTTTGACAAGTTCTAATGAATTGACCTTACTCATTAATGATTCTGACGCGAAAACGATATTAATTTACGATACGCGTGGTCTTTTGGTTTTCAGCTATGATATTCAGACTCATAATGCAGAGGTTATTATTGCTCTGCCATTGCTTAGCGAAGGTGTTTATTATCTTGCGCTACAGTCGAATAACACTCATGAGTTGAAAAGATTATTGATAATTAAATAAAAAAAATATTTTTTTTGCTAGATTTGAATTAAGCTTAAAAATAAAATTATGCAAAAGAAAATTACTTTGATTCTTGGTTTGTTCTTTTTCGCAACAGGTTTTTCTAACGCCCAACGCGATTTGTCATCAAATCATCAACGCGTTCGTAAGCTTGTAGTAAGTTCGAATGATTCAGAAACTGCCAATCGTGGCGGGTGTGTAACTTCACCTTATGATGTTAGTGACCCTGCTTATGTACAAACAATTGAGTATGATTCATATTGCTGCACAGACGAATGGGATGCTCTTTGTGAAACTCAATACCAATATTTTTTGAATGGTTGTACAGCTGAATCGCCGTATGAGTCTACCGATGTGAATTACATAACAGTTGTATTAAATGACGATTATTGCTGTTCAACTGAATGGGATGCGCAGTGCGAGTTGCATTATGCGCACGCTCTTTATGGTTGTAATGCATCCTCGCCTTATGGTCCAACAGATCCTAATTGGGTGCTTGTAATCAATGAAGATGACTACTGCTGTTCTAGTACGTGGGATGAAACTTGTCAGGCCTTGTATGATGCTTACTTGTCTGGAGTTGGTATCATTGATTTCACAACGGATAATATCGCTGTGTATCCAAATCCTGCCCAGTCTACTGTTAATATTCGTTTGAACAATTCAACAGAAATCATTCAACAGGTTCAGTTGTTCGACAACAGTGGTGTTTTGGTAATGAACGTTGAAGTTGGTCAAAGTGAATTGAATATAAATACAGAGCAATTGAGTTCAGGGACTTATCAGATTGTTGTGATCACAAACAATTTCACGCTAAATCAGAAATTGGTCTTGATGAAGTAGAAAAGTGATTTTAAATAAATAAAAAAGGAGGATTTTAATGTCCTCCTTTTTTTGTTATTTACGTCTTTCGTTGTATCTTTTTAAACCTTTTTCAAGGAACTTTTTATATCCATCAATACTAGAGTCGTATCCTCGTGGAGCAGTTAAATCAGAGGTGTCGGCAGGATCAATAACAACATAAAGCGGTTGAGAAATTTGCTTATACTTCTTAATTTGATAGTCTGCCCATTTGTTTCCAACAGTTTTAATTTTACCATTCGATTCTACAGAAAAATATTGCTCATCTTCTGGCAATGGTTTTTTGTCATCAACATACATCGAAATGATGACAAAATCGTTCTGCAACATCGGCTTAATTAGTTTATTCAACCAAATTCTAGATTCTGTTTTCCTGCAATTTTCACATGTATATCCAGTAAAGTCCAGCAAAACAGGTTTGTTTACTTTATTTGCAAACTCTATACCCTTGTCTTTGTTCATAAAGACATAAATACTTCCATCCTGAATATGGTGTATATATTGTTCATAATCCTTCAAGATTTCGGCATCTGGCCCATCATTATGCGACCCACTATTGCTTCCACGAACAAACTCGAATCCATCTTCCGAATGGTGCCTTGGAGGTGAAATCCCTTCAACCAAGTGAACTGGAGCTCCCCACATGCCTGGTATCAGGTAAACAGTGAATACCAAGGCCGTTAATGCAAACATAAATCGTGTAACTGAAATTTTTTCGATTTTATCGTCATGAGCAAACCGTATTTTGCCAAGTAAGTAGAAACCTATGATGGCGAATACAACAACCCATACTGCGATGAAAATTTCACGCGTCAAGATGTTCCATTCATAAGCCATATCTACTCGAGACAAGAATTTCATTGCAATGGCCAATTCTAATAGACCTAAAACAACTTTTACTGAATTCAACCATCCACCAGATTGTGGAAGCGAGCTCAACCAACTCGGGAATATGGCAAACAAAGTAAATGGCAAGGCAAGTGCTAATCCAAAACCAAACATGCCTACAGCCGGACTGGCAATATTTCCAGTACTGATTGATTCAATTAACAAAGATCCTACAATGGGTCCTGTGCATGAAAATGAAACTAAAACTAGGGTAAAGGCCATGAAAAATACACCAATCAATCCACCTTTATCAGCCTGTCTATCAGCCTTGTTTACCAAGCCATTTGGTAAACGAATTTCAAATGCACCAAGAAAAGAGAAAGCAAATAATATGAAAATAGCGAAGAATATCAGGTTCATCCATATGTTTGAGGAAAGTTCATTTAAACCAAATCCACTCATAAACTGAGACAAAAGTCCTCCGAGAAGCACATAAATAAACACTATGGCAAATCCATAGATTAAGGCTTTAATTATTCCCGCTCTTCTTGTTTTGGTTTGTTTGGTAAAAAAGGACACGGTCATAGGAATCAAAGGAAAGACACATGGTGTAAGCAAGGCAACCATCCCACCAAGAAAGCCCAAGATAAATATTGTCCAAAGATTTTTTTTCTTTTCATCTTTCTCACCCGAATCAAAAATTACTTCGCTTAATTTAGAGTCTGGCTCATTGCCTGTGAGTGCCTCGGAGCTGTCTGATGAGTTTAATTCTCCCGGAGCTTCTTCAGCAGTAGCACAGTTTTCTGTTGGATTTATTTTGAACTTAAATTCCTGAGCAGGAGGAAATAAGCATCCGTTCTCATCACAAATTTGAAACTCAATATCACCAATAATCTCGAAAGGATCGTTGGTGAGTAGTTTGATTTTTCTTTGAAAAATTACCTGACCTTCGTGATAGAGTTGAGTGCCAAATTCATCAAGGTGCGCTTTGGCTTTTTTGGATTCAGTTGTATTTCCAATCAATTGAAAATTTGAGCTTTTCTTAATACTAAAAATTGTTGGAGAACCAATGAAATCTGCTTTTTCAGGGTCGTGCTTGATAGAGAAAATATGCCAATCTTTTATCAAAGTAGCCGTGATTTGAACGGTCGCTTCGCAATTACCGTCCATTTTTACAGAAGATTCAAGTTTCAAATAGTCACTCCAATTTGAATTCGGCTGAGCAAAAGATAGATAACCAAAACCTGAATTACCTGACAGCGAAAAAAGTAGAAGTAAAGAAAGTGTTTTAAGCTTAATCATATGTACTTAATTTTTAAGATTTATTTAAGTTTTAAGGGTAGGACGATTTCCAACGGGGGAAGGCACTGTGAATCATTACAAACCATATAGAATACCTGAATATCGATTGAAGTGAGTTTTCTGATTTTCACTTTTTGGCGAAATTCAACTTTGTTCTCATGATATCCTAAATTGGTTCCGAAATTTGGGTCGAAAGCTACAATTGAAGCTTGCTCTGTAAGATTGCCTTTCACTTTTAGACCTTTCTTCTTTTTGAAATTGATATGAGTTGGCACAGGGCCTAATTCTTCTGCATTGTGAATGGAATACAAATACCAACCTTTGTCAATGAGTGCAGTTATTACAATCTCCGATGTTTTAGCATCAAATCGAGTCTCCCATTTTACATGATTTTGTGCTTTGACTTCTTCATTGAGCAATAAAGTGATTGAAAAAACGAATAATTTGAAATATTGAGACATGCCTATTTTTTGAATTCTTACAAAGTTAATATTTCATGTCTTTGATGTATGATGAATTGGAAAATATTATTGAATTCCTAATGCATCATTTTTTATTTAATCTGCAAATTATTTGTTTAAAAAATAGAAGATGATAGCCCCGAATGCATAACACAAAATATCATAATAATCCTTTGTATGACAGTTATAATAATTGGGTAATACAAATTCAAATGTAATTGAAACAAGAAGGAATCCTGAAATAATCATTGTTTTGTCTAGTTTAAAGTCCTTAAATCTATAAAGCATGCGCAGCACTAATTGAGTTAGATACAAAATCACCGGAAGCGCCAATAAATCGTCTAAGTAGGATCTAGAAAAATTATTTGAAACATCAAAGTACTGAGCAAGATAATTTGCGGCAAAAACAAAGGCAAAAAATAGGAAGGTATTGAGTTTTGCGCGTGTCAATAAACTTATGCTGCCGCCCATACCACAAGCCAAAGAATAGCAGAAATGACAAACATGAAAACAAAATATATCGGACGAATAATGTGCATAATTACACGAATAAGCCAAGGATAACCGGGCTTAATTTCCATAAATGGCTTCTGTTTTGGGAAATGTGGAATCAAGCCTTTACGCTTTTTTTCTTCAAAGACAATTTCATTTTTGTCTAATAGGGTCGAGCAATAATTGCAATATTTTTCGTCGATTTTGTAAATACCCCAATTTTTGCAAGCTGGACATAATTTTTCTGATTGACTAATCATACCGCATCTTTATATTTTACATTCAAAAATAAATGCTGGCGGGAAATTTAAAAACACAAATGATTGATGGATATTTGAAAAGTACTTTTTAAGACGTTGTTTCATAACACCAGTATACATGAATTGTATATACTTTCCATTTACGCTTAAAATAGTTTGAGAACTAGCTAATATCCGATGGGTTACACTTTCTGGCATCACTGTTAGCGGCAAACTTGATATAATATAGTCCGCATCTGAGAAATTATTTTCTTGGGCTATTGAAAGTATGTCAGAGGCAGAACCTTGAACTAAAATGACCCTAGGGTCTGTTATTTTTGCTTGCAACAATTTGAACATTTCTTCGTTCAGCTCTAACACCAATAAACGACAGTTTTCGCTCATTTTCTTAATGATTTGCTCAGTGAAAACTCCAGTTCCTGGACCAAGCTCAATAATTGTTTTGGCTCTTGGAAAATCAATTTTCTTGATTATAGCCTTCGTTAAAAAACGCGAACTAGGTGTTACCGAGCCTATTTCTCGTCTCGATTTCAGAAACTGCTTGTAGAATTTTTTATTCGAATTAGGCATTTTCTGGCGTGGATAAGGCGATTGAAACTTTCCCTTGATGAATCACTCCTAATACGCGACCTGGCAATTCAGTGCCCATGAAAGGCGTGTTATTACTTGTAGAAAACAAAGTGTCTGAACTAATGAAAGTTTTTTCTTGTAAGCTAAAAATGGTTAGGTCGGCTGGTGAATTTTCTTCAATACCTTGACTTGTTAAACCAAGAATGTTTCTTGGTCCTTCAGTAAGGCAGGGTATTATTTTGTTTAGGTCAAATTCAGGGCAGGCAACAAGAGAAACAAATAGCGTTTCAAGCGTTATGTTTCCAAATGAAGCATAGTCAAATTCCACTTCTTTTTCGTCTTTATGCGTTGGTCTATGGTCTGAAACAATCGCGTCAATTGTTCCGTCCTTCACCCCTTGCCAAAGCGCTAAGCGATCCTCCTCTGTTCTATAAGGAGGAAGTACTTTGTAGTTGCTGTCAAATCCAAGAACCGCGGTCTCGTTGAAAATCAACTGATTCACATGAACATCAGCGGTAATAGGTAGTTTGTTGATTTTTGCTTTTCGAATTAAGTCAACGCTTTCCTTTGTGCTCAAACCAGAAATATGTAAAGGGGCTTCAGTATATTTTACAAGATTTATATTTCTCTCAATATCAATGATTTCGCCAATGGAGGGCATCGCTTTGAGTCCTGTATGTATACTCGCTAGCCCTTCGTTAACCATGCCGTTTGGAGACAGGCTATTGTCGTTGACCGTAGCCATGATTTTGCCGCCAAAATTTTTGGTGTAGAGTAGTGCTCGATACAAAAGACCTGTGGATACATGATTTTGATCGTCCGTGAACATGACGGCTCCGCTTAGCCACATGTCATAAAGTTCAGCCAATTCTTTACCTTCGTGCTTGGCGCTAATGCAGCCCATACTCAGCAAACGCGTTGGTGAAAATGTGTTTTTGTTTCTTATGAATTCCACTTGCGCCTTGTTGTCAACTGGCGGAGTGGTTGATGGACAAAGGCATACGTGCGTAAAACCTCCACGCTCAGCTGCTAATGTACCGCTCTCTAATGTTTCGCGATGTTCATTGCCAGGCTCACTGAAATCCGCCTTCAAATCTACCCAGCCTTGCGAAATGTGTATTCCTATCCCGGAAATTACTTGCTCAGCGTCTACGTTGATTTTCTCGGAGATTTTTGTGATTGTTCCATCAATAATAAGGATATCACGTGTTTGATTGTGGTGACTCGATTTTGGGTCTACAATTTTTGCTTGTTTGATCAGTACATTCATGCAGTCTGTTTTTATTTCCAAAACTTAATCAAGCACATCTCTGTGATTAGAAATAGTAGTGCCAAAATTAAGAATATTCTCCACAATCCATTTTGTAATTTTGAAGGAACTTTGTTGATTTCATAAATCTCAGAAACTTGGTCCATTTTAAAGTTCTCTAAACCACTTTTTCGCATTTCTTCACGCAGTTCTTCTGGAGTGAAATAGAATAATTCACTCTCTATTCTAGGATAATTCAAAGCGGTTAAACCAATTTTTTCGTTTTTAACCTTCAGTTCATAATAGTCGGCAACCAACATCAATTCTTCCGTTTTTCCGGAAAAAATAACGCTGAGTACGCCGTTTTCATATTGCTGCCTTGGTACATAAGTGATTGAAGAATTGCTTAACGATGCTGCTTGTTCATTGTTGTAATTTTCAACTTTGAATCTTACTTCAGAAGCTTCGCCAATCGTACTAAACATAGGATTTAAATCACCAGAAACTTCTCCAATCCTAAGGAACAAAGCACTGAATAAATCACTATTGACTAAGTTGCCGTTGTTGTTACTCAAATCTGAGTTGAACAAGAAAATTTTGTTGTTTGGTACTGAACTTACACAGAAAAACGGAGAACCATCTGAGAAATTAATTAAAGGAGTGTATTTGCTTCCTGTTGTAAAAAGTTTTGTTTTTCTTTTTACCGGAATTTGAATTTTTGGATTCGGTGTGTCGAATAGGCCACTGAAAAACTGATTCTCAATTTTGATGTTGTTAATAAAAACAGATGAGGAGTCGCTTTTTTGCAACAAGGGCATTTGTAGTTCTCCGAGCAAAGCATTCCAAGAGATTAAATCGCTTTTCGGGCTTGGAACCAAAACGACAGTTTTTCCATTTTCCACATTACGAAGAATGCGTTGCTTTAATCCACCATCTATTTGAACGGTTTGGTTGATGATTAGGAGTTGAGATTTACCACTTGCATCCAGATTCACTTGGTTTTGATTCCAAATTTCAGTTTGGTAATATGGGTCAAGCGCATAAACGAATTCTATGTTTTTTGGAGCATCCGCACCGTGAATAAGACCAACCGACATGTTTCGTGTTACCTGGAAAGTTCCATAAATCGCATCATCAAAATGTGCGTTGTTGTCTTCTATTTCAGCCTCTACCTTATAATTGCCAGGGTTGGCAGGGGTCAAATAGCTGAATGTGATTATTTTGCTTCGTTCACCGTTAAATTCGACGTTGGCCAATTGCTTGTTTTCGTCAACAGAGATTTGAAGAGTAGCCGTTGGTATTTTGTCAGGTTGATTGTTTTTGATTCGAACATTTAGTTCAAATGGAGCACCCGGTCGCATTACAGGTACGTTTGTCCAAATTGAGTCAACTGTCAAATTCGCAAAATTTTCAGGTTTTAACTGAATAAAATGAACAGGAAAACTAAGTTTTAAATTAGATTCAGGAGTCCATTGATTCTTCTGCCCATCACTAAGCACAATCAACTCACCATTCACATTTAATTGCGCAAGTAAGTCTTCCACTCGGTTCAAAACTGCGGTAGCTTGCTTTGGAAACGGAGCAATTGGCAACGCATCAATATAATCAATGGCGTCTGCTCGCCCCATTAGGCGAATTTCTTCACCAGCAAAAAAGTTTGAAATGATTAAAAATTTACTGCCTATAGGGTCTCCAGAAATCAGCTCTTTGGCCATGGCTCGAGCTTGGGCTAGAAGCTCTCCTTCTACTCCTAACGTAGTCATACTGTAGCTATTGTCTAAATATATGATTCTCACATCTTGTTTGCCCAAAGTTTCTGATTCTTGTTTTTTTAAGAAGGGTTGAGAAAAGGCCAAAACCAAGAATATAAGGAAAAGTATCCGCGAAAGTAAAATGAGAAAATTTTTAATTTTTCTTGTAGATTTCGAACTAACTTCTAGTTTCTTGACAAAAGCAAGATTCGAAAAATAAAGGGTTTTGAATCGACGCAAATGAAACAAATGAAGTAATATCGGAATCAATATTAGTCCAAGAGCAGCTAGAAATGCGGGAAACAAAAAGTTCATGACTGCAAATATAAAAACTCTGACCTATGATTGTCGGGAAATTGAAAGATAAATTCAAGGATTTAAATAAGCAACCCGTACAAGTATATTTATGTTGATTATTTAGAAAATAGAAGTACCTTTGTGCCAACTTACTATCCATGTCTGTTGTAGACGAGTAGGTTTTTTATTGATTTGTCCGTTTCGACATACAACATCCTAGCAGACTTCATTTATCTTTTACACTTTATGACATTTAATGATTTAAAACTGTCAGCGCCAATATTAAAAGCGCTATCAGAAACGGGTTATACTCAACCCACTCCTATTCAAGAACAAGCAATTCCCTTAGTACTTAAACAACGCGACATTCTAGGTTGCGCGCAAACAGGCACAGGTAAAACAGCTGCTTTTTCTTGCCCCATTATCCAATTGTTGGATGAAAATCAAAATTCCAGCGGAAACAAACGTGCCATTCGTTCTTTGATTTTGACACCCACACGCGAATTGGCCATCCAAATTGGTGAAAGTTTCTCGGAATATGGTAAATATACATCCATTCACCATACTGTCGTTTTTGGCGGTGTTGGTCAAGACCCACAAGTTAAAGCCTTACAGCGTGGTGTTGATGTATTGATTGCTACTCCTGGACGATTGCTCGATTTGATGAATCAAAAATTTATTAATCTCAGTCAACTAGAGATTTTCGTTTTGGACGAGGCTGACCGTATGCTCGATATGGGATTTGTGCACGACGTAAAAAAGGTTTTGCTTCAACTTCCTAAGAAAAGACAATCCTTATTTTTCTCAGCTACTATGGCTCCTGAAATTGTGAAATTGGCAAATACTATCTTAGTTGATCCTATTAAAATTGAGGTTACCCCAGCTGCTACAACTGCAAAAACAATCAACCAAACAATCTATTTTGTCGATAAAGGAAATAAAAAGTTTCTTTTGACGCAAATTTTAGAGCAGCAAAATATCGAACGAGCTTTAGTCTTTACTAGAACAAAGCATGGCGCTAATCGTTTGGCGGAATTTTTATCAGGAAGCGGAATAAAAGCTCATGCTATTCATGGAAATAAATCGCAAACGGCTCGTCAAACTGCCTTGAGTGATTTTAAAAACTCGAAAACACGCATTTTAGTCGCAACTGATATCGCCGCACGTGGTATCGATATCGATGATTTGACTCATGTTTTTAATTATGAATTGCCTAATGTCCCAGAGCAATATGTCCACAGAATTGGTCGCACAGGAAGAGCGGGTTCGTCAGGCGTGACTATTGGTTTTTGCGATGCTGAAGAAAAACCTTACCTCAAATCTATTCAGAAATTGATTGGTCTAGATATCACAGTGATTGATAATCATGATTATCCTTTGATGATTCATGATGTGGTTAAGGAGCCAAGGCAACAACGCCCGCCTAGAAATCAGAACAACAATCCAAGAGGCAATAACCAAAGGAATAATAGTACTGGAAATTCGAAAAATCAGGGTAGACCTCAAAATAAATTTGAACGCAAGAATTAGTGTTCATTCCCCAAAAATTTAAGCCTCAATATTGCATTGGGGCTTTTTTTTGAATAAACTTTTTAAAAGTTTATTTTACGAGATTCATAAGATTAAAGAACTCCTCTTTCAACGCTGCGTCGGTTATTCCGAGTTCTTGGTTAAAGTTCTCTTTGAAATTCGGAACACAAAGATGCCCCAGTATTTCCGGACCGTGTTGAGGAAATCTATCCAATGCGGCATTCATAACGCCTCGTCCGCCTCGTAATCCATTTGACGTAGATAACAAAATCATTTTTTTTCCTTCAAAACATGACGATTTATTACGCGTCAACCAATCGAATAAGTTTTTGAATACAGCTGTATATGTTCCATTGTGTTCGGCCAAAGAAAGAACAATGCATTCAGCCGCTTCTATATGTTGAGCAAAATGAAGCAAGTTTTCTGGCAATCCTAATTCTTTTTCTAAATCAATAGAGTAGAGTGGTAGTTCAAAATCATTGAGGTCGAGCAAGGTTTTGTTTTCGCTTTTCATTTGTTCAAGTGCAAATGAAACCAAGGATTTGTTGATGGAGTTTTTGCTAGACGAACCAGCAAAGGCAAGTATTTTCATGCTGTAAAGTTAGGGACAAAAAAAATACGCGATTCTCATAAAATGTTGAAACGCGTATTTTTCGGTTTCATGGCGGAAACCTATTTTTGAAAAATTGTCTATTAACTCATGGGTACATCCATCAATAGAATCTTTGTTTTTTCTCCAGTTATTTGGAAATCAAAATTCTCGATTTCCCAAGCACCAAGACCATCTCTTGTATTCAATTCAATGCCATTTACTTGAGCATTCCCAGAAATCATAAAGATGTACAATCCATTTTTGCTATTTTTTATTTTGTATGATATTTTACTTTCTTTTTTGAATTCTCCTAAGTGAAACCATGCATTTTGATGCACCCAAACACCATCGTCATCCATATTTGGAGAAAGTACTTGCAACCAATTATTTTGCATTTTACTAAAATCCAGTACTTGCTGATCATATCTCGGTGCAACGTTGCGTTTGTTTGGTAACATCCAAATTTGGAGTAGATTTATATGTCTATCTTTCAGGTTGTTAAATTCACTGTGCTTAACTCCTGTACCAGCGCTCATTACTTGGATCTCTCCTTGTCTTATAACTTCTTCATGGCCCATAGAATCGCTATGTTTTAATTCACCCTCAATTGGAATGGTAATAATTTCCATGTTGTCGTGAGGATGTGTGCCGAAGCCCATTCCGCCAGCAATAATATCATCATTTAAAACACGAAGTACGCCGAATTGAACGCGCTCAGGATTATAATAATTCGCAAAGCTAAAGGTATGGCGAGCCTTGAGCCATCCATGATCAGCGAAACCTCGTGTATCGGCTTTGTGCAAAACTACATTTTTCATAATGTTTGAGTCTGTATTGGGAATGTGGTTGAATCCAACCTCGTCTTTAGGAGATTTTATTTCTTCTTTGCTTCCAAGTCCTTGATGAGAAATAGTAACTGCTGCAACACCTCCCAAAATGCTATTCTTGATAAAATCCTTACGATTCATAGTATCAATTTTTGCAATTTTAGTGTGGATTAAAACAAATCTTCTTGACCTAGTTCAATAAATTATTTGGTGTAAGCTGTTCAAAACATGCTTGCTATTTACTCACGCGTCTTTTTCTAATCCGAGATAAAAACTCCGGACTTACACCTATATAGGCAGCAATTTCGTATTGTGGGATGCGATTGCTTAACGATGGGTAGCGATCTAAAAAACTGTCGTAACGATCTTCTGCTGTTGCCGCAATGTGCTCAAAAAGTCTGTCTTGAAGTGCTCCGGTATGTTTGTGCAACAAGATTCTAAAAACACGCTCTAGTTTTGGGATTTTGTCGAACAATTTGTATTGATTTTCAATTGTAAGAACAAGACATTCAGTGTCTTCTATGGCCTCAATATACATACGGCTAGCCTTACATTCTTCAAAACTATTAATGTCGGTGGCCCACCAATTTTCAGAGGCAAAATTGATGATGACTTCTTGACCATTTCGATCTAAAAAGTAACTTTTTACTAAGCCGTTGACGATAAAATGTAGATACTTACAAATATTGCCCTGTTCAAGAAGCATCGATTTTTTTTTAAAACTCATGATCGTGAAAAAGGAGTTGACAGTTGTCAACTCCTCATCTGTGAATTTTTCTTTATCTTTTAGATACTTATTTAAAGTCATTATTTTCTAGCAATTTTATATCTGAATCCAAAATATACATTAATTCCAGAAATTGGAGCATATACTCTAGTTGCGTCAAAAACATTCCCAAATGGGTCATCAGCGCCAATAATCGCATCTTTTTGAATGTAATTCCCTAAGTTTTCTCCACCAATGTAAAAGTCCCAATTTTTCCACATGTGCGTTATCTGTGCATTAAGAATCGCAAAAGTTTTAGTTTCTTCCGCAATATCTATTCCATTAGGAACATGAATATGCGTCAATCGCATCATTCCCATAATGCTCGTAGTGAAATCGAATTCCCATTTTTCATTTTTTGTTTTGTATGCAGCATTAAACATTCCTCTATGGCGAGGGACCATCATTCTCTGCTGAAAAACACCACCAAAGGTTGTTTTTACTTCGGTAAGTTTATAAATGAATCTTAGTTCCAAATTTTCTATTGGTTCAGTGGTAAGTTCAACCTGTACGGTGTTTGAGTAGGAGCGACCATTCAAATTGTAAAATGCTACAAAATATTGATCTTCCATATCTACAATTAGTTGTTGCTCAAATCGTGTGTGGAAATAATCAACAGTTAATGAATAGTTATTTTCAAATAAGTCGAAACTCTGAACCAAAGATCCCCCGAAATTCCATGAAATTTCTGGTTGTAAGGTCGAAAAATTTGTCCATATACGGTTGGTAGCCAACATGTTTGTGTTGTCCGCAATAAAATTTGGAACACGCCAAGCCCGGCCTGTGGTCAATCTAATATCTGTTTTTTTGGTTGGAGAAATTTTCATGTGAACTCTCGGAGAGGGAATAAAACCAAATAAATTGTGATAATCCCCTCTAAATCCAGCAATCAAGTTGAATTTTTCTTTGATCCAAGAGAATTCACCATATGCTCCAGGTATAATTTCTAAGCGGGAAAAATCTTTAGGTTCTATAACTCCATTTGTTAATCGTTCGTTAAATTGAGCGACTACCAGACTCAATCCTGTTTGAATTTTACGAGAACTACAGCCCAATTCATCACTGTAAATGGTGTTCAAGTAAAATCTTTGCTCCTCTCCTGTATATGCGTTGTTACCAACTGAAGTGCTATTGCGGTAAATCTTCCCTTTCGCTAAAAATGCCAAACCTGCGGCATCGCGATTTTCAAAGAAAAAACCTGCCTTCACGAGAGCCTCTAAGTCACGATTTTCTATTTGAGAACCAAAAAGACCTGAAGGTTCACGTGGGTCATAGCCCAATTGCCCTCCCATTTTATTGTCGTAATGACCTGAGAATAGGGCCTTCATTTCAAATTTTTCGCCATTGTAACTCCAACGATTCAAACCACTAAACGATTGACCCATTGGGAAATCTCTGAAGCCATCTTTGTTGTTGTCAACCTCCATAAAAAAACCTGATCCATGAAGGAAAAGTCCAGAACTCCACTTTTTTGAGGTTCCAAAGCTACGGGCAGTTTGTAGATTGAGCTCACCTCTGCCGAAAATATTGCCATATCCGTTTACATACAGCAGGTCATGTTTTTCTGCTGACTTTAGTTCTATGTTGATCATGCCGGCAATCGATTCGTAACCATGAACCACACTGCCCGTGCCTTTGGTTATTTGAATAGAATTAGCCCATGTGCCAGGTATAGACGACATGCCAAAAGCATAAGATAACCCTCTGAAATAAGGGATGTTTTCTAAATTCACTTGGGTGTATATTCCATCAAGTCCCAACATTTGTATTCTTCGTTGACCACTTATAGGATCTGGCATACTTACGTCTACGGATGCATTCGTTTCAAAAGCCTCAGAAATATTGCAACAAGCTGATTTTCTGAATTCTTGCTCCGTTAGATTTTGAACCAATAACGGTTCCATTTTGAGTATAGTTGTAGCATTTATTCTCGCTTGAATCACAACTTCTTGTCTAACAGTACTTTGGTATAAATTGATTTCTATGTTCAACTCATCAGTGCTGTTGATGATCAAGGTATCCGGGTAATGTCCAATAAATTTAATAGTTAAGGTATCTGGTAAAGTACTTGGCGAAGGAAGTTCGAAGCTGCCATTGTTTTTACTTTGGGCATAAATTTTTGAGGACAAAAGTGAAATTTGTGCCCCAACAATAATGTCTTTGTTTCCGAATTCATCTAAACTAAATACTTTGCCTTTAATTTGAGCTTTGCTGCTGAAAACGAAAAACACGAGAATAGAGAAACTAAAAAGTTTGATTTTCATAATATTTTGAGATTAATTAATTAATGAATAAACCAGCTATGAAAGCTTGTTAATCATAAATCAAATTCTCAAAGTTGAAATCAATGACAATATATCTCTACCTTGTTTGGGAGGAGGGTGTGGGTATTGGCATAGTTGATTTAGTGAATTTAATTCAACAAAGATTGGATTCCTATTAATGTTTGGTGCTAAAAAGAAGCAAACAATCAAAGGGATTTCCACCTCGACTTGGTTGAAAAAATCTGGAGAATAGCTGAGTGTAATTTCTTCTTCTTCACAACACGAATCTTCATCATTGTTCTTGAAGTCTGAAAAACAAGTAGCTTTTGCCGAACAACAAGAAGACGCTAAATTACTTGATTCCGCATGGCACGGGTCTTTACCCTCAGTTAACGAAAGAAAACTTGATTCCCGCATATCGCAATGAACACGATATACCTCAAATCCAAAACTCAGACCTAAAAAAAGGACTAAAAAGGAAATACTCAAGATTTGTCTTCGCAGATTCATTAAACAAATGTATCACTTAAAAGAACATTCACCAAATTAAATTTGGATAATGCTTGTGTTTTTAAAACTCAAAATTCATAGATTCCAGATCAAAGCCACTCATGTCTACTGTGTAAATGTTGTAGGTTGCTTTGTTATCATCAACTACTATGGATGCAAAAATTCCCATATTCCACTGAGGATAATATTTAAAATGAGTGTCGTCGTTAACCGAATTGATCCCAAAGCCCATATTTACAGGCTTAGACCATGAGTCGCCTTTCCGCTTGCTTACGAACACGTCATATCCACCAAGTCCAACATGGCTATCGGAACTAAAAAACAGATAATTTCCGTCTTGCGAAACGTACGGTGTAGTTTGGCGTCCTTTGTTGTTTATTTGTGTTGAAAGAGCTACTGCTTTTGACCAAGTTTTACCAATTAACTGACTCGCCATGATTTCTGTTCCAGCACCTTCGCTTGTTCTACGTTGAGCACTGAAATAGATGGTTTTTCCATCAGCAGTAAGTGCTGGTGAACCTTCAAAAAAGTCTGAATTTATTCCTCCAACTGCAATTTTTGAAGCTGGCCAAGTACCGTTTTTCGACATTTTTACTGTTGCTATGTCAGATGAACCTGTTCTGTTTTTCATTTTTATTTTAGGAACCATTGTATTATTAACAGTTAGGTATAGCGTCATTCCATCTGCACTAATATGCGAAACTGCATCAAAACCAGCGGTATTCAATTTACCTAATTTGTTGGTTAACGAATCCCATTCTTGCGTTTTTGAATTCCAGACGGCATGATAAATGTCTTCAAAATACACTTGATCCGATGGATTTCTCATTCCACCAGTGGTGTTATTTCTTCTTGAAACGAAAAAAATGCGCTTGGCGTTGTCGTAAAGCACCGGTGAATAATCCATAAAATCACTATTGATTCCTTTCATGTCTTTTCGTTGATGTTTCGAGCCTTGAGCAACTGTTTTTTGAGCAAATGCAATACACTCAATTAGAAAAGGAATATTTAAATCTTTGGAGTTTCCTTTGTTATAGAGTTCAGCAGCAAGTTGATAAAACTTTTTGGCGTCTTCTAAATTTCCCAATCTGTGTTTACAACTTGCAAGAAGAAATATGGCATCTGCAAATTCTGGGTCTAAATCAAATGATGTTCGTGCAGAATTCTCAGCAAATCCATAGTTTAGAATCTTATACTGACAATTCGCATAGCCAAAATGTGCTTTTGATGAAAATGGATTTTTGTCTATGGCATCGCTATATTTACTCATAGCGGGCCTAATTTGACCCTCATCGAATAAACGGTCTCCATCATCAACCAATAATGCAGAGGCACTTCTATTGATTAATGAAACACTAGAGTCTCGTTGAGCGATACTATTATTTATCCAAGTGAAGGCAAAAGCCAACAAAACAAAGTTGCGTAAATTTATTTTCATTTTTCTTTTTTTTGACTTATTGATTAATGGGCTAAAGATAAAAGATTTATAATATCGACAGGAAAATAGATTGAATCGATTTCTTAAAGTGTGTTTAAAACAATTAATTTTATCAAACAATAAAAATGAATTATTGAAAATCTTGTTGTTTTGATTTTACGTGTACCAATTCTTGAACTTCTTTTGCCTTTTTTATTGCCGCATTCAAATCCCTGCCCACCGTGGTGATATGACCCATTTTTCTGAAAGGCTTAGTTTCTGATTTACCGTAAAGATGAATAAATACGCCAGGTATTGAAAGTACTTTTTCTAAATTCTCATAATGTACTTTGCCGTAATGATTTGGTGCGCCTAGCAAATTAATCACTACGCCTGGTCTAATAAGTTTCGTGCTTCCCAAAGGCAAGTTTAAAATAGCGCGAAGATGTTGACCAAATTGCGAAGTGGAATTGCATTCTATTGTATGGTGACCGCTGTTGTGGGGCCTTGGGGCAGATTCATTAACTAAAACTTTACCTTGTTTGGTTACGAACATCTCCACAGCCAATATACCAACCATATCTAACGCTTTGATGGTTTTTTCTGCAATAGCAATAGCCTCGTCTTCAATCGCCTCACTAATTATGGCTGGAGAAAACAAGAACTCGACAAGATTAGCAGCACTATTAAATTGGCATTCGACTACAGGGAAAGTACTGATTTGGCCTGCTTCGTTTCTGGCAACAATCACAGAGATTTCTTTGTCAAAATCTACAATTTCTTCGAAAACATTTGGCGCATCGAAAAGTTGGTCTAAGTCTGATGTATTTCTGATAATGTTAACACCTCTACCATCGTAGCCACCAACCCTCAATTTCTGTACTACAGGATATTTAGAGATATTATTTTTGAAATCTACTAAATTTTCACACAACAGAAATGGGGCAGAAGGGATGTTGAAATCAGCGTAAAACTGTTTTTGTAATCCCTTATCACTAATGATTCGTAGTACGCGTGGCTGGGGGTAAACTTTTATCCCTTGTTTTTCTAATTCTTCAAGTGCTTCGATGTTTACATTTTCTATTTCAACTGTAATGATGTCTTTGTCTTTGCCAAACTCCATTACTGAATCGTAGTCAAGGATATCGGCGTTATAAAATTCATAGGCCATTTTTGCTGCTGGCGCTTTAGGATCTTTGTCCATGATACACAGGCTCACATCCAGGTTTGCTGCCTCTTGAATCAACATTCTCCCCAGTTGCCCACCTCCAAGAACACCTATTTTAAAATCTTCATCATACCAAAATTTCATGTGCTACAAGTTTCTGCAAATATAATTAGATAAAAAAAAAGCAGCATCAATTGATACTGCTTGAATAGAAATCATTTATCGGTTAGTCCTGGCTTGGCACAACTATTCTGCCGCAGTGTTCACAAATAGTAATTTTTTTGCGCATTTCAATTTCCATTTGACGCTGTGGTGGAATACTGTTGAAGCATCCTCCACAAGAATTTCTTACAACTTGAACTACGGCTAAACCGTTTTTCGCATTCGTACGAAGCTTGTCATAAGCAAATAACAAACGATCATCGATATGCTTTCTAGCTGCCTCCGATTTTTTAAGTAAATCTTGCTCGTCTTTTTCAGTTTCTGCAATGATTTCATCAAGCTCACCTTTTTTAGCATCAAGGTCGCCTTGGCGACTCTGTAATCTTTCTGCAGCATCAGACAAAATTTCTTTCTTGTTGTCAATCGCAAGTATGTTCTCTTTTATGCGTTTTTCACTCAGTTGAATTTCTAGATTTTGAAACTCAACCTCTTTGCTCAAAGATTCATATTCGCGGTTGTTTCGAACATTTTTTTGTTGCTCTGTATATTTTTTAATCGCTGAATTGGCATCTGCAATAGTATTCTTGTGCGCTAGGCCAAGATTTTCGAGTTCTTTTACCTCATCTTTGATTTTGTCTAAACGAGTCGCTAAACCAACGATTTCATCCTCTAAATCTTGAACTTCCAATGGTAATTCACCACGAACTGTCCTAATTTTATCAATCTGAGAATCAACCGATTGAAGTCTGTAAAGCGCGTCTAGTTTTTCTGCGACACCGATTTCTGTTTTGCTTTTGGTAGCCATATATTCTAGAAATATTTAACTGGATTTGTATTTGTTTCCGTAGAATGGATTGCAAAGGTAATATTTTTTTCTTTCAACAGGTCCGCAATAATTTCTGATGTAAATTGTTCAGATTCATAATGCCCTATGTCAGCAATAATTATTTGTCCTTCAGCATCAAAAAACTCGTGGTATTTGTAATCGCTCGAAATGAATATATCAGCATTTACTTGTTTAGCCTTCTGCATTAAAAAACTTCCAGAACCTCCGCAAAATGCTACTCGTTGTATTTCTGATTTGCAAAGCACTGTATGTTTGATTATTCCGCAATTGAATTTCTCTTTTAGCATCGTGAGAAATTCTGATGTATTCATTGGAGAATCCAATTCTCCATACATTCCTGCCCCTTGATAGGGGTCTTCATTTGACAAGGGAATAAGGTCGTATGCAACCTCTTCATAGGGATGAATACTTTTAATAGCGCGCAGTACTTCTCCAAGATGTTCTTGTCTGATAACCATTTCGATTTTCGTTTCATTTTCGCTATGTAGTTTGCCATGCGATCCAACAAAGGGATTGGCTCCCTCCAATGCTCGGAATGTTCCTTTTCCTTCTGTTGAATAACTGCAATAATCATAATTACCAATCCTGCCAGCCCCAGCTTCATTCATCGCAATTCTCAGTCTCTCTGCGTGTTGTTTTGGAACGTAGACTACAATTTTTAGCTGGTTATCTGTTTTTGGCGCGAGAATTTTGATATTTTGTAAATTCAGTTTTTGTCCAATTTTGTAATTTACACCAAATCTATAATTATCTAGATTGGTGTGCATGGCAAGAATGGCAATATTGTTCTTTATCGCTTTTATGATTGTTCGTTCAACATAATTCGCACCAGTAAAACTCTTAAGTCCTTTAAAAACAATAGGGTGGTGTGCAATAATTAAATTGCAGGATTTTGAAATGGCCTCATCTACAACAGATTCTATACAATCCAAAGTAAGAATAACGCCGCGAACCGCTTCATCAGGATTTCCACAAATCAAACCGCTATTGTCGTAGTTTTCTTGGGTTAATCGTGGCGCGAAATTTTCTAAATATTTTGTTATTTCTTGTATGGTCAAAATACACAAATTAGGGTAGCTTGTTTACCACAGCTTTATATCGAGTGGTAAATTCTTCATTTCCAGTACATCCCAGGGTTGTTTTGTGATTGTGGAACGCTTCAATTCTACCTTCAGAACTCGGATGCGTACTCATGAATTCCGGGACTTGTGTTCCGCTTAGTTGTGATATTTTTTCAAAAAAGCCTGCTCCACCCGACGCGTTGTAAGGTGTTTTGCATAAATATTTTACTGAATTGTAATCAGCCTCTGATTCGTGAGTACGAGAAAACTTTAGTCCAACTAGTGCTGTAGTTACCTGATTTAACATTTCTTGATTTCCTAAAACTATCCCGGCTATTACACTCACGCCAAACATTTTTGTCATTTGACTTGTGGAATGTCGCAAATCTGCATGGGCAATTTCGTGACCCAAAACACCAGCCAACTGGTCTTCTGAATCCAAGAATTTCAAAATACCAGTATAGAAATAAATGTATCCCCCTGGCGTGCAGAATGCATTTAGCGTGGTGTCATTGATGATGCGAATTTCCCAATTGAAATCTTTTGCGTAGCGTACTTCGCCAGAGTTCAACAAGGTTTCTTTTATCCCATTGATGTAGTTATACACTTCCTGATACTGATTTGGGTCTAGTATTGGGAACTCAGTCGGTTTGGAAAGAATTTCTGCATTTACTTGAGCGCCAAGGGCTTTGTCATCTTCTATTGTAAACAAGTTAAATCCTTCGGTTGGTTCCCAACCTTTAGTTCCGCATGAACTAATCAATAGTGTTAAACCAAAAATATATGCCAAGTGTTTCATTCGTATTTGTTTAAACATGCAAAAGTAACATTATCTAGCCAAAACAAAAAATCGAAGCATGAATTAACACACTTCGATTGAAAAGAGATTTAATAAAAATCTTAATCGTTGATGACCTTTAATGTTTCGCCGTTGCTGAATACAAAAATCACCAGTCCTTTGGCGTTTGGATTAACATCTTGTCCTAAAATATTTGTAATCTTGATGATTTGTTTATCCTCTGAGTCAACAAAGACAGAAACAATATTTGAATAACTAATTGTTCCATCAAAATCTATTTGTTTCAGGCGGTAATAAGAGATGCCTTTGTTCGGTCGTTCATCCAAAGTTTGGTAATCGGTGCGCACTGAAGTTGTCCCGCTCCCTGCAACGATTTCAACAATTTCCCAATTCCCACCATCTGTGCTGCGCTCAACTGTGAAATAATCATTATTCAGTTCGGAGGCAGTAGCCCAGAGTAAATTAACTTGGTTTTTTTCATTTACTTGTGCATCAAAGAAGAGCAACTCAACAGGTAAGGCTGTGCTAGGTGCTGAAGATCCATTGATCGTAAATGTTGAAAACGAGGTCAAACCTGAAAGTGAATAGCCATTTGGGCAAGATAAAAATCCCGTTTGAGGGAATTCTAAAGTGTTTCCTACTGCCACACCTGGATTTCCAGGCTCACCGTTTTTCATTGTGAATCGGATAGGCGTTGCTCCTGCTGAAATAACAGGCATAATGTCGTTCATTCCATTGGCAGACAGCACCAGGTCATAAGCAGTAACCGCACCACTAGGGTTCGTAATATGCCATTGCAATGGCGAATTAATATCGAAAGTAATTTGATCCAATATGCCATCCAAGGCAGCGATTCCCTGCCCAATTTGCTGCCCAGATCCTGTTGGTGTACCCAAATCACAGTAAGCATAATTAAAAATTGGAGCTGTAGTGTAGGTTTCTAATTCACCTAGAATTTCTCCTGAACCTGAAACAGAAATGTTAAATCCTTGTGCGCCATAGCCAGGATAACCAATAGGGAAGTCGTAATCGTTTCCATCAATTGTGGCTCTTTGTAATCTGCCATGAATATAATTGGATGCTCCAATAAGGTTTCCGCCTACAATTGCATTGGTCGCTGGATTCGTCAAGCGCAATGTTTCACCAGTAGTTACGGTTATTGTTGCATTGGAATTCATGGTGAGGTTGGTATTTACAATCAGGTTTTCATTCAACTCCAATAAGGTTCCATTTCCTACGATAATGTTCGAACATTCACCCGCCAAAATAAAGCCTGCCAATTGTGCTCCTAAAGCATAAAAGTCTAAGGTTTGATTCAACGGTGCAGCAAAATCGATATTAGCCAAGCTACTCAATGCGCCATCTAATCCATTTGGGTGTGAGGTTCGAAGAGTTACATCAGAATTAACGAGAATGTTTGCCGTTCCTATCAAAGCAAAGGATGCTAAATCAAGAGTTGAGCCATCCAACAAACGCATTTGTCCTATATTGGGGTTTCCATTAGAGGTATTGATTGTTTTATCACTTATTAGAAACGCATCAACATTGTTGTTTATGATCAGAGGTGCGTAATCAAGTAATATGCTTCCCGTACCTCCCAGATAAGCGACAGAGCCATTGATTACAAAGTTGCCGCAAGTGTTGGTTTGAAGCAGATTTCCATTTCCAACAATTCCATTCCGAAATATTTTTAAACCAGAATCATTAAACGTGATATTGCCGTTTGCCTCAAAAAGACCATTGAAAGTTGTGTTAGTTCCTGCCCCAATATTCCCAATGTTGGAAGTCAACAAAAAAGTAGGTATGGTTGAGCTGTTTACATTTGGAAAGTAATTTTGATTACTTGTTGCGAAAATATTTGATGTATTATATTGAAAAATGGCTTGATCCTCATAAATAACTCTATTACTACTTGCTGAACCAGCCAAATTATCAGAGATTCCTGATGTTGCTGTATTGACACGAATTCTGCCACCTGTTTGCACTCGAATTCGAACATTTGTATTTTGATAGGTTGGAATAACAGCTCCTGCATATTCTAAGACACCACCATTTTGAATAACAAGATCGTCTCCAGATCCATCAATTAAATTCATAGCGCCACCACTCAGTTTTCTTAAAACACCTCCATTTTCTATAATGATTTGATCTACATCCAATGCGTTATTCAAGGTTACTACAGTTCCATTACCAATGCGAATGGCATTGGCGTTGAAGTTGGGAATACAATTTGGCGCGGACCAAGTAATTTCGTCCGAAGAGGATTCCCAAGTACTGAGTGAACTCCAATTTCCTGAGGATACACTGCGAAAATAATGCGTTGATGATAAACAAGTCAAAGTTGCTTCACTGTTTGGATTGTTCACGTTTGTTGCATTTTGGTAAATCCGATCTGGTAAACAGAATTCATACACTCTGAACCAATAAGTTGAGTTGGGTGTCAAATTTGTAATAGAAATTGGTCCATTGCCAACTCCATTATATACCACTTGCTCTCCAGAACCTGAGTATGAAGAGTTTACCGCTGGATCAGATCCACTCGAAGGAGTAGTAAACGCATTACTAGTGTTCATAATCAATACACGGCCATCTCCATTACCGTTTGTCCAATTTACTTGCATGCTTATATCGCTAATATTGGCGAAATTAATTCCTGAAGCTTGGGTGATCGGGGCTAAGCATAAAACAGCGGAATAACAGGTAATTGAGACTTCGTCCCATCCCAAATTGTCAGAACTACTTCCACCAGCATGAATAAAACGAATTTAGAGATAATCACCATTTGGAATGGATATTGAATTAATATTTTGTGATATTGTTGTGCCGCTTGAAATATTCGCTGTCGCATCATTAAAAGTCAATATTGATGAAAGAGGACCATCTGCTGGAACAATCCCTGTATTGTTGGTTGAATAAGTCAAACTTACCACCGGTGAATTTGTACCACTTCGCCACAATCTAGCGTCAAACATAATATCAAAACTAGTTATCGTTAATCCTGTATTGTTTTGAAGTCTCCAAGTGGCATTTCCATTAGTGGCTGTCCCTGAACCAAGATAAGACATGTTGTTTGATCCATACCAGCCTCCAGAAGTTCCGCCGCTTTGGTTCGTTCCGCGAAAAGTATTTCCATTGGTTCCGGATCCACTTGTGGTCCAATTTGAAGGTAGGGAAGATGTTCCTAAGTAACCAGTGAAGCTTTCAAGTATTGGTGAGCCAATGGTCGAAATAGAAGCTTGGCCGAAGCTGGTATTCAAACCAAATAAAAGACAAATTGAAAATAGATTTTCAAAAAATTTTATCTGAAAGTTTTTCATAAAAGAAATAGATTTGTCGTTATTTTTTATTTAATCTTTTGTTCCCTCTTTTCCTGTCAACAATATACAAACCAACTAGTTGATTAGTTGTTGAAAATTATTTCTTCAAATCAGAATACAAAAGTAGTGCTATTTTGAGCACAAAAACAAATTAGATTTTCACAATTAACACAGATTTAACCGCTCAATAAGATGAATAACTTATAGGCTTAAGCTAGTTTAGAATTTTAGAATAGAAAATGAATTGTTTAGATTTTCGTAGATGCTTTTTTTTCCTGAAAACATTTGAGCAACCAAACAAACAAAAAGGAAGTATGGGAAAGATTCCCAACCAAAAAGTTCTATACCCATAACGGTGCAGGCCAAAAAAGTCTTTGTCGCTCCAGCGAAAACAGCTAAAAACCCGAGTGCAGCCAAAAAAGCAACAGGCAAAGGAATAAATATGCTCAAAGCACTACCCAATGTGGCTCCTATAAAGAACAATGGCGTTACCTCTCCTCCTCTAAAACCAATAGATAGTGTAAGCGCGGTTAAAAGTAGTTTGATTGCGAAATCTAAATAGAAAGTAGGCTCTTCAAATGCATTTAAAATTGAGGGGATTCCTAAACCCATATATTTTTCGGTGTTTGGTATCATATAAACCAGAAACAAAATGATGCCTCCATAAAATGCGCGTTTGGTTAAAGTGGGGAAACGTTTTGTGAAAAACGAGGTTAGACTTTTTGACAGATGTATGTATATTAGAGCAGTAATCCCAAATAAAACTGCAACAATTGTAACGAAAGAAATATTGGAAAATCCCAACTCGGGTAGCTCAATATACACATACCTCGTGTGCGGTGCACCAAGGAAATCACAAACAAGGTACGCAAAAAATGAGGTGAAAAATGTTGGTGCCAAAAGGTCCCAGTCAATTTTTCTATTTCTCAAAATTTCCATCGCAAAAACAGCTCCGGCTATAGGTGTTCCAAATAGTGACCCAAACCCCCCTGCTATTCCAGCCGCTAGGAAAGTACTTCTATTTTGTTTGAACGTTCGACCAAATCGATGAAATTGGTCTGAAATTGTAGCCCCCATTTGTATGGCAGTGCCTTCTCTACCAGCAGAGCCACCAACCAAATGTGTGAGCAGCGTTGTTATGAAAATTGAAGGTGCCATGTGCCAAGGCAAGGTTGTATTTGGGAAGGTGTATTCTTTAAGAATGAGATTATTGCCAGCAGAAACCGAATTCCCTCCTCTTTCATAGTAGGTGCCAATAAACCATCCTGCAATGGGTATAAAAACTATGAGCCATAGATTGATTTCACGGAAATTTGTTGCAAATTCAAGCAAATATAAAAAAGTGGCAGATGTGATACCGATAGGAAAGCCAATTATAACTCCTAGAATCAACCAAGATGCGATATTTTTAAAGAATAAAATTATAGCATTTATTTTAATTCAAGTGGAATATTACAAATGGGAATAGCAACCATTTTATGTTTATTGGCCCTGTTGAATTTCCGGTATATATCTAAGACTTGCCTCTCTCTTTCACTTAATAGAGCATCGTTTCCAGTAAATTCCATAGCCCATTCAAGCTCTGGATAACTTGCACCTATTTGATCTTCATCCGTCCGCCCATCTCCCCATAATCCATCTGTAGGTGCCGCTTTTACAATAGGAGCAATAACTCCAAGATATTCAGCAAGCAAAGTGACCTCCGTCTTATTTAAATCAGCGATAGGGGATAGGTCAACTCCACCATCTCCATATTTTGTAAAAAAGCCAATACCAAAATCTTCAACTTTATTTCCTGTACCAGCGACCAATAGATTACCTTGTTGACCGAGAGCATATAGCGTAGTCATGCGCAGCCGTGCGCGCGTATTTGCCATGCTCAGGTGGTGTAAACCTACATCCTCTGGGATACTATTTTTGAATGTCTCAAAAGTATCTGTGAGATCGATTTCAAGAGCTCGAACCTTTGGAAAAGAAAGCTTAAGGTGCTCAATATGATTATTGGCTAAATCGTATTCTTCCATTCGTTGGTGAATTGGCAAGTTTAGGCATAAGACTTCTAAACCAGTTTTTGCGCATAGTGTAGAGGTCAAAGCTGAATCAATCCCACCTGAGATACCTACAACGAATCCAGACATTCCTGCACCCTGAGCATAACTTTTCAACCAGGAGACAATATGATTCGCAACCTTTTCTTTATTCAAAATCATTAAAAATTAAAAGAGTAGAATAGCCTTAATTTCGAATACGCTTTGATTAGCTTTGAAACTACGATAGACTGTGGTGCCTTCGTCAATCACATAGAGACTACTATTGTTTCTGTCAGATTTTCCGAAACCACTGAAAACTGGAGAAAATCCGTAGTAAAAACCGGCTTCAAAGGAAAGACTCGTTGAAGATGCAAAGTTCCATTCGGCACCAGCCGCAATTCCTGCTGATGAGCGCATGAAAAATAAATCATTTTTGGCGCGCATACCTTCTAACTTAGTCGTTACAGCTGGGTTTTCAGATGAAACACCGGTGTCAGTAACGCGTTGTCTCATTAAAATACTGTTTCTCAAACCAAATTTCCCAAAATATCTAAAGTAACCAATCATGTCTGTTCTAAAAATTAACATAATAGGAATATTAACAGCAACAGTATTTTGTCTTCTACTTTGCATTTCCATGGTTCCTTGAGGAACATCCTCATCTCCTTTTCTCAGAATCTCTTTATCATTGTAGTCATAGTTGAAATCGAAAACATTGGTAGGCTTGTAACCAAATCTTTCAAAATGAAACTCTAAGCCAGAGTAAATACCAATGTTTTTCATCAATGAGATATTTGCTCCGAATCCCAAACCAAAAAAACTACCCAAACCATCTTTTTCGACGTGACTTGTTTCAAAATTAGTGAAAAGCATACCGCTTGCCAAAGTTAGACCTGCTTGTATTTTTTTAGATTCAACTCTTGTGCTTGGAACTTCGGAATTCTGTGAGAAAGAAAAGTGCGAAATCAAAAGACCTGAAGAAATAATTATTGTAGAAATTTTCATATATTCAATTTTTTACAAAGGTAGAAATATTTCGGGCTTAGAAATCATATTCCTGAGCATAAAAAAACTCCCGATGTTGCTATCGAGAGTTTAAATTGGTGGAGTTTGTTAATTACAAGCTCCGTCCGTGTATTTTTTAATGCCGTGACACTCAGCAGAACAAGCGTTACTGTATGTCTTGCCGTTGCAACCGCAAACTGGATTGTATTCCATAGTACAAACACAATTCTCTTGAACTTTTTCAATGCAGCTTTCATCATTTTGCGGGTTTTTATGATTTCCACAAGACAATAGAAAAAGGGAGAGAAAGGGGATTAAAATTTGACGCAAGATGCGATGTTTATTTAACGTAGGTAACTATACAGATTCCTTGTCCAGCAGTTCCATCATAATCATATGAAACAACCATCTGATTACCAGTTGAATTCATAGTTCCCGTTCCCGAAAAATTTAAATTCCCAATTTCAACACCTAATGCAACTATTGGAATAGTTGTTGGAGGAACTGTGACATTTGCACCATTAATATTCATTACAATTGTCCCTCCAATTGCTGTAAAGGCATTGTTTATTAAAACTTGATTTGCATTTGCACCAGCTTGAATTTGAGGTTCATTTATGTGAGGGAACTGCAAAGCATTGCACTCATTAGAAGCATCGAAATTACCAATATAGGATGATTGACCTAGAACCACATTCACGAGGCGAGTTGCCGTTGTAGTTCCATGTGTATTGGACGCCGAATAAGTGACAACAAAACTTCCAACTGTAGAAGTATTCACTTGAGTTAAATCTGACGTGACATCAACTGACCCCTCATTCTTTACAAAAGCAGTAGCGCCTGCGTCTGTATAAACTACTCCTACACTGACACTTGCTGGATTGGAGCCAACAATTGTTATAAGTGGTTTGAAGCTACACGAGCCATCATCTTTCTTCGCGCTGCTGTTGAAATTCACAGCATCTTCATCCATACATCCTTTTTTCTTACACGACGTGAAACCCAATAATGTAAACAAAAATAGGTATGCCGATATTTTGAAAATTTTCATAAGTCTATTTTTAAGGTTAATAAAACAGAGATAAATCTAAAATTACTTCGACAAATAATTCGTGAACTCTTCAAGAGTCATTGTGTCTTCTCCAACAACAACTGTCTGACATCCAATAAATATCAACATTTTGTTTAAGTAAATCGGACTGATTTCTTGATCAAAAGTCATGGATATTGTATGCGTATTTTCATTCACAGAACTTATTTCGTATGCAACGCTTTGACCAAGCCCATCGTAGCGCTCTTTAATCAATGCCAAAGCATCAGAATCTGCTTGAAAGGTGAATGTAGAAACAGATCCTTTGTCTGTTTTTTGCCATACAGCCGCATCGTTAGAAAATGTCACTTGTGACGTTTGCCCGAAAGACGATGCTGCAAAGACGATAGCCGCAGCTGATAAGAGAAATTTTACTGTATTCATTGTTATTAATTTACTTTGTTATTTTAATTTAAGATTTACGGTCTCAATAAATGCACAAACCCTTGTTTGGTCAATACTTCGCCACCAAATATTGTGCCAGTTGCTCTGTAGAAATAAACACCTTCTGGCACATCATTGCCACCGGCATCTTTACCATCCCAAGCGAAATCAGCATCATCATATTCATTAATGATTTGTCCCCAACGATTCACAATCACGATATTGAATTCTTGAATCCCATCTGCGAATACTAACGTGAAATTATCATTCGCGTTGTCTCCATTCGGACTAAAAACATTTGGAACTTCAAAATCACAAGAAATAGCAACAATCTCAGCAGATTCAGAATATGACCCGCAGAAGTTGGTTACGGTAACTGTATAAGTGCCACCAGTTGTAATTTCAATGTTAGGTGTCGTGGCCCCAGTGTTCCATTCATATTGATTTCCAGAACCAAATTGAACCGCTTGAAGCAGATATGTTTCTCCGATACACAAGGTGTCGTCACCGACTTGCGTGTAGGCAGGCATAATTAATTCTACGGTGGCAGTATCCCCATCAGGACATGTCAAGTCGTTGTAAATTAGATTGTAAACGCCACCTTCTGGGAAAATCACCGTTGGATTTATATCTGTTTGGGTAATGAATTGGGGATTTCCTGGTGAATTGTAAACCGACCAAATTCCATCACTAAATCCTTCGTTGCTCGATAAAACTAGCGTATCAAAACAGATTTGAGCAGGAATGTTCAGTACAATTGGGTCTTTCACAAAAACTGTGAAGGTAGTATCATAGGAACAACCGAAATTATCCTCAACAACAAAAGTGTAGTTGTAGCTACCTGGAGTGTCTGATGATATAATAATCATGGTATCTTGAACTGAAATTATAGTTGGGTCGGTTTCCCAATAATGATTCACCAAAGAGTTTTGATAAGTCTCCGTATCCGGGAAAAGGTCAGAGTTGAAATTTAGCGACCAATCGAACACATATCCGTCGTCAACACTCAAATTATCTTGTATGTGAAGTGTCCATTCACCGTTTAAAGGGCATCCTATCAATCCATCAAAACTTTGTTCGGGTAAATAAATCCCATTTGGGTTCATAGCGTTACCTGCAGGAGGTGCAAAGGAATTTACAGGAACCGTATTGCCTGCAGTAAGTTCTTGTCCCATTGTGCCCAAAGTAGCATTTGATGATGAAAAGCAATAAGTAAATCCAATTCCTGGAGTCCCATTTCCTTGGTCATTAGCATCACCGAGAAAAGTTGCGCCACCACCAAAACCACCTGCGAAAGGACCAGCGGATGCAAAGGAATTAAACAATATCACAGTTTGACCATTAGGACATTCAAGCCACATTTCAAGGTCTCCTAGATAGGAATGCTCAATGTTTACGCAAATTGAGGATAAGTCATCAGCACTATTAACTGTAGCGTTGTTTCCAAAGCCAGACATGCTAATATCCGTGTTGTATGCTACACCAGAGCCATCTGGTAAGGGTAAAAGACCACCAAAAGTTCCGCCAATCACAAATGAACCAGGAGGGAATACTACTCCCACTGTATCAGCTAAGTTAGCACCCCCAATAAGTGGTAGTGCTTCGTTAACACAAATGGTATCTTTAAGTGGGCCAGAATCACTGAAATCTGGAAGCTGACTTACGCGTACTTTACAAACCATTGGCACGGTTTGAGGAAATAAATCAGAAACAATTAAGGTGATTAAAAATCCATCTCGAGTTGGAGGTGTGAACCAGAATTGGTTGCTGTTTGTTCCGGTCTGACCAGTGCTAGCCGTCCATTCAAAATCGACAGAAGCATTACTTTGAGAATAACCAAATCCGTTTGTTTCAAATGAGTAAGGGAAGTCAGGATTTGTAACAAAAAGTATAGAATCTCCAAAACACACGTCAACATAGCCGGTGTCTTCTGGATTCAATGCATTGCTACCAGTACCATTAATAAATGCCTGAATATTTGGAAAAAAAGGTTGCGGTGGATTACCACATGAGATGTTTGCTGCCCATCCAGTTCCCTGAGTACTAGCATTTGATGTAAATACAAATGTTAAACAACCAGAAGGATTGTCTTCAAAACTTGCCGCAACCGAAAATCCATTTGGGTGAGATGTACTGTTGTAAACTCCTAATACGGGTGCTGCAATTGTTGGGCCATCATAAATCGTAAGAAAATCGTCTGCTGCCACATTCCAAGAAAAACCAGTGTTTATTCCAAAAGATGCAATAATTTTTGGTCCATCGGGTAAATTTGGACAAATGGTTATAGAATTATTTTCATTTGCACCATAGTTTCCTCCAGTTCCACCACTGTCAAAAAAGTTTGTGACAGAACCGTTATTGTAGTTGCCGCAATTGATTGGGTTGGCTGTCCCATATCCGGGAGAGTTGATTTGTATATTTTGAGACCATGTGCTAAACATGATGCAAGCTACAGAAGTTGTTGCAAGTAATTGATTTAATTTCATAGCTATAAGGTTATTTTCTTTCTAAAAAAATTCTAGGATAAACCACCACCATTTGATTGGTACCCTCTATTTTATAATACTGATATTTATCTGTGATTTCAAGGCCAAGAGATAAATAAGTATGGGTCAAATTTGGGTCTATTTCCAAAGTGCCATCGAATTGGATATCAGCTTCTTTTTCAGCAGGAATAACAGCGATAAAAAGCGCTTTGTTCAGAGCGTTTACAATGAATTTATAAGAAGCAACATCTTCTTGAATCATTTTTTGAATTTCCGCTTTCGAATAAAACGGCTCTAGTCGTGTGTCGTAAGTTTGAGTATAACTTGTACTGCACACAAAAGTGATAAATCCAAAAACCAGAATTTTTAGAGGAGAATTCATGAATTAAAATTTTAGTTTAGTTAGGAGCAAAAGTAATATTATTTGAACGAGTTCATTAGAATCGTTCATAATTATGACGTATTTGTTAATTTAAAGGTTGCATAAAGTCACTAATTGATGTTTTACAATGACTAACTTTGCCACCTAAAAATACACTTATGCAAACAACAGAATTAACTGCTATTGCTTCACAGGTTAGAAGAGACATTGTGCGAATGGTTTCAGCCGTTAATTCAGGTCACCCTGGTGGGTCTTTGGGTTGCACAGATTTTTTAGTAACATTGTACTTTGATACCATGAACATTAATTCAAGCCATTTCACAATGGATGGAAAAGGTGAGGATTTATTTTTTCTCTCAAATGGACATATTTCTCCTGTATTTTATAGTGTGCTTTCGAGAAAAGGATATTTTGATATTAGTGAATTGGCAACTTTTAGAAAAATCAATAGCAGATTACAAGGGCATCCAAGTGTTGACAAAAATCTGCCTGGAGTGAGAATAGCGAGTGGCTCTTTGGGTCAAGGTCTTTCATGTGCAATAGGTTCAGCACTCTCTAAAAAATTAAATAACGATAAGAATTTGGTTTTTGTGTTGCATGGTGATGGTGAATTGCAGGAAGGACAGATTTGGGAAGCCGCTATGTTTGCAGCTGCAAAAAAGGTTGACAATTTGATTGCCGTGGTTGATTATAATGGTCGACAGATCGATGGTGACGTTGAAGATGTTCTTTCTCTTGGAAACTTGGCACAAAAATGGTTAGCCTTTGGTTGGGAAGTTCTGGAAATGGATGGACACAATATCAACGAAATAAAAAGTGTTTTGGAAACAGCAAAGTCTAATACGGGAAAAGGCAAACCAATTGTTATAATAATGCGCACGGAGATGGGGCAGGGTGTAGATTATATGGTAGGATCTCACAAGTGGCATGGTGTTGCTCCAAATGCTGAGCAGCTTGCAAGTGCTTTAAATCAACTTCCTGAAACATTAGGAGATTACTAAATGCGTAAATTTGTCTTCATATTATTGCTTTTTGCTGTGACTTTTGGTTACGGCCAAGAACAGTTGACGAGGATTCTTTTTGTTTTTGACGCTTCTAATAGTATGCACGCCCGTTGGGATGAGTCAACACGTATTGCAATTGCTAAAGAAGTATTGATTAAAACAGTTGACAGCTTAAGTTACATCCCAAATTTGGAGATTGCTTTGCGTGTTTATGGCCATCAATCTCCCATAACAATAAGTTTTCAGGATTGTAACGACACGAAATTAGAAGTGCCTTTTGCCCCAGGGAATCACGCAAAGATTAAGCAGAAAATTCGGCAAATTCAACCAAAAGGAACTACACCAATTGCCAGAAGTTTGGAAGCCTCCGCAGATGATTTTCCAGATAAAAATTCTCGAAACATTATTATTTTGATTACCGATGGAATTGAGGCTTGCGACAATGACCCTTGCATTATAGCCGATAAGCTGCGTGCCAAAGGTATCGTTATTCGTCCTTTTGTAATCGGAGTTGGAATTGATATGGAATACCTCAATTATTTTGACTGTATTGGAACTTACCTAGACGCGAACGACAAAAACTCATTTTCTCAAGTAATGAGAACTGCAGTGAATAGTGCTTTATCAGGTACCACCGTTCAGGTAAACTTAAATAACATTACAGGAAAACCATTGGAGTCGAACGTATCCTTTAATATGTATAAAGCGGGCACCAAGACTATTGTTTACACATTTGTGCACACAATGAACAAAAATCGATTGCCCGATACGTTGATTATAGACGACAAAACGGTTTATGATATTGAGGTTTTCTCAACTCCCGTAGTTACAGCAAAAAATATTCGAATTGTACCTAATATCCACAATACAATTGAGATTGATGCTCCTCGAGGCTCTTTGCAGGTGAAATTGATCAATCCGTTGAGAAGCTACGCAATTCCTTCAAGAATATATCGGGTTGAAGACCAACGTACTTTGAACGTGCAGCAAATTGATGAAGTTGACATGTATATTGTGGGTACTTATGAAATTGAAATCATGACACTTCCTAGAATTTATAAAACTGTGGAAGTGAAACAGAGTTTTGTGCAAACGATTAATATTCCTACTCCAGGTCAGTTTGAGTACAAAACTGGAAATAGAATTATTGGTCAGTTGTTCGTTATTAACAAAGATGGATCGATGGAATGGGTATCTAACTTAAGTGATGCTGCATTGTCGGGAAGTTATTACCTTCAACCTGGAGAGTATGTGGTCGTTTATCGAAGTTTTCATTCTATGAATACACTGCATACTACGAGGAAAAAATTTATTATAGTGTCAAATAAAAGTACAACTCTGAATTTGTGATTATGGAAATTAAAGTATTAGGCAATAAAGATACTCGCTCTGGTTTCGGAGAAGGTTTGTTAGAAGTAGGAAAAATGAATCCTAATGTGGTTGCTTTGTGTGCCGATTTAACGGGCTCCTTAAAAATGAATGCTTTCGAGGGGGAGTTTCCAAATCGATTCATTCAAGTAGGAATTGCAGAAGCCAATATGATGGGAATCGCTGCGGGTATGACCATAGGGGGTAAAATTCCATATACTGGAACCTTTGCTAACTTTTCAACGGGCCGAGTTTATGATCAAATCAGACAATCTATAGCTTATTCTAACAAGAATGTAAAAATTTGCGCTTCTCATGCAGGTATAACCCTAGGCGAAGATGGCGCAACACATCAAATACTAGAAGATATTGGCATGATGCGTATGTTGCCTAATATGACCGTGATTGTCCCAGCTGATTTTAATCAAACTAAGGCAGCCACAATTGCTATTGCTGAGCACCAGGGCCCTGTTTATCTCCGATTTGGTCGACCAAGTGTTCCAATTTTTGTTCCAGATAACAAACCATTTATAATTGGTAAGGCAGATGTCATTATCGAGGGAACTGATGTTACTATTATTGCTTGTGGGCATTTGGTATGGAAATCTATTGAAGCAGCTAGGCAATTGGCGGAGCAAGGAATTTATGCAGAAGTTATTAATATGCATACCATTAAGCCTTTGGATAGCGAAGCCGTTTTGAAATCTGTTAGCAAAACGCGATGCGTGGTGACTGCAGAAGAGCACATGAGAAATGGTGGTTTAGGCGATGCAGTTGCTCAATTGTTGTCTCAAAACAATCCTACTCCTCAAGAATTTGTTGCTGTTAATGACAAATTTGGAGAAAGTGGAACGCCAAATGAATTGATGGTAAAATACGGACTTGAAAGTGCCAACATTTTACAGGCAGTGAAAAAGGTGATTTCAAGAAAAGGATAAAAATGAAAAATGCCGGAGATTTTTTTATTCAACATTTAGGACAAACATCTCCGTTTCCTTTTTTAATAGACGTAGATAGAGCGGAAGGCATTTATATTTACGACAAAGACGGTAAAGAATTCATGGATATGATCTCTGGAGTATCCGTAAATAACATTGGTCACCGTCATCCAAAAGTGCTTGAAGCGCTAATAGCCCAGCTCGATAAGCACCTTCACGTAATGGTCTACGGAGAGTTCATTCAAGATTCCGTGAATCTTATGGCCAAAAGACTTTTAGATTTTTTACCAGCATCTTTGAATTGTGTTTATCCAGTCAATTCTGGAACCGAGGCCAATGAGGCAGCGCTTAAATTGGCAAAACGAGTTACGGGCCGAACAGAAATTGTTTCGTTTCGAGGTTCGTATCATGGGTCAACATTTGGATCTTTAAGCGTGTCTGGAAATGAAAAAAAGAAAAGTGCATTTCGACCTCTTATGCCAGATGTTCGCTTTTTAACTTTTAATGAAACAGAAGAGTTGACTCAAATCACCTCACGCACAGCCGGAGTAATTATAGAAACTATTCAAGGTGATGCTGGCGTTAGAATTCCTGATATTGATTTTTTAAAAGCCTTACGCCTGCGCTGCACAGAGGTAGGGGCCATCCTTATTTTTGATGAAATTCAGGCTGGTATTGGGCGAACGGGCAAAATGTTTGCTTTTGAGCATTTCGATGTGGTGCCTGACGTACTTACTTTGGGAAAGGCTCTCGGTGGTGGAATGAATATTGGTGTATTGGTATCATCGAATGCGTTTTTAAACACCTTCACTTTTAATCCAATGCTTGGTCATATTTCAACCTTTGGAGGTCATCCTATGTCATGCGCAGCAGCAGCAGCTACCTTAGAAGTTTTGTCGCAAATTGACTTTCGAGAAGTCGAACGTTTGGGGGCTTTACTAGAAAGTTTATTGTCTGAAAGTCCTGAAATTATTGAAATTAGAAGAAAGGGAATGTTTATTGCTATTGATATGGCCTCAGAAGAACTTGTTTCAAAAGTTGTAATGAGATGCATGGATAAAGGACTTATCTCATTCTGGTTTTTGTCTCATCCGCATAGTTTCCGGTTGGCACCACCAATTGTTATTACGGAGCCTGAGATTCGAAAGGCTGCTCATATTATATTGAAATCTATTCAGGGTTAAATTATCGCTAAAATCTTATTAGAGTTTCAGAATCATGTCAATAGCAAGTAACCTACGTATGTTTTTTGCGTAAAACAAAGAACAAAATAGCTGCGTATTATCCTATTTTGGCATAGCTAACACACGACAATTGATCATTTTTAATTTTTATTTATCGTTAAAAGCGTAAAAATCAGTTACTTATAATATATTTCATTATTTTTTTTAAAATAAATATTAATAATGTTTGCATAGTAAATATAAAATACTATTTTTGCATAGGGATTAACCCAAACACTTTAACAATCAAAAACTCAACGCCATGAAAAAATTACTCTTCCTACCAGTGACATTAGTTCTATTGATGTCAGTAATGAATACTGAAAAAGTCTGTAACATTACGGAGCTAAAAGAATTTCAACTCGTTAATCGCGATCTTGCTATTCTTTTAGATTCTATGTTAACCACCTTCGATTACTCTTGTTTTGATGAAGTGAAAATGAATAGAGATTCTTTATTACAGGTAACCTATGGTTTTAACTGTTCTAATAACGCAGCAGACATGGCTTGGAGATTATCTTCTTATTCGCCAAATCCTTCTGCACAGTCGCTTTGGATAGAGCCAGTTTACACGAATAAGATTCACTGCAATGGCATTCGCTCAAAGGTAAACTCTTTTGCTAAAATTGGTGACCACAGAATTGTTTTCGATTACAACGACATCAAATTGCGTCATATGTTTAGAACAGTGGGTGAACAAGTTGAGAAGTTTTGTATCATAGACAACAACAGTTCATGCATGCCTGGTTTCCCAGTAGATTCACATTTCACAATTAGTAAAATTGAAGGTAGTTTCGCTATTGCTACTTCTCAAAGACTTGATTGTGTGTATCGTGAAAAATTAAATGCCAATAGACGCTAAGTACTTGTTTTTTCTCCGTTCGTGTGTATTAGGGATTGCAGTATCGACTGCAATCCCTTTTTTTTTACTAGTTTAACAGATACTCTAAAAAAATGGAATTATTTTTGCAGGAGTTTTAAAAAACCACCCAGTATGAAAAAAATACACCTTGTTTTATCCGTCTTTTTCATTTTAGCTGTTTACTACACCCACGGGCAAAGTAATAAAGAAATTCAGTGGGGAAAAATTGAAAAATATCGTGGTGAAACGCGGAAGATTGTCAACATAAATAATCAAAATTTTACTCTCGTAGTCAATCGAACTGGTTTTTTTGATAAACTTTTTCAAAACAGCAGAAAACTTATTCTTCGCGAAGTGGTCGGTTTGAACTCTGTTTCAGAATCAAAAGTTCAACTTAAAGGTGACGATAGAAATCTATTTGCCTCAGATGTAATTGGGATGAATCAAGATTTACTTACGATAAGTCAGCGATTGCGAACGTTTGAAGGAAAGAATGAGATGTTTATTCATCAATTTAATGCGTCAAAAACTGAGAATGTTGTAATTGGAGAAAAAATTATTTCATATTTTTCTTTTGACGTTCCCACCAATATGAAACAAATTGGAATGATAAGTTCAGAGGATTTCAGTAAAGTTGCTGCATTTTTTACCATTCCAGTTCGACAGAATGAGTTTCCAGGTTTTGGTTATATTTTGTTTGACGAAAGTAAAGGTAAATATGCTCAGCAAGTGACGCGATTGCCTTATCAAATGTTTCAATTGGATTTTTCAGATGCGTTTATTGCGAACAATGGTGATTTTTATATTCTTGCTAACGAATTTTATCCTATCAATCAAAATATGCCAATAGGGCCTATGAATAGAACTTTTGCAAGAGTAAGGGCTTTTAAAGCTGTTGACTGTGAATTTTCGGAATTTGAGGTTAATCAAAATGGAATCATTATTCAGAACATGAAAATAGCGACGGATAAAGACAATAATTTCATCGCTTCTGGATTCTACTCAGATGACTTTTACAGTGGAGTGCGAGGTGTTTTCTTTATGGTTCTAGACCGAAATACAAATGATGTAATACAATTGAAAAAACAGCCTTTTACCACGCAGTTTTTGACAAGCGGGCAAGCGGCGTGGGAACAATCATGGCGGAATAGAATCAGGCAGAACACTTTGAAATCTCAGGCTTTAGCAGATTTTAAAGTGTTGGATTTTCGTCAAACTATAGACGGCGGCTACGTCGTAATAGCTGAGAATCAAAGTTTTGTTGTTGTGCCTCGTGAATCAGGAACTCCAGAAAATCCTAAAATCACCTACAACGAGAATTTTTTCTTTGATGATGTTATTGTTTATAAATTGGATGCCGAAGGAGTGTTAATTTGGGTGAAGCGAATTCCGAAAAATCAACAATCTGTAAATGATGGAGGTAAAAATTTGTCAGTAGTTCATGGCGTCACTGATGAGTCGATTATACTTCTATTTAACGATGTGAGAAGAAACTATAAGGAAGACGGTCGATTTATTGATGGGCAATTTCCCTTTCCAATGCAGTTTATATCTAATAATAATGTAATTGGTCAGGTCCAAATAAATCTTGAAACAGGCGCTTACGTGAGGGCCATGTTGCCTGGTCTAAATAATAATCGTGTTGTTTTAATTCCCAATCTTTGCGAGTACAATTATGTGAGTCAAGAATTGGTGGTTTATGGTCAAAGAAACAGGAGCCACCGCTTTGGTTTGATCAAATTCAAATAAAAAAGGAGAACTAATGTCCTCCTTTCTGTTTGGAACAAAAAATTAGTTACCTGTGGCTATTCTCCATGCGCGATAAAGATCGAAATAGCTTTTAGTTTCCAAAATAATCACACCTCCAGTGGTATCTCCATATTTAGCTGGAATACCTCCTGTATAGACAGTTACTCCGCCAATGGAACTTCCGGGAACTACGCTTAAATCGTTAGTTTTTACACCGTCGACAAAATAAATAACATCTCCTGGGCGTGATCCTCTTATTATCATGTCGCCATTCGTGTTGCGCTGAATATCTGAAGACATATTTTCTATCAATGTTCCCAAATCTTGTCTGTTTACACTTAATCGAATATCTTCAGGTGATAGTGTAACCATGTGTTCGTTTCCATGTTGAATTATTGGATTTACTGCGTAATCAAAATCAACATCGCCGGTGGTAAATTCGCTTGAGAAAGATATATCAGGAACGGCGCAAATTCCGTCTGGTCGAACATATTGATTTTGTATCATCATTGTGTCTGAACTGTACTTTACAAAGAGCGTATAAGTTCCAGATGGAATAGACGAAATTCTAAATCTTCCGTCGTTGTTTGATATGGTGTAGAGCATAGATTCGCCAACTTCTACCCAGATTTTTGCGCCAATAATTGGTTGATTATCAGAAGGGTCGTTTACTTTGCCTATAATTTCGCCACTCATGTTTTGTGCTTGAATTGCTACTGTGCTTAACAAGCAAACGACAGCATAAATTAACTTTTTCATATCATATAGTTTTTTGTTTTGCATCTTAATGACTCTCATCAGATGCTTCACAAACTAGGATGATAATATTCGTTAAATTCCACAAAAAAATTAACGAAAATGATAAATTAATCTATATGTGCTTGTATTTTAGGACTCTGCGACAACCTCTTTTACTTCGGGAATGTATTGTTTCAACAAGTTTTCGATACCAAACTTTAGCGTGGCTGTAGAGCTAGGACAACCTGCGCAAGAACCTTTCAGAATCACGTAGACAGTGCCTTCGTCATATCCTTTAAAATCAATTGCGCCGCCATCGCTTTCAACCGCTGGACGAATGTATTCATCCAAAAGATTTCGAATGGGATCATCAAATTCACTTTGAGCAAAGACTTTACCTCCAGATGATTTTGTTTGGTCCTCTTCTACCTTTTGTTCTCGCGGTTGTGGCATTTGAATCAAAACTTCATTGCCATTAGCTAAAAATTCTCTAATGAACTCGCGCAATTCCATGGTTATAAAATCCCAAGAAATACTGTCATCTTTTGAAATAGTGACAAAATTAGCTGCGAGAAAAACGCCTTTTATGAAAGGAAAATTAAAGAGAGCCTCTGCAAGAGGAGAGTAATTCTTTGCTTCTTTTTGCGATAGAAATTCGGCTGATTCACCTGTTATCAACAAGTGTTTGTTGGCCACAAATTTCATTGTATTTGGGTTTGGCGTGAGCTCTGCGTATAAAGTGATTGGAACTTGATTCATGATTAGAAAATTTGTGTAAAGTTACAATGCAAACCCGAATAGGATGGTTTTACATCAAAGTTTATTGTTCAAAAGTTTGTATAAGGCGTTCCGCTTTGTATTCAGGCCAATTCCATGACAACCAACTTTTATGTTTTTGTGTCAGCATGAATTTTCGTTTTCGTGCTTTGATGATGTGCTTGTAAACTATTGGTGACATGTGCTGTTTTTTAAACGAAAATATGCTGTATTGTACTTCTTCAACGCGGAGTAAATCTTGAATTGGATAATCTAAATAGGGCAGTGCCTTGTCCGACAGATTGGCCAAAAATTCCAGATGGAGAAATGAACGATTCGCATGCTGAAAATTGTATTTAGCGATTATCACATCCCAATTGAACAGAGCGCTAAAGCTAATAATGTACAGCCATGCAAGGAGATTCGTGCGGATGATATAAAAAGTTGATTTCCCGTTTTTAACTTTCATGTAAACTGTAAACAAACCAAAGAGAACAATAAGTAAAAAAATGAAAACACCGATTCGCTTGTAGGCCAAGGCAAAGTGCTGAATATAATAAAAGTTTCGCAAAGCGACTGAGATAACTAACAATGCATTTTGAGTAATCCAGATATAACTCAAAATTTTTAAAAGCTTGTTTTTACTATAAAAATTCAAATTAGATCTAAAAAAATAGAGCACGATTAGAATCGATATGACAATTGAAATAATGAGTAAATAGGTGCCTTGATGAACGAACTCTTTAAGATATTGACCCTCCCAAATAAAGTTGAACCAAACATTTTGTATATCAAGAAAATTGAGTGTTAAAAGCAATATGTTGAGCGAAAACACAAGGAAAACAGCCGCTTTATATTCTTGACGAAGTGCAGATGTTTTTATCTGGGTAATCGGTTTTTTCCAGTTTCGTTTAATGAAATCTATTGACTCATCGTCACTTTTGATGATCTCTTCATGTCGTGATCTATAAATTAAAAAGGCCGAAAGTAGCAGTCCAACAAAAAATGTAATCAATGCAGAAAGCTCAACATATTGCAGCAAGTAATTTAACTTGTCAAAAACGAAAGATTGAATATTTTTATAAACGTTATAAAAAACAGGATTTGAATTACTGTAAAGCAGTAGAAATATGAAAATTATTAAAACAGGTATGAAATACAGTTTGATTCGCCATAAAAATCGACCAACATTTCTCCCTTGAATTTTTGATCTTCCGATGGATTCGATTAATGCGAATTGTGAAGTTGTTACGTTGGCTATAGCTAGTGAGAAATAGGTGGACACAGATTTGGCATTCGGATAAATTAGTAGTCCGACAAAAGCGCCAAGCAGAATAAAGTGCATGATGTAAATAAAAATGGAATGAGTAAATATTGTAAACACTAAACTGATCAACATAAGTCCAAAAACAGATATAGATTGATAATTTTTCAATTGAATTTGCTTGCTCAATAAGAGATAGCCTACTAGTACTAATTCTGCAATGACTAAATTAATGCCTAAGCCTTGCTTGTAAAACAAAGCAGTGAGAAGCACTGCGAATAATATGGTGAATGAAAGTTTTCTTTTTTCAAACATGTGGGAAGTTTTTTAGGAAACGTAAAAATATCGATTTGCGTATGTTGGTCAATATTTCTCTTTCTCTAAAAAATCGTTACTTTTACCATCCATTTGATATATCTTGATATTTGAAAACAATGACTCTTTTATTCAGTATTTTCGGATTATTGTTTGCCTCATGTAGCTCGAGGGAAAATGAAGACGCTATCCAGTCCTTAAAGTTTCAAGAATATCGTACGCAAGCTTTGTCATATTGTGAACAAAACAAAATGAATACTGAATATTATTTTTTGGTAGATTTTTCTATTCACTCAGGGCGAAATAGATTTTTTATTTACAATTTTAAAGACAGTACGATTTTGAAAAGTGCCTTGGTAACTCATGGGACTTGTGATGGATTAACGTCGAATCCTGATCCAAATACAGTAACTTAGTGAATAGTCATTGTTCTTCGATTGGGAAGTACAAAATAGGCAAGCGCGATTACAGTTCATGGGGTATAAACGTTAAATATTGGCTTCACGGCTTGGAAAGCAGTAATAACAAAGCAGTTGAGCGGGTGGTGGTACTACATTCCTGGGGAGCTGTATCAGATAGCGAAATTTATCCTAGTCACTCACCTTTGAGTTGGGGTTGTCCAGCTGTTTCCGACAATTTCATGTGGTATTTGGATAGCTTATTAAAGGAGAGTAAACAAGCCACTTTGCTTTGGATTGTGGAGTAATTGTTCTTCAATAAACATTGTTAAACGACATTTATGCCTTTAGAATTTCTATTTTTGCTGAATGATTGAAACACTAAAAGGCTACTATTCTTCTCGACCCATAGTGTTTATTTTAGCGTTGGCGTTTGTTGTACGACTAATAGCAGCAATATTCTCGCAAGGTTATGCTATGCATGATGATCATTTTTTGATAATTGAGAGTTCTTCTTCTTGGGCAGCTGATAATGATTATAACAATTGGTTACCGTCAACTCAGCAAAAACTCGTTGATGCTGGTTACAAAGATGAATTAAAGCCTGAGGGACACAGTTTTGTTTACCCTGGAGTACATTATTTGTTGTTTGAGGCCATGAATGCGATTGGTTTCGAGAACCCCAAGTATCAAATGTTTGTTATTCGCCTTTTACATGCATTTTTAGGCCTTTGGACAGTTTGGTTGAGTATGCGTTTAACTCGTTATCTTTCCGATGAAAAGAACATCATATTGGTTGGATGGGCTGCCGCTTTGGGATGGGCATTCGCCTTTTTATCGGTGAGGAATCTAGTGGAAATAGTTTGCGTGCCATTTTTACTTCAAGCTTTACTATATTTTTTTAAATCGAAAAAAGAGCATTTGTTGCGTTTTGCGATTCTTTCAGGTGTTTTTATCGCAATTACAATAGCAATTCGCTATCAGTTGTTTATTTATTTTGGAGTTTTTGGTCTTGTATTAATTATTCAAGGCAATTGGAAAACGGCAATTTGGATCCTGACTGGTTTTATTTTTGGATTTGGTTTGTTGCAAGGAGTATTAGATTTCGTTATTTGGGGTTATCCTTTTGCTGAAATGATCGAGTATTTTGCATATAACATGAGTGATGCGCGATTCGATTATGCGGAAGATTTGACAAGGACTTACGGGCTGAATTATATTGTTATCCTAATGATAATTACGCTTCCTATTGCGGGAATATTTTGGTTTTTTGGATTCTTTGTGCAATGGCGTAAAAATATCATTCTTGTGGTTCCTACACTTGCCTTTTTAGTGGTACACATGATTTATGTGAATACCCAAGAAAGATTCATTTTCCCTATGATTCCGATGTTTTTAATTTTAGGTATTATTGGATGGAATAGCTTTCGTCAATCGAGTGTTTTTTGGAGAAATAAGCACAGACTTTGGAGCAGATTGCTACAAGTATCTTGGGGGATAAACATAGTGCTTTTGATTTTTTCTTCAACTTATTATGGCAAAAAGTCTCGGGTTGAATCGGCTTATTTACTTTACGAAAATTCAACATATAATTTTGCTATACTTGAAAACACCGTGGATGGATATGAGCCAATGATTCCTAAGTTCTATTCAGGTAATTGGGATTTCACGTTCTTACAAGTTGGGGTGGGTGAGGATTACGCAAAGTTTCATGATTTGTTGAAGGATGAGTCTTTCTTGGTTTATTTTTATGGAGAAAACAACTTGGAAGGCCGTTTAGCTCATGTAACTCGAGAATTTGGAGAATTAGAATACGTTAATAGATTTAAATCTAGCTTTGTAGACCGCATTATACAATGGATAAACCCAGTGAACAGAAATGATGTAATCGTTGTCTTTTCTCGAAAAAGAATGAAATAATTAAGCTGTATAAAAGAAAAAGGATGCGATTGAATCACATCCTTTTCCCAACCTAAACCTAAAACCAAAAATTTTGAAAAAACAATTATCGTTAGCCGTTCACTAGCGTAACTGCTAACTGTTGTCAAATTTACGCAACAGTTTTGATTGAAATTGTGTAAAAAAGTAAAGTGTAATTCTCATTGACTGAATGGTGTATATTCAGAAAATATCAGATATGTGTGAATCAAAAACTAGGTAATATCTTTGATGAAAAGAAAAAAAGAATAAAAAATATTCGATTTAGGCTAAAGACAATGGAAAATATATTACTTTTGCAATCCGAATTTAAAAATAGCTATATGTACGCAATTGTAGAGATAGCAGGGCAACAGTTTAAAGTTACACAAGATCAACGCGTAATTGTACACCGTTTGGACGCTGCAGAAGGTGATAAGCTTTCGTTTGACAACGTTCTTTTAATGGATGATAATGGTACAATCACAGTTGGCGCCCCAGCTATAGATGGAGCTTCAGTAGAGGCCAGTATTAATCGCCATTTGAAAGGTGATAGAGTAATTGTTTTCAAAAAGAAGAGACGCAAAGGTTACCGTGTTAGAAACGGTCACAGACAGTCTTTTACTGAGATAACAATCAACAAAATTGGTGTTAAAAAGGTGGCCAAGAAAAAGGCAGCCGAAACCGAAGAAGCAGAATAGTAGTATAAAACTTGAGTTTTAAGGACTCATCTAAAGTTAGAAATCATGGCACATAAAAAAGGAGTCGGTAGTTCTAAAAACGGACGTGAATCAGCAAGTAAGCGCTTAGGTGTGAAAATTTTTGGTGGTCAACCAGCAATTTCTGGAAACATCATTGTTAGACAACGTGGTACAACTCACCACCCCGGTGTGAACGTGGGTGTAGGTAAAGACCATACTTTGTTTGCTTTGACAGATGGAATGGTTGAATTCCGCAAAAAGAAAGACAATCGTTCTTATGTTTCAATTGTTCCTTTCGAGGTAACAGAAGCATAATCGAGTAAAATAAAATTAGTTGAGGCGGCTCCTTTTTGGGGCCGCCTTTTGTCTTTTGGAGTAGTATTTAGTGTAAATTTGCCACATGTTCATCAAGCAACTTAGTTTAGTGCAATTCAAGAATTATCCTGAGGTATCAGTAGACTTGGTGGATGGCATAAATTGCTTCGTAGGGCACAACGGTGCCGGCAAAACAAATATTCTGGATGCGGTTTATTATACTAGTATGTGTCGGTCTTTCCTCAATCCTATTGACAGTCAGAACATAGCATTCGAGGATAATTTTTTCATTCTACAAGCCATTTGGAATAAAGCTGATGTTGATTATGAAATTTATTGCGGAATCAAACGCGGACAGAAAAAGGTGTTTAAAAAAAACAAAGTTGATTATGAGAAATTGGCTGACCATATTGGGCAATTTCCAACAGTCATGGTTTCACCTTACGATGCTGATTTGATTTCCGAGGGCAGTGAAGTGCGCAGAAAGTGGTTGGACAGTATAATCAGTCAGTTTGATAGATCCTATCTTGATGCATTAATAAAATATAATGCCGTTTTAGAACGCAGAAATGCTTTACTGAAGCAAACAATGAAAATTGGATTTTTTGATCCTGAAACTATTGAAGTTTGGGATGAGCAATTGATTTCATACGGTTTGCAAATCCACGAAGCCAGGATTCAATTTATAGACGTATTCAAACCAATTATGCAATCCTACTTTTCTGAGTTAGCAAGGAGCGACGAGCAAATTGGGTTTTTTTATAAATCTCAGTTAACCGAAAATCGTTTTTCTGATTTACTATCTCAAAGTTTCGAGCGTGATAGAATTTTGGGTTACACCACCACAGGAATTCACAAAGACGATTTACTTTTCGAGTTGCATGGCCATCCTATAAAGAAAGTCGGGTCTCAAGGTCAACAAAAATCCTTTTTAGTCGCACTTAAACTTGCCCAATTTGATAAACTAACTGATGCACTCAACATGAAACCGGTGCTGCTATTGGATGATATATTTGATAAACTAGATACAACTCGAGTTACTCAACTCATGCGTTTGGTTTCAGAGCATAAATTTGGGCAAGTTCTCGTTACTGATACAGATGCACAACGGGTGAAATCGATTTTTGAAAAAATTGATGTGCCCATGCGATTGTTTCAAGTAGAATCAGGTAAAATCTATGATTATGAGCGACAAGAGGCATAAAAATGAATCTTCATTGGGTGAGGCTATCAACCGATTGTTACGTGCTTATCGTTTGGACGATAAAATGTCCGAAATGGATATCATCAATGGCTGGGAGGAAATGATGGGCAGGGCAATAGCGTTAAGAACAACAAAAATTTTCATTCACGATGGTATGCTTCATCTTACAATCAGTTCGCCAGTAATGAGAGATGAACTGAAGTATGGCAAACAAGTGATCATAGAACGCGTCAATCAACGTGCTGGAAAACAAATAATTAAAGACGTTTGGTTCGACTAAAGGCATCTCTTTTTTTGAAAACAATTTCTAGAGATTATCACATAGAATCAATTGCTTTATTTGTCAAATAACTTCTTAATTTTGTGCTGTGAAAATGAAACACATTTCTTTGCCAGAGTACATACGAAGCCTGATTTTTTTCATGTGCGTGGGCATGTTTGTATTAGGCATAACGAAAGCAATTTTTTTAATTTCCAATAGCAACAGTTTTCCTAATATTCGGCTGAATGATGTTTTGGCCTCTTTTTGGATTGACGCTATTACTGTAAGTTTAACGTTTTTACCATTCTCTATTCTCTGGTTGTTGCCTTTTAGAAATAGACGCCAGATACTTTACAAATCATTATTTAGATTTATTTTTTTACTAGGCATCATTTTTTTGGCTGCCGCTAATTTATTGGATGTCATTTATTATGGATATGCGGGCAAGCGATCTACATTCGATTTGTTTGCTATTTTGGGTTACGAAAAGGAAATGGGAAACCATTGGGTGACTTATTTTAAAGATTTTTGGTGGTTGGTTTTGATATTGATTGGATTGATATTCTTGGCCAATTATATTTTTAATAAGATTTTTACTATTGTCATTTCTGGTAAAGAGCGGGTTTCATCTTTTAAATATTCAATTTCTCTAATAGTTATTTTAACCGTATTGCTGATTATTGGCAGGGGTGGTATTGGACTGAGGCCAATTAGTATAATAAGCATTGCACAATATTCGAGTCCTGAAAATGTCGGTTTTGTTTCAAACACAGCATTTACCATGCTCAAATCTTTTGAAGAGCCCAGTCTAGAAAAAATAGAGTTTTTAGACAAAACTACTGCAGATATGCATTTTACTCCTCTTCGTCAGTATGAACAGCAGCCATTTGATCATTTAGGAGACTCAATCAATGTTGTGGTAGTAATTTTGGAAAGTTTTGGCACAGAATGGTTGGGCGCCAGCAAAGAGAATAAATCGTACACACCTTTTTTTGATTCATTGTGCGCCCAAGGTTATTTTTTTCCCAATTCATACGCCAATGGCAGCAAGTCTATTGAAGCCATGCCTGCTGTGCTGTCGTCACTACCTACTTGGATGGAGACGCCATATATCGCATCGAAATATGCATCGAACAAATTGGATGGAGTTGGCTATCTTCTGGCTAAAAAGGGATACTCTTCAGCATTTTTTCATGGTGCTGCAAAAGGCTCCATGAATTTTGATGGATTTGCCGCTTTAATTGGTATCGAGGATTATTTTGGGAAAAAAGACTATCCCAATCAAAATGACTTTGATGGCACTTGGGGCATTTATGATCACAAATATTTGCCGTGGTGTGCAGAAAAAATGAGTGAACAGAAACAACCATTTTTTAATGCCATTTTTACAATAAGCTCTCATCATCCTTATGTTATTCCCGAAGAATTTGAGGGTCAGTTAGAAGAAGGTCCATATCCGATATGTGCCAGTTTGAATTATGCCGATTATGCACTGCGTATGTTTTTTAAAACAGCACAAAAACAACCATGGTATAAGAACACACTTTTTGTTTTTGTTGCCGACCATACATCGTCTAGCGAATCATCATATTATGGTCAAAAAATAGGGTCATTCAGTATACCAATTTTATATTTTTCTCCAAGTAATAAACTTCCTATAAAAAAGAACAACGATATTTCGCAGCAATTAGACATTTTGCCTTCTATCTTACATTATATCGGTTACAAGGACCCTATTTATGCTTTCGGACAAAGTGTTTTTCAACGCGATTATCCACCTCACGCCTTGACCTATTCTGAAGGGGTTTACAATCTCTTTTTTGATAAGTATTTACTTACTTTTGCTAACCATACCGAGTTTCAATTGTTCGATATTAAAAAGGATTCCTCGCTTATCGAAAATATCTTCAACAAAAAAGAAGCCGATATCCAAGCAATGTGCCTATTTTTGCAGGCGCTTATTCAGCGATTCAATAATGATTTGCTAGAAAATCGTAACCATGCAGCAAGCAAAAATTAAGATTGTGTTTATTGTGAATCCCAAATCAGGGGTTTATGACAAACGTAATGTTGTCGATATTATCAACCAGTATTTGGATACGAATAAGTATGAATTTGAAATACACTGGACTAAATATAGTGGACATGGATTTAGATTAGCCAAAGAAGCTGTGGAGAATGGGGCAAAAGTGGTATGCGCGGTTGGAGGTGATGGTTCTGTTCACAATGTTGCATCAGGTTTAGTTGGCTCAGAATCGATTTTGGGAATTATTCCAATGGGTTCTGGAAATGGATTAGCAAGGCATCTTGAAATTCCAACGAATATTAAAGCCTCAATAATAACATTAAATCAATTGAAAGTTCGAGATATTGATGTTGGGAAAATTAATAAGAAATACTTTTTTAATGTAGCTGGTTTTGGGTTTGATGCAGAAATAGCGAAATTATTTGCTAAATCAGAGAAAAGAGGCTTTTTGAAATATGCGAAGCTTGTGCTGCGAGAATTTTTACGTAGCAAGCCGAATAATTTTGAAATTCAATTTGACAACGGAGAAATCATAAGTGGTTCCGCTTTGATGTTGAGTTTAGCCAATGCATCTGAATTTGGCAATGGATTCAGTATCTCCCCGCATTCTAATATGCATGATGGCATGTTGGAGTTGGTGATAACAACAAAACCAAGCCTGTTCTCATTTCCCGGAATTTTAAAAAAGGCCATTGAGAAAAGAGTGCATACATCAATTTTTGTTCAAACTTACAGATTTAAAAGAATGAAAATTATAAATGCAAATATTGCTTTTCATGCCGATGGTGAGCCAATTGCCATTCGATTACCTGCAATTATTGAAGTTATTCCAAATACTCTCAAAGTTATAGCTGGTGAAAATTATGTTTAATTAAATAAATTGATAATGAAGTATATAGAAGACAACCTTGAAGCCTTACTTTTTCATGTGAATCAAATATCTTCGGATACACAGCCACTTTGGGGCAAGATGTCTGCACAGCGCATGATTGAACATCTTACGGATGGCATTTTTTCCGGAATCGGTAAAATAGAAATGACTTGCTCATATGAAGGTGAAAAATTGGAGCGCTCACGGAAGTTTTTGTTGAGTGACGAACCCATGCCAAGAGAATTTAAGGCGCAATTTTTTGATGATAATGCAAAACTAAGAAATGATGAGTTTGAGTTGGCTGTTGATGAATTTGCTGATGCTTGGTTGACTATGGAAGAGTTTTCAGAAATGAAACCTGAAGCTGTTCATATTCATCCAGTTTTTGGACCTTTAAATCAGCAAGAATGGCGTTGGATGCATCGCAAGCATATCACGCATCATTTTACCCAATTCGGAATAGAAATTACCGATTTACCTGCGGATCAGGTTGAATCAGAACTGTTGTAATTCATCAAAGATTTAAATCTAACAATCTATGGCTCGAATCATTCCGTTTAAAGCTATCCGTGCCCCAAGACATTTGGCGCATTTGGTTGTTACACGCCCTTATTATACCTATTCGCAGCACGTGATGGAGGCCAAGTTGGAGTCAAATCGCTTTAGTTTTATGCATATTATCAATCCTGAATTTGGACTGAGTGATAGGCATGCTTCCAATTCAACCGAGAGATTTGCTAAAGTACACGACAAATTTCAGGAGTTTTTATTGAATGGTTATCTCCATCAAGATGATAAACCTCATTTATATATATATCGTCAATCGTTTTCAGAAAAATCTTATACGGGTATTATTTGCGGCGCAGATGTTAGAGAATACGATCAGGATAAAATCAAAAAGCATGAGGCCACTTTGACAAGCAGAGAAGAGGTATTCGTTAAGTATTTGGAAATTACTGGATTTAATGCTGAGCCCGTTTTACTGAGTCATCAGCCAAATGAGCATATCAAGCAAATTTTAGATGCTATTACTTCTAATAGACCTGAATATGAATTTGCAACAACAGATGCGGTCAAACACGAGCTTTGGTTGGTAGATCAAAACACAGAACAGTTCATCCAAGATACTTTCATGTCCATTGACAATTTATATATCGCAGACGGACATCACAGGAGCGCTTCATCATCTCGCTTGGCGTCTTTAATGCGTGAAAAAGGGTGTAGCGAAAATCACCCTTCTCAATATTTTTTATCTTTTCTCATTGATGAAGAAGAACTTGATATTTTTCCTTTCCATCGTGTAGTCAAAGACTTGAATGGACTTGATTTTGAAAATTTTTTACAAAGATTGGAAGATTCTTTTGTTGTCGAATCGACTGATAAACAGCTTCCTAGTAGTGGGAATGAAGTTGTTTTGGTGAGAAACAATGCGCGCTTTTGCTTACAACTAAAACCGACGGTTGTTGACTTTAAGGATGCTGTAGCCAGTTTATCTACCCAGTTTTTAACGGATTTGATCTTGCAACCAATTCTCGGGATAAATGACCAAAAAACATCTGACAGAATTATATTTGTTAGTGGTGCAGAAGGTACTGAGCAAACTTTGAATAAATTAACTCAATATCCTGATGGACTAGCTTTTATGCTTTTTCCAATTGGCATGAATCAAGTGAAGCGTGTTGCCGACGAACACAAAATTATGCCGCCAAAATCAACTTGGGTTGAGCCCAAATTGCGCAGTGGAATGACAATTTATTCTTTTCAACATGATAGCATCTAATCTCAAAGCTGTAAAAAGACAAATTCCTGAACACGTTACTTTAGTTGCCGTAAGTAAAACCAAGCCCGTATCGGATTTATTAGAAGCTTATGCTGCGGGTCAACGAGATTTTGGGGAGAATAAGGCGCAAGAAGTTCTTGATAAATTTGAATATCTACCCGAAGATGTACGCTGGCATTTTATAGGCCACTTACAAACTAATAAGGTCAAACAAATCGTTGATAAAGTTTATTTGGTTCATTCTATGGATCGTGAAAGTTTGTTTGTTGAACTTGAAAAACAAGCTTCAAAAATCAATAAAACAGTACATGTCTTGCTTCAATTTAATATAGCACAAGAGGAAACTAAATACGGATTCAGTTGGGATATGGTTAAAATATTTTTGAATTCAGATATTTACAAAGACTCAAAGTTTGTTCGTGTTGTTGGCGTTATGGGCATGGCATCTTTCACAGAGAATAAGGAGCAGATAAAACAAGAGTTTGATATACTTTTTTCATATTTCGAACAATTAAAATCAGGTGAGTTTTTAGGTCAATCAAATTTCCATATCGTATCCATGGGCATGAGCGGTGATTTTGAATTGGCAATTGCCTCTGGCAGTACTATGGTTCGTGTAGGAAGTGCCATTTTTGGTGGTCGTTAGAACGATTACGCCTTGGATTAGCTAAATATCACTTTAACTTATCTTAATATCTTATCCGACTTTGTATCTTTGCGCAATCAATATTTAGACACATTTTTATGAAAAAAATCACGATTTCATTTTTCATTATAATTTCTTTCTTCGGGCTTCGTGCCGAAGAGGGCATGATTATTCCTTCTGTTGTAAAGGCTTTTGAGTCGGATATGCAAGCCATGGGCATGAAGTTGACAGCGGAAGATTTATACAGTATAAATAATGCTTCAATAAAGGATGCAATTATTCATTTTGGTGGTGGATGCACAGCTGAAATCGTATCTAAACAAGGCTTGATTTTCACCAATCATCATTGTGGTTTAGGACAAATCCAATTTCATTCCTCGTTAAAAAATGACTATTTGAAAAATGGATTTTGGGCAAAATCATTAGCTGAGGAATTGCCTAATGCTGGCCTTACTGCAATGCGAGTTGTGCGAATAGAAGATGTGACTGATCTTGTTTTGAAAGGAACTCAAGAATTAACAATCCTCAAAGAGTTTAATGCAAGAGTGACGGCAAACATCAAGGAGATGGTTGAAGAAATCAAAAAACAATCTGGCTACGATGCTGAAATCAAACCTTTTGACATGGGTAACAGTTACTACATGCTCGTGAAAGAAACTTTCAAAGACGTACGTTTGGTTGGAGCCCCTCCTGCGTTTATTGGTAAATTTGGTGGTGACACAGATAATTGGATTTGGCCACGACACACAGGAGATTTTTCCATTTTTAGAATTTATGCTGACAAGGACAACAAACCGGCAGCATATAGTAAAGATAACCTACCCTACAAGCCTTTACATGCTTTACCATTGAATTTAAAAGATAGAAAAGAAGGGGAGTTTACCATGGTCTATGGCTTTCCCGGTGTTACCGAGCAGCATGTAACTTCAGATTATTTGGATTACATAATTAAACGTGAGCGACCTGCAGCCATTCACATGCGTTCGAAATCTCTGGAAGTGATTGATGCGGCAATGCGTTCCTCTGATGAAATTCGAATCAAATATGCATCAAAACAAGCAAGAATATCAAATGCCTACAAGAAATGGATTGGTCAAATTGATGGCCTGAGACGCCTAGACGCAATTCAAAAAAAGAAAGATTTTGAAGCTGAATTCAATAAGCGAGCTGATGCGAATGCAGATTATAGACACAAATATCTTGGTGTCATTGAAGAACTCAATACATCTTTCAAAGTCTATGAGGATTATAATTTGGCCTATTCAATAATTATAGAGTACATGTTTTATGGACCAGAATTTTTGAGGTTAGCTAGAACTATATCGGGCTATTTGGATAATTATTCTAAATATGTTGAAAACAATGAATGGGAGAGGAAAAGAGAGGAGCTGATTGCTTCAATTCAACGTCATTTTAAAGATTATGATGCCTTAGTGGATCAGAAAATTTTCGTGAATTTGAGTCCATTATTTAGGAGTTATTTGGGCGAACAATTTTTGCCTTTGATGATGCAAAAAATGAATGACGAAAAGATGGTGAAATCTATTTATTCCAAATCTTTATTGGTCAATGAGAAAAAGTTAATTCAATTCATCAATAAACTAAGCACAAAAACGACAAAATCGCTCATGAAAGATCCAGGGTATTTGTTGTATCTAGATATTATGGATGTTCTGCGTTCGCAAATCAGTCCTAATTTGGATACGTACAATATCCACAAAGACATGTATTACAAAATTTTTGTAGAAGGAAAGTTGAAAATGTTCCCAGAGCAAAATCATTGGGCAGATGCCAACAGCACTTTGCGCATCACTTATGGTAAGCTTGAGGGCTCTTACCCTGAGGACGGAAAAAAATATACGCATTACACGACAATTGAAGGAATCGTTCAGAAGTTTTATTCTGGCAATCCTGATTTTGAATTGAACGAAAGATTTTTAGACTTGTACAAGGCGAAAAATTTCGGCAGCTATGCACAAAATGGTGAATTATGGGTTTGTTTTTCAGGTTCTAACCACACCACAGGAGGCAATTCAGGCTCTCCTGCGCTTAATGCTGACGGACACTTGATTGGAATCAATTTCGATAGAACTTGGGAAAGCACGATGTCCGATTATTTATTTGATGCCTCTCGCTGTCGCAATATCATGGTAGATGTGCGCTATGTACTTTGGGTAATTGATGTATATGCCGGTGCAGGTCATTTGTTGAATGAGATGGAGATAATACGCTAATATTTTTTTTGAATGCGATTTTTACTACTTGTTCTTCTATTTTTTAGTGTGGCTTGTGTCAGGTCGCAAGTAATTATTCATATAGACTATGATAAGCATAAGCCTAAAGAGGATGGTTTTTCTGGAAATGTAGATTTGTCGATGTCTATGAGCCAAGCGGTAAACTTTGTGTTTGGTACAAACAATGCTTCGCAAATTTTTTATTCAAAGAATAAACATGTTCTGAAGTCTCTAAATGGATTGAATCTCACGGTTGTAAATAAGAGCAAACCTATAAATGACGGATTTCAGCATGTGCGATACAGTTATAATCTCACCGAACGTATAATTCCAGAGGCATTTGTTCAAGGCCAATACAACACCAATACCCAGGTCGCAGCGCGTTATATTTTTGGTATTGGCGGGCTTTTCAAAATTTATAACAAAGAAACCGACTCTATGCAATTGCACTTAGGATTACATTATATGCCAGAATACGAGCGAGAACTTCTCGGAAAAATCAACCGTCATCAACGAATCAATATCATGGTTTCTTGGGGTTACACTTTCAAAAACAAGCTAAAACTCGACTTGGTAACTTACGTGCAGCCTGACATGCTCCGATTGAGTGATTTTCGCATTATGGGGAATATGGCGCTCGAAATGCCAATTACCAAGAATTTGACTTATAGGTCGTCCTTTGGTTGGGTATTTGACACGCATCCGCCTGATGGCTTGCGCCCCAATTTTTTTAATACAAGAAATGGTATACGCTATACCTTTTAGGCTAGTTTGAACTTGCCGTACTAGTTCGATTCCATTATATGTGTTATTTTTGCACCATAAACTCACTCGGTTAAGTCAAATCAATGAATTCAATGAAACTCGGCATCATTAAAGAAGGTAAATTGCCTCTTGACAAACGCGTGCCACTTACGCCATTACAATGCCAAAAACTTCAAGTCTTGTATCCTCATGTTAGCGTACTTGTTCAACCTAGTTCAATTCGCGCAATTCAGGACGTAGAATATGAGCAGGCGGGTATTCAATTGAGCCAAAACATTCAAGATTGTGATGTGCTAATTGGCGTAAAAGAAGTTCCTATCGGTGATTTAGTTCCAAACAAAACATACCTTTTCTTTTCACATACTTTTAAAAAGCAACCCTACAACAGATTACTCCTTCAATCAATTTTAGAAAAAAAAATTCGATTGATCGATTACGAAGTTTTAAAGGATAAGAATAACAAGCGACTGATTGGCTTCGGCAGATGGGCAGGAATCGTGGGTGCGTATAATAGCTTTTTGACCTATGGACTTAAAACGAATTCTTTTCGTCTAAAGCCCGCTCATGCTTGTTTTAATCGTTCTGAATTGGAGCAGCAATTATCTAAAATTCGGTTACCACAAAATTTTAAAGTAGTTTTAACAGGTTGGGGGAGAGTTGGAATGGGTGCACGTGAAATTATGTCCCTTCTACCTATTCGTGAAGTTGATGCAGAAAGTTTTTTAAATGAGACTTTTGACTACCCTGTGTACTCGCAATTGGAAGTTGGTGATTACAATACGCATAAAGATCAATTGACTTTTGATAAAGAAGATTTTTACAAAGACGCATCAAATTTTGCATCTACATTCCCACGTTATTTATGGGCTGCTGATATGTATATCGCTTGCCATTATTATTCAGGCGATGCACCTTTTTTGGTGACACGAACAGATTTAAAAGACCCTAAAATTAGAGTGAAGGTCGTTGGAGATTTATCTGCTGATATTGATGGTCCAGTGGCTTGCACCATTAGACCATCTACAATTAACGACCCCATTTATGGGTACGCACCGCTTCTAGAATCTGAAGTAGATTTTATGAGCGGCAATGCAATTGCAGTTATGGCTATAGACAACTTACCGTGTGAATTGCCTCGTGATGCATCAGAAGACTTTGGCAATATGCTAATTGATAATGTTTTTCCTTTTTTGTTTGGAGAAAGAGATGAGGATTTAGTAATTGATCGAGCTTCTCAAACCAATTTAAGAGGTGAACTCATGCCTAATTTTGAGTATTTAAACGACTACGTTAAAGGAAATTGAACATGTCAAATTTGAAATGGATTGGAGAGAGGGTAAGTGTGGCTGAAGGCAAAGAACTCACAACCTTAATTGTTTACCCTGAAAGAACCACTTGGAAAAGTGTTTTGCTTTATACTTGGTTCTCAATGTGGGTTTCGATTGGAATTCTTGTAATAACCCAATTTTTAGTTGATTATTCCCGAGAAGAAAAATTGATTCTTTTGATTTTTATGGTTTTTTGGTTGTATTTTTTTGTAAAAATTGGACGAACTGTACTCTGGCAGAATAGAGGAAAAGAGTTGATGAAATTAAATGACCAAGCATTTATTTTAAAGAAATCTATTTTTAAATATGGTAAGGCTAAAGAGTTTTTTTACGAAAATATCAAAAAAATTAGGGTTCATGAACCAAAGCTTAATAGTTTTGAAGAGTTTTTTCAAAATTCATTCTTCGTTGTTGGTGGCGAGCGATTGATCTTTGATTATGCCGGGAATGAAATTAAATTTGCCCGCAAGCTTAATGAAAAAGACACCAAATTGTTATTTCAGTTTTTAACCAAACTAATTGAGACAAGAATGCGCAAAAAGCGCTAAGAACACTTTTTGCAAGAACCAAAAACCACAAAGTTTTTCGATCGAACAACGTAGCCATCAGGTAAAGTAATTTCTGGCAATTGTGCTTCAGATAAACACTCGGTCGTTTCACAAACCATGCATTTGAAATGTACGTGACCATGAATGTGCTCTTTATGGTCGTGTTCCGTCTCACATGTACCAACGCATAGTGCGTATTTTTCAAATCCAGAATCGTCATAAATGCGATGAATAATATGATTTTCCTCAAAAGTATGCAAGGTTCTATATAAGGTCACTTTATCAATGGAATTTGAAAATGAAATTGTGAGTTCCTTAATAGATATAGCCATGCCACTTTTTTCCTGAAACAACGACAATATTGCCAATCGTGGCTTTGTCAATCTAAGTTGGTGCTGCTTAAGCAAATTAATCGTATTCACTTTACAAAAATATAAAAACCACAGGATTGATGTTCAAAGTATTCGATTTATATTTGCCTTTAAAACCTTTATTTTTAGACCTGGGTATTCCTAACTTCTTTTTATTGCAGGCTAATTAATAATTTTCTCACATGATTCTCGATAATTCTACGATGACGCGTGCTTAATTAATACATTTGCACAATGAATAGAATTTATTTCATAATTCTCAGTATGTTTTTGTCTTCTCAAAGCTTTGCTCAAAGGGATGTAGCGGAAGATGTAATTGGCACACCGATGATTGGTTTGCATTATTCAGCTATGCTTCCTTTTGCCGACATGGCTGATCGTTATGGCTTTCTTAACCAGCTCGGTGTAACATCAGGTTACAAAGACAAGCAAAATTGGATTTATGGAATCGAGGGTAATTTCTACTTTGGGAATAGTGTCAAAAATGATTCTATTTTTAATTTTATGACTGATAATTTAGGTAATATTTCTGAAGCAGACGGTCAATTCGCTGTTGTTGAAATTTTGCCTCGAGGATTCAACATCAATGCGCATTTTGGAAAAGTCATACCAATTTTTGCATCTAATCCCAATTCGGGCTTATATATTTCATTTGGTGTTGGCTATACCTTAATGAAATATAGAATTCAAACGACTTATGATTTCGTTCCATTGTTAGAAAAAGAAAACGCTCGATTATTTGATAGACAAACTGTTGGCCTGTCGTTGAGTCAATTTGTGGGGTATTCTCTAATAAACGCAACACGCCCAATACATTTTTATGCAGGTTTATATGCCAATCAAGGTTTCACCCAATTTTCAAGAAGTTGGTTCTATGATACTGGACCTGCGCCAACTGGAATTCTGCGCGACTTTCAGATAGGCTTGAGAGCAGGATGGTACGTTCCGATTTATAAAAGAAAAGCTAAAAAAATCTATTTCGACTAATGCATTTACTGTACAACCTGGGCATTCGTTTTTATGGCCTATTTTTACGATTGGCATCTTTATTTAACCCTAAAGCCAGACTTTGGGTGCAAGGTCGAAGGGGGTGGCGCTCTGATTTAAAAAAAGTTGAAGGAAATATTAAAAGTGGGTTTTGGTTTCATTGTGCCTCCTTGGGAGAATTTGAACAAGGTAGACCTTTGATGGAAGCTTTAAAAGACAAATATCCTAAAACTCCTCTGATTATCACGTTTTTTAGCCCAAGCGGTTTTGAGGTTTGTAACAAATATACTTTGGCAGATTATGTGTGCTATCTACCTTTAGATACACCTGAAAATGCTCATTTTTTTGTTCAACATCTAAAACCCAAGGCGGTATTTTTTGTCAAATATGAGTTTTGGACCAATTTTCTAAAGCAAGTCAAAAAAAACAAATCGCCTCTATATCTTATCTCAGGGAATTTCAGAAAAGACCAGAGATTTTTTAGAAAAAAGGACTCATTTTTTAATGAAGCACTAAAATGTTTTTCTCATTTTTTTGTTCAAAATCAGTCTAGCGCTGAACTTTTGTCGTCAATTGGCTTAAAAAATGTAAGTGTCTGCGGTGATACCCGTTATGATAGGGTTTGGCAAAATGCTCAATGTATTCAGGAAAATCAGGTGCTTAAAGATTTTATAAATGGTGAAAAGGTTCTTATTTTAGGAAGTACTTGGCCTATTGATCATGCTTTAATTTTGCCTTTAATCAATGAGAATAAGATCAAAGAAAAGGTGATAATAGCTCCTCATGAAGTAGATTCGAAAACCATGAAAGAAATTGAAGGAGCGCTGAGTGTGCCTGTATTTCGCTATTCACACAACGAGGAATACGCATCATTGTCGCACAAGCGTGTTTTAATTTTAGACGGTATCGGTATGTTGGCTAAGTTTTATTCTACAGCCAATAGTGTATACATTGGAGGCGCTTTTGGAAAAGGTCTTCACAATATTTTAGAACCAGCAATATTTGGTTTACCCGTTCTTTTCGGACCGAATTTTGAGAAATTTCCAGAAGCTCAGGAGTTCATAGATCTGGAAATTGGTTTTTCTATAAATAATGCCGATGAGTTTTTGAATCGATTGTCTCACATCAACACTAATTATGAGCAAATAAAATCCGTTACCTTAAATTATATGGACAACAAACGAGGCGCTACTCAAATAATTCTCAAGAAACTCTCCCGAGATTTGAAATAGATTAGAAGCTCCTTAATTCCCCCGTTATTGCAATTGTGTTTATTTGAATCTTCTTTGGATTGTATAAATAAATCCGCATTTCATGAGCCAAGGCTGGGATTTCTGCAATCGGAATTTTAAAGGCTGTTGATTTTTGATGATTGAAAAATGCACTGATTCTATTTATTGGATAATATCTGTGGTGTATAGAAGCTCCTGTTTCGTCAAAAAACTGAAGAGCAATATTCATAGATGCAGTTTTCTTTGCTTTATGAACTTCCAAATGCCCATACAAAACATATTTTTTAGTGTTCAGATATTTATCATCAAAGAAGATAGTTGAAATTCCTATAAACTCTTGATTTTCATTGACTTCATTAATAGAAAAATTTTCAACAACGCTCGATTTAGTAAGTCCAATTTTCTTTTGGAAAAGTGAAACACCGTTGCAGCCATCATACAAGCAAATGAAATTAGCCAATTCATTTTTATAACGACCACAATCTGTAGGTGTAAGGAACACGTAGTTCATTTGAGAAATACTTTCTTCTATAATACTTAGATTCAACTAATAAATGCAACTTTTAGATTTGAGTGTTTAAAATAATTTTTCAAAACCGAAAGAGGTAAGATACCCCCTTCGTGTTTTGATGGAAAAGTGTTATTTTGCCCCCTCAAATCGCC
>Ga0209702_10000653_pt1 | contig 73082 bp, 52 predicted proteins | sample FRY01_FD_187210 | JGI IMG/M metagenome (GOLD analysis project Ga0209702, IMG submission 187210) | Freshwater microbial communities from Lake Fryxell liftoff mats and glacier meltwater in Antarctica - FRY-01 (SPAdes) (version 2) | ecosystem: Environmental > Aquatic > Freshwater > Ice > Glacier... | reverse complement strand
CAAATCGTAGGTATGACCCTGCCCCAGGAGATGCCCGATTTCGTGCATCGCCACACTGAACCAGTTGCCGCCAGCTTCATCGCTCCAGGTCTCCGCCATGTCCATAATGGCGGTTACGCCACCAGCAAGTCCCGCTACACCGCCAGGCCCGGTTGGAATCGTCGGATCCAACGCACGCATGTCACCCGTGACGATCGTCAGTCCGGACGCGGCCGTTTCACGGAAGTCCATGCCGGCGTAGTGGCCATAGTAATTAAAGATCTCACGGGCACGCTCCTTCTGGGCCTCCGTGATCAAATTGAACAGAGTGTTGCCTTGGGGATCGCTGCCGTAGATGTCCTTAAAGTTGAAATCAAAGACCGGGATCCCGCTTGCATCGCTGTCCGCTCCGCCGTGAAGGTGGTTTTCGACTTCAATCTCGCGATGCCCCGGCTCATCGCCCGCTCCCGGGAACTGAAACGCAAAGTTCTGCGCACTAATCGCTGACGAAATCACGCGGCTGGAATTCCCGGTGCTGCTGACCGTGCCAATGTCGGTGTTCGCGCCAGCAAAGCTGGAGCCGGGATCAACGCCGGGCGTAATCGCGGCGGGTGCCTGAGGCAACGTTTCTGTCGTTCCAATTCGAAGACGATACGAGCCCGCTCCGGAAAGTGACGCAACGTCCGACGCAAACGTCAGCGTCGCCTTGTCCATCACGGAGTCATAGTCGACATCGATCGGCAGGTGGACGAGGTCGTCCAATGAGCTGATCGTTTCGTTCGTGAAGATGAGCTGGTAATACGCCGGGTCCTCAGCTGTCACCGGATCAAGATCATCATTATTGAAGTACACGACGATCTGATCGCGAGCCTGCGACAAAGTGCCGTCCACTGCCCGCGTCACCGGCTGCGGATCGACCGCCACGACACGCGCCCCAAGATCCAGCTCGAATGCAAAAGTACTGTCTAAAACAGGATCAGCGACAGGTCCACCAGCGGTCAGCACTGTGGCCAGCAACGGCTCAGTTCCAGTCCCGTTAACTACGATTCGGTAGTGGTCATCAACAAGATTTTCGCCGAACCGGAGAACAACCTCATTTGGGACACTGCCGGGTCCGACATAACCGATCGTGACGGGAACATCATCGCCGTACCCTAATATCCCACCGAGCCCAAATATCCCATCGGCCCCAGGCCGAAAGACCCGAATCGAATCCAATTCCCTATCGATACTCGCGGGAGTAATCGTCGAGCCGAGACTGAACTGCAGTGTCAATTCCTGCGGAGCAATGTTTCGAACTTCGTTTTGGACAAAGAATTCGCCAACATTGGGCCGCACTGCCTGCAGCGTAGTTGTGAGAAGCGTTCGAAATTCCAGACCTTCTGCAGCCGATGCCGCCTGTTTCCTCTTGGTTCTGCGTTTTGTGGCACTCGGTGACTGTAAACGATTACGAACTGCGGTTAGCCAAGCGGAAATCAGCATTGAGTCAACCCTGCGAAGGAATCTGAGTTATCAATAACGGAAGATATCAACATTTTGCAACGGGAGAATGAACCCCCTCTGCAGAAGAATAGACGAAATCGCCATTTTTCTGGAAGCACTGTCTGGATGCAATTCGCATCATTGCTTGAAAGACGGTGATTTTGAGCAAATCAAACACCTCAAAGTCCAGGCGAATATTTGAAATTCTGGCGGATGGCGGGTTTTTAGTGTCCTCATGGCTGCCTATTTTACTTAATCGCCGCATTTTAAGCAGTATTCAAGTGCGGCGACTGGTTCGATAAACCGCCCTTATGAAATGCTTGACTACTGTATCTGGGTGTGGATTTAAGTACAGTTATTTTGTCGCCCTTGCTGAACTGGGACGATACTCATAACCGGCTCAGCCGATAAGCCGCACTACGACTTGCGGCGCTTTGGTATTCGATTCTTGTCGTCAACCTGCACGATTTTCGGGACGTGCTTTTGACGTTCCTCATCCGAATATTGAGCGTAGCTGCAGATGATGACAAGGTCACCCACCTGCACCAGTCGTGCAGCCGCACCGTTGAGGCAGACGACGCCCGAGCCGCGTTCGCCGCTAATGGCGTATGTCGTTAAACGGCTGCCGTTGTTGATGTCGTAGACGTCAACCTGCTCCCATTCAACGATGTTGCTTGCTTCCATCAGCGACGGGTCCAGCGTGATGCTGCCCTCGTAGTGCAGGCTGGCATCCGTGACAGTCGCACGATGGATTTTCGATTTCAGCAGCATTCGGTTCATTACAGGATCAAGCTCGCAATTTCGCGGTCAGTTGAGTTTCGCAACTAGCGATCACATTCTTCACCACGGCATCGACTTCTTCCGTCGTCAATGTGCGGTCTGCCGCCATGAAGCGGCATGTGATCAAATAAGACTTATGATCGGCATTGATCTGTTTGCCTCGATACTGTCCACCAAATGATGTTCCCAGCAACAGCGAGCCTGCAGATTTGGACACAGTTTCCGACAACTGAGCCCACGATATCGATTCGGGAAGTACGAAGTTCAAATCTCGGGATATCGACGGGAAACGTGGCAGCGGTGTGTACGAACGGCGAACTTCGAAAAGTTCTTCAATCAGCGGCAATCGTAACTCAGCAACACAAACGGCATCCTGCAGATCGCTTTGATTCAGCACGTCGCGGCTGAGTTCACCTAACCAGCCCCAGGGTTTTCCGTTGAGACTCACAGTCGCCCCGCGACCGGAGATGTATTCCGGATGCGGTGCTGGTTCTGTCGTCAGGATCGCATGAGGTGCCAGTTCTGCAGCCAGCGCTTCGACAACTCCCGACAATTGAAAAAACGGTCGGCCCGACACAATACCGATCGTCAGTGGTTCTGCCTGTTGCTCAGGCTGACCAAGGCCAGCAGTGAGATACACGCGAGCCACTTCGAACAGTTCCGCATTGGCGTAGCCGTGTCGTTCGTTCTGACGACGGCAGGCCAGCAGACTTGGAATCAGACTCTGTCGCAATTGGTTTTCGTGACTTCGGCTGGAATGATTGACGGCGACCGGTGGAATATCTCCTGCCGGACGGAACATTTGCCGCTGCTGTTCGCTCACAAACGATAATGTCAATGCTTCCGATAAACCGCTGGAAACAAGCTGCGTTCGCACGGCATCAATCACACGTTCACGCAAAGTTCTGGCCGTGGCAACAACTGGCAGTGTGGCGTCGATCGGAATGTGTTCGTAGCCATGGATACGAGCGACTTCTTCGATCAGATCGACTTCTCGCAGCAAGTCTGGTCGCCAGCTCGGCGGTTCGAAGGTCGCCAAGTCTGCATTGCGAGCCAGACTCTTCAGGCCAAGCTGCTGCAGGATTTGAACGCATTCGTCCGCGGCGATTTCTATTCCCAGCAGACGACCAACTTGTGCAAATCGGAGTGTGATCGAATCGCGAGTCGCGGGCACGGAGTCTCCGGCGACAACAGATCCTTTCATCAGCGTTCCGCCGGCCACTTTCAGAATGAGTTCGCAACACCGCCGCGATGCCCAGTCGAGCCATTTTCGATCGACTTTGCGTTCAAAGCGATATGACGAAGGACTATGCAATTTCAACGATCGTGCAGTCGCGCGAACTGAGAGCGATGCAAATGATGCCGCTTCAATCAAAACGTTTGTTGTCGAATCAGAAATCTCTGTATCGAAGCCACCCATGACTCCAGCCACGGCAACTGGGCGATCAGCATCGGCGATCACGCACATGTCTTCCGTCAATGCATACGGACGCTGATCGATGGCCGTGATTGTTTCGCCCTTTTTTGCGCGACGAACAACGACCTTCTGACCGTGAAGTTTATGCAGGTCAAAGGCATGCAGCGGTTGACCACATTCCAGCATGACAAAGTTCGTCACATCGACGACATTGTTGACGGAGTTAATGCCAACGGCTGCCAGTCGATCTTTCAGCCAGATCGGACTAGGACCAATTTTGACGCCGCGAATCACACGTCCGTGATACTCCGGACACAGATCGGGGCATTCGATCCAGATCGCGGCAGCAGTCGCAGCCTCAGCGCCCGATTCAACAACGTCAGCCGTCGGAATTGTCAAAGGCTTGCCGAACAATACGGACACTTCGCGAGCCACGCCGATGTGTCCAAGGCAGTCTGGTCGGTTGCTGGTGACTTCGATATCGATCGCGACGTCCGGTTTTGATAATCCTTCATGGACGTCGTGAAACTCTTCCAGATTGAGTCCCGACATGGTCAGCCGATGAGTCAGTTCTTCAACGCTTTGCGGCAATGGCACATATTCTGCCAGCCAGTTCTTACTTACAATCATGACTCAATGCACTGCCGCTAATAACGTTCAGATTTCGCCAGCCAGGTTGGGGATTGCAGAAGCCGTGACCTTCAAGGCCACAATCGAGGATTCCGCCCGGCGTATTCTGGAAGCCGGGCAGTGTAGCCGAACCCATGAACAAGGTGAAGTATTGATTTGCGGTGGAATTTAGCCCGATGCGAGACTCGGATTTCTTTGGGAGCGACTCGAAAGTTGATTCTCGGGAGGGCGAGGCTCCTGCCGAGCCGATGATCTGGGGAAACACACGGCTCGGCAGCAGCCTCGCCCTCCCATCGTCACAACTAAACACGACCGCCCCCAGAAACGGGGAATTCACTTTCGATTCCATTCGATGACGAAATGCCGATCGGAAATCCGAAAATGGATGGTATCTTGTTCAAAACCCATCGTTTAACCCGACTCGAAGAGGAGGTGCGGACTACCCCGCCTCCTCTTCGAGTCGGGTGAAACGGAAGCGATCTCGGTTGGTATGAAATCAACAGACCGCTCGCGCTTTGCGAGTCAATAAATCGACAGGCAGCGTTCTCTTCAGACCTTTCTTCACTTCGAAATCTCGACAATTGCATCCTAATCAACAAACCGCTGAATCACCTCGTACATTAAAATTCGTTTCCGATCGTCTGTTGGCAGAACTTAGTTCGCAACTGCAAGGTCCAAATGTGTTGGTCATTCTCATGCACGGCACGACGCTCGCTTCAGCGTTGCGCGAGCTGCGGCCGGATTTGAAATTTACTTTCTTCACCACAGAACATTTTTTCTATCGCACTCTTCAGGCATTTCACGCAGACACGATCCTCAGTTCAGATACGATCAGTATTGTCTGCGCGGCAGATTTGCCAGAACAGGAATTTGACGAAATCGTCTTTCCAACATTGGCTGGTGATTCATCTGAACTGGCTCAGGATTTGATGCAGGCCGCCCATCAACGGCTTCGATCGGGAGGCCGCCTTTTTGCTTCGACAAACAATCCCAAAGATCGTTGGGTGCAGAGTCAGCTAAAAACGCTCTTCAGCAAAGTTGACGCCCAGAAGCATAAACAAGGCACGACGTGTATCGCCACAAAATCGAATCCGCTGAAGAAAGAAAAAGGCTTCCGTGCTCGATTTGCGTTTCGCCAGGGTGAGCGGCTTGCGTATGTCGAAAGTCGCCCCGGTGTCTTCTGTCATCGTCGAGTCGATGCTGGCGGACGCGCATTGATTCGATCGATTGAATTTCTCAAAGGCAAAGACGGTCAGGCTGAATTTCTGCCGCAGCGAATTGTCGATATGGGATGCGGCGCGGGGCCGGTGGCCGTCGCTGCCGCCATTGAATATCCAACAGCCGTAATTCTGGGTGTCGATAGCGATGCCCGTGCGATTGAGTGTACTCAACGATCCGCTGAGCTCAACGAAATCACAACGATCCAGACGTTGCTGACATCCGACGGAGTATTACCGGAACCAGGGACATGGGATCTGCTGCTCGGCAATCCACCGTACTATTCGGATTATAGAATCTCCGAATTATTCATGCAGGCTGCCAGAACCGGACTTCGCGAAGGCGGACGAATTCATATCGTCACTAAACTGCTGGAATGGCATCAAGCGCGCATGGAGCAGTTGTTTGCTGACGTCAGGCAACACGTAATCAGCGACTACACGGTCTTCACGGCAGTTGCCAGAAACAAGCCCGGATCAAAGACTCGCCGTTAACTGAGGGTCAGAATTTTCCAGTCGCTGGCAGAGCATCTGAATTTCGTCCAGTGCGGAACTTCTGCGCCGAGTATCTTCTTTTTCTGGTTCTCGCAGTTCAAGCAGCAATGAACTGCGAACATAACGCAGACCACGCAGCAAAACATCGCGCTCGTGGGAAGAAACTTCTATTTGCAATATTCCGTTTGACACGTCAACGGCTCCGAAGATTTTCAATCGCCGAAAACTTTGGAGACCTCCTGAATCCAAAATCGACTCAATATCAATGCCGCCAGAAATGAATCATCACTGGCAGCAACAAGCCTGGCTCATTCATGGCCAGCAACAAGTTAAGTGTACGCCTCAAAATCCCCTTGCTCAAGCTCTCAATGCAAATGCAGACGACTGAGCCGGATTTTTTGGCCGCCCGTAACGGCCGGGCAACTCCGGAACTTCATTCAGTTCGCGATGTTACGACAAATTACGCAGAAGCTGCGATCGCATTGAATCGAAACTTGGAAAACTCGGGCATTTCAGCGAAACAACCTCAAGTTCTTGAGCCCGCTCGCAACGACCCCTGACGATACGCTTCGGCCATAGCTTTGGGAATTTCAGATTCCGAAAGCACAACTTCCGCCTGGTTTTCCTGCGTCAAAGCTCGCATTTCCTGCTCCGAAGCCACAGCCGCCGCTCGACGTTCTTCCGCGTGAGCCCGTGCAATTCGCATATCTGCTTCCGCCTGGTCAGCCTGCAGCCGAGCCCCCACGTTGTCACCGACGTCAATATCAGCGATGTCGATCGATACAATTTCATACGCCGTCTGCGAATCCAGCCCCTTGGCCAGCACCGCGCGAGCAATCAGCATTGGGTTGGCCAAAACTTCTTTGTGACTTTCGCACGAACCGATAGCCGAAACAATCCCTTCACCCACTCGCGCGATGATGGTCTCTTCGGTCGCTCCACCGATCAACTGCATAATGTTGGTTCGCACTGTGACGCGAGCTCGCGCCTTCAGTTGAATGCCATCGCGTGCAACTCCGTCCAGCGTCGGTCGACCCGAACGGCCTGGATCAGGACAGTCAATAACTTTGGTTTTCACGCTGGTCTGAACGGCTTCCAGAACATTTCGTCCGGCGAGGTCGATGGCAGCTCCCGTCTTCCAGTTCAGATCAATCTGCGCTCGGTGCGCTGCAATCAAGGCCCGGATGACCAAAGGTACGTTGCCACCTGCCAGATAATGCGATTCCATGGCATTGGTCGAGATATCATCCAGACCCGCCTGAACCGACATAATGCGCGAATCGACGATCAACTGCGGGTTCACTTTCTTCAGCTTCATAACAACCATCTGCAAAGGACCGATGCCGGCTCCCGACATGAATGCTCGAAACCAAAGCGACCCGACCGATGCAAAGACGCCCAGAAATACGAGCATCAAAAGTCCGAAGATAACGGCCACACCGCCCAGCAGCATTGGCATGAATTGCACTTCAGCCAACATTGCCGTCAGAACGATGGTATTCAGATCGTGCATGATGATTTTCCTTCAATGATTCAGAACTCGTCAGCGTCTGTGCAAAACACAGAGACGGCGATGGGTGATTCAAGTCCCGATTGTAAGTTGCCCGGCAGTGTTTTCGCAATCGAGTGCGTTTGACTGGTACGTAAACGCGCTCCCTGCTTATGATCCGCATTCAGAATTCAACGAACGTCGTCGTGAAGGTGACGGATCAAAATTATTGACCAGATTCTGCTGTTTTTCGGTTCAACATGCCAGGAGATCATATTGTGAGTATCGATGATCGTTTGATTTCATTGGGAATTCAGTTGCCCCCCACGCCAGCACCCGGCGGAATTTATACACCAGTCGTTGTTGTCGATAATATGGCATACGTTTCGGGTCAGGTGCCGTATGGCCCGGACGGAAAACTGGTGACAGGTCGCATTGGTGCGGAAATGACCGAAGAAGAAGGTGCCGCCGCCGCTCGAATTGTCGCATTCACGATGCTGGCCACCATCAAAGCATCATTGGGCAGTCTTGATCGAGTGAAGCGCGTTGTGAAAGTTCTGGGCTTTGTAAATTGCACGCCTGATTTTCAGAAGCATCCGGCAGTGATGAATGGATTCAGCAACACCATGATCGAAGTCTTCGGCGACTCCGGCCGCGCCGCACGCAGCGCGGTTGGTATGGGTTCGCTACCGTTTAACGTACCAGTGGAAGTTGAAGCCGTGCTGGAATTGCATTCTTAGAATGCAAAACGCGTGCGGCTGGGCGTCAGCCCTCCGAGCGTAATTCAATACGGTGGAAAAAGTCTGCGGAATCCGTGGAATAGTACGACGCCGATGAAAACCAAATTCCGCAGCAACACGGCCGCGAAGTTGAGTGAAACTGAATTTTGCGGTGGGCCCACTGCTACGGTTTTGCTCAACTGAATCGCCAGTTTCTGCAGCCAGTGAATAGAACGCGGCCAATCGCAGATGCCTGCTATCCATTCCTGCGGGATGCCCGATTCGTCGGTCGAAACACCAACGATTCCCCCAACAATGGCAGCAGTTGTGTCGGTGTCACCGCCACATTCTATGACCGACATAACGGCAGCTCGATAGTCACATGGATTCGTAAGCCATGCGTGTATGGCAATAGGCACTGTGTGGTAAACATACCCCGTGACGCCTCTTTGATGACCGTTGGCGGCTGCGAAATCCAGCGTGGTTTGATTGGTGGCAACGCTATCGACGACGTCGCGAAGTAACGAGATCAATGCGTTTCCATCCGAGCCAATGATCTCCGCAAGTTGATTCACGAATCGTTGGCCATTAATCGCCGTTTTTTGCTTCGAGTTAAATGCCGCCAAAGCGATCGCGATGGCACCGAATTCGGCTTTCGGATCTGAATGCGTCACTCGAGTTGATGCTCGCACAAAGGCGACCATTGTTTCGACATCATCAAAGATCGCGCCAAAGATTGCGGATCGCATCGCTGGGCCGTTGCCGGCTGAATAGACTCCACTGGACCTGGGCGAGATACCCAGCCATAGCTTCAGACATGCACGAAGCGTGGCGAATCCGATACCACCGGGAAGTGCAATGAACCACCAGCGAAGTCGGCGTGCAAAGTCGGTTGTGAAGTTGTCGAGGTCGAAATTTGAAGCGATCAGTGCCTGCGCCACCATGCAGGTGTGCTCGGTATCGTCCGAGAACATTCCCCGTCTGACGAAAAACCTGTGCCGATCGGGCGAACCGAGCAGGCGAGTCGCACGGCTCCGTGACACGCCTTCATAAGGCAACCCCAGTGCATCACCGATTGCCGTGCCAAGGATGCAGCCGATGATGTGGGTTTCGGTCATGAGTCTCTGGAATTCCGGCAGACAGCCCTGAAATGCGGGCATTCACAAATCAGATAAATTTCTGGCGGGCATTTTAGCCAGAATTGAATACAATCTCCACATCGCCCTCGTAGCTCAGCAGGATAGAGCGGCGCTTTCCTAAAGCGCAGGCCACAGGTTCGACTCCTGTCGGGGGCAATCGATCATAACTTTGGTAATGTTATCGAGTTTCAAAAACCAATCGAGGTCAGCTTTCCAACCCCGGTCATTCAGTCCCCGGCAGAAATCGGAACGGCTGATACGGTCGATGGCTTCACGCCAGCGAGCTCGGAACTCAGCATCCTTCCATCGGGTCAACAGTTTGTTGCGTCGCGAGTCCGTCAACTTGTGAGAGACTTCCATCGCGTTGTTCCAGTGGCGTTCGATTTCATCGAACGGGGGAAAGTCAGAAGCGAGAGAGGGCGGGCTTCTGCCCGCAGCTTCTATCTCTACATTCTGATTCTGTTTCTTACTCTGATTCTGACTCTTCCTCTTTCTCTCGCTCACGCTGTTCTCACGCTCGGAGCGTGAGACTTGCGTGAGAGGTTCGGTGTCAGACTGCCGTCGATAATGTTTGGCCGAACGCATGGCCTCTTGTGCGCGTCGTTTTGCAGATCGTCCGTTGTGTTCGTCGAAACGTGGCAAAGTCATCAGACCGTCAACGCTGGTCAGCCAGCCCACGTCCTGCATGGCTTCTGCAAAACCATCAATGCCGACTTTGCGATTTACGGCAGCGGCGGAATACTGCAACCGCCCGTCGGTGCTGTGAGTGTCGGCAAGCGACCACAAGCGAAACAGGCCACCACAAACGCGGGCTTCATCGCAGTTCATCGCGTCGCACAATGACGCTACCCGTGGATCGTCCCAAAGGTTTGTCCGCATTTTGATCCAAGCGCCATTTGCAGGCGGGACGCGGCCTTGAGTTGTGTTATCATTCGCATCGTCTGGCGTTGTCATGTGCTGACAGCTCCGGAGAAAACGGAAGGAACCAAACTGCCCCAGGCGACAAACCACGGGCGCAGGAATCAGGCTGAACGGATTCAGCGGTCGATGTTGGCAGATTCGAATTGAGACGCGGCCTGCCAGGCATCACGAAGAAACAGAAAAGCCCGTTCCCGGAATCATTCCAGGTCGGGCTTTCTTTATGTCCGCAAATCCGGCGGACAGACGGGAGCAACATCAGAACCGGCGGCGTTGCTGTTTACTTTGGTGGATGAATGAGACTCCGGATAGCGGGCGGCAATGGCAGCGGCAAGACTGCACAGCTCCGCGCGGGGAATCAATCGGAATCGACCACTTCGCGGCGCGTTCGGCCACAACTGGTCAGCAGTCCGCCGAACCTGATGATCCGGGCGTTTGAGGATTCGGGCAGCTTGCCCGATCAAAATGAATTCATTTTGTTTGCCATTGTTTGCCCTTTCGGCGTCCATCCGTGGTGAGACTTTCAATGGATGCCTTGTAAGGGCGGGTTTCCTATCGTGTCGGGAATGGCTTCACGAATTTTCCAGCGTTGGAAGACATCGCAGGAAAAATGCTGGTGAAAAGATTTCATCGTTTCCAATAAAGATCGGAAACAGGTTTTCCAATATCCCTCGTGGCTGTCATCTTCCGTTCAACAATTTGCTCACGCCACTCGCGTTTGCGTAGCCAAGCGCCATTGCAATTTCATCCAGCGTTTTTCCTTCACGCATCATCAACTCGGCAGCCTGTCGTGCTTCTTTCATTTCCGCGGCGGTACGCTTTCGGCGTTCATGTCGGACTGTCGTGATCACATTCAGTTTCGTTTTCGATCCTTCTTGTTCCATGTCCAACTGTGCCGAATCGAAGGCGTCGGATTTTGCGAACTTCTCGGCAGAATTTTCGCTGATTGGATCAGCGTCAATGAGTTGTTGTGGATTGTGCGACTCAGGGGACGAGTCGAAAAGCACAACCGTAATTGCGCTCAAGATTCTCGCCGTATCGATCCATTCAACGGTTAATTCTTTTTGGAGCGATTCGGCGCGTTCGAGTAAAGTTCGACGCCATTCAAGATCATTCCAAACGGGATGCTTGTTCAATCGTTCGCGAAGCTTGTATCTCACTCTGCGTTCATTGCGGTCACGAATAACGCAACGTTCCTTTTTACAATTGTGGATCGTCGGTCTTTGCAAAGCCATTTCAAGCAATCGTCGCCACGACTCAAATCTGTCGCCACGCGACGGGAGCCAATCGCTTAACGCTTCGAAGCACTCTCCGATGCGCAGTTCATGGAATGTCGCTTCGGCAGCTTTCACGCCAGCAATGAACGGCGTGAGACCATCGACTGACTTTACAGCATTAGGCTGTGTCGGAAATGGTCGAAAAGTACCGTCGGCAACAAGATAATCGAATCCTCTACGCCGATCGGCGTAACCAACGAGTACGGCCAATGCATCGAAGAACGCATCTTCCGAATGATCAAACGTGATGGACTTGAATGGCGCATTTGGTGACGCATCGACAAACACCGATGGCCGTCGTGTTCTATTCCATAAGGGCCATTGAAGTTGCCATTTGAGAGAGATTACAGCACTCAGTACTTCAAAACTTAGAAACAAATGGTTGGCTGTCTGAAAGCAACCATCTCTTCTCGACACTCCGAGCGGAAGCCGTGCCAATGTAAAGGCAATCTCTCGGTCAATCAAAGCGGCCCATTCCAAAGGATCACCCGGACGAATTTTCTCTGGTAAGTCGTCCCGAAAAATTGGGGTCCAGTCTCTCCCTAATGAATGCTCGCCATACTCGTCAGGCAATGCCCGCACGGCTTCAATGTAAGTGCAAAACCGTCGATTTCCAACGCGGACTGTTGGCAAGTTTCCATGCTTGGCGTTTTCTGCCCGAATGAAGGTAATTGCATCATCCGAAATTGTCATGGTAGCAAGGAGGCTAAGCGACTCCCGGCGTTCACGAATCGATTTATCGGCGTCAAATACTGCCACATCGTATTCGGATTCCACACTCATTATGTCATACGAAGCATCAACCCTTTCGGGAAACGAGCGTAGCGTGAATGGGTCATCACTGCGGATCGCTTCAATTGCGTGTAGCAGGTATTGCGCTGTCTCACGCGCCAAAAGAATCTCGCGATGAATCTGCGTCGCTTCTGAATTGCTTTGCTGAACATTTTCCGGCATTGGATGCCTGATCTCCCGAATTCAGATCAATCCCGAATGAAGCAAGAACAGGGCAGGTTGATTCGGGTCAACTTTTCGGGTGGTTCATGACTCCCACGCCTAGCCCGGTTTTCGAATAGTTGATACCGCTTAACTGCCAAAGCGAGTTTTTGGCTGAATCACATAGGGGGGCGTATTAAATCGGCAAAATACACGGTGAAGATTTGGCCGTGCATTCATTTCGGTCGAAATATTGACGGTGGCCGTGTATTTTTTGCCAGCCCTTCAAAGGCGGTGTGCGGTTCGAAAGGAGCGCTCGGCAGCGGCTATTGAGGGTCTTTTGAATCGCTTGCTTTATCTCTTTCTTGAGCATTTGGCTTTTTCTTCGCTGGCTTTTTCTTCGCTGGCTTTTTCTTCGCTGGCTTTTTCTTCGCTGGCTTTGTTGTAGCTTGGTTTGGACTAACCTTAGTTTTTACGACGGACTGAGCGTGGGGCTCCGGTGATTCGGGTTCTGAAACAATCGGCGTTAAAACGCTCCATTCCAGCGGACCTGCTCCAAGTGTCTCTCTCGCTTGATTGATGTCGGAGATCATCATTTCGCGATTTGTTTTCCACGCACTCTGGAAAACGCTAGGACGGTTATTGGACGGTGCGGCGTTCAAGAGTCCATTGAACAAAGCATCAACTGAGTCGGCGGCAAGAAGGTTGTGCCCAATATCGATCAGACCTAGTTTTAAGCTTCTTACCACGAATTTAACAAATCGGTTTTCCGCAATTTCACTGAACTGCTGCACTTCGCGTAAGCGCTCGGACTCCTGATTGATCAGGTCTTCAGATTTCTCTGGAGTAACTTCGGTCATGAGCGATTCAAGGTATCGTTTGAATGTCTTATTAGTCTCCGCAAGTTCGTTTACTTGCACAGCAAGGGTCGCGATTTGGACTTGGCTGGAAATCTTTCGCAGCAAATCTTGGAATAGACCGGCCCACTGTTCGCGAAGCCACACTTGAAGTTCATGAAATCGGTCAAAGGCGAAGACGGGGTTATTATTCGGAAGTGACCGTATTTCTTCGATCATATGAAAGATGTTTACCGAATCCACGTGAGCATACACCACCGCGTGGGATTCTCGATTCCTCAAGAACGTTTGGTACTCAGCGTCCACTCCCCTTTCAATTGCAATGTAGAGAGGTACATGATTAGCTACGGCAGCACGGAACTCTTCTCGTGTGATGCTGTCGTATCGGTTGTAAAAACCGGATTCGCGTTTTTCATTGCCGTCGCTTCGTTCGGAGCCATATCGTCCGCCAACAATCAGCACCATCAGATCAGCTTGTTGTGCCTCTCGGTAGCACGACTCATCAAGTGGAACATCTGGCGCATATGCAATCGACCCTTTCTCTGAAAGAACCGATTCAAATCCAAGGGACTCGACGAACCCCTCAAGTGCTGACCTCAGATGTTTCAGATCATAGTAGGTCGAACTTATGAATGCGCGAGGTTTAGCCATTGAAAGGTCGCACCAAAGAAGCCATGAAATGGTAGAGGTATGCAAGTTTTGCACAACGCCCACTCGCCTGCAGCGTTGGGCAATTGTTCGGAGTCGGAGCTTGGATTTGGCAGTTCAAGCCATACGATTAAGTGTGGCGCGAGTGCGATGCCACGAAAATGTCCCTTGGGCGACATTGATCGGCTCAAGGAATTCCAAAAGTACGCAATCGACGCGATTACTGGATTCCCCGGCGGAAAACACCGGTCTCAGAACTTCAAAATTCAGCTGTGCGATTTTGTGTTGTCAGTTGCAACGACGGGACGATCGGTTTCGTTGCCCCGAGGACATTGGTACAATGCCGGTCAATTCGGGGACCAATTCGGGAAACACACATGAGCAGCGTTACGGTTGAACTGGAACTTCCGCAGGACTGGAAACGGTTTCAAATGCCCGCAGCTTTGAAGGCGCGGCTGAGTTCTTTGCTGGATGAACAGGACAGAACCGGGAAACTCCGCAAGGCCGAACGGGAGGAAGCGCAGGCGCTGACAGAACTGGCTGACTTCCTTGCCCTGATGAAGCTCCGGGCGGAACGTGCGAAACTCAATCAGCAATGAGCCCGCAAATTCCTGTGCGTCTGGTCAAACTCGTTCGCGAACGGGCGGGCGATGTCTGGATGTCTGGACTGATCATTTTGCATTCACGACAACTTGGCGGCTTCGCGGTCGAACTCCAACCGGGCGAGCAACTATTGAGGCGCTGGGAATGAACCGCCCGGCGATTGTTCTGATTCGTCGTGAACTGGTTTTGCTGAATCGCTTCCCGTAGCGAATTCGCCATGTTGGCCACGGTTTGAGATACCGGCCCGGCATCGGGAAAGAAAGTGTGTCTCCCACTCTGCTGTAGCCTTACAGGCTCAGCGGAATAAACGCCAGAAAGAACCTAGACCGGGGGGTGTGTCCCGTCCTGCATTTCTGCCGAGTCCATCCGTTCAAATCGTCGTTTGAACAATCCCCCCGGAAAAAGCAGACCCCCCCTGTCGAATTGCGCACAAATTCACGCGCGTGGCCTAACGTGGTTTCCCGGGGGAACCGTTCTACAAAAATCGGCCCCCCCGGCCCTATTCGCAATCGAGGTCATTAAACGGACAACCGCCGAACCAATCCCGCAAACAACTTGTACCACGTTCCACCAGTTCCGCAGCGTCTGCCAGTGCTTCCCGATCGGCCTGGCTGGCTGGAATTTCCCGCAGCCGTCCCAGCGTTTCAGAAGCCGCCTGCAGTTGTTTCAATGCCAGCGTCTGCAAAGCCGATTGTTTCGCCGTCGCTTCACGTTCAGGAATCCTGTTCGTCATCGTGCCACCTCCCCGGCCTGTGATCCGCAGTACGATTCCACGGCTTCCAGCAACTTAGCCAGCTTGCCCGTCAACAGTTCAACGGCCTTCCGATCGTCGGCAGATTCTTCAGCGGCCTGCAGTCTCTTGAAAGTCCACCACATCGCGTTGAGTTCGTCCAGCGACTTTCGGAACTTGTGCGCGTCGTCATGCGTGATTGTGCTGATGTCTCGTTCCGAACCAAAGAATCGATTCAGCCTATCCATCGTTGCCTTCCACTTCTTGACTGTGCATTCCCAGGCTCGTTCACTTTTAGCCGTAATCCCATCAGCCAGATACTGAGCAAGGAAGGCTCTGATTTGAACCACCGGTTTTGATTCCAGAGCAGGGTCAGCCTCTGTCGAGACTCTCGGGGTAGTCAATCCGGCTTTGACCAGCTTCGTGTGCAAGGTATTGCCGATCTCACCCAGATGGATGTCTGTCGGTTCAGAGTCCCTCTTGATGCAACGTAGGTCACCAGAGTCTTCAACTGCTGATCCAGCAAAACATTCGTCTGATGAATCAGACAGATCGCGATGTTGGCAATCACCTCCGCAGGACGGGTTTCGATGAACTTTCGGTAAACTTCGAAGGTCTGTGGGGTCTGTCTTCCAAGGTCGCGAACGTAGAGCGCCTCTTTGGAATCTTTTGGGCACAGCGGTAAGTCGCGGACTCTCAGATAATCACGGTAGTCGGCCAGCAATTCTTCCAGACTGGCGCGTCCCACGTTGGTCAGTTTGATTTCCATTTCCTTCGACGCCGTGGCAGCTTTGCTGCCTTCCAGAATATTTTGTTTGCACGATCTTGCCAACTGAATCATTTGATCAATCGTGCGATCGCCTCTGGAGAGGAACTTATGGGTAACGTGAAACGTTATGTCGTAAACGACTTCGGCTTTTTGAAATGACAACAGAGTTTGATAGTCGCCGCGAGGCCGCAGCAGGCGATTGGGATCAGGGGCGACTGGCTCATGGGATTTATGGGATCGATGGGATCTATGATTTTCATCATTCTCGTGCTTCCCATCATTCCCATGCGATTCATTGCGATTCGTCGGCTTGCGTGGGTTCAGGTTCGGGGGCTTCCAGCAACTGGCAGAGTTCATTCAGGAACGATTGGTTGTTCGCCATTTCCGCCCCGCCGCCTCGCCGCCAACGGGTGATGAATTCTTCGTGGTTCATTTGGGTTTCGCATGGTTGCGGTTGGGGTGCGTCTGCTGTCTGGCGTTGAATCCTCCTGCCGCTCGTCTTCGGGGTTGCTTTGTCGGTGGACCGTGCGACAATAGCAACCCGACATCGTCAGGCACTATCAATTGTCAGGCACTATCAATTGTCAGATGATCGAGTTTCGTTTGCATCATCAGAAAGTACTGAACGTGAATCGCCTGCAGGCAATCCGACCGGCAAAAAACATTTCGCGACGCAATCTGCTGCAGGTCGGCGGGATTGGTTCTGTTGGTGTGTCTGCCGCCGGACTGCTGGGACTGCCGGAATTGCTGGGGGCAGAGAATTCTGAGCACATAAATCGAGCTGCGAGTTCGCCGAAGTCCTGCATTTTTATCTATCAATATGGTGGACTCAGTCAGTTGGATTCATGGGATCCAAAACCTCAGGCTCCGGATGGAATCAGAGGACCGTACAAGCCTATCGCTACTCGCACGCCTGGCTTCCAGGTCGGCGAATTGATGCCTCGGCTGGCAGAGATTTCAGACAAGTACTGCGTCATTCGGTCGATGAGCCACGGAGTCCCCGTACACAACATCGCGAATGAAATGCTGCTGGCTGGCAGTTCTGCTCCGCGCAAAGATTCGCCATCCTTTGGATCCATTGTCACGAAACTCCGCCCGACCGAAGTGAATATGCCATCACATGTGTGGTTGCAGAAATTTGGAGGCGGTGCCGCACCGGCAGATGCTTCCTATCTGACTGGCGGTCATCTCGGTATGGGCCACGCCCCGTTGCTGCTGGGAGAACGGCACGATGACAATCCGGGAACTCCTGGCTTTCATCTCAAAGTTTTCGAAACGGCCGACGACGTCTCACTTTCAAGGCTTCAATCGCGTTGGAAACTGCTGCAGAAAATCGAACCGGCGTCGGCCTCCGCAGTTTCCGTGACGGCACTTCGTCAGCCAGCTACGATGCAGAAACTTCAGGAGCGCGCGTTCACACTTCTCCATGGACCGGAAGCGCGCAGAGCTTTCGATGTCGAATTAGAATCCGCGTCGATGCGCGACCAATATGGTCGGCATCCGTTTGGTCAAAATCTGTTGATGGCCAGACGTCTGATTGAATCCGGCGTTCGCCTTGTGAATGTCGTGGCATGGATGGGTCTCGCACCAGCAGACAAGTTTGCCAGCGTCGAAACCTGGGACATGCATGGCAACGCGGGCATCAGCATCTTTGATAACGGCTGGAACGGTCTCGGCTGGGCACTACCTCGTGCAGATGCATCTGTTGCCACACTGCTGGAAGACCTGGACGCGCGGGGAATGCTGGAATCGACTCTGGTGGTTCTGGTCGGTGAATTCGGACGCACTCCCCGGATCAGCAAAGGTTCATCAGCTATGGGACGCGACCATTGGCCGCAATGTTATTCTGCTATGCTCGCGGGGGCAGGCGTCAAAGGCGGCACGATATACGGTTCGTCCGACGACACTGCGGCCTATGTCAAAGATCACCCGGTCAGCCCTGAAGATTTCAGTGCGACTCTGCTGCACGCTCTGGGTATCGATCCCGCGACTCGGCTAAGTCCCGATGGATTTACACTTCCTGCCAGCACGGGGCAGCCGCTGCTGGATCTCTTCTGACAAGGGCTGACAGCCCATCCGGGACTGCTGGTGAATCGACTGTTCGCAATTCGCATTTCGCGTGAGAAGAATAAAGATGGCCCGCAGAAACATTGCACCGGTTCGAGTTGGCGTGATCGGGCTTGGTCGTTTTGGGCGACTGCACGCATTGACACTGGTGGGACTCGCAGAAGCTGAACTGGTCGCCGTCGTGGCGCGTCGCCAGGAAAGTCTCGACGCCATCGCTGAAGAGCTTCCGGACGTACGCGGCTGGACCAGTTTGTCGCAGGCGATCGAGGAATCCGATGCAGAGGCCTGGGTTGTGGCCTGCAGCACATCGTCGCATGTGCCCGTCACGAAGGCTCTGCTTGAAAGCGGAAAAACAGTGCTCCTTGAAAAACCAATCGCTGATAACCTTGTCGAAGCACGCAGTCTGGCTTCATTCGTACGGCCGGACTCAGCGAATCTGATGATGGGGCACATCGTGTTATTCAACAGTGAGTTCCAGCAGCTCTGCAGTGTCGCGCGCCAGCATGGACCGATTTCGTACATCGACTGCGTGCGTCATCGCCCCGCCAGTATCGTCCAGGATTTCCCCGGCGAGAATCCGCTGCAGGCCGTGATGGTCCACGATCTCTATGCCGCGCAAGTGCTGCTCAATCGCGCCGAGCCGGATCATTTCAGCGCGCAGTACCATCGAACCGAAGCCGGTGACATCGACCTCGCACTGGCGCAGCTCGGCTGGAGCGGCGGCGCTGTGGCATCGTTTGCCGCGTCGTATTTGACTCCCTCTGGAATGCCGCCCCGAGGTTTCGACAGGACGGAAGTATTCGGTGATGGCTGGTCGTCTCGGATTTCGACGAATCCCAGACCAATCGAAGTCTGGGACTCCAGCGCTGCCTGGCCTTTAGCGTTGGAGATCCGCACGTCCCCGCCCAGCGGAATGATGGCGGAAGAACTCCGTTGCTTTTGTCGCGTCGTACGCGGGTTGCAGTCAGTGCCCGTGGGAGCGACCTACGCGGATGCGATTCAAGTCCAGAGCTGGATGGAAAAACTAAGCTCCTGCGCGAAATGATGAGGAACTCCAACGCGCAATGGCACTCGATTTCAGGCTCACCGATTACTTTTTATTCTGCCGCTCGCCTCACAAAGTGTCCTTCACTCACAGAGTTGAAAGGGTCCCGACTTGGGACAAGTCGGGCTACGACTTGCGGCCTGTTTCATCGCCGAAAACTATTTCAGGACAAATCCTTTGCCATTCGCAATTCCACAAGCGGCAGTACACTATTCAGACTGCCGGAACGAAAGCCGTCCAGATCGATGGTGACAAATCGAAATCCCAGCGAATGGAACTTCGTTGTGATCTGAGTTCGCAGGGTGGGCTCAAGAAGATTTGAAATCTGATCGATGGGCACTTCGATGCGAGCGAGTTCATTTGCTTCGTGGCGAACTCGAAGTTCTTGAATTCCGGTAACGGCTTTTAGAAATGCTTCCGCGTATTCAACACGTTGCACACGTTCCTCGGTGACTTCGACTCCATAAGCAATACGGCTGGAGAGACATGGCGATGCCGGCTTTTCGGCGACAGATAAATTCCAAAAGCGAGCAAGTTGTCGCACGGCGGCTTTGTTGAGACCAGCTTCAATTAATGGGCTGCGTATGTTGTGATTGATCGCCGCTTGCATGCCAGGGCGATGATCGCCAAGATCGTCCGTGTTGGCTCCGTTGACAATCACTTCGACGCCGAGATCGCTCAAATGTGACGCCGTCAATTCATATAAAGTATCTTTGCAGAAGAAGCATCGGTCGCCGGCGTTGCGACGATATTCCGGGCGATTGAATTCCGAGGTTGGCAGTTCAACGTGACGAATGCCCATCAGTATTGCTTCACGTCGTGCGATCACCAGTTCGCTGGACGCCAGACTGGGGCTGACTGCGGTCACTGCCACTGATTTATCGCCCAACGCTAGAACGGCAGCTTTCGCCACCACTGCGCTATCAACGCCGCCCGAATACGCGACGGCCACCGCGCCGTACGATCGCAGTCGTTCGATCAGTGCATCGGCGATCACTTTTTGGTTTGGCGGAAATGTGTCTTCGGACTGCATAGTTTCGAGGATTCTGGATATCGGATTCAACGAGATTTTTCAGGTGATTATAGCACCAGTGGCCAATCCTGTGTAACGCTGTGCGGTTCCCGATTTGGGACAAATCGGGCTACGGGTTGATTATTGCAGATCCCGCGAATCCTTTACAACGCCTCATCTGTCGCCGCAACTGAAGATCCCTCGGCACGGGAAAACGTGATAATTCCCGTGACTGGTGGCCGAGCGTGAAAAGAATGCAAGGATAGCAAGTCCAGCCTACAATTAGGGTTTTCCGGAATGGCGAAAGATTGTTTGTTGAGTGTTGGCAATCCTTTCGCACAGGCGAAACTTCGTGCAAATGGATGAGGGATAAAAGAGGAGTGACAGTTATTTCCAGTGTCAAAGCGACTTCCGTGGCTACTCTTGATCCGCAGCGTTTAACCTCATGGTCGTTTAACGGCTATTTGCTGATGACGTTTCTGACGGCGGTCAATGACAGCATGTTTCGCTGGATGGTCTGCCCCATCGCACGGCATTTATTCAAGGACGATGTCTGGCACATTGCTGGATATTCGATGCGGCCAGCAGAGATTGTTCTTCCGCTGGGATTGTTTGTGTTCGTGCTGCCATTTGTGATCTTCGCGCCGTGGGCCGGATGGGTTGCTGACAGGTTTAGTAAACGCAGTTCAATTATCTGGTTGAAGTGGACCGAAGTCGCGTTAATGACTGGAGGGCTGTTTGCCATTCAGCAGGGGCACGTGACATTAATGTTTGCATCGTTGTTTCTCATCGGGGCTCAGGCGACACTCATTGGGACAGCAAAGTACGGGATCATCCCGGAACTTGTACGGCGTTCAGATATTTCCGCAGCGAACGGATTCTCTGGCGTGGCCACTCTCATTGGATCGATCGCAGGTACCGTCGCCGGTTATACGCTGGCTGATATCACGATTGTCAACCGTGCGGCCGGAATACCAACTGCTGCAGTCGCTTTGATTGGCGTCGCGCTGCTGGGTGTTCTCGGTGCGATATTGACGACGGATGTGAAGGCCGCAAATCCAACAGTCCGGTTTCAATGGAATCTTGTCACAGATTCGTGGCGAGATCTAAAGCTCGTGTTTAGCGATCGAGGGATTCTGCGTGTGTCATTTGGAATCGTGTTCTTCTGGTCACTGGCAGCACTTGCACAGATGAATATCGATGTGTTCGTTACCACCGAACTTTCGGACGTAACGAAAGTCAGTCCAGCTCCGTTTATGGCCATGCTGGTCATTGGCGTTGGGATCGGCAGCTTGCTGGCCGGCTGGCTTTCGAATGGTCGCGTTGAACTCGGGATGGTTCCATTCGGTACACTGCTCATGGGCCTTGCCTGCATTCTGTTGTACTTTTGCAGTGATTCACCGGTCATGACAGGCGCCATGCTGGTTATGATCGGACTGGGTGGCGGTCTGTTTAATGTGCCACTGAATGCCTACATTCAGGAACGCAGCCCGCACGAAAAGCTCGGTGCCATCCTGGCGGCTGTTCAACAATTAACGGCGATCGGAATGCTTTGTGTGTCCGGACTTTTCTGGATGATGCATACGCCGATGCATATGTCCGGATCGCAGATCTTTCTGCTGTCTGGCATGGGAATCATTCCGATCGTGATCTATGCCGTCTGGATTTTGCCGCAGGCGACGATTCGATTTTTTGTATGGTTGCTGAGTCGTTTTGTGTACCGAGTTCGTACGTATGGCATTGAGAATATCCCGGAACGAGGTCCGGCTCTGTTGGTGGCGAATCATGTCTCCTGGATTGACGGAGTTTTGATTTTGCTGGCGAGTTCACGCCCCATTCGCATGGTCGCTTATGCGGACTATGTTCAGGGTCGCTTTGCCAAGTGGCTGTCGAATCTGTTTGGCATCATCCCAATTCGTGCCGGCGACGGACCACGCGCGTTGGTGAAGTCCCTGAACACCGCTCGCGATGCGTTAAACAGCGGACAGTTGGTCTGCATCTTTGCGGAAGGAAAAATCAGTCGCACCGGGCAACTGCAGAAATTTGAACGCGGCATGCTGCGAATTCTGAAGGACACCGATGCCCCGGTTGTGCCAGTGTGTCTCGACGAACTGTGGGGAAGCATCTTTAGCTACGAACGCGGTAAGTTCATCTGGAAGAAGCCGAAGTACTGGCCGTATCCAGTGTCGATTTCGTTTGGTAAGCCCCTGTTGCACGTTGACGATATCGATATTGTTCGTAATGCTGTGTCGCTGTTAAACACCCAATCGGTGCTCTTGAGAAAGGAACGCAGCATGATCCCGGCTCGAAGGTTAATTCGCGAATGTCGTCTGGCATGGAATCGTACGAAGGTTGCCGATTCTGGCGGCACGGAACTTACTGGCGGAAAACTTCTGATCAGCTCGCTGGCGTTTCATGCTCTGCTCACAAAGCAGGTACTGAAGTCTGATGTCAAATACGTCGGGATCCTGCTTCCACCGTCTGTTGGAGGAGTGCTGGCGAACACCGCGTTAACTCTGGCAGGCAAAGTGACGGTCAATTTGAACTATACGCTGACGGAAGATCTGGTTAACTACTGTATCCGTGAAGCTGGCATCAAGCAGGTCCTCACCAGCCGCGCGTTTCTGGAAAAGCGTCCCATGAAACTGGACGCGGAAGTGATCCTGCTGGAAGACCTTAAGCCTCAAATCACCACCACTGCCAAAGCCAAAGCGTTCGTGCTTGCGAAATTTATGCCGATTGGACTTTTGTGCCGACGGTTGGCTCTGGATCAGATAAAAGCCGACGATCCGTTCACGGTTATCTTTACTTCAGGTTCAACTGGCGAACCGAAGGGCGTCGTACTTTCGCAACATAATATTGCATCCAACGTTGATGCCGTAAACGAGCTTATGCGATTGCAGACAACGGACCGCCTGCTGGGAGTTCTGCCGTTTTTCCATTCGTTTGGTTTCACCATTACGATGTGGTTGCCACTCAGTGCAGATCCATCCGCTGTTTATCACTTCAATCCTCTGGATGCCAGAATGGTTGGTTCCCTCACGCAGAAGTACAAGTGTACGATTCTGACAGCGACGCCAACGTTTCTGCGGTCTTATTTGAAGCGGTGCAGTGTCGAAGAAATGCAGTCGATAAATCTGGTGATTGTCGGAGCCGAAAAAATGCCCGATGATCTGCGTCTTGCTTTCAAGGAGAAATTCGGATTCGAACCGACGGAAGGTTATGGCACAACAGAAATGTCACCCGTTGCGTCGTTTAATATTCCGGAAACACGCATGGGCGCAGAAGCCAAACTGGATATCGGAACAAAGCACGGCTCCGTGGGACGCATCATTCCAGGTTCGGCGGCGGCCGTGTTCGACCTGAATACCGGCGCGATGCTGGGACCAAATGAAGAAGGCCTCCTGAAAATCAAAGGGCCTAACATTATGCTGGGATATCTGAATCAGCCGAAGAAAACGGCGGAGTTGATTCAGGACGGCTGGTACAACAGCGGTGATATGGCGGTCATCGACGATGACGGATTTATTCGTATCACGGGCCGCATCAGCCGATTTTCAAAGATTGGCGGAGAAATGGTTCCTCACATCCTGGTCGAACAGGAGATTGCCAAAATCCTCGAAGAAGACCAGGGCGAAGAACACGAAGTGCTGTGCGCTGTGACGTCAGTGCCTGACCCTAAAAAAGGTGAGCGGCTGATTGTCCTGCACCGGCCGTTAAAAAAATCGGTACGAGAAATTACCGATCGGTTGCAGGCCGCAGGTCTGCCAAACCTGTTTATTCCATCGTCTGATGGATTTATCCTGGTGGAAATCATTCCAATGCTTGGCACCGGAAAGCTTGACCTTCGCGCGGTGAAATTGATGGCAGAAGAGAAGTGTGGCCTGTAAGCTCGGCAAGCGAAACCTGCCGAGCTACTTCAGCCACACAGATTTAGGGTTAAGCAGTAGTGGGATTCGCCAGAATTCCGGAGCATGCCAAAACGTGCGGAATTCTGGCGAATCCCACTACACAAAATCGTTCTGTCCCAGCAACGAAGCGGGGCATTGCGAACATTACGCTCTGACAAAGCGTTAATAATGATAATGGTGGTGGTGCCCGAAGCCACCTATTTCTATGGATTGCGTCGAAACAAGAGATTGCATTCACCACTTACGTTTTCTAAAGGATGCTCACGCCGGGCACATTGATGTAGGCTACCGCTGTGTTTCCCGCCGCAACCTGGTCTGCATCGACGACGAAGATACTCTTACAATGCAGGCATGGCTGGAAAAAAAGTTTCAAGACTGAACACGCACACTAAAGATGAATGTAAGACGGGACTCCAGTCCCGTCCTGATCTGACATGAAGTAGGTCTGGACGAGTCTGGAGACCCGTTTGACAAAGTAACAATTTTCGCAAAGAGAGTGCTGCTGATTCGTTTTCAAATGGAAATGAATTCACTCCGAAGTTTAAGCCTGCCATTGGCGGGACTGGCCGTGTTCGCCGTGGCTGGTTGCACCGCACCAGATGCAGGGACCGCGTCGAGCAGCAGCGGTTCAACAGTCATGACTAAAGGACCGCCGGAAACAACAGCACACGCAGAACACGCTCATCCAGGCGAAGGTCCTCACCACGGTGATCTGGTAGAACTTGGAAACGAAGAGTATCACGCGGAAGTTGTTCACGGCGAAGGCGGCAGCGTCTCTGTTTACATCCTCGACAGCGCGGCTAAATCGGCAGTGCCAATTGACGCCACTGAATTGACGATCAATATCACGAAGGCGAACATGCTCACGATGACGGCCACAAGCATTAAGGACATCAAAGGTTCTAAGGCTGGCTAATGGGTTTCGGAAAATGCACGACCGCGCCGGGGTTCTTCAGACGTTTTGCGATTTGGACCAGATCAAACTGTTCTCCATCTCGCAAAAGTTCTCCCGGTGCGATCGGAAGCACTCCCAGACTTACTTGAGAGCGACGACTGAAGCCTTCCGTCACCGACTTCGGCGCGCCTTTTGGCGCGTCTTTGAATGGAAGAACTTTGTAGGTTTCTTTGTCGGACCAGATGGTCAAAGTGAATCGCTGCTCTGGTGGAATCGGATGGCTCGCTGTTTGTTCCAGCAGAATTCCTCCAGGGCCGGGGGTGAGAAATGTTTCTTCGAGCGTCCCGCCTGATTCCCGCGCCAATGAGATTTGTAAATCGCTGCCGGCCGCAATAGTTTCCTCTGGCGGCTGACGCGGATCGAAGAGATCCACAATTTGCACAACCAGTGGGTCCGTGCCTGAATTCATCAAAGTGACATTCGCTGGCGGCAACGGCGGATTGGCAACAAATTCACGCCGAATCAGTTTCGGAGTATAATCCAGCGTGGGTATGGCATAGCCAGTTGACCATGCCCCACCGGTCCAGTTGGCACAGACCAGTCGCCCCAATGGATCAATCGTGAAGAAAGTTCCGACCGCCGGAGCAAACGCAATGGGAGCACCGACGAAAAATCCAGGCCCCATCGAATAATCGCCCCAGCCGCCCATGGGATCGTGGATCCATACATTCCAATTGCCACCAGCATTGATCGTTGAAACCATCGGGCCAAATGCAGACGCACCAAGCTTCAGTGGAGCGCCAGGCGATTGACCTGTTGCGATGACGGTTGGAGGTAACCATGGCAATCCGGCGGGCTTGCTCCACAGAACCAGATTACCAGCGGGGTCGATGGCCGACACATTCAGTTTTGGGCCGGGCGGAAGTCCAATCGGAAATACATTGGCCGCCACCGGTGTCCCTGGAATCAATCCACCGGCAATCGCTACTGATGACCACGCCCCGCCATTGCCAAAGTAATAGTGCATCGTTCCGAAATGATCGACGGCAAAGACGTGATACAGACCACCAGCAGCCACTGCTGTGACAGATGTCCCAAACGGAAATGCTTCCATCGGGCTGTTGATTTGATGACCAATATGTGTGGTCGGGTCAACGCTCCATAAATCACCCATTCCCGAGACGCCTATGACGAGACTATGCGGGCCGTTTTGCACAAGTTCAAGAATTGCTCCAATAGGAAAACTCTGAGACGGCAACAAAACCTGCGGAGGGCCAGCGTTGACGATTCTAAGCAACTTGTTTGCTGGCGACACTGTCACCAAAGTCGGCCACGCATCGCCGACGGATTCCGGCATCAACACGATGGGACCTCCAGGAACCAACGCATGTGGGAAAACGCCGGGGCGCAAAGTCCACCCGGTCGCTCCGCCATCAAACAGAATCAGATGACCATCGGGGGCAACATATCCGGCAGTCGTTTCGGCCCCGTGTGGAGTCCAGCCGATGCCGACGGGACCTGCGTTGAGAACCACACAACTGGAAATCAACCACAACGTGGGGACGATTCGTACCCAATTGGCCAGTAGTCGGTTGCACCAAATTGTTTGCATTTTACGTCTCCATCTCATTTGATATCGGTACCACCACCGCCTTGCAGGCTTTCAATTTAATCCCAACCCGCTGCGTCAGCGAGGGATGCTTGGCGAAAAACGCAGGTAATGCTATCCCTCACTGACGTGTCGGGTTGTGAAAATCGATTCAATCGACAGCCGGCGTGGTGTGTTACTACCGGTTGCCAATCGTACAACTTCCCGGGACGTAGTGAAGCGACTTGGGGAAAAACGCTCCGCAGAAGCTCTGCCGTCTCGGCCTGACGGAGAGACCTTCTTGAGGCCAATTCTCAAAAATCTTTGATCTCAATGGGTAATGTTTTTACAGCATTCCAAGCAAGTAGCAGTTGTCCGGAATCTGCAATCCGCGAACAGTGAAAAGTAAGATCATCAGGGCTGCTATTTGGTTTCCTGACGGAAAGACTGTGTTAGAATAGACAAGATGGGACGTCGATTCCTGACGCCGGACTTTTTCCCAACAGGCATGTGAAACAAACTAGGGCAAAGAAATGCTGATTCGAGACTTCTTGAAGACTCTGACAAATCGCCGTAAGTCAAATGCTCGCAGCCGTTTGGCTCGCCCACACGATCTCTTGGAGCAGTTGGAATCACGAACATTGCTCGCAGGGAATGTACAAGTCTCGCTGTCTGGTGTAAATGCACAGATTACGGGCGATGCGGCAAATAACGAGATTGAGGTCGTTGTGGATAACGGCTCAGTGGTCATTCGCGGGCTGAATGGCACGACGATCAATCAGGGTTCGACGGCCTTTACGTTGGTGTCTGGCGCGACAACTTTTCAGGGCAGTTTGAATGCTTCGCTTGGTGCGGGCGACGACATAGCGACCATTGGTCCAGGGATCACTTTTTCCAGAAATGTTTCAGTGTCAGGTGATGCTGGCGCGGACACGTTGCGGGCTCGGACTGGCACTTACAATGGCAACCTGTCTTTGATGGGTGGCGATGGAGCAGGTTCGATCGTTGTTGATGGCGCGACCGTGAGTGCCAATCTCAACGTGAGTGGACAGGGCGGGATGGTCGTAAGTATCACGAATTCAACAGTTCGTGGTCAATTGGATGTGGCTACGGGCCTTGAGAACAGCCCAGACAGCGTCGTGATCAAGGGCACAACGGTTAATAAAAAAACGTCAATCGTTACTGGTAAAGGTGATGACAATGTTGTGCTTCAGAATTCTCATTTCAACGGTCAGCTCATCATGCACACCGGCGCCGGCAACGATGTCGTTTACATCGATTCCAGCAGCGTTGGCAAGTTGGCGCTGATTGCCACGCAACGCGGAAATGACACGTTGCAGGTTCTGAACAGCAGCAGCTTCTCGCGGTTATTGTTGTTTGCGGGCGGTGTTGGTCATGATGCTGCAAATATAGCGTCCGACACATCGACTCATGGCGTCATCAAAGGCAGCCAGAAATCAAAGTACTTCAACGCGGCAACAGTTGCTTCTCGAATTACGGATCCCACAACCGGTGCGATCGCAATTGCCAACAACCTGCTGACGGCTGCTGTGCCAAAACTCACGGTAACAACAAGTGCCGCATCATTCGCTGAAAACGCTGGTGCCGCTGCGGCTACCCTGACGGTCATAAGAACCGGACCGACAACTGCATCGCAGGTCGTAACGTTGACGTCTTCTGACACGACCAAAGCCACAGTGCCAGCGACAATCACAATTCCTGCAGGTAGCGCATCAGCCACGGCGACCATCGCAGCTGTAGACAATACGACAACAGATGGTGCCTTGGCAGTTACGTTGACTGCTGCTGCAACAGGATTTGCAAATGCGACCGCAGTCGTCACTGTTACCGACAATGAAACGGCTTTAAGTATTTCTGCCAGTCCAGGGTCATTTTCTGAGTCTGCTGGTGCTGCTGCATCCACATTGACTGTTACTCGAACCGGACCGACAACGAGCGCTCAGGTCGTGAACCTGACATCCTCGAATACATCAAAAGCAACGGTCCCGACAACGGTCACAATTCCTGCAGGCAGCACGACAGCAACCGTCGCTATTGCAGCAGTCGATAATACAAATGCTGACGGCAATTTCACTGTCACAATTACGGCCGCAGCGACGGGGTTTGCTAACGCCACAACTGATGTGACTGTAACTGACAGCGAAGCGACATTGTCCGTGAGCGCAAGTCCGGTAGCCTTCTCTGAGAATGCGGGAGCGAATGCGTCTACATTGACGGTAACTCGTACAGGACCAACGACGACAGCGCAGACCGTGACACTGACCTCGTCGAACAGCCTGAAAGCGACTGTTCCCGCCACGGTGACCATTCCAATCGGCAGTACAACAGCGACCGCGCTTGTGACGGCAGTGGACAACACGGCAGTTGATGGCGCAGCCACGGTGACCATTACTGCGGCCGCCACAGGCTTTACTCCCGGCACGGCCACGCTGACTGTCAATGACAATGAAACCGCACTGACACTCAGCCCGAGTCCAATCACCGTATCAGAATCGGCTGGGACCAGTGCATCAACATTGACGGTAACGCGAACTGGCCCTAACACTGCGGCTCAAGTTGTGACGTTGTCTTCGTCAAACTCTTCCGCCGCGACTGTTCCCGCTTCAGTCACCATTCCAGCAGGAAGTAATTCTGCGACCGTGAGCATCGCAGCCGTGAATAATCCAGAAACTACTGGTCCCGTCGTGGTGACCTTCACCGCCGTTGCCACAGGCTTTTCTAACGCAACAACAACTCTCACGGTGACTGATATTCAGACCGTTCTGACACTGAGTGCAACTCCTGCAACGTTTGCGGAGAATGCTGGAACCTCTGCGTCAACCCTGACTGTCACACGAACTGGCCCAACAACTGCACCATTGGTGGTCAGTGTGTCGTCGTCCAACGAGGCCCATGCCAAGATGTCTTTCCCGACGGTTACAATCCCCATAGGTCAAACGTCGGCAAATATCACGATTGAAGCAATCGATGATCTCACTGTGAACGGTGATGCAACAGTCACGATCACCGCATCAGCGACCGGATTTGCTGACGTCACTCAGATTGTTACCGTCACCAATACCGATGTTGCGACGCTGACAGTCACATCAACCGCAACCGAGGGAGCAGTTTCGGAGGGTGCCGCTGCGGGTACTCTAAGATACACGGTGAAACGCAATACATTCGACAATTCTCTGCCTCTGGTTGTCACCCTCGCATCGGCTTCATCCGATCCAACGGCACGACTGACTGTGCCGACCACAGTGACGATCGCGGCAGGAGCAGACTCCGTGACGTTCGACGTCAATCCGGTTGATGACGCTGTACTCAACGGCGACACAGCAACCATCGTGACGGCGTCGGCGACTGGGTTTGTCGCTGGCACTTTGTCCGTCACAGTCAGAGACAACGATGCTGGAAGCCTGGCGTTAACATCGGTAGCAACTGTTGCTGAAAACGCTGGTACCGACTCTGTGGAATTCACGATCACTCGTAATTCCAGCAATATCACTCAGCCCCTTGTTTTGACTTTGTCATCCAGCGATACGTCGCGGCTGACCGTTGGCACCACTGTGACAATTCCAGCGAACCAACCATCAGCGACGTTCAAAGGGACGCCGGTTGGGAACATGCTTGTTGATACTGGTCGCTCCGTTGATGTGACGGCTGTCGGTGTCGGGTTCAATGATGCTAAGACCACTCTGACGATTAACAACACCGATGTGGCGACATTGAAGATCACGTCAAACTCACCGACTGTCCCGGAAAACGGGGCTGTCGATGCGCTGGTTTTGATGGTTTCGCGTAACACGTCAGATAATTCAGTGCCTTTGACGTTCACTCTGGCGTCAAGCTTGCCAGGTCGTCTGGCCAACGTTGGCACGTACGTCATTCTCGCAGGCCAGTCGTCCATGACTATTCCGGGTGCGCCTGTTAACAATGGTATTGCCGATGGGAATGCCGATGTGACGTTGACCGTATCCACAGCAGGATACGTACCTGGCACAGTATTGGTGACAGTTGTTGATGATGAACCAGCAGTCCTCACAGTCACGGCCAACAAACCTGATGTATTCGAAACTGTCGGTGCCGGCGCGGTGACTTATACTGTTGCACGAAACACCACAAACAACACTCAGCCACTGATCGTGAATCTTGTTTCCGGTACGCCAGGTCGATTGACAGTGCCCGGTACGGTCACAATTCCGGCAGGTGAATCGTCCGCGACATTCGACGGTGCCACGATTGACACACCAGCTGCGGATGGCGACGTTCCTGTTGTTGTAAGGGCGACTGCGACAGGTTTCACCGATGGAACGGCTTCAGTCACGGTGAAAGACAACGATGCCGGGACATTGACGATCACACCAAACATAACTCCCGTCACAGAAGGAGCTGCCGCTGGCACGCTGAAGTATACGGTCGTTCGAACCGTGGCAGATACGACGCAGCCGTTGACGGTCAGTCTTGTTTCGAGCAACCAGAATCGCCTGACCGTCATCGGCACTTTGATTTTCGCTGCCGGTGAGACAACGAAAACCATTGATGGTTCAGTGATTGATAATAGTCTGGTTGACGGAAACGTCGCTGTAACCGTCACGGCATCGGCGAGTGGCTTCGCGGACAGCACGGCGAGTGTCACAGTCAACGACAACGACGCTCTGACTCTCAGTGTCACTCCGGCGGCGGCATCCATCGCGGAGAACGCAACTCCGGGGACATTCATTTACACGGTGTCTCGCAACAACGCCGATTTAACACAGCCACTGATTGTAAATCTGACATCCAACAACACAAGATTGGGTGTGCCGACGACGGTGACAATTCCCGTGGGAGTTGCATCGCACTTCTTTGAAGTCGTGCCCGATAACAATGCTGCTATCGACGGTAATGTTAACGTGACTCTCACCGCGAGCAGTGCTGGATTCGCCAATGCGATATGGAACGTCACAGTTCTTGACGACGAAGCGACCACGCCAGCTCCAACTTTGACGGCCACACTTTCAGTGGGCACATTGACTGAGGGAGCGGCCGTGGGAGCCACGTTACTCACGGTCACTCGCAACGGCGGTGATCCTACGCAGGAACTTGTGGTCGATCTGTCGTATTCACATCCATCCCGCGTCTCTGGTCCGGCGACGATTACGATTCCAGCAAATGCACCATCGGGATCTGCGTCGGTTTCAGTGGCAACGATCAACAATACCGTCGTGGATGGAGACATCGCGGAAGACATCTCAGCCACCGCTGCCGGATTTAGATCAAGTCAAATCACGCTTCAGATCAAAGACGACGACATCGCCACGCTGTCTCTAACAACGACCACTTCCACAGTGCCGGAGACCGTGGGAACTCTGCAAGGCACGATCACCACGAGCCTGGCTTCAAGTGCTCCGATTATTGTCAGAATGTCCTATCAAGTCAGTTCGGTGCTGACAGGTCCGGCAGTCGTCGTGATTCCGGCCGGAGCGACGAGCGTGCCGATCACATTTACGGTCAATAACGGAAGCGTGACCGATCAGAACGTGATCGCTGGACTTGCAGCAGATGCCTACGGCGCTGTGGCTGCCGAGGCATTTATTACCATCACCGATGCGGACGTAATGGCATTGACGGCGACACCATCCACGTCGGATGCAGTTCAGTCCAATGGCACGATTATTACTCGCAGCTCAGTGGCGCAGGTCACTGGCACTACGGCTCCTGGTTCTACGATTACGATCGACAGCGACGGCGATGGAGTCTTCGATAACGGAACCGCGACTGCTGGCAATGATGGAACGTATTCGGTTGATGTGAACGTGACAAACACGGCCACGAATCACGGGAAAAATCATATCGTGGTTCGAGCCGTTGATGGACCGAATTTGGCGGATGCCGCTGTCAATGTTCATCGGGCGGTTGGAACCGTGGTTCACTTCTCCACAAATGTGGGTGCGTACGATGTGGAGTTGCTCGATAGTGAAGCTGGTGCCACAGTGACAAACTTCCTGAGCTACCTGGCTTCAGGTGCCTATCAAAACATATTCGTGCATCGAGCCAACGCTGGAAGTCAGGAGTTCATTCAAAGCGGAAGTTTCAAAGTTACGAACAGCCAGATCACTTCTGTTGTTACGACCGGGACTATTGATGGTCAATTTAATCCTGCGAATGGCAATGTGGCAGGCACATTGGCTATGGCACTCACTGCAGCCGGTCCAAACAGCGGCACGAGCGGCTGGTTTGTCAATGCCATCGACAACAGTGCTGCGTTCGACGGCGGCCAGTACACAGTCTTTGGCCGCGTGATCGGTGACGGTCTGACCGTCGTGAAGCAGATTAGTGATCTCTCACAAGCAAGCCTCAACACGCTTTACAATTCCTCCGCTTTAGCATCGGTACCGCTGACTTCATTCAACGCAACGAATACGCCGCTCACAGGCCAGATCGAGACCGTTGCAAATAGTGCGGTGCTCGCCGGGACCGGAACGCTCTTCATGACCGAGTTGTCGGTTGGCCAGTCCGTCGCAGTCAACGGTCGCGCCTACTTCGTTGCGTCAATCGCATCAGACACCTCGGTCACCCTGACAACCACTGTGCCATTCACTTCCAGCGGCGGCACGGTCACTAAGAATGTCGTTCCAACAGACGCGGAATTCGTTGTCTTCAGCAACATCGGAAAGATTCTGGATACGCTGTAGACCGAGTTACGGACGTTCAAAAACTCCACACGCAACATGGCCGCCAAAGCCCAACGAAAGCTTGGCGGCCTGTTGTATTTGTGGAATTGCTTGAGCATGTGGCTTCAGCGGAATCTCACAACGTTCGTCAATCGTTGAAAGATTTGCTGTCCCCGGAATTTTCTGGTGCTGCAGCGCGAGAACGGTCAGTACTGTTTCTACACTGCCAGCAGCTCCCAGTAGATGCCCCATCGCTCCTTTGACACCGAAGCAGTCAGGGATTAGCTGCGACTTACCAAACGCAGTCTGAATGCCGCGTGCTTCCGCAAGATCATTGGATTCTGTGCCCGTCCCATGCACACTCAAGATGTCCGGGCTGCGGTGTTTGGAAGTCAGCGTACGTTTCAGAACTTCACTCACAACGCTTCCGCTTTCGTCAATCTGAGTCATCCCGGTTGGATCACTCAGCCATCCGCCGGCGACAACTTTGGCGATCAGGTTCGCTCGGCGAGATTCTGCATGAGCCCTTGATTCCAGAATCATGACACCCGCACCTTCGCCGACAAGAAAGCCATCTCGAGATTCATCAAACGGCCGACACGCAGAAGCGGCATCCGCAGATCGAGATGTCACTCGCAACCGATGAAACGAAGCCAGCACAGAAGACCTTAGCCCCGCATCCGCGCTGCCGACAATGCACACATCACATTCGCCGCGATGAATCATCGCCGCTCCCTGCAGAACGGCAATCAGACCCGTCGCACAAGCCGCAACAGGACACAAACTGGCGACACCAGCTCGCGTCAATTCGGCAATCGCGCGAGTCGCACTGTTAGTCTGTACGCCATGGTTCCAATGATCATGTTTCCAGTGATCATGGAATGTGCGGCTTTCATCACTGCCGGATAGACCAGCGTTTTCAGCTTCGCGAGCAGAACGTCCGGCATGCGCCATTTGTGGTTGGCGTTCACTGCGATGCCGCATGGCTTCTGTCATGCGTTCTGTCGATCGCAGTCCGCCCTTGCTGCTGCCGAACACGACTGCTGTTCGTTGTGGCGGCAGACTGTTGAAACAAAGTCCCGCCCCTGCCATCGCCTCGTGCAATGCAACCAGTGACATCGCCACCAGCGGTTCAGATCGCCACACGTCGGCAATCTCCCGTGGCACGGAATCCAGCCATCCCGAAAGTTCAAGTCGCCGATTGACCTCAAACTGATCAACAACCGCACCGTGTAGTGCCAGACCTTCCACTGCTGAAAGTTGTTCGAAGTGATCGATATCAGCGGGCGTCAGACATCGACCAGCGCGGCGACCGGCGATCAGTGCGTCCCAGGTTTCTGAGGCGCAGCAACCTAAGGGAGTCACCAGTCCCATGCCGGTGACCAGAACATCTTCGTTGCGGTTATGATTTGAAAACTCAAACACTGCTGTCGTTATCGCAAAATACAATTTTTGTGGACGTATTAAACGTTCAACAGGATACCCGCATCCCGGCAGAATCAAATCGGCCGATCGCCGGGAGTTGAGAAGTCCGACAAACAGTACGTCAGCCTTTCCAGGCTGACTCGTTTTGCTTCATGTCAGGCTGGAAAGCCTGACGTACTGTTTTACCTGGCTGCATCAATAAATCCACGTATCTGCAACCAGTCGTGAGCCCGCTTCTGCCAGTCTGCAGTACCCGGCGCGCCGGCGCGAGGACGCATTCCAAAACCGTGACCGCCTTTTTCGTAGACGTGCAATTCTACCGGAACTTTTAACGCTGAAAGTTCCGCAAAGACTCGAGCACTTCCAACGGCGGACGATGCTGTATCGTCGGCCATCTGAGCGATGAATGTCGGAGGATAAGTCGCGTCGATTTTTGCGGCTGGATGTACGGCGTTGAGTTTTTCGTCCCAGATTTTCCATGGATAAATCAGCAGCACGGCATTCGCTTTCGCCGTATCGTCTTCACGTTTCGAATCCGATGGTTGGCTGGCCGCGACAAAGCTCGTCAAACCGCCAGCCGAAAAACCAATCACACCAATGCGATTCGGATCGATGTGAAACTCCGCCGCTCGACTTCGCACAATCGCGATCGCTTGGCGCAGATCCTGGACCGGACCTGCTTCTGGCTGTTCTAGTTTATTTGTCGGCGTACGATAGGCCAATTGAAACGCGGCGATGCCCTGCTCATTCAGCCATGGGCAAACATCGCTGCCTTCGTGTTCGTCTGCCATGCGACCGAATCCGCCACCCGGAACAACGATCATCGCCGGGCGAAGCGAGTCGTTTTTCGATTCAGGCAGATGGACAAATAATCGAGGATTCGATACGTTGAAACGCCGAGTTAATCCGTCGGCTGCGGTCACAGTCGATTCCGGCGGATCACTCGGCACGACAGGTTCCGGCACACCGTCGGGCCAAAGAATAATCTCCGGCGGCGCGGCGATGGCGACGGCTGGAAAAATCCAGATCAGCGAGATGAAACACAATATTCCAGCACCAGATTTCATATGTTCGCCTTTGACGTGTGGAGAATACAGACTTCGAACGAGTCGTTTTGAGAACTTTGGAAAGAATTCCATTCGGGGAATATACCACGTTGAATGTAAGATTCGATGTTGTCGCCAATCCGCTGAGATATAGACTGTGACAAATATTGCTTCGCCCTCACGTCCAATTTGATTCGCACGAGCCAGTCACCTATGCATCAAACCTCGCATCTGTCGGAAACAGAAATCATGGCTGGCCTGGAAAAGGTGAGGAAGTCTCCACAGGACAACGGCTCACTCAATGCCATCGTGATCCGACCCGCAAAAAATGACAGAATCAGTTTAGAACAATGTCGTCTTAGCCCCGAAGGCGGAACTGAAGGGGATACGTGGGCTCGAGGTTGTTGGTTGGAGCGTCCGGATGGTAGTCCTGATCCTGATGTTCAAATCTGTATCATGAATTCTCGAATGATCGATCTTGTCGCGGGCGAGAAGGATCGGTGGGAATTGGCCGGAGACAATCTCTTTGTGGATTTTGATCTCAGCCGGGAAAACCTTCGAGCGGGACAATTGCTGAGTATTGGCGAATGTGTCATCGAAATCACCGAACAGTCGCACAACGGATGCGGCAAGTTCAGTCAACGTTTCGGGGCTCCAGCTCTGAAGGTTGTCAATTCTCCGGTCGGAAAAGAATTGCGGCTCCGTGGCATTTACGCCAAAGTAATCAAGGCTGGTGACGTGCATGTAGGTGACCTGATCTCGAAGCTTTGACCGTCGAGACCGCAAGGCACACAAAAAAGCAGACCCCATGTCCTTTCCGAAGTGTCGCAACATCGTTTACAATGAAACGTTACCGTTTTTCTGAACCAGTGTGATCCGGTTTCTGATTCTGCTCGTTTTGAGCAGTGACAATTGGATGAGGAACTTAATGGACAGTAAAATAACAGTCTTTTTGATTGTGCTGCTGCTGGCCGTGTTGCGTGGCCTGATGCAGCGTCCAAAGGTGCGACAAGAAATTGAAGCACGCAAAGCACGCGGCTTAGTGTCGATGAAAACACGTCGGACTCAAGGTAGAACGGGACCAGTTGTCGATACCGATTCAATCGCAGACAACGACACACAATCTGCAGAGAATGCAGATTAACAGGAGTTGATATACATGGGACAATTCGCTGGCGGAATCGTGACGTTTGTGATCATTGTCATTGCCATCGTGCAAGCGTTGGCGCCGGTCTTTCAGGCCATCACGAAGGCGAATGAAAAATCCAAACTGCCACCCGGAGACAACGGCGGAGACCCGAGGAATATGAACAGTAACGTTCCTTCTGATTCTTCGTTTCTTCCGGAATTTAACCAACAGGGAATTCCGCGTCCGGCCGCGGTGGTTCAACGTCCTTCGCAAAATCAAAAGCCTCAAAAAACTCAGAACGCCGCCACTGGGCAGCGAGGCCAGCAGACTCGACAAAAACAGCGGCCACCTGCAGGAAACAAAAACACGTCTCAGAAAGGATCGACAAACGCGAGTACCAGCGGCAGTCGATCGTCAGGCTCGGGCGTAGGATCTCACGTTGATTCGTTCATTGGACAGCATGTAAAATCACATATTGGCAAACAGATTGGCGACGCTGTTCAGCATGACATCAACGATCAGGTTCGCAACCATCTGGGGGAAGACAAGAACAAACAGGCCCCTTCCATGGCAACGACGACACATGGATCGGCAGCCGCTGGTGATCTACTGAAAGCGCTGCGAAGTCCAGAGGGAGTTCGACAGGCAATCCTGATTAGCGAAGTTCTTGGTAAACCCAAAGCATTGCGACGCTAGTGATTTTTGCCGTTGGAATAGACTGAAAAATCATGGCGGAAAATGTCCAGAGAATCCTGCTGATTGATGGCGAACTCTCGTTTCGCGGATCGTCGCTGTTGACACTGCGACTTGCTCGCGGCTTGGAACGCCGGGAAATCGACACCGCGTTGGTTTGTACGCGAGTGACCGACCTGGACGATAGCCTGTTGCAGGGCGTCCGATTGCATGAAATCCCGGGTTACAACGTACCGATTTGGGGACAAATTGTACTTCGCACTTTATGTCGCGATCTCAAATACCAACGCCCCGATATTATTCACGTCCAGGATCCCCACTTTCTGTCGCAGGGAATTCGGCTGGCAAGAAAGCTGTCCCGTCCGCTGATCGTCAACATTTCTGATCAGATCGAAGCCAGCGCGCTGGTGATTCGGCAGCCAATTCCTGAACTGAAAGTGATTATCTCCGTCAGCGAAAGCGTACAGCAACAGATTCCGGAAACACCGTTTATGGCGACGATTGAAAAGCGAGTCGTCCTGCCTGGCGTCGAAGTTCTGGATTCCGCCAATATCGATCTGCCACTGGACGATGATCGATCGCCGGTCATTGGAATGGCGGGACCATTGGAAATCGTCAAAGGCGCGGCTTTCTTTTTGCGAGCCTGCCATCGCGTTGTAGAAGCTGGCCACGATATTCGAATTGTCATTGCGGGCAGTGGTCCGGAAGAACGCAGTCTGCGAAAACTGGCGGCGTCGCTGCAGTTGTCAAAGCGTCTGACATTCGTCGATGGCGGCGTTGCAATGGCCGGCTATCTGGAAGCGATTGACATCTACTGCCTGCCCTCCCTGCAGCAGGGACTCGGTGTCGTGATGCTCGAAGCAATGGCTCTCGGCCGCCCGGTCATTGCGTCCGGAGTCGGCGGCGTGATGAGCGTGATTGAAGACAACGTACACGGTCTGATTGTGCCGCCTTCCGACAGCCGCAGCCTTGGTGATCGAATCATTGAGCTGCTGCAGGATCGCGAAAAGGCTCGCCGCATCGCAGGCGCTGGCCAACAAATGGTCCGAGATCGCTTCAACGAAAACAGAATGCTGGATGAAGTTCTGCAGATCTATCGCGAAGTCCATGAAGCGCGGCCGCAGACTCAGGATGCAGCACCGGCAACGATTCGCGCTCGCCAGACAGCAGTGGATTGAGTGAACAATCACGGCACCAGACGGACATCGCTGGTTTGAACTGGCGATGGCGTCTCCACCGTGTGCTTCACCGGAATCACAGGAAATTCCCGGCGCTGAGTTTCGCGCAGGTGTTCCAGCAGAATGCGGCGAACTTCGGCAACCGCTTCCGGATGGCGATGCACTTCGCTGTGGCTGGCTCGGACGATTTTTTCACTCGCCACATCTTCACAATGCGCACTGCGATAGGATACGACGCCGTCGGTCCAGTCAGACTGTGATGTTCCCCGTTTAACGCCAACGATATTGTGATGTTTAACATCTTCCGGCACGCGTGTTTCGCGGATCAGGCGAAGCATGCCAGATTTTTTCGTCAAAGAATCCAGGCTGGTTCGTGGAGCCGAGAAACGTTCCCACCATCGCTTATCATCCTGTTCGAAAACAACCTGGCTAAGCTGATACGTTTTGGCTGGCAGCCAGACAAGTGATCCGCTTAACCAGCGAGTGAATCGATTGGAAAGTGAACTGCCATTGTATGGGCTTGCAATGGTCACCACGCGATCGATCGATGGATTCGATTCAAAGAAAAAGACACGACGAATTTCAGATTTCGTTTCTTCGTTCGCTTTCAATTCTTCCACAGGTTTACTGCTGACGGAATTCCACAGCCTGTCGCTACTATTGAGTGTCAGCATTTGTGAAATCAATCCACCCATACTGTGTCCAACGACGACCATTTCATCCAGACGATCATTCCGATGATACGGATCACAGTCATGCCGCACCAGTTGCAAATCCTCTCTTAGTCGAGCCGCAGAGAATGCCATCGGTTCACCGGTTGGGTACAGATAGAACCAGAACTGATACTTGCGTCGAATCTCAGGATCAGCCTGCAAGTCATTGAACATTTCCATCCACGTCATGGGGCTCGACCAGACGCCGTGTACCATCAAAACCGGAATCCGATCTGGATCGTAAGGCTGAACCATGTAGATGCCGGACAGTTTTTCAGCGTGATCCGGACGAATATAGCCCCAGGTATCGAGCAGACTCAAATCCTTGTTGCTGAGATACCGTGCCAGCGGCGTGCTGACATCTGTCTGCAATGGCATGAGCGTATCACCGACCAGCATGCTGTCAGATTCGCGTGAATCAAAGATCTGCATCCGCCCATTGGCTCCGGAGTCCGTATCGAAGCGAAGCACGAGCGTCGCGGAAAAACTCATACCCTTCGTGTAATACTTTTCCACAGGGTCGGGTTTCGCTGAATCTTTCCGAATCGCAATGATTGGCACACCAAGTCCTGGTGTTGTATTGTGACTGCGAAGGTTTTTGAGTTCATAGTCGGAAACGAATTGAAAGGGTCCAAGTTGATCCAGCGTCAGCAGTCGGGAAGCAAACGGGATTTCAAATTCCAGTTCACGTTTGCTGATGGGCATCCAGATCGACTGCCCCAGTTCCACCTTTCCAGAATTGCGAGCGATCCGCAACAGGTGTTCTGAGCTGGCGTTGTAGACTTCGGCCGTACCACGATGCTGCGGGTCATCCGGGTCGGGATGACGTCCGCCGCTATCCGCAGTTGCGAAGTACTGCCATGCAGATTTTGCGGAGTCGTAATACAATTCTGAAGCCAATTGAATGTCGTGCGTTTTGGCTGCTTCAGCGCCCAGGTACTTCAGTTCTGCAAGTGCATGCGATGCGTCGTAAAAATGATCGGAATCGATCTGTTCCTGAGCGTGTAGAATCATGCCCTTCAAATTTGGCTGGCCCTGGAATCCAGTCTGACGAAGAAAAAGATCTGTGCGTTGAGAATACTTGACCAGGCCAAACGCTGTCGTATTCATGCGATCGGCTAGAGGGTTATACGGCTTTTCGCGCAGGTGTACAAATTCCGTCGTCGCGCAGCCACATGCCGTCAGCAGCAGGCAGCTAAAAAGCAGCACTGGCCGGACTCGAAATTCGAGTTGGCGACGGGACAACATAAACAGGGAGATTCGCAGCGAGACGGGAATCGCGATGGGGAGAAAACAAGAAAAGCAACGGCGCAGCGTCAGCCAGGAACGCACAGTACGGCGTTTCGACATGTAGAGTCACCGTTCTTGAAATTTGGGTCAATATGTCATTGGGACTCACCACGGCGCTGGGTAGTCTGCGTAAACTGCGGCGGTGATTATCTGCGGTATTGGCGGCACACTTCGGCAAAGGTTGTCCAATTTTGATCTGTGGCGAATCGTTTGTGGTGACTTCAAGCCTTCGCGGCGTAGCGACTCTTAAAAGTTGCGCCTAACAAAATCAGTACTTTGCGGGAATTCCGTGGGACGACTTCGTTCAAAAACAATCTCGACGATTTTGACCGTGCTGTTCGGCAGCATGTTGATGTCGAGCATGATCTGGCTTGTGCTGTCTGACGAGCGTCTGAGCGGCGGGTTCTGGCCGCGCGATATTGGCCAACGGGTTTCCGCAGCGTTTGGCGCGACTCCAAATTCCGGCCAGACAGAAACAACACGGGCGACTGTCGCACCGAATGAACTGACCTGGCTCGCAGTCGCCGTTCGGCTTGCAGCGCTGCTTGTCTGCAGTGCATTGATATCTGGCATCTGGGCCGTGCTTCGTCCATCTCATGATCCCGGCCAGCGTGCGCGACGACGATTTGAGTCCGCATTTCAGTCAGCGATGTTTCTGATCTCGCGGCCATGGTGTCTGGCTGGCGGCTGGCTGATCGTGTGGTTCATAGCAACATCGATTACGAATATTGCCTTATCGAATTTTCTGTTGTTTGCGTCTCCACTGTTTGTGGCTTTCATCGTTGCGTCATCATTGAATGGTTTTTGGGATGCGTGCATCCGATCTGCGTCCATGGCATTTGTTAGTCAGACGACTCCGCCAGTCTCTCAACGTTACTGGAAAGAACTCTGTGTCGTCTTATTGGCCGCCGCCGGCTGGGAAGCAACTTCGTTCTGGATGAACGAACGTCTTTACGCGGGCTTGCTGGTGCCGCATGGCGATTCCGCGATGTACGAAGAACATCTATGGAACGTCTGGCACGGCAAAGGTTTTCGCAGCTATCTGGATCAGGGATTATTCCTGGGTGAACACATTCAGGTGATTCACTTATTGTTGCTTCCGTTGCACAAAATCTGGCCATCGTACCTGATGATGGAGTTGATCGCTTCATCTTCACTTGCGATCTGTGTCGTGCCAATTTTTTCAATTGCGAAGCGGCATTCAGGAAGTTCAAAGGCCGCCATGTGGCTCGCGCTGGCGTGGCTGTTGTTTTTTCCGATGCACTTTCTGGATATCGCGATTGATTTGAAGACACTGCGTCCCAGTTGCTACGGTCTTCCGTTTCTGTTTTGGGGGATCGATTTTGCCGAACGACGGAGGCTGGTATTTTCTTCGTTGTGCTTCCTGATTGCTCTGACGACGCAGGAAGACTTCGCACTGGTTGTTGGCTCAATCGGCGCGGTGTTGTTTTTGACGTCGAGAAATCATGTCGACACGACATCCGCTGCGGAAGGAAAACGCTTTGTACGTTGGTCGCTGGGGGTGTTTCTGTTTTCGGTGGCATGGGTATTGCTGGCGGTGCTGGTCGTGATTCCGGCGTTTCGCGGCGGCGAGGCCGTTCATTACAGCCGCTACTTTGGCGATCTTGGCAACAGTCCCGGCGATTTGTTTCGCACGGCTCTGCGTTCGCCTGGCAAAATTCTCGCTCAGTTGTTTAGCTTAAGGACGTTATATTACGGACTGGTGCTGACCGTGCCGATCGCGATGATTCCCTGGCGACGCCCCGTTTATCTGCTGGCTGGGGTCGCAACGTTTTGCATGTTGAGCCTCATTCAACTGAGCAACAGTTCTGAGTCTGCGGATGCAACCGGTCTAGCCGAATTGCCGCCGATTCCGTTCCATCATTTTCACGCTCCAATTTTGCCAGTGCTGTTCTGGGCCGCAGCTGCGGGGCTGGGCGCGACAAATGATGTCCGTTGGCGAGCGGGACGGCGTCAGCCTCCCGGTACGACTTCGCCGCCGAATCCTCGTTCCGGGGCTCCAGCCCTGCAACGCAACGCATTGGAGGCTCCTGCCTCCTCCCAGAATCCCGTAAGGCAGGAGCCTCGGAACAAGGCCATCAATTTCCCCAACGCGATGTACAACAACGCCGTCAGCAACGCCCGACTCGCATTTTTCTGCGCAGCTTGTACGGCTGTTTCTGGTTCACTCATGCCGGTCGGAGCGACGTTCTGGTCGAATGATTCCCCATTCGGCTGGCGGAACCTTTATATCTCGACTGAGCGTGCGGCGGCATTCGAAAGAATCATCGCATCGTTACCACCGGACAGCCGCATTGCATCGACTGATTATGTGCACACTCGTTTGACACACTTTGATCGGTCGTATGATTACAGCGGATATTTGCGAGCGGTGAACGACTATCAACTTGGCGTACCAGCAGACACGGATTATATCGTGATCGACACGGGCCACCGTTACAGCGAAATCAAATCGACCGAAGAGGTTCGTGAGTTGATCGACGAACCTGACTCATGGGAAGTGATTCCGAACGATTCGCACGGACTTTTTATCGTATTGCGACGTGTGACGGAAAGTCAGACACCGTAACCAACGGCGGCAGTGGTGACAGCCAACACCGTTAAGGATTTTTTCCAGCGTTTTCCAGAGCGCTTCGTTGACCGCAGAGCGATATGAGAAATCAGCCTGTGGTAAACGCAGTGCCACACTGGCTCTTAGCCCGATCAGTGTTTGCGGCCTGAAGGGATGCCAGATCCGCCGCTTCCAAACCCCGTTTCCGGAGTTCACTAATTTCCTCGTCCGCAATTTCATGAAGCCGTTATGTGGAGAAACCGAAATTCAATAAGCATCCGGAAGTTGCCCGCGTTGTTGTTTTGCGTACCAACTGATTTCAATGCCTTCGGGCTTGGAATTGTTTGGAGGTCTCAGTCGCCGCAGGTTCGGCAATTCATCTGGGAATCCGGTAAGCTGCCGGTACCGGAATGAATCTCGTTCGCTCGCGAGATCGGCGATCCGCATCCACATGATGCGCCATTTGACAAGCTTCGGCGAGTTTAGATCGAGTTGCCGAATAAGGCGCTGCGTTTCGAAACGATCACTTGAAATACGTCCATCAGCCAACACGGTGATAGAACTGGACAAAATTGTCGTGAGTGGATCATCGATCTGCTCGGCTGCAGTCAGAATTCCCTGGATATCGCCGTCAATAAGTTCGAACCGACGCTTGTTCAACTCCGGATTCCACTGCAGCGACTGTCGGGCATCGTCGCCAGCGATGGCGACTCGACCAAACAGGTTTCGCAGCCCCTCGTCATCCATTCCTGCATCAAGCAAAGTCAGTTTGACGGCACTCATTGCAGCAAGTTGGTAGTCGGTGGACTTCGAATTTGATCCAAGACGCCGACCAGTTTCGACCATGAAGAGCTCAAGTTGCTCCAGGAAGTTGCGAAACCAATCGTTGGCATCTTCATGCAGTTCACTGGCATTGGAATCAGGCTGCTTCTTGAAGGTCATCGTTTGAACCTGTGTTGTGAACTTCAGTCGCCAACGCCTGCGCAGCAATAATCGCTGCCTGACGGTAGTGAGCCATAGTGATGAGCGTCGGTGAGTCGCTGTCCCTGGCCAGTTCCTTTGCCTTGACGGCGACGTGTTCAGCGAAGAACGCCTTCCATCCAGCCAAAGCCCTCGCCGCTTCTGCCTGAATCCGCATCGATCCACTTCGATCCATAATTAACCTCCCTGTCCCGTTGTCACGACGAAGTCTACATTTTCGCCCTCGATGCGAAAATGCCAGTTTGCCTATGATTTGAAGTGAATTTTCCGGTATGAGTTTCTCGTCGATTCGATTTGGCTGCGTGCAAAGCCAGCCGTCGCGAGTTCGAGTCAATCGCGAATCGAGATGCAGCAGAAAGCTCTGACTCGCGTGTGAATCGGTGGCCGCGATGAAAGCCAACTCACCGGCAATCTGGCGTCGGGCCAGTTAACGCACGTCAACACTCACCCGAATGAAAAAGGTAACGTTGATCATCTTGTTTTCCGCTAATTCAACCTGAGTTTTGGGCAAAGTTTTGCAGCCTGGACGAAAGATACCGATCATCGTACGATGCTCGGTTCTGATCCGAATAATATTCCCGCCACGTTCCGTACTGCTGAGTTCTCATGTCCACGCCTATTCGATGTCTCGCCGGTTTTGTCGTCTGTTTTTCGCTGCTGTCGCAAGCTTCCGCTCAACGAGATCTGAAAAATATTCCAGTCCCTGATCCTGAACTGGAGAAAGCCACTTTCAAAGTGCCGGAAGGCTTCGAAGTGACTCTGTTCGCAGCAGATCCGTCGATCGCAAAACCGATCCAAATGAATTTCGATGAAGACGGACGGCTGTGGATCGCCAGCTCCGAAGTTTATCCGCAAATTGTTCCTGGCGCTCCGGCAACCGATCGAGTGGTCGTGGTGGAAGATACGAATCACGATGGCGTCGCGGATAAGACTCATATCTTTGCTGAGGGGTTGCTCATTCCGACTGGGATCGCACCTGGAGACGGCGGTGTCTGGGTCGCGAACAGCACTGAACTTTTGCATTACAAAGACAACGACGGAGACTTGAAGGCTGACGAAAAGAAAGTCGTGTTGTCCGGATTCGGAACAGAAGACACCCACCACATTCTTCACACGCTGCGTTGGGGTTACGACGGATTCCTGTACTTCAATCAGTCGATCTACATTCACAGCCACATCGAAACGCCGTGGGGAGTTCGTCGTCTGAACGCTGGCGGCATCTGGCAGTTTCGTCCTGAGACATTGGAACTTGGCGTCTTCATGCGAGGTCTCGTGAACACATGGGGACATCACTACGACCGCTTCGGCCAATCGTTTGCCACGGACGGTGCGGGCGGCGAAGGCATTAACTATGTCATTCCCGGTGGATACTATTTTACTGCCGCCGATGCCGAACGACTCGTCAAAGGCCTGAACCCAGGCAGCCCGAAACATTGTGGTCTGGAACTTGTCGATACACCGATGCTGCCGCCCGACTGGCAAGGCAGCGCGATTACGAATGACTTTCGAGGCCACCGTGTTGTGCGTTTCAACCTGACCGAAGAAGGTTCGGGCTATGTTTCGCGCGAGCAGCAGGAAGTCATCTGGTCGGACCATCCTGCGTTCCGTCCGATCGACGTGAAGATCGGGCCGGATGGAGCAATCTATATCGCAGACTGGTACAACCCAATCATCCAGCACGGTGAGGTCGACTTCCGCGATGAACGCCGCGACCACACTCACGGTCGTATCTGGCGAGTCACCTGGAAAGGTGCGCCGAAGCGTGAATTCAAACCTGTTTCAACACGTTCAAACACGGAATTGTTCGAAGCACTGCGTTCCGATGATGGCGTTGAGCGGCAATCGTCAAAGCAGATTCTGCGTCAACGCGGACCGGGCATCGCAACTGAGCTGGACCAATGGCTGAAGTCAGAGCAATTGACCGATGCAGAACGCGATCAAGTGAAGCTTGAAGCTCTGTGGTGTTTTCAGACAGCTCGTGTACTGCGGCCAACGTTGCTCGAATCGTTGCTGCAAAGCACCGATGGTCGCATACGCGCGGCGGCTGTGCGAGTGCTGAGTCACTGGAAGTATCTCATGCCAAATTCACGTGAACTGTTGACCAAAGCGGCACAGGACGGCCACCCCCGCGTTCGATTGGAAGCCGTTCGCGCTTTGTCGTTTTCGCCGCTTGAAGATTCAGAACGACAAATCGCCGATGGTTCCGCGTTTGGTGAATCCAATCCGGCGACCGCAAAAACACTGGCTCTGTATCAGGATCCAAAGCTGGTTGAAACGGCACTGTTGCCGCTCAAGCAACCCGTGGATTCGTTCATCGACTATGCGATGTGGCTCACCACCAAAGAACTCGCACCACTCTGGCGACCAGCCTTCGAACGCGGCGAGATGAATTTCAACAATGACGCTGGTCAGATTGCGTACGGCTTTTCAGCTCTCGGCAGCGGTGCACCGGTCGAGATTCTGATGAAGGATCTTTATGCAGATCAAGTCACCCCAGAAAAACGTGCCGGCCTGATCCCGTTAATCTGCTACAGCGCCGATGCAAATCAAATGGGACGACTGGCCTCCGCTGCCGTGCAACACAAAGACGGTGCCACATTGCAGACGATGCTCACAATTTCAAGCACCAGAAAAATTGTGCCGGCGATCAATGCCGATGAATTCGCAGCTTTGCCAGAATCCGAAGATGCTGTTGTTCGTCATTCTGCATTGCAGGCGATTGGTCAGTGGAAGATCGCGGCCCTCAAGCCGCTACTTGAAAAACTCGTCGCGGACAAATCCACCGATGCTGGAAATCTGGCGGCGGCGTTTACTGGCATGGCTACGAGCAATAACGATGGACTGTTGAATCTGTTGCAGACGGTGAGCAGCAACACGGACGCATCTTCAGAAATCCGCAGTCTCGCTTTGGAAAGACTCGCCACAGTCCGAGCCGCAGTTGCTGCACCAGTGGCTGTCGATCTCATGTCGGCATTGCCGGAAGGCGAATCCGCCGCCAGCGTGGCCCGTGCAATTTTGAGCGACAAAGATGGCACCAAATTGTTGACTCAGGCGCTCGCCGGCAAAACGTTGCGAGCTGACGTAGCCCGTGATGTGCTGCGAGTCCTGCGAGAATCCGGACGCACGGATTCTGACCTCGAAAACGCACTCCGAACAGCGGGCAACATCATGAGTCGCAAAGCATTGACTGACGAGGAACGTACAGCATTGCTGATGAAAGTATCGACCACGGCAAAAGCGTCCGATGGCGAACGTATCTACCGTACCGAGCAACTGGGATGTCTCAAGTGCCACGCCATCGGCGGCGCTGGAGGCATGGTCGGTCCGGACATGATCAGTCTCGGTGCCAGCGCACAGCCAGACTATTTGCTGGATTCGTTATTGAATCCAAACGCCAAGGTCAAAGAGAATTACAATACGACAGTCGTGGCAACAGTGGATGGGCTGGTCGTTGCTGGGGTGGTGATTCAAAAGTCTGAAAAGTCGCTGACGCTGCGTACTGCCGAGAATAAAGTCGTGGAGATTGCGATCGAGCTGATCGAAGAACAGACTCAAGGCGTGTCGCTGATGCCGGAAGGATTGGTCGATGCACTGACTGACGACGAGATCGCATCTCTTGTGCGTTTCCTTTCGGAACTCGGACGGACGCCGGAATACACGCTTTCGAAAAATCGAATCGTGCGCAGTTGGCAGACTGTCACGCCGACAGCGGATGCCTACACGCAGCTTTATCGAACAAGCTTCAGTCAGGTTGCTGCCAATAATCCTGCGTTTACCTGGAGTCCTCGCTACACAACCGTCGTCGGTTCGTTGCCAATCGACGCCGTGCCGATGTTCAAGATCCGCGAAGAAAACGTCGGCTTCGCCCGTTGCGAGATCAACGTCACAACGCCAGGAAAAATTGGCTTCCGATTGAACTCAGTCGCTGGCCTTGAAGTACGCATCGACGGCGTACCAGTGGAAGCCGCAGCAGAGTTTTCACCAACGCTGTCTGCGGGTACTCACGCAGTCACCGTCACGATCGAACAAGAAAAACGTACTGAGCCATTGCTGCTGGAACTCGTCGATGTCACAAACGGCGGAAATGCAGAGTTGGTGAATCGGTGATACTGGTCGAACAATGTGACTGGCAGGCGAAATATTCAACGTAAAGGGTTTCAACGCAAAGGCGCAAGAGCGGAAAGAGGACGAACAGGAAGTCCGTTGAGACGACTTACAGCACCGCAATTTTTCTTTGCGCCCTAGCACCTTTGCGCCTTTGCGTTGAAAAATAGTATCCCGAGCGGATTGTATCGACCACCGTCAGCGGCGACGATTGAACCGTTAATGCGTTTCATTCGCGTTGAGTGAAGATTCAATACTGCAAATTAAATTCCATCGGAGAACGACCATGAACGAAAATGAATTGAGCAAAATCATTGTGACGTGTGCGATTGAAGTCCATCGTACACTTGGAGGGCCAGGTTTGCTCGAAAGCGTTTACGAGGAAGCAATGGCATGGGAACTGGCTGATCGCGGGCTCCAAGTCGAACGGCAGCAGGCTGTACCCATTATGTACAAAGGCCATGCCCTCAGCACTCCGCTCAAATTTGATATTCGAGTCAACGGACTTGTGCTTGTCGAATGTAAAGCGACCACGGAATATAACAAAATATTTAATGTGCAATTGCTTACCTATTTGAGACTGCTGAAACTGAAACTCGGGTTGGTTGTCAACTTCGGTGAGGAACTTGTTAAAAACGGAATTCATCGCGTCGCAAACGGCCTTAGCGATTAAGGATTGAACGGCGGGCGAAGTTTTCAACGCAAAGGATTTCAACGCAAAGGCGCAAAGGCGCAAGGGCGCAGAGAAGGACGGGAACACTAAGACCGATGAGACGACTTACAGCACCGCAATTTTTCTTTGAGCCCTAGCACCTTTGCGCCTTTGCGTTGAAAATACGTTCATGCAACTTAAACACGAGACTGCTCGTGGACGATAACACGGTTTTCGTGATGCTGACTAACTTGTTGTACTCGCCAAATCTCGGCTCAGAAGGATTGTTTCGATGAAACGACGTTACTTCCGCATGATTCCAGGTTTCTGGCTTCTGCTATTGATGACCGGCGTATTCTTTCCAGCTAATGCTGCTGAGACGAACTCAGGTGGCCAGCAGTCACCTCCGAACATCGTCGTCATCTTTATGGATGATATGGGATACGCTGACATCGGGCCGTTTGGCGGTGACAAGTCGTTGACCCCACACCTGAATCGGATGGCAGAAGAAGGACGCAGGTTTACCGACTTTTATGTCAGCCAGGCCGTGTGTTCGGCATCTCGCACAAGTCTGCTGACTGGTTGTTACAACGTGCGAGTCGGCATTGAAGGAGCTCTGGGGCCAGCGGCGAAAATCGGGATCAGCGCTGATGAAGTCACGCTGGGCGAACTCTGCAAACAAAAGAACTATGCCACAGCCTGCTTTGGCAAATGGCACTTGGGACATCACGAACAATTCCTGCCGCTGCAGAATGGCTTTGATGAATACTTCGGACTGCCATACAGCAACGATATGTGGCCGTTTCACCCGGAAGTGCTGCACCTGTCGATGGAAGAACGTCTGAAGCGTTGGCCGCATCTGCCGCTGATAGATGGCAACAAAACTGTCAATCCTCAGATGACCGGCGACGATCAGAAACTGCTGACGACTCAGTACACCGAACGAGCGGTCAATTTCATCAATCGCAATGCGGACGAGCCATTCTGTCTTTATCTCGCGCATTCGATGGTGCATGTGCCATTGTATGTGTCAGAAAAATTCGATGGAAAAAGCGGCAAAGGTTTGTTCAGCGATGTCATCATGGAGGTTGACTGGTCCGTCGGTCAGGTTCTGGATGCGTTGAAGCGAAACAAGATCGATGAGAATACTTTGGTGATCTTCACTTCCGACAACGGCCCATGGCTTAGCTATGGCGACCACGCGGGTTCCGCTGATCCCTTGCGAGAAGGCAAAGGAACAATGTTCGACGGCGGTTGCCGAGTCCCGTTCATCGCGCGCTGGCCGGGAAAAATCCCAGCGAACACCACTTGCACGGAACCGGCGATGACGATTGATATCTTTCCAACCGTTGCGCGACTCATCGGGGCGGAACTACCAAAGCACAAGATTGACGGCAAAGATATCTGGTCTTTGCTGTCCGGTGAAGCAGGTGCGAAGTCGCCGCAGGAGGCCTACTATTTCTATTGGGGCCACAACCTGCATGCCGTACGAAGCGGGAAATGGAAACTGCATCTGCCGCACGAATACCGTACGCTCAACGGTCGCCCCGGTGGGACCGGCGGAATCCCTGCGAGATACGAAGCAGGCAAAATCGAACTGGCTTTGTTTGATCTCGAATCGGATGTGGGCGAAGAGCGCGATGTGGCCGAACTGCATCCGGACGTTGTTGCGCAATTGCAGGCCCTGGCGAAATCGATTCAGTCAGAACTCGGCGAAGGCAAACAGCGAGGCAGCGGACAACGTGAAGTCGGACGGCTGATCGAATGATTAGAACGTTCTCGCACCTCTTCAACGCAAAGGTGCAAAGGTGCAAAGGTGCAAAGCCTAGGTCGCCAGCGTAGCTCGATTAGCCTGCTGAATCTTTGCGTCTCTGCGCCTTTGCGTTGAAATCTTCGCCTCAACCCACTTCGATGGCTTTAGTTCCGCTGCACACCCTACAAATTCTGCCTATTCCGAAAATCATGTCGCACCAGACCCGGCAGCACGTCCGCGTTGAGGTCTGCGACACGGCCGGATCGCAACAGATCCCACGCGATGGAGGCCATCGCGGCGTTGTCTGTGCAGAGTTCCATCGGAGCGATCAGCACTTCGATCCGCTCGCGCTTGGCCATGCGGTGAAGTTCATCTCGAAACATCTGATTCGCTGCTACTCCGCCACCGACGCAAAGTCGTTTATAGCCAAGTTGTTGCACGGCCATGCGGCTTTTCTCGACGAGCACTTCCACGGCCGCTTCCTGAAATCCCGCCGCAAGGTCCGCAACTCGGTCTGCTGGAGTTTCCTTCAACTGATCTGGCCCGGGAACTCCTCGAGCGGCATACAGCACGGCAGTTTTTAATCCGCTGAAACTGAAATCCAGCTTGCCACTGTGCAACATCGGACGCGGCATTTTGTATCGCCGTGGTTTTCCGGTCAAAGCGGCCTTTTGGATCGATGGCCCACCGGGATAGGGCAGATCAAGAATTCTCGCGACTTTGTCAAACGCTTCGCCCGCAGCATCATCAATCGTGCTGCCGATGAGTTTTGATTCGACAGCAGAACGGCAATCATACAGATTTGTGTGACCGCCGCTGACAACAAATCCCGCGCACGGATAGATCGATTCTGACTGTTCCATTCCGCAGGCATAAATGTGGGCTTCGACATGATTGACCGTGATCAACGGAATCTGCAGATTCATGGCTATCGTCTTGGCTGCAGTGAGCCCCACCAGCAACGATCCCACAAGTCCCGGTTCCGTCGTGACAGCAACTGCATGCAAGTCCTGCGGCGTACAATTCGCATCCCGCAATGCCGCTTTAATCACCGGCAGAATCCGACGCACATGAGCTCGTGATGCAATCTCCGGAACCACGCCGCCCCATTCGATATGCAGTTCATGCTGCGATGCAATGATGCTGGAAAGCACCTTCCCGTCCTCGCGCACGACCGCCGCTGCGGTTTCGTCGCAGGAGGATTCGATGGCAAGAAGCAGTGAGTCGTTTCGTGAATATTCTGATTCCTTTAGCTGTCTGTGATTCATTGCGGCAGCCGTTCATTGAGAATTCGCGCGACGCGGGCAAAACTTGAAAGCTGTTGGAGAACGTCCGGGTTGAGCTTGCCGACGATCGCGTACGACCGTTTGCCCTTCTCATAAGCGTTCTGGCAATTCTTCGTCGCGTTCACCAGCCTAGCCTGAACGTTGTCACGTAATCTCCCTTCGATTGCGTTTATGGCTGGCAACTGATTCTCGTTGAATCCCTGTCGGAAGTGTTCCCGAATTGTTTCACGGTCAGCAAGAATCCAGGTCTCCATGCAGGTTGTCATGAACAGCACCTGCTCATCCAACGCGCCGTCAGGGCGATCCCAATTCGTCACAGTCGTAACATTCTCCAGGTGAGCCCAGGCAGCATTTATGTCGCTAATCGGCTCTTCGCTGTCGATCCACATGGCGATGAAATCTGCTTTAGCTGCTTTGTGAGCGATGCGAAAATCGCTGAAGACAGCGTCGCGACCGCCACTCGCGACGAGCTTTGGCTGGCGGCCTGCGAATCCCATTCGGTCAAGTAGTTTGCGGAACGCCTCGGCGCAGCGAATGTTGACGTGCTTGGAGTCTGCACCACGCGCACCACCTTCGATGTAGATGCACGCTGATACTCGCGGCTTCAGCATCGCTTGCCTCCAAGTTGTCCTTTGATCCACAGGGTTCCAAGCGTGTAGTTTTCCAGCCAGACCTTTAAGTCGTCCGCGTTCAGGCGAGTCATCTCTGTTTGCCTATTGTGCTTTTCGCAGATGATAATGCATTCCGGCGTTTCGGTGAGTGCATCGACCAGAATGTCTGAGTGCGTTGTGACGATCAATTGCGTTCTCGTTGAAGCATCGACGAGAAGATCAGCAATCCGGGGAATGAGATCCGGGTGCATCCCAAGTTCTGGCTCTTCAATACAAATCAACGGCGGCGGTTCAGGGTCACAGAGAATGGCGAGTAAACACAAGTACCGAATCGTTCCGTCTGAAAGTCGCGTCGCTGGAATCGCGAACTCGCCCTCAGTGAAGAATACCTGCACAGTGCCACCTTCGACAATGACGTCGAAGTCCGTCAGTCCTTCGTATAGATCCCGCAAACCGTCGAGTACAGCCGCTTTCGCTTTCGGGTTCCGTCGGAGGCGATTTAAAAACATGCCGAGGTTCGAAAAGTCTTCGGCGAGGCGATCACTGCGCTCATCGGCTCGTTGTGGTTGACGGCAAACAGAATGACGACCGAACGTCCATTCGCGGTAAAGCTGAATCTGCTTGTACACCTTTTCGAGCAGCGTGATCTCTGGCGCATTCATTGGGTCTCGCCACTGAGCCAGAATTGACGCGTTTGCATCAATATTCCTGCTGACATCCTGTAGCGTTCCATCCGCGCGGTACATCACCGCTGTGATACCAAGATCGTTGCGATACCGAAAACTTAGTGAGCCTTCGACTGAGCAAACTGATACGTTTTCCGCCTGAATCTCCAGGCGGTTTAGGTCAAATCTTGGGCCAAGTTTTATTGCGTGAACCAGAGTCGTCGAATCGTCAGATGGCATGACGACTATTCCGCCGATCGTGGCGGAAATCTCAGCTGAGTCATCTGGCTTCCCCTTCCATATCCATTCCCTGCTGCCACCCCCTTTTGCAAGCACATCACGCCATTCGCCGGTCATACTGCGGAGCAACGCAATGCCGGCAATCAGGTTGGATTTACCCGATCCATTCGGGCCGACCAACACATTCAGGTTTGTAAGCTTCAGCGGTGGCGTATCGGGGCCGAAGGACAGGAGGTTGCGCAGCGTGATTTCAAGCAGCAGCGGAGTGCGTTGTATTTGTGACATCTCAATAGATCCTTCGGAACGATTCAGGACCGCAGGTCACGCCTTTGTAATCACATCCTTGCCAACCCACGGTCGCAGCACTTCCGGCACGACGACGCTGCCATCTGCTTGTTGATAGTTTTCAAGCACCGCAATGATCGCTCGAGCACATGAAATCGCTGTGCCGTTGAGGGTCTGCACAAATTGCGTGCCCTTTTTATCTGGGCTCTTGCAACGAATATTTAAGCGGCGAGCTTGATAATCGGTGCAGTTGGAGGCACTGGTGACTTCGCCGTATTCGCCGCCGTCGCCGCGACCGGGCATCCACGCTTCGATGTCGAATTTGCGATAGGCCGGTCCACCAAGATCACCGGAAGCAGTGTCGATGACTCGATAAGGAATACCGAGTCCCTGGAAGACTTCTTCTTCGATCGCGAGGATTTCTTTATGCAACGTATCAGAATCTGCCAGATCCGGTCCGGTGTAGCCGAACATTTCGACTTTTGTGAACTGATGCACGCGATAGATGCCGCGTCCGGCGCGTCCAGCGGCACCGGCTTCGGTACGGAAGCAGTGCGACAAGCCTGCATACTTCAACGGCAAACTGGCGACATCAAGGGTCTGATCCTTTTGAATTCCGCCAAGCGTAATTTCAGCAGTTGCCACAAGGCTCAAGTCGCTGTTGGCCACGGAATAAATCTGCGTTTCGTTTCCGCGCGGATTGAATCCGATGCCTTCCAGAACTGAATCGCGTGCCAGGTCCGGCGTCGTAAACAGAGTGAAGCCTTTGCTGCGAAGTTTCGTCAGAGCAAACTGAACGAGCGCCATTTCAAGCATGACGGCGTCATTTTTCAGGAAGTAAAATCCTGAACCAGCCACGCGAGCTCCGGCTTCGAAATCGATCAGATCCAGGTGTGCGGCGATTTCGACGTGGTCTTTGGGCTTGAAGTCGAACTTTGGCTTCGTGCCCCAGACGGTCATCTCCCGAGCGTCGTCTTCGCCACCGATGGGAGCTTCCGGATGGGTCATGTTAGGGACAAGAATCTGCTGCAGTCGCAGCCGTTCGTCGATGACCTTTTGTTGCTCTTCCGTTTGGCTGACCTGTTCGCGCAGTGACTTGCCTTGTTCGACCAGTTTGGGCCGTTCTTCGGCGGATGCTTTTGGAATCTGCGCGGAGATTTCTTTCTGCTGGCGTCGCAGGTCATCGCCTTTGGCAATGAGAGCGTTGCGTTCGTCACGCAGACGAATCACAGCGTCAACATCCGCTGTGACTCCGCGCTTGAGGCAATTGTCGATGACTGCGTCACGATTTTCGCAGATGAACTGCAGGTCCAGCACTGGGAGAACTCCTGAATGTAATGCGTTTGCGAATTGAATCGCAATGATTGGCGTAGGACGGGACTCGAGTCCGGTCCAGATCGATTCGTGTCAGGACGGGTCTGGAGACCCGTCCTACGAAATTGTTAAGTCCGCACCTTCGCCAACTCCGCCCACAGGCAGGCGCTGGCAAGGGTGCCGCGGTGAAAATCCTGAACGTGAATGTGTTCGTCGGGGCTGTGCAGGTTGTCCGAATTCCGGCCCCAGCCGAGAAGAAGCGTATCGAGCCCCAGGATTTGTTTGAAGCTGAGTACGACAGGAATCGAACCGCCCTCACGAACCAGAACCGGTGGCTGACCAAACGCCGTTTCCACCGCCTTGCGAGCCGCTGTGAGCCAATCGCTGGTCGGATCGAAAACAAACGCCTCGCATCCATGAAATCGCTTGAATTCGAACTCAATCCCCGCCGGGCAGTTCGCTCTGAGATAAGCTTCCAATGCGTCGAGAACTTTGGCCGGTTTCATCGTCGGCACCAGGCGACAGGTGATCTTCGCCGTCGCCCGTGACGGAATAATCGTCTTTGGACCTTCGCCCTGATACCCGCCAGCAATACCGTTGATATCGCAGGTTGGCCGAGCTGTACGACGCTGTAATGTCGTATAGCCTTTTTCGCCAAACACCGCCGAACTGCCGACTTCTTTCAGAAAGTCCGATTCTTCGAACGGCAGCGCGGCGTATTGTTCCAGCTCGATCACGGTGAGTTCCTGCACGTCGTCATAGAAGCCGGGAATCTGAATGCGACCATCATCACCCACCAGCTTGCCGCACATCTTTGCGAGTGCATTCACAGGATTGGCGATACTGCCACCATAGATGCCGCTGTGAAGATCCTTCGACGGACCTTTCAGTCGCACTTCCGCCGCGACGATGCCTCGCAGACCGCAAGTGATTGCGGGAATGCCATCGCCGTATTGACTGGTGTCACTCACCACCGCAACGTCGGCCTTCAGAAGATCCCCGTGAGTTTCGAGGAAATGATCAAGGTTCGCTCCGCCAACTTCTTCTTCGCCTTCGATAAGCACCTTCACGTTGACTGGCAACTCGCCGTTGATCTTCATCCATGCCGCGATGGATTTCAGATGAGTGAACAACTGGCCTTTATCATCGGTCGCACCACGAGCGAATAATTTGCCGTCGCGCACTTGCGGTTCGAATGGTGGCGTTGTCCAAAGGTCGAGAGGATCTGGTGGCTGAACGTCGTAATGTCCATAGACCAGCACAGTTGGCAACTTTGGGTCGCGAATCCGTTCGCCGTAGACGATCGGATGCCCTTTGGTCGTAAAGATCTGAGCCGTCAGGCCCGCATCGAGCATCGACTTCTTCACCCAGTCGGCACAGCGATGCATGTCCGGCACGTACTTGCTGTCCGCACTGATGCTGGGGATTCGCAGAAAGTCACTTAGCTCGCTAAGAGCTGTGTCCTGAGTTAACTTCAGATAGTCCAGAATGTTCTGCATAGTTGAGTTTCCGTGTTTAAGTAGGCCGATCTGTCTCAGATCGGCTGCCATTCACTCTGACTGAAGATTCGACGACTGCTGTTTCCTAAACTACGCGGCTTGGTTCTCGACTTGGGACAAGTCGAGCTACGTAGGCCGATCTGTCCTCAGATCGGCTCCCATTCACTCTGACTGAAGATTCGACGACTGCTGTTTCCTAAACTACGCGGCTTGGTTCTCGACTTGGGACAAGTCGAGCTACGTAGGCCGATCTGTCCTCAGATCGGCTCCCATTCACTTTGACTGAAGATTCGACGACTGCTGTTTCCTAAACTACGCGGCTTGGTTCTCGACTTGGGACAAGTCGAGCTACGTAGGCCGATCTGTCCTCAGATCGGCTCCCATTCACTTTGACTGAAGATTCGACGACTGCTGTTTCCTAAACTACGCGGCTTGGTTCTCGACTTGGGACAAGTCGAGCTACGTAGGCCGATCTGTCCTCAGATCGGCTTCCATTCACTTTGACTGAAGATTCGACGACTGCTGTTTCCTAAACTACGCGGCTTGGTTCTCGACTTGGGACAAGTCGAGCTACGTAATTTTGTAGCAGCAAATTACGTCCTGATCGCGAAGGTACAAACGACCGTTGCTGATCACTGGATGAGTCCAGATGCGTCCCTGGGGATTTCGCTGAGTCGTCTGTGGATCAAGTTTGAACTTACTGACTTCCTTGAATTCTTTCTCCGTGGCTTCCACAAGCGAGCATTCGCCGTCACCTTCAGTCAGGCAATACAGCATTCCATCGGCATACGCCACCGCGCCTTTGCTGCCGTTCTTTTTCTTGTCGCTCCAGACGAGCTCGCCCGTGCTGAAGTTCTGACAAATCACGCCATTGTCGTCACTGTGACCAAAGAGATAATCACCCAGCAGCAAAACACCGCCGTGATGATTCTTCATCACTTTGTTGTCGTAGATTTTTTCAACTTTATTGTCGCCAGTAATGTTGAGAAGCAGGCAGCCCGCACCATAACCAGCAGTGACGTAAACCTGACCGTCTTTGTAGATCGGCGTTGGAATCACTGCCACGTGGCCTGGAAAATCGTGTTGCCACAGCAGCTTGCCATCAGTATCCAGCCCAAAGACTTTAGTCTCCGTCAATTGAATGTACTGTCGCTTGCTGAAATGATCGACAGCGATAATTGACGCATAGTGAGCCTTCTCTTTGATGTCCGCAGATTGCCAGAGTTTCTCACCAGACTGCAGATTGAAACATGCCACAGTGCCCTGATCGCCGCCAGGTGTGACCAACACTTTGTCGCCGTCAATCAGAGCCGATTCGCAATATCCCCAGGCTGGCACTGAGCCGCCAAGTTCCGTCAGACTCGTACGCCACTTTTCTACGCCGTCTTTCACGGACATGCAGACGACGTTCCCCTTGCCGCTGATGGCCACCAACAGTTCGCCTGAGATCGTCGGAGTGCTGCGCGGTCCGCCACCCCAACCGTTGTCGAGATAATTGCCAATACTTGTCTGCCAGATTTTTTCGCCAGTGTCGGCGTTCAGAGCGATCACAAATTCGTTTGATTCGGCTGTTGACCCATCGGCCCCCATTGTAAACAGCACACCGTTTGATGTGGCGATGCCAGAATAGCCCAGGCCCGCATCGTGCGACGTCCAGAGTTTCTCCGGACCGCCTTCCGGCCACTGCTTCAGCAATCCGGTCTCAGACGAAATATCATCCCGGTTGGGTCCGCGCCAGGATGGCCAGTCTTCAGATCTGACAGAGTTACTCAGCACCGCACAAACGACCAACGCAAACACATGAAACCGGACTGACATATCTCACCCTGACACTGCAAACTTGACTGAACTGATGTTCCCAGTCATTTGGAAGAATAAAACCGACCCGAAAGGCTCGATTCACAGCGGTCGAACTGTAGCACAATCGGTTGCCGCTGTCGCACCAGTCTCGCCACTGAAAAACCCTGCCGCAGGCCGAGATTACAGTCCCGTCCAGACATCTGGAAATATTCGCGGTTGATTAGAAATGCACGTCTTTTCTGCCGGAAAAGACTTTACCGCTTGCTCCAGTCTGCAACCAAATGCGCATCGATCAAATGTTCACGTGATGACGCTAAGTTCTCGCCATTCGCCGCGAGGCCATTGAGGTCCAACCTGGCACAGTCCCCCACCAATCTACTTCGCAGCAGATGTCTTCGAATCCGCCTCGTAGGGCTGCTTTGGATTCGTCCGGCGAGGAGGCTGCAGATAGTGATATCCCGTATTTGGATTTGTGCGATCGAATGCGAACGCATCGCGATTGCGAAGAAAGTGCTTCAGGTAGGAAACAGGGATCGCAAATCCAAGACCTTCGCCAAAACTCAATTTCATATTGATGACACCGATAACCTGGCCGCGATCATTAAACAAAGGACCGCCGCTGTTGCCAGGATTAATCTGCGCCGTCGTCTGGATATACACGATGCCGTTCATGTTACGATTGCGTGTGCTGACGATCCCTTCAGAGACAGATCGCTCAAGTCCCAGTGGGCTGCCGATCGCAAAGACCGCATCACCTTCACGATGACTGTCATCGTCGGCGATGTACACGGGGTTGAATTGCAGATCATCCTGCTTCGGGATTTCCAGTAACGCGAAGTCAAAATGCGGATTCAATGCGATGATCTTGACGTCTCGGATTGAGCGGCGTTCGAAATCGCCGTTGTCGCTGCGATGAAAAATAGTGACTGCCACACGAGTCTGAGTCTCAACAACGTGATAATTCGTAACACAATAGCCGCGATCATTGATGATGAATCCGGAGCCAAGGCCATCCGGTGTTTCGATCAGCACCACTCCTTCGCCAAATTTTGTGACGAGTTCTTTGACGGTGCGTTCAGGCAGATCGGCCGTCATGAACACGCCGCTGTCTGTTGTCTTTGCCACTTCTTTTGCAGGCTCCTGGGTGATCCGTTCCTGTATCTGCGCGACAGGAATACGAATCACATCGACACCGACATCTACAAAAACGATATCTTTCTGGACCTTCAGTACCTCGCCTTCAACACGTTGTCCCGATTTCATGACGATGATATCGGCATGGGCATTCATCGCTGATGCCAGAGTGCAGATAAAGATTCCGAAAACAAACGGATGCAACTTAACAGACATCTTGCGGCCTCTTAAATTCAGTGTCTAATTGACTAATTGTTCTTGTATTCAGAATGGCAGTTGCTGCATGTGGTAGTCACTTTCGTCAGGGAAAGCTCGTACGCAGCGAAGTCGTTGCCCTCAGCAGCCGCCTTGATCGCCAGTGCTGACTTCACCACATCAAGGGCGAACCCCTTGAATTTATCGTCATCCTCATAACCATATCCGGGCAGTGTGACAATTTTTGCCAACGTTGCCATCATTGCTGCTTCGTGAGCCACCATTTCTTTACGGCTCGCCAAAGCGCTGTCAGTGCCAGCTTCAGTCTTCATGCGTTTTTCGGACTCTTCCATGCGATGCATCAACAATCGCATTTCGGAAACTTCTGAAAAACCGTCTGATTCAGGTGGCTCTTCCAGCCCGGCTGGCCGTGATCGATTCAGCGTGTCAGACACAGATTCATACAGGCCCAGCAATCGCTTTTGATCTTTCGGACCGGATCGCAGTGCGTCAGAATTCATCTGCTTGGCAAGATCGCGAATATATTTCGCGTCGTCTTTCCAGGAAACTGCGTTGGGATGCTCCATGGCAACTCCTGCTAACGCACCGAGTGTTGCAGCTTTGGGTGGAATCATCAGCATCGCCGAATTGTAATTGCTCACCGATTGCAGGTTTTCGTTCAGATAATTGCGTATGGTTTTTACTTCGTTGTCGAGTTCAGTTTCAGAAATCAACTCGGCCCACGAATCACCACTTGCCGCAGTGGCAGGTGAGTCGGTGCCTGCTGTGGTCGTCGGTGTTTCAACCATTTTCGGTGAGGCATCGCGGGTTGCCGGAGTCATCGCAGCCGCAATTGTCGATGCGGCATTGCCTCCGATAGGAGCGGCATTACTTGCAACCGCGTATGGCTGATCAAAGAAAGCATCCATGGGAACATCCCCGAACCACTTCTGGCCCTTCTCGTCAACCCACACTTCGCCTCGACCACGTTTAGTCTTCGCCGTATTTGTGTTGCCGCCATTTCCACCAGACGCAGCCTGATTCACTGTTGTATCAGTAGCCGAATTCAGCGGTGCCGTTGGAGACGCAGCGCTGTTCGCTGCATCGGTGTCAGCAGATGCTGGTGCGGCCGAACCTCCGCAACCGTTGCAAATTACCAAAAGAAAAGTCAGGGCCAGCCCTGCCTGGTTTCTTATGGTGCGGCATGACAAATCAGGCGGTCGTTGGTTAAGCCACAGGTTCATTCGTGCGTTCCATATGAATCTGACAAGTTTGCAGATCTGTAGTTTTGAGTTAGCACCTGTCCAAAATCAACTTCTGGATCCCGAATGCCAGTAAGTTCACGGTGCAGAACTTTTGCCGTCGGCGGAGCGACGGGTGTACTGTACGCCCGTCGCTCCGCCGACGGGATTTTACAAGTGGCAGAACAGAATCAGACGATAGCGTACCTGACAGACGCATTGATGACTACGAAGAAACAAGCTTGCAAGAACGGGCGCTGGAGAATTTCTCGGAGACTGGGGGCAGCCGCAGTTTGTTTTCAGCGTGGAACATTTGGCACCGCGCAAAAAAAATCCCGGAAGCAGCGAATCCCAGGGGGGCGGAGGACTCTAGCTACTTCCGGGGGCGATTGGCTCGCAATGTTGCCCGGGACAAGTTCTTTTCAGTTCTCGGTCCCGACTGACGAACAGTACGTTGATTGCCAAAACGGGTCAATACGATTCCTAAGCGACAGGGGCTGCCAGTTTGTGCTGTAAATCATTCACTGATATGGACTTATGAATTTTCGGCAGAATCCGCCGGAAGATGTTTTCATAAAATGTCCGAAACTTTAATCGTTTTACTTTCCTCGACAAACTTGCTGCAATGGTGTCTATTCATCCACTTGATTCACCGGCACCGGAGACTCCCGATGGTATTTCGACTTCAAGCATCAGTCACGGTTTTGTTGCTGACTTCTCTACTTGGATGCTCAGACAATTCTGCGTCGAGCACCGGCACGACAACAAGTTCCAGGACCACGCCGGAAAATGTCGCCGCGCCTTCAACAAGTAAAGGCACCATCGGATTTTCAGCACTCACACTGACAAACCCGTTTTTCAAAATCATCGGTGATACGATGACAGAAGAAGCCAGGCAGCACGGCTACGAAGTCATCGTGGTGTCCGCTGATCAGGATGTGAATCGGCAAACTGCACAGATTGAAGATTTTATCGTCAAAGGAGTGTCCGCGATTGTTCTCAACCCGTGCGATTCGAAGGCTGTCGGCACAGCGATTCGCAAAGCCAACGAAGCCGGAATTCCAGTCTTCACAAACGACATCAAGTACGACGGCACGGAAGGACGCGTCGAATGTCATATTGCCACCGACAACTATCAGGGCGGGCGTTTGGCTGGGGAAGCGATGGTAAAACTCATCGGCGAGTCCGGAGGAAAAGTAGCGGTCATCCATTATCCGGACGTTGAATCATGTCAGCTGCGCGTCAAAGGTTTCACGGAAGTCATTGATGCTCACAATACGAAAGACGGCGCGGCAAAGATTGAAATTGCGACAACTCTCAACGGCCTGGGATCTCGTGAAGGCGGATTCACTGCCGCTAAAGATGCCATCGAAGCGCATCCGGATCTTGCGGCTGCTTTTGCCATCAATGATCCGTCAGCGTTGGGTACACGAGTCGCATTGGAAGCGGCGGGCAAAGCCGATCAGGTTCGTATCATTGGCTTTGACGGAGCTCTCGAAGGCAAGCAGGCCATTCTCGCCGGGCAGATCGTCTGCGACCCAATTCAGTTTCCAGACAAAATGGGAAAGACCACCATCGAAATGATCGTAAGGTACTTCGATGGCGAAAAGCCACCGGAGGAAGTCCTGATTCCGTCTTCGTTGTACTATCTGGAAGACGCACAAAATGATCCCGCACTCGCTGAGCCTGCAAAGTAATGGCCGGATGCCAGAGGCAGAGCAGGCTGATCATAACCCGAAACGTAAGTGTGGGATTGTGTTTTGGCTGTTCGGCGGCGTGCCAACGAATCCCTCGCTGACGCGTCGGGTTGTGATAGTCGACAACCTGCAGTCGCGGTGCCTTTCCTTTGAACTCCGCTAAAAACAACTGACGTCAGCAACCTGATCGATTGAAACGGGTCCGTGCGTAACCATCGCCCCGGTTTCATCAGTGCCAACCAACACCAGCATTCCGCGAATGCTCTGCCGGGCATCCGGGTAACCGAAAATTCTTGAGCCGTCCTGAAGGATAACATCAACACAATGTGTTTCATGCACACCCGGAAGATCCGGGTGTACGATCGCAGGAAAACGTTCCCAGGCCCATGTCCAAAGAGTCGCATTGGCGTCGGCTCGGCCTGCGATATCAAACCATTCCAGATCCGCTTTCCGCAACTCCTTTAGCGGCGCCTGCTGACACCAGACGCGCAGCACGTTTTCAATCCACTCCCGTCGCTGGGCCGCGAGTTGCTCAAACGTTGTCGGAAGATTGTTGGTGTTGTGATCAGGTTCGGCAGTTGATGTCATTGAGATACTTGCGGCGACGAAGAGAGAAATCGGAAAAGCCAGCGTGCGAGTCGAACATTTTCCGTGTGGGATGTCGTCAAAGACGCTTAAATTCCCACTCGGAACCTGTTGCTGGTCTCGCAAGCCTGCTGCACTATTCTACTGAATCTTTGATTCATCCTTGCGCTGCGACCGTGGCTTCTTCCAACAAATTCGCATTTACATTTGAAAGCCAGAACGTGATGACTGAAACATACGAGTCGATCGATGGAATCCGTGTTCCTCAATTTCTCTACGGCACGGCATGGAAAGAAGATCGTACGGCTGATCTGACCAAAATGGCCATCCGAAATGGGTTTCGCGGCATTGATACCGCCAATCAGCGAAGGCATTACCACGAAGCGGCGGTTGGTGAAGGCATCGCGGCGGCGATCAACGCCGGCATCGTCCAGCGCGAGGACCTTTTTCTGCAGACGAAGTTCACCTTCAAAAACGGACAGGATCATCGGCTCCCTTACGATCCCGCCGCACCGATCGACCAGCAGGTGGAGCAGTCCTTCACGAGTTCGTTGAGCCACCTCAACACAACCTACCTTGATTCGTACGTTCTGCACGGGCCATCAGTTCGAACGGGACTGGCTGAGGCCGACATGCAGGCATGGCTGGCCATGGAATCACTTCACTCGCGCGGACTGGTGCGGCTGCTGGGAGTCAGTAATGTTTCTCTGGCTCAACTGGAACTGCTTTGCAGTCGAGCCAGCGTACCGCCGCGATTTGTACAAAATCGATGTTATGCATCCACGGGCTGGGACCGTGACGTCCGCGAATTTTGTACCGAGCATGGAATCACGTATCAGGGGTTCTCACTGCTCACCGCGAATCAATCGGTGGTCACCTCAACCGTCATTGCCGCCATTGCCCGCCGCTACGACCGAACACCGGCGCAGATCATTTTCCGTTTCGCCATCGACGTCGGAATGCTGCCGCTTACGGGGACAACGAACGCGAGCCACATGCAGGCCGACATCGCGGTTGTAGATTTTGCACTGACATCGCAGGAAGTGGAAACGATTGAACTCACAGCCATGAAATAAGGACTCGTTCGGAAATAAGTTGCTGCGTTTAAGTCGGACAGGCTTCCAGCCTGTCAACAGAAGTATTTTTAACAGGAGTGCGCAGAGGCAGCAGAGGAGTCACAACAAGCCACTGCGATTCTCTGCTGCCTCTGCGCCCTCCTGTTCAATCCTGCGATTCAACTGGGCGATCCCGTGGTCCACGTGGATCTTTGTGATCGCCCTGTTCACTGGAGCATCAGCAGTCCACGGTCAAGTCATCAGCCGCGACAATTCAGCGGCTAATTCCCTTCGACCATGCTGAAGGATGCAGACCTGAGGACAGATCTGCTTACGAAGTTCGACCTCTCCCAGGTCGAATTCCTTCAGTGTTGCAAAATATTTGGTAGATTTCCTTCTGACGCTCGCGTTAGTTGTTTTGATTGATGGATTCGCATCGGAATGGTTTGCCGTGTCGAAAGTCTTGCAATCGACGAAGTCTTCGCGGTTTTTCGTCATCAGGTGCCAGCTCCAAGCTTCGCTCGGCGGCCGCAATAGCGTTCTGAAAATCTCCGAGTTCCGAATAGGCATTGGCAAGACAACCTTGTGATTGCCAGTTCGGGTCTTTGTGAAGTTCTACCAATCGATTTGCTAGTTCCAGGGACTTGCGTCCATCGCGAACTTTTTCGTCATGAGCACCGGCAAGCACTACGGCACAATTAACCAAAAGCCGTTCGTCATCTGGCGAATTATTAAGCAGATCGAGCCATTCGTCTGCAGCGGCTTTGTCGTCACCTGCCTCGGAATTAATCATAGCTCTCCAGGATCTCGCGAAATTATCGCTTGGATTCCGCTCCAGCATCTCCTTGATGTCCTGACGTCCTGCTTCCAACTGCCCGGTGTAGTGCGACATGTTCACTCGCCATGCCAGCAACGCATCCAAGTCTTCCGCTGATCCTTCGTTTTCGCGGTTCAGGTCAATTGCGTGGCTGAATGCAGCAATCGCTTCGTCGTATTGCTTCGCCTCGCTCAAATGCTTACCCAGAAACACATAAACGGTTTCAAGCGTTTCTGGTGAGGCCTGACATTTTTTGTAGATCGCAATCGCATTCCGCGCTTCCGCAATCGCTGAATCAATATCGCCCGAATCGCGATGACAGTTGGCAAGGTGCAGGCTCCTTAGCGCTAGACCATCCTCATTGAGGAAAGGCAGCATGAGTCTCAAATCCTGTTTCGCACTATCGTGATGATTGAGAGCGATATGGCATTCCGCTCGTCTCAGAAGACAGTCACCCAGATCCTCTCGATCCTGCTGTTGATACTGCGGGCGAAAATTTTCGATAAGATGCTCGATTGCAAACGACAGATCGTCAATCGCATCTTCATGTCGATTCAGTTCGGTGAGTGCCACGCCACGGTAGCGTCGAGCGGTCGTCTCCCATTCGCGACATTGCTCAAGCGACTTCGAAAAATCGTCCACGGCTCCCTGCCAGTCCTCTGTGGAAATCATCAGAGTGCCCCGCTCGTGGTAGAGCTTCCATGATTCCTTTGGCTCCGCAAGTAGTTGTTGCGTGAGAATGTCAATTCGATTTTGGATCTGTTCAGGGGTTTCAACGGTTTCCGCACGAGATCGCCGATCGCCAAATCGTCTTTCCAGAAAGAGATACGATGCCATGAAAATCAAAAAGGCAATTTGGCCAGCGAACGGTGAGATGATTCGTCTGCGATTGAGTTCTGGCAAGATCAGATAAACGCTAGACATCATTGCCAGAAAGACGGTCCACTTAATCAAGGTGCCGAGTCTGATCATGCTTCGCTGAGCCTTTCAAAGTATGAAGCTTTGCAATCACTTCGAGCACTCATACAGAAGTTATTCAGAACAATTCGTTTATACTTCGGGCGGTGCGGATTGAGGGTTTTCTTCGTTTAACCCGTAGCCGCAGGCTAGGCTGTGTGACAAGCCACGAGTAAAAGCCTGGCCTGCGGCTACGGGTTAAACGAGTTCATCGGCGGCTCCCGGTAGCTGATGCACTAACGACTCATGTTTTTTCCTCGATGCTTAATCGCCACTTTTCAAAAGAGCGAAATCGGCCTTCAATTTGTTTCCCTGCTCGAGATTCACCATTTGGATCCAACCGATCATGCCCGTGAGCCAGTCGCGGAAGTGTGGATGGTTGTTGAGATTTTGCGCGGCGAGGCCCGTGCGTTTCGCGTTGTTCAGGATCGCGCGGATTTGGCGGATGGTGGAGCGAGGAACGCTGAGGCGATCGTTGACGACGACGCCGGTGACGGATTGCTGCTGGCTGCGACGTTGGATGCGGGTTTTGGCGTGGTTGAGTACGAAACCTTCGTCATCGACAATGTGACGCAGGCGAGCGAGCACATAGCCGACGGATGGTGTGACGTCGCCGGTCGTGGACCATGTCAGGTCGTCGGCGTAGCGCGAATAGGTCCAGCCAAGTTTTGATGCCATGGATGCCATGCGGCGGTCCAGTTTCGACGCTATCTGATTCGATATCGAGGGGCTCGTACACGCTCCTTGCGGCAACGCGCGGGGGCCGGTGGCGGCGTGGTAAATCTCTTCGCCGAACTTCAGTGCCTGCCGAGGGCATTCAGTACACAACAGCGCAAGAATGGTCGCGACTGCTGGTGAATAACCGAGTTTTCGAAACATGCCGTCAACCCGAGGAAACGTAATCGTCGGGAAGAAGTTGCTTAAGTCTGCGTTGATCACAACCGTCGCGCCGACGTGAGGTTCCGCGTTCGTCAAAACGGAATGCTGAGCCACAAAGCCATGCGCATTTTTATGGACGGCCAACAAGTTCAGAATATTCGTCAGGATCCAGTGTTGCACGTTCGCAAGTTTCTGATGCGGGGCAGACAGGCGTCGCATTCCACCGCTCTTTTTTGGCACGTCGAATGAAACGTAGTGGACTCGCGTCGGTGCATCGCTGTGAAAAGCCAGCCAGCGCAGTTGAGAGATGGAAATATCCATCGCCTTGGCGAGGTCAGCGGGACTTGAAAGAACGGGCAGTGCGTTGCTTTGCAAAAGTTCGATGTTCGAACGCCGATCGGCAAGACCTCGCGAGACACCGCGTCCAAGGAATACAATGTCGGTGGCTCGGCGTTGAGCGACTTGTGTACGGCGCAGAGTTCGTCGGGCTTCTGCTTCAGCTTTCTTTTGTTCTTTTCGTCGTTGGCGTTCTTCGCGAGTCTCAGCGACGGCTCGTTCGCCAGCGGTCGCAATGAAAGCGGTGGTGCTTTGATACTGAATCATCGTCTCACCGATGTCATGGATCTGCGCAAGTTCCTGATCGGAGATCAGCCCCATGCCGACCATGGTGCGGTCGATCACTTGAATGCGTGGCAGACTGGCGGGCGGAATCACTCCACGCGAATCGTAATAGGCTGACTGCCAACCCACGTTTGTGGTTGCCGAAAGAGCTTCGTCGATGGTTATTGGTGCAAACTTGCTGGTATCAAGACCGCTAAGGTTTGGAACAGAATTATTGGGAAGACCGGGAGTTGAATTTGGCGCTGAGGTTGAAGGTTGTGCGACTGACGGCAGAGTCTCGCCCGGGGAAGAAACAGATGGATAACCAGTTCGCCCCTGGACTCCAGCCGGCTGAGAAAGATCGCGGCCTGCCAATGATGATGGAGCCGCTTCTAACCGCGCACGAATTTCCTCCGACGACGGGGGGGAAATCCCAAAGAGAAAACGAAGCAGTCGCATCAGCATCGCGGACAACATCCTGACGCATCCGGTTGAAAATCGAAACAAGGAACGGCAGGGGCAGCAGTTTCTAACTTCGATCTGCGGACCAGAGGCGTTCATCAAGGCCCGTCACGTACCGTATCGCGACGAAAGCCTCGTGCTTGTCCTGGTCGTCGCGATACGGTACGTGACGGGCCAGACGAACAACGACTCTGGGGACGAATTGGATAGAAAAATCAACCACGGCGTAACGCCGCAGCAAGATGGTCTTAGAAAGCTGCTTACCCCTGCACGTTCCAGACCGAATGTTACAAACCAGGCGGCTGCAAACAAGCAAGCCGCTCAATCCAGAAACAAGGCTCTTTCCTGCGGCGTCGGCAGGCGGCAGGATTCATGCTTTCCAAACATGCGATAACGGAAGCGAGAAACCAAGCGATAGCCCAAGTCTCGGATTGGCCACGGGATCATCCACAACAGTCCACCGAGCACCTTCCAGAGGCCGCCGAGAGTCATCAACATGCGACTTACGGCCGCCGTACGGACATATGTTCGCCCATCGCGAACAAAGACCAGCGTGTCCAGTCGATTCCTGATCTCCGATTTCACTAAGCGTTCCGCCGTAGACCCCTGCAGTGGCGCAAATCGCAGCCGGTGATCGGGATCACGTGCCAGGAGCCAGTTCACGGTATGGTTGCAGAGCCCGCAGACGCCATCGAAAAAGACGATGGGATGATCAGTGCTTGTGGAATTCTCGGGGTGCTGATTGGCCACAGGATTCTCGTTAACTGACATTTGGCGGGGCTCGATGCCAAGACCGCACGAAGTCGTGAATCATAACCGTCGAAACGTTCGGAACAACTCTACTGTTTCCAATACGGTTTGACACGGTTGACAGTACGACGTGCCGTCCTGGGCTGGCCTGACGAAACGGTGTTAAGCCGCAGAAAGTGCATGGTCGCATTTTTTGGGCCTCGACTCTCTGTAGGCTGCGTTGCGGCGCGCCGTTAGTGTCTTACCGAGACTGTCTTTAATCCACTTTTGCGTCGCCTTGGAAGTTACTGCGCTAAAGGCCTTCCGGACAGTCTCGCGCGTCGCCTGCATGCAGAGCGTCGGAATGGCTGCGATCAATCGAGTGAACCCGCCCTTGCTGTGTTGACGTTCTATCTGTTTGAATTTGCCGAAAAGGGATTCAAGGATCTCCGTTGACAGCCACGCTCGCTCACCAGGTTTGAGCTTGCCGAACGATTGCTGAATCCAGTCAAGCAACTGCTCGGCAATGCGTGTGGCCGAACAATCTTCGTGCCTCCAATTTGAATTGTGTTCGGTCAATGATCGCTCGACTAACTGCGACGTTTGAGCATCCAGTCCATGAAGATTGATCACTGACAACGAACGGTCGATCACTTCCTGGCATTGATTCCACAGAACCAAATCGCTCGCGTATTCGCGCAGCCAACCCAGCTTCTGTTCCATTCGATCGGCGCTGATCCCTTGCCGCGCCTCGCTTGCCGGATTGTTCAGGTGATAGAGCACCATCGTCGCCCAAGTGAACAGCGGTCCAAGATTCATGAACCGGCTTTTGGAACGAAGTTTAGGCGGAGAGAATTGATCCAGCTCGGTTTGTTGAACGCGATTGCGAGTCAGCCCAACTTCCGAAACGAAGGCTTCAAAGCGTCCGCCACAACTGATTTCTTTTTCCAGAACATTCGCCGCACGATGCTTCAGATCCCCCAAAACAATCGTCTTTTTCCCGTCGTTCTCAAGTTTCTCAGCAGATTCGCGGAGTTCAGGAGCTCCATCACAGAGAAGGTACACCGGCGCTCCGATTTGCCCAGCAAGCTTAAGATACTCTCGCTCGACGTCCTCTTTCTTCCACGACTGACCAGGCACCATGGCCAGCACTTTCAGCTTATCGAAAGTCAGTGTCTGGCCCGGTGGTGGCAGGTCATCCAAAGCGACACCCACGATCAACAGTAAGCGTTCTTTGCCGATTTGGCTGGAGTGATCCGCCATCCACAAGACCCGCTCTCCCTTCTTGAAAGTATCATTCAAGCTGGCCACGCCGAGCCTGAGTGTCCACTGTTCGATTGCGTCATGGGAAGGAACTTTCACTTCAATTTTCAGCATGTCGAAGACAATTTGCAATGCGTCTGCAGCCGCTCGGAACCCAACGCGTTTGCCCAATTCAATCGCGGCAGCAATCATCGTGAGGTTGAATTGGAAACCAGGCATCGGTCTCTCCTGGTGGAACAGTGGTGGGCTGTCGGGTTGCTCTACCGAGGATCGAAAAGTCAATTCTGCTTTTGCGTTTTCGAGTTCGCACCTCGTGTCATTGAGTCGTTTTTTGAGTTCCAGGACTTGTCGTTGCAGCTCATCAAACCTGGACTTCAAAATGTCAGCACGTTTCTGAAGTCGCTCCGACCGGCGCCGCCTCGCAGATCTAGTATTCGAAAAATTTAGGCTTTTGTTTTTGGTGTTTAGGTTCCATAATGGCATGATGGTCGCGTTCCTTCGCAGATTGAGATTTAGATACCTCCAATTCTAGCGAATGGACGCGACCATTTTTATATCAAAGAATTCCACCCAGCTCTCCTAAACCTCCACCGTTTCGTCAGGCCAGCATGAGGGCGCTGTCAAGGTATACAACGTTCAAACAGGTTCTGCTTCACAACAGGTTTTTCGGGAAAGTGAGTCATGGGCGAGATGGGCTGGATACTTGCCGGAGTCGTGATCGGTGCTGGCGGTATCTGGCTGCTGCGGAATCCGATTGACGGCTTCTTGTTTAAGAGATCCCGACCAAAGAGCGTGGCGGAATTGCTGAAGATTCATTTTCGCCCGACTCCGGTCTCCGACATCACCGTTTCAGAACGTGTCTTTCCTTATCGAGTCCGGGCCGACTTGCAGCGATCCCTGGAGCGACTCTTCCAGGATGGATTCCGAGTTCATCATTTCTTCGGCGTGCGAAAAGAATTTTCCCATGAAGCACTGTCTTTCGCGGATTGCATCGGTGAGAGTCTTCATTCCAGTGCCACTTCAATTCCTCCGGAGTACGAGAGTCTGGATATCGGCGAAGGTCGGCCACTCCAGGTGTTGAAAGTGGGATTGTGGATGCTGGAGCGTGATGACATGCGACTGGCTCTGCTGGTTTCCCCCAAAGGTCATTTCGGCGAAGTGACGGGTGTGCAGATTCAGATTGCGGTGCAGAATTCCCCCGAGGGAACTCAGATGTCGCAGAAGCTTCTTTCCGATCTGGAGCGAAGTCTGTTGAAAGTCGAATCGTATCGAGGGAAGATCCTGTCTTTGGAAGCATCGCCGCGATCATATACCGGCCAATCCTCCGGCATCACCGTTCATCTGCTGAGACATGTGGAACGCGAACAGGTGATCCTGCCCGAAGCAACGCTGCGGCTGTTGGATCGCAACGTGATTCAGTTTGTGCGTCAGCGCGAGCAACTGGCGACTTTTCACCAGTCCCTGAAGAAAGGCATTCTGTTTTACGGTCCGCCGGGAACGGGAAAAACGCACACGATCCACTATCTCGCGCGGGCTCTGGAGGGCCACACGACCTTACTGATTTCCGCAGAACAGGTGGGACTGCTTGGCGAATACATGACGCTGGCCAGACTCATGCAACCAAGTATTGTCGTGATCGAAGATGTCGACTTGATTGCTCGTGACCGAATGACGATGAACAGTCCCTGCGGAGAATCGATGCTCAACAAACTGCTCAACGAAATGGATGGCCTGAAGGAGGATGCCAGTATTCTTTTTCTTCTGACGACGAATCATCCAGAGACTCTGGAGTCGGCTCTCTCTGCCCGGCCTGGACGTGTCGATCAGGCGATCGAGTTTCCATCGCCCGATGAAGACGGTCGTCACAAGCTTATCGAGCTTTATGCGAAAGGAGTGCCACTGTCTGATGCTGTCAAAGCTGCGATCATCCGACGGACTGACGGTGTCAGCGCCGCATTCATCAAGGAACTCATGCGCCGAACGGTCCAGTTTCAACTCGAACGATCTGCAGAGGCCGGAGTCGAAGTTCAGGATGCGGACCAGGCACTCGACGAGATGCTCTTCAGCGGCGGCTCGCTGAACCTGAAGCTGCTTGGGGCAGGAAGAATTGGCTTTGATCCCAGTCCTTCCTGAGTGCGCTGCGACTGAAACCAGACTAAGCCACTTCCCAGCCCGCTCGATATTCCTTGTTGATCAGCTTTGCGGCTTCTGGCACGTTCGTCACCACGAGCTTTTCGGCATCCCAATCAAGGGCCTTGCCGAGACGATACGCCACGTTGCCCAGCAGGACCGTTTCCGTCAGTGCACCGGAATAATCGAAGTTGCAGGTGGTCGGTGAACCGTCCTTGCAGGCTTTGATCCATTCTGCATGATGGCCGATCGAGTTTGGAATCGTTTCCGCTGGCGGTTTGAAGTCGTTGAATTTGTCGCCAGGAAACAGTTTGTACTTGCCGTAATCGGCGAACATCATGCCTTCAGTCCCCACAAACATAACACCATTGGCAGGCACGGTCTGGCCGTTGACTTTCTTTGGGATCAGGTCACCGTCGTACCAGGTAAGTTTGCAGGCCGGCATTTTTCCTCGGGCCGGGAAGTCGTACTTGACGATCAGGCCAAGCGGACATGTTTCGGGATGAGCGACAAAAAAGGGTCAGGAGCCTAATTGGCGGCATGGGTAAACTTGCGTGGTCAGCCTCGTTTTCGAAGTGTCGATTTAAGGTTGTATTGACGTACGGTTGTTTCGACCCAACCGGCATCACCAAAGGGCTGGCCCCTGACGATGCAACGCTTCAACTGCTCTTCCTCCTTTTCGAAGGAACGAAAAGAGGACGCAGTGTGCCGGGATAAAACCGGTTTGGAATAGAGAATGCAAGTATCTCACGAAGAAAGTTTAGCCGATTACTTCGGCCTTCAGCGGAGGGGCGGACCGGGTAACCGGTCTGTCTTGAGCGTCCGTGCGAAGGGAAACGCAGG